>Ga0208586_1000075_pt1 | contig 38187 bp, 37 predicted proteins | sample NGESurshal072012_6_FD_184471 | JGI IMG/M metagenome (GOLD analysis project Ga0208586, IMG submission 184471) | Arctic peat soil microbial communities from Barrow, Alaska - NGEE Surface sample 53-3 shallow-072012 (SPAdes) | ecosystem: Environmental > Terrestrial > Soil > Wetlands > Peat ... | reverse complement strand
ACAAAAACTAAGTGATCAAGTCCGACTTCATTCGCAAGTTCATGAAAACTTTCAATAATGTAGTCAGCCGGACTGCCGATTCCAACAAATGCAACCCGACTGCGCCGTAGTTCCGCAGCGATTCGTGTCTCAGCCCAACTTGGAACATTGTCGAGTTCATCACTTGTGATGATCATCGATCGAGGTTCAGTTGCGCAGCCATGCGCCTTGAGCAAGGCGGTACCGGGTGCGTCTAGCATTCCCTGTCGGGTCCAAACAACGGCAAGTCGCTCTGGATGAGCAGCCCTTTCGACACAGTCGTCGTAGTTAGTCTCGATGACGGTTACCGCTCCTTCACAAAGGAGTAGTGCAACTACTTCATGCGCAAAGTTGTACTCGGCATGTAGCAAATCTGCGACTTCAAGTATCGTTTTCCTGAGTAGTTCCCTTCCCTTTGGGAGCGCCGAGACAGCTTCAGCAACGTTGACAAGATCAGTTTGATTCACTGCCCCGAGCGCGACTCGGCTGTGCAACACAGTGAAAAGTCTTTGTGCGAGACCGGAAGCACCAGGCAAAAGCGTCGGATCGGCGGCTGACAACCCGGCACCCGCGTATATCGTTAACTGCCGTGTGAATGCATAAGCCGCCATGTCTGCCGCAACAGCGTCAGACGGTTCACTCAATGGCATCGGCTCGTACACGGTCTCAGGATACGTTAAGGGTGTTAGATGTGAAGTTGTGAGGTCAATCAGCATTGAATTTAGGGCATTTGGGTCCATGATTTCGCCCGATGTGAAATATGTCCACGGGTCAAGAACGACTCTATGTAGCTAGCCGGATTGTAAGTGGCGTCGCCGACTGTCTCAATGACTACGGAAGCAGTGGCGGGAACATTGATCTATTTGCCTTGAACGAATGTATAGACGGGTTACGCAACACTCTTCGTAACGGGTCTATTAGAACCACCCTGACCGGGCGTCGGGCGCGTAGCGACCGACAGCCCGAGCGTCTTAAGGGTTCGATCCGAAAATCCACTGAAGTCTCTCAACGTCCAGGTTTCACCTATTTCACCGTCGTGACCAAATTGATGTCTCAATTCGGCCTCTGAAATTGGCTTCTTAAGTAGAGAACGAAAACTTCGCCCTCAAAAAAGGAGTGACTATGGGATCGACCATTGACAACGATGAGACTTCAAGTTCGCAGATAGGACTATCTCTGCTCGTGACGGTTGAAGAAACTGAGACTCTTTTGCGCGTTGGCAGGACCACTGCGTACGAACTCGTCATGCGCGGCACGCTTCAAAGCGTGACGATAGGTCGACGTCGCCTGGTTGCTCGAAGAGGACTTGACCACTGTGTCTCCGGACTATTATCGACACAAGTGAACGATTAGTCGCTCTTGGTATTCCACAACATCGACCCCATCGCATCGGCAGCTTCCCTTCGGTCCGGGTCGAGAATGTGACCATAAACATCGGCGGTCATTCGGATCGACGAATGACCCAGTACCTGACTTACAACCTGAATTTTCACTCCCTGGGCCAGCATCAGGCTGGCTGCAGAGTGGCGAAGTTCGTGAGGATGCCAATCTCCAAGACCAGCGCTCCGACAGATTGCCTGGAATTCTCTGTACAGATTTCTCGGGTCGATGGGCGTGCCGACTGATGACGTGAAGATGTACCCCGACTCAATCCACGAGTCTCCCAACCACTCTTTCTCGGCCTGCTGTCGCTCTTCGTGCGCGAGGAGTGCCTTCAGCATTGGCTCTGGCAGATTCACCGCCCGCCGACTGAGCGATGTTTTCGTGTCCGTCGTAACGAGTAGAGATCCTTCTCGCTTGAGTTGTCTCGAGACCCTGAGAACCCCGGTGTTTCGGTCTAAGTCGCCCCAGCGCAGTCCGAGCGCTTCACCCCGGCGAAGCCCGGTCGACAACATGAGGGCGTACAGCGCCTCGTTGTGGTGTCCTCGCAGTGTCTCTAAGAGGTGCCGGGCTTGATCGGGTGAGAGAGTGCGGCCTTCGTGGCGGACCATCTTTGGTGACCTCGAGAGGGAGGCGACGTTGCGATGGACGAGTTCCCACCGGATCGCCTGATCGAGGCACTGGGCGAGTACGGCTCGAATTCTCCGCACTGTGGAGGGCGAAAGACCGCTGTCAGCTTTCTGGGAGAGGAGTTTGTCGACGTCACTGACGTTGAGTTCAACAATTTTCTTGCTCCCAAGGCGAGGCAGGATATGCATCCGCACCACGGTCTGGTAGTTGCTGAAGGTGCTGGGCGCGATTTGGTGGCGCATGACGTCGTCAAACCATCGCTCAAAGAGCTCGGCGACCTTGACGTCCTCATCTTTGAGCAGTAGCCCATCGTCGATCTTTCGGCGCAGGTCCTTGAGCTTCTTGACGACCTCGGTGCGCTTCTTTGACGACACGTACTTTCTACGGGGCTTTCCCAATGAGTCGTAGCCCATATGCGCGACGCCAATCCAGAGCCCGTCGGAGTGGCGCTGGTAGATCGAACCTTCGTGATTTGATCTTCGCGGTGTCATCAGATTCCCTTCAAAAGAACTGCTGAAGTAACTGCTGAACCAACGGTCGCGGAGGGTGAATCCAATTTTTGAAAAACTCGAAAAGCCTTATGAAATAAGGCGTTTACTTGGTGGAGGTAAGGGGATTCGAACCCCTGACCCCTTGCATGCCATGCAAGTGCTCTACCAGCTGAGCTATACCCCCAAAGGAATAACGATGTTACCAGTTCAGGACTGAAGTACAGAAATCCGAACGAGTGCTCTGAGAACGCTCATTCACCGAAGTGAAGCTAGTAACTCCTACGACGCAACTTGAACGACGGCCACCTGCGCAACTGGAGGCGGGACTGACTCACCGTGCTCTCGTAATGATTCAATATGCATTTCAATCGCTTCGGCGATGTTGGTCTTCACCTCTTCAAGAGTCTTGCCCGTAGAAACGCACCCATCGAGATCGGGAACCCACGCTCCAAAGTTGTTCGGGGAGCGTTCAATTACCACCGCGTACTCGGTCATCGCTTCCTCCGTTCCAAGCCAGCCTGCCTCACAATGCTACTAATCAGTTCGATGTGGAGGTCTTCGCCAAGAGCGCCCGGAACCGTTACGGGGCCACGCCTCGTTGCGTGTGACGAAATTGACGGTGGCTACCGCGTTGGCGAACCTGGAACCAACCATCCTCGTTGAGTTCCTTGATCATCGCTCGGACCTTCACCAATACTCAAAGGTCTCGAAGACCTCTCAGAATCTAGAGATGTCGAGTCATAAATCGTTGAAGGATCCTGCGAGCTCAGAGAGAGCTTCGCCGGTGAGGCGAAACACGGTCCATTCGTCCAACGCGTCGGCTCCGAGAGAACGATAGAACTCGATCGAAGGTTGATTCCAGTCGAGCACGGACCATTGGAGGCGGTGGTAACGCTTCGCGACGCACTCCTGCGCGAGGTGCACCAAAAGAGCCTTGCCGTAGCCGTGACCGCGGAACTCTGGCTTGACGAAGAGATCCTCGAGGAAGATGCCGTGCGTTCCGCTCCAGGTGGAGTAGTTGAGGAACCACACCGCGAAACCGGCCACCTCTCCCTGGTCGGTCTCCACCAAGTCACAAAAGACGTTGGGGGCATCGGAGAAGAAACTCTCTCGGAGCTGTTCGGGCGTGGCTCGCGCCTTTTCCAACGCTCGCTCGTAGAGTGCGAGATCTCGAGTGAGTTGGTGGATGGTGGGCAGGTCATCGGGTACCGCGAGACGGATTTTCACTTCGACGGCCTATTGAATGACGACGAGAAGAGCGAAGCCGTCGTAGCCCTTGCTCCCCACGGTTTGGATCGCGGTTCCTTCGATTCGATCATTCGCGGCCGCCATCCCCAGGAACGCACGGACGCCCTGGACTCGTTCGTCCGTGCTCGTCGAATTTGCAATTTCGCCGTCACGTACCACATTGTCGGCCACGATGACCGTGCCCGGTCGAGAGAGATGAAGTGAGAGCTCCAAGTACTTCGGATAACCCTCCTTGTCCGCGTCGATGAAGATGAAATCGAATGGTTCCGTGTCTCCATCGATTAGGTCCTGCAACGTCGTCGCCGCCGGACCAACTCGAATGTCAACCAACGCTCCGAGTCCCGCTCGGTCGATGTTCTCCCGTGCGACCTCGGCGTGCACGGGTTCCAGCTCTAGTGTCACCAAGCTGCCGTCACTCGGAACCGCGCGAGCTAGCCAAATGGTGCTGTACCCTCCGAGAGTTCCAATTTCCAGGATTCGCCGCGCTCGCTGCATCCTCGCGAGAAGTTCCAGGAGTTTTCCTTGATTGGGCGCCACGCTTATCGGTGGGAGATCGGCCGCGGCACTTCGATTGAGGGTTTCTTCCAGCGCACTATCGGCGGGCAATAAGAGCCCGACAAAGTACTCATCGACATCGGTCCACAGGGTTTCGCTCATCTGCAAAGTCTCTCACCTTGGCGACGCCCAATGAAAATGAGCCGAGCCGTGACGCATTGGTCTTCGGTCGCTTGCCGAACTCGAAGCGGACCAACCGACTGGTCACACTCGTCACTCAATTGAGAAGCACGTCGCAAAAATCTGACGCTTGGGAAAGGAAGGGCGAATGGTCGCTCTCGAGAGTCAAGGCAAAGTCGCACTCTTCGGAGAACAACTGTTGCAGCTCCGGATCGACGGCGTGGTCGTCGGTGCAGCGAACATAGATGGTCTCGGTCAGAGCATTGTCGGATTCGCGATGACTTCGGAAACTGGCGATGGTTTGGGTCGAGAGTTGTGCCACGGCCCATTTCGAAATCGAGGGAGTGCAGCGGTTGTAGAGGGCCTCGCTCGCCAAGTCGGGTTTCAATCGAAGAAATTCCCCTTCGACTTCCATGGCGTCATCGAGGAGCGTTCGAACTTGAACACGCCGAGAGGCATCCGTCGCGCTTTCGCCCGGAAAGGGGATCAAAGCCGCGACGTAGATGCATCGTTGGAGATTGGGTATGCGAGCAGCGACCTCTGACACCACCGCACCTCCGTAACTGTGGGCGACGAGGACGTAGGGTCCGACGTCGTCGGTCAAGGCAGCAACGGCGGCGGCGTCTTCGGCGAGGCCGGTGACCGGATCAGCGCCGTTCCTCGAACTCGGGAGGTCGACGGCCCTCCACGTGACGCCTCGGCGATCCAACTCAACGCCGACGTCTCGCCAACACCACGCGCCACCCCACGCGCCGTGCACGAGGACGTACGTGGGAGAACTCACTGCGCCATCTTTCACGACGAGGGGAGTCGCTGCCAAATCCCTAGAATGACTGGATGGCGCGGCCTTTTGACGTGAAGAAAATCGAGAAGAAGTGGCAAGACCGCTGGCTCGAAGACGGCACGTACGAGGTCGACAACGACGATCGGCGCGAGCGCTACTACGCGCTGTGCATGTACCCGTATCCGTCAGGTTCGGCCCACCAGGGACACGTACGGATCTACACCTTCGGCGACGTCAACGTGCGCTACCGGACCATGCTCGGCAAGGCCGTGCTCTCGCCCTTCGGGTTCGACTCTTTTGGCCTGCCGGCCGAGAACGCGGCGATCAAGGCTGGCACGCACCCGCGGATCTTCACCGAGGCGCGCATTGCTGAACTGAAGTCGTCGCTGATCCGACTCGGTGCGGTCTATGACTGGCGCCGGGAGGTTCGCAGCCACGACCCCAAGACCATTCGCTGGTCCCAGGCGATCTTCTTGGCTTTCCTGAAAGCCGGTCTGGCCTATCGCGCCGAGGCACCGGTCAACTGGTGTCCCGGATGCGGCACGGTCCTGGCGAACGAGCAGGTCCTTCCCGACGGGACCTGCGAACGCTCCGGTGATCTCGTGGAGCGCCGGAACCTCGAGCAGTGGTTCTTCAAGATCACGGACTACGCCGAAGAGCTGCTGCACGATCTCGACACCCTCGAGTGGCCCGATCGCGTGAAGGCGATGCAGCGCAATTGGATCGGACGCAGCGAAGGGGTGGAGTTCGATTTGGCCCTCACTGACGATCCGGCGAAGGCCATTCGTGTGTTCACGACGCGACCGGACACCGGCTTCGGCGTCACTTACGCGGTCGTCGCGCCCGAGCACCCGTTGCTCGAGGAGTTGACTACCGATGACCAGCGGGAAGCGGTGAGAGAACTCGTGGAGCGGGCCTCGAAGGAGAGCGAGGTCGTTCGCACTGCTTCATCGGAAGGTGGCGCCGCCTTGGAAAAGCGCGGAGCCTTCACCGGCAGCCACGTGGTCAACCCCTTCAACGGCGAATCCGTGCCGGTCTACGTGGCGGACTACGTGCTCGGCACCTACGGCACCGGGGCGATCATGGCCGTGCCTGGTGAGGACGAACGCGACCACGCCTTCGCACTCGCCTACGGTCTGCCCGTCGTGCACACCACACAGGTGCCGGACGACTTCGAGGGCGGCGCCTTCACCGGCGACGGCGAGAAGATCAATTCCGGCTTCTTGAACGGTCTCAGTACCGGCGAAGCCAAGCTTCGCGCGACGCAGTTCCTCGCCGAGAACGCCCACGGTGACGTCAAGGTGAACTTCCGCCTTCGCGACTGGTTGATCTCGCGCCAGCGGTTCTGGGGCACTCCGATTCCCATCGTCTACTGCTCGAACTGCGGAATCGTGCCCGTGCCGGACGACGAGTTGCCGGTCCTCGCGCCCGATGACGTGACCATGGACAAGACCGGCCAGTCGCCGCTCGCGACCCACGAGGAGTTCCGCAACACGACCTGCCCGGTCTGTGGCGCGCCGGCCGTTCGCGAGGCCGACACGATGGACACCTTCTGTGACTCGTCGTGGTACTTCTTGCGCTACACCGATCCCTGGACGAAGGATATGGCCTTCGATCCCGTCGAAGCGGCCAAGTGGATGCCGGTCGACCAGTACATCGGTGGTATCGAGCACGCGATTTTGCACCTGCTCTACGCACGCTTCTACGTGAAGGCCATGGTCGATATCGGCTTCTCGCCGGGACTGGCGCGTGAGCCCTTCACGCGACAGTTCTCCCAGGGCATGATTCGACTCTCCGGCTCGAAGATGTCCAAGTCCAAGGGCAACCTCGTCGCGCCCGAGGAGTACTTCGACACCGTCGGGGCCGATGCTCTTCGCCTCTTCCACCTCTTCGCTGGGCCGCCGGCCGACGACATGGACTGGACCGACCAGACCGAAAAGGTCATCGAGGGCTGCGGACGGTACCTCGATCGCGTCTATCGACTCAGCCAGTACCACGAGGTCAACTTTCACGAGGGCCTCGACGACAGCGATCAAGAAGTCCGCCGTGCCGTGCATCGCACCATCGACAAGGTCACCTACGACCTCGAGCACTGGGGTCACAACACCGCGGTCGCCGCGTTGATGGAACTACTCAACGCCATTTCCAAGTGGGCGCGCAGTGAGCACGGCGCCGAGCGCGCCACTTTTGACCAGGCGATTGACGTGCTGGTGATGTTGCTGGCGCCGATGGTCCCGCACGTCACGGCGGAGATCTGGGAAGAGCGACACCCGGGCGAAATGAGCGTCCACCAACAGACGTGGCCAGTGGCCGATCCCGAACTGGTGAAGCGTGCGAAGGTCACGATGGTCGTGCAGATCAACGGGAAGGTTCGCGCGCGCCTCGAGGTGCCGCCCGACATCTCGATGGCCGACGCCGCGACCGAGGCGCTCGAGGACGCCGCGATCAGCGCCGTCTTGGCCGGCGCGACGCCGCAGCGGATCGTCTCTCGGCCGCCCCGACTGGTGAACATCATCGTCTGATGGCCAAACACTCGAACAAGGATTCGGACACGACGATCACGATCGAGGCGCCACGCTTCGATCGTCCCGAAGTCGAGATTCGAGCGTCCACCCGGCGAAAGAAGACCGGCACGGCCCACTGGTCGGGGAGTCGGATCGTGGTGCTGATCCCGGCGCGAATCAAGGGACGCGAGCGCACTGCGTTCGTCGACGACCTCGTCGAACGCCTTATGACGCAACGACCACAGAATTCCGCCGGCGACGCGACTCTGGAAGACCGAGCGAATCAGCTCGCCGAACTCTTCAATGACGGCGTGATGCCGAGTTCGGTTCGTTGGGTGAAGAACCAGCAGGCGCGCTGGGCGTCGTGCTCACCGGCCAGCAAAGAGATCCGGATGTCGAATCGACTGCGCCAGTGTCCCGCCTGGGTGATCGACGCCGTGCTCGTCCACGAACTGGCCCATCTGCAAGAGGTCGGTCACACCGCCCGATTCAACGAGATCGCCAACCGCTTCGAACGACAAGCAGAGAGCGCGCTGTTCTTGGAGGGCTACGCGCTGGGACTGGGTCTTCGAATCGAAGAGGGCGACGTCGACGTCATCTCGGCTGGCTAGCTGAGTCCCAACTGCTTAGTTGGCTTCGCCCCTTAGGAACTTCTCCAGTTCGGCCGCCAGTTCGTCGCCGCTCGGCAACTCGTCGCCGATTGACACACCTTCGACTTCGTCGGCCGCCTCTTCCAATTGCTCGACCATCGTGGTGTGATCCGGATTGTTCGTCACGAGGTCATCCACGCGCTGGCGGGCCTCTTCGGCGGAGGCGCGAAGACTGCCCGCGTCCAGGGTCAGGCCGGCGATTCTCGCTAGACCGTCGATCAACGCCGCCGACGCCTGCGGATAGGGCATCGAAGCCACGTAGTGGGGCACGCGGGCCCACAGGGTGACGATCTCCATGTCGACTTCGGAGAAGCCGAGTTCCAAGGCGGAACTTATGCCGGCCGGTACTTCGAGTTCACCGGACACCGTGCCGACGCGAGTAAGCAAGTTGGCGCTCGTGGCCGGAGCGGTGCCGATGATGCGCACGGGACGGGTATGCGGCGTCGGCGCGGGGAAGGCACCCAGTCCAACGACTAATCGCACGTCGAAGCGACCGGCGGCGTCGGTGACCACGTCCACGAAGTCGCTCCAGTGAAAGTCCGGTTCCGGACCGACCAGAAAGAGAATGTCCGCGCCGTCGCCATCGCGACCGAAGCGCAGTTGGATCTCGGGCCACGTCAGCTCGGTCGTGACGCCGTCGACGATGCGCGCGATCGGACGCCGAGCGCGCTGGTCGATGAAGTACTCGGTGTCGAAGGTGGCCAGGACTTCGGTGTAGATGGTGTCGAGCATGGTGCTGATGGCGTTGCTCGCGCCGAGGCCGGCGTCGATCCACCCCTCGAGCGCTACGACGAGGACCGGTTCGTTGAGATCGGGGTCCGCGAGGAAGATGATGTGGTCGTAGATCTCGTCGTCCATCAATTCCTCTCCAATGTCATCTTCGCACTTTGTGCGAGCATCAAAATAAGGGTCGGGTATTCGGTGACGCTGCCCTGATCACCGCCGGCCGCACCGGCGCTGTAGCGGGCGAATACCCCTTGCATGATGCAGGCCAATTTCCAGTAGCCGAACGCTTGATAGTAGGCGACGTGACTGAGGTCCAGTGACGAGTGCGACGCGTACGCGCCGAGGACCTGATCACGACTGGCGAAACCCCGGGCGGTGGTGGGCGCGACGCCGAGTAACGACACCGTCGGGTCCGACGGCTCGGCCCAGTAGACCATCAAGAGTCCGAGGTCGGCCATGGGATCACCCAACGTACAGATCTCCCAGTCGAGGATGGCGCGCACGCGGCCTTTCTGGTCGAGGACCGTGTTGTCGAGGCGGTAGTCACCGTGGACGACCGAGACGCGCTGTTGGGACGGGATCTGCGCGCTCAGTTCGGCGCCGACGGCTTCGATGAGGCCGCCGTGGTCGACCCCTTCGACGTTCATCTGCTCGTATTGGGTAGTCCAGCGCCGCAGCTGGCGCTCGATGTAGACGTCGTGGCGAGCCAGGTCCCCAAGGCCGGCACTTTCGACGTCGACGTCGTGGAGTTGGGCCAGCGTGTGCGCTAGGTGATCGCCGATGACGCCGCGCGTGGCCTCGTCGAAGGTCGCCTCGGCCTGGGCGCGGTCGCGCAGTATCGCGCCGTCCACGAACTCCATGACGTAGAAGGGCCGTTCGTTGACCTCTTCGTCAACGCAGAGTCCGAGTGGCTCGGCGACCGGCATCCCGAGTGGGTAGAGGGCTGAGATCACGGTGAACTCGCGCACCATGTCGTGGGCCGTCGGGAGGACGTGACTCGTCGGTGGCCGGCGAAGCGCGAAGGTGGCTCCTTCGGCGTCGACCACCCGATAGGTCAGGTTCGAACGGCCACCGGCGATGAGTTCGAAGGAGAGTGGCGCCACCGCCTTCAGGTGCTCGCTCATCCACGCCGAGACGTTTGCTTCGTCAATTCCGACGACGACACGGTTCATAACCGCTGAGATTAACAGCGCATTGCGACCTACTTATTGATAGGAACACGCCGTTAGGCTGGCCGTCGTGACCGACGTAACCGACGCGACATTTGGATCCGCCGTCATGGAGCGTTCGATGACCGTACCGGTCGTCGTGGACCTCTGGGCCGAGTGGTGCGGGCCGTGCAAGACGCTCGGCCCGATCATCGAAAAGGTCATTGGCGAGACCGGGGGCGCGGTGGAGCTCGCCAAAGTCGACGTCGACGCCAACCCGCAGGTCGCCCAGGCCTTCAACGTCCAATCGATTCCGGCCGTGTTTGCCATTCACGAAGGAAAGATCGTGGATACCTTCGTCGGCGCGTTGCCGGAATCGGCGGTGCGAGAGTTCGTCGAGAAACTCGCCCCCGGTGCCTCCAAAGTCGACCAGCTGGTCGACGCCGGCGACGAAGCGTCGCTTCGCGCCGCGCTCGAACTGGACGCCACGAACGTCGACGCGGCGGTGGCGCTCGGTGACCTTTTGCGTCGCGCCGATCGGCTCGACGAGGCCGACGAGGTGCTCAAACCCTTCGAGAACGTGGTGGCCGCCAAGACCATCCTCGCTCGAATTCGCCTGCAACGAGGTGGTGTCTCGCTGGACGGCGATCTCGATCTCACGCTCGAGCACCTGTTGGAGCAGTCCTCCAGTGCGACCAGCGCCAAAGACTCACTGCTGGAGATTCTCGACGCCCTGGGACCCGGGGATCCGCGCTACGTGTCGTATCGGCGAAGACTCGCCAGTCGCCTCTACTAGTGCGGGTCTTTCAACCGCGGGCGCCAATATCGCTCTCGCTCGGAGCGACCACGTTCGACCTCACGTCGCGCGCGCTGGTCATGGGGATCCTCAATCGAACCCGCGACTCCTTCTACGAACCGGCCGCCACCTTTGATCTCGATGCCCTCTTCGATCGCGCCGAGCGTCTCATCGACGAGGGCGCGGACCTCTTGGATATCGGCGGCGTGAAGGCCGGTCCCGGCGACGACGTGGACGAGGCCGAGGAACTCGAACGTGTCGTACCGGTCGTCATGGAACTCGTGCGACGATTCGACGTCCCGATAAGTATTGACACGTGGAGGGCGTCGGTCGCCCAGGCGGCCTTCGCCGAGGGCGCGTGCATCGGTAACGACATCAGTGGCTTCGTCGATGACCAGTATCTCCCGGTGGCGGCCAGAGCTGGCGCCGCCGTGGTCGCCACGCACATTCGCCTTCGACCCCGTGTGGCCGACCCCACCCCGCACTACGACGACGTCACCGCCACCGTGGCCGATTTCTTGACGGAGCGGCGTCAACGGGCCCTCGACGCCGGCGTGCACCAGGACCGCATCGTGGTCGACGCCGGATTGGACCTGGGAAAGACGGCCGCGCAGTCGCTGCAACTTCTTCGCGACTCAAATCGACTGGCCGGACTCGGCGCGCCGCTCCTGCTCTCGGCGTCGAACAAGACGTTCCTGGGGGTCATGTTCGACCTGCCCGTGAACGATCGTCGCGAACCGTCGCTGGCGGCGACGGCGCTCGGTCTTGCGGCCGGTTGTCGTATCGTTCGGGTTCATGACGTCCAAGGAACGGTTCGAGTGCGCGACGTGATCGCGCGACTCGTCGAAGAAGGAAGACCGTGAATTCGAGCGTCTGCGTCGTGGGAACGGACGCGACGATGGTCTACGACGCGGTGCACAACGTGATCGCCGAGGCCTTGGGTGAGCTCGATCCCTCCTTCGCGCTCCAGGACTTCACCGCCAAGGACGTGACCTCTGCCGGGGGGGAGCCGGTGACGCCGCTGGTCATGGAAGCGCTCAATACGCCGCCCTTCCTGGTTGAACGACGCGTGGTCGTCGTTCGCGACGCCCAGTCGTTGGTCGCCGATGAGATGGCCGACGTGCTGGCGTGGATGAACGATCCGGCGCCCGACGTGGTCCTGGTCTTGGCGGTGGTGGGCACCAAGGCCAACAGACTCGTGAAGGGCGCCGCCTCCGTCGTGGAGGTGAACGTCGGTTCGCGAACGGCCGACCGCGTCACGTTCGTGGAAGCCAAGCTGGCCGAGTATCGCGTGATCGTTGATCACGAAACGGCGATGAAGATCACCGACCGGCTGGGCGACGACGTGGCCCGGGTCGATGCCCTCGCGAGGACGCTCCAGACGATCTACGGAACTGCGCCACTCAACTTCGGCCACGTCGAGCCGTATCTGGGCGACGCCGGCGACGTCCCCGAGTGGGACCTGACCGACGCGATCGACGCCGGCGACGCCACCAAAGCCATCGTCGTGGCGCGCCGCATGCTGGACTCCAAGGGCCGCGCCGGTCTGCAGATCGTCAACATCCTGCAGCGGTACTACCTGCGGATGGCCAAGCTCGAGGGGAGCGGCGTTCGCTCGGGCGACGAGGCCGGGGCGCTCCTAGGCATCAAGGGATTTCCCGCGACCAAGGCGTGGCAGATGTCCCAACGCTTGGGGACCGAGCGAATCGCGACGGCCGTGCACTGGATCGCCGACGCCGACGTGGCTCTGAAAGGCGGTGTCAGTTACGGCGGCAAGGACCTCAACACCGACATGGACGTGACCGAACTGACGGTCGTCGAGATTCTGGTGGCGCGTCTGGCGAAGATGACCCAGGGCGCCCGGCGCCGCTAGGCAGTTGCGCGAGGCGCTACGCGTTTTCCTTCAAGGTAGCGATTCGCTTCATCAGCCCGCTCTTCTTGTTGGCAGCCTGGTTCTTGTGGATGATCTTCTTGGTGGCGGCCTTGTCGATGCGCTTGATGGCCATGCGCAAGGCGGACTCTTCGTCCTCGGTGCCGACGGCCGCGACGGCGTTCTTCACGCGGGTTCGGACTTCGGATTTGACGGCCTTGTTACGCTCGCGCGCCACCACGGTCTGCTTGTTGCGCTTGATCTGGCTCTTGATATTTGCCACGAAATTCCTCGTTCTAGTGCGCGGACAACGCGTCCGACGGGCTTGTTAAGAATAGCAGAGCGATTCTGACGGCCTTCAACGCAAAGGAGTGGATCAGAACACAGGTACTCTTGATGGACCGTGGCTGCTCCTTCAACGACCGTCGATTCCGCCAAAATCCGCACCATCAGCATCATCGCGCACATCGATCACGGCAAGTCCACCCTGTCGGACCGAATCCTGGAGATGACCGGCGCCGTCGACCCAAGGCTCATGCGAGCGCAGTACCTCGACTCCATGGACATCGAACGCGAACGCGGCATCACCATCAAGGCCCAAAACGTTCGGGTTAATTACGAGGGCTATATCATCCAACTGATCGACACGCCGGGTCACGTCGACTTCGGCTATGAAGTGTCGCGCTCGCTGGCCGCGTGCGAAGGTGCTGTCCTTTTGGTCGACTCCAGTCAGGGGATTCAGGCCCAGACCTTGGCCAACGCTTATCAGGCGATCGAACACAATCTCGAGCTCATCGCGGTTTTGAACAAGATCGACCTACCGGCCGCCGACCCGGAACGTTGTGTCGAAGAGCTGGAACGGGTCCTGGGTCTGCCGGGTGATCAGATCCTCCAGATCTCTGCCAAGACCGGCGAAGGTGTGCCGGAGTTGCTTCGCGCGGTCATCGAGCGGATCCCGGCGCCGAAGGGTGACCCCGACGCCAAGTTACAGGCACTGATCTTCGACTCCTACTACGACCAGTATCGCGGCGTGATCAGTTCGATTCGTATCGTCGACGGGACGTTACGTGCGGACGCGCGCGTGCGCATGCTGCAAGCGGGTGAGAACCACGAGATCGAAGAGATCGGGATTCGTACCCCGGACATGATCCGCGTGGCACAACTCGGTCCTGGTGAGGTCGGCTACATCGTGGCCGGCATCAAAGACGTCGGCGGCGCTCGCTCGGGTGAGACGATCACCGAGACGGCTCGCCCCGCCGCGCCGTTAGGCGGCTACCTGGATCCCAAGCCGATGGTCTTTTGCGGCATCTACCCGATTGACGGCGACGACTTGCCCGACCTGCGCGACGCGCTCGACAAGCTGAAACTGAATGACGCGTCGATTACCTTCGAGCCGGAGTCCTCGAAAGCACTGGGCTTTGGTTTCCGCTGCGGTTTCTTGGGCCTCTTGCACATGGAGATTGTTCGCGAGCGACTGGACCGCGAGTTCGACCTCGGGATCATCGCGACGGCTCCGTCGGTCGTCTACCGCGCCTTTCTCACGGACGGCACCGAGTTACTCGTGGACAATCCGACCGAACTGCCCGACCTGAGTCGACTGGATCACATCGACGAACCGATGCTGGCCATCACGATTCTGACGCCCTCGGAATACCTCGGTGCCGTGATGGACCTCGCGCAGAGTCGTCGCGGTGAGATGGTGAAGATGGACTACATGTCGACCGACCGGGTCGAACTGCGCTACTCTATCCCACTCGCCGAGGTCATCATCGACTTCTTCGACGCCCTGAAGAGCCGGACCAAGGGCTACGCCAGTCTCGACTACGAGCCCAGTGGCTACATCACCTCCCAACTCGTTCGCGTCGACCTCTTGATCAACCACGAACCGGTTGACGCGTTCTCCACCATCGTGCACAAGTCCAACGCCGACTACTACGGACGCCGGATGGCGGAGCGTCTCAAAGAGCTCATTCCGCGCCAGATGTTCGACGTGCCGATCCAAGCCGCCGTCGGAGGCCGCATCATCAGTCGCGAGACCGTGAAGGCCCGTCGAAAGGACGTGCTCGCCAAGTGTTACGGCGGCGACATCACGCGCAAGCGCAAACTCCTGGAAAAACAAAAAGAGGGCAAGAAGCGAATGAAGAGTCTCGGGAGGGTCGAAGTTCCTCAAGAGGCCTTCGTCGCGGCGCTCAAACTCGAGGACTAGGCGGACCTTCATCCAAAGGCTTTCTACGTCACGGTCCGAACGGCCGGCGCGCCGCTATTAGCACTCATTAGAATTGAGTGCTAACAAGGAGAGGCATGGCCCGTCGCGTAGTGCGCAAACCCACGAAGGTGCTCATGGACCTCGACTCCCGAAAGGCCACGATTCTCAAAGCGGTCGTCGTCGAGCACATCGACACCGCACAGCCGGTCGGTTCCTCGGCGGTGGCGGCCAGTGCCGACCTCGACGTCTCTTCGGCAACCGTGCGATCCGAAATGGTCGCCCTCGAGCGCGAGGGGTACCTCGCCCAGCCTCATACCTCGGCCGGTCGGATCCCGACCGACAAGGGCTATCGCTACTTCGTCGATCACCTGCAGTCCGGGGTCCTCGGCGCGGTCCAGCAACAACAGGTGAAGGCCTTCTTCGCCAGCGTGCGCGGTGAAGTGGAAGAAGTATTGGAGCAGACCTCGACGCTGCTCAGTCAGATGACGAGCTACACCTCGGTCGTCGTGGGGGCCTCTCACGCGCACGCCACGATCTTGAGCGTGCAGCTGGTCAACCTCGACTCGCACCACCACTTGCTCGTCACGGTCTTCTCGGACGGATCGGTCATCAAGCACAGCCTCACGCCCAGTTATGCAGCGACGCCCAAAGAAGTGATGGAGGCATCGCGCCAACTCAATGCGTTACTGATCAATACGTCGCTCGCAACTCGGGTACAGGTGCCGTCACGCCGCGACCACGAAGCCGAGTTGGTGCGAGAGGCCGTAAGTATCCTGCACGCTCAGCAGCCGGTCATGGAAGGCGAGCAGGTCTTCATCGGCGGCTCCTCTCGCGTGGCCGAGGTCTTCGACGGCGTCGAGACCGTGCGACAGGTGCTGGCCATTCTGGAACAGGAACTACTGGTCGTGAGCCTGGTCCAGGACATCCTCGACCAGGGTCTTTCGGTCGCCATCGGATCCGAGCACGGCTTCGAACCGTTGGCGACGTGCGCGCTAATCGTCGCGCCGGTCACCATCGATGGAGTCCCGGCCGGCGCCGTCGGTCTGCTCGGACCGACGCGCATGAAGTACCGCGAGGCCATGGCCGCGGCCGAGGTCGTCTCGGCGCGTCTCTCGCGCCATTTCGCCGGAGCCGATGACCGTGGCTAACACCGATCTCTACGCCGTGCTTGAGGTGGAACGAAACTGCACCGAAGAGGAGTTGAAGAGGTCGTATCGGCGACTCGCGCGCCAGTACCACCCCGACACCAGCCCCGGCGACCCCGCCGCCGAAGCCCGCTTCAAAGAGGTCTCCCAGGCCTACGAGATCCTCTCGGACCCCGATCGACGCGCGAACTACGACCGCTTCGGTTCCGACGTCGGGGCCGGCGGTAATCCCTTCGGTGCCGGATCGGTCCAGGACATCTTCGACATGTTCTTCGGGGGCACGGGCGCCCACGGTCCCCAGCGTCGCGGACCTCAGCCCGGACCGGACGCCGAGATCTCCCTGGACATCACCCTCGATGACGCCGCCTTCGGCGCGACGCGCGAGATGACGGTCACGCTCGCGCATCGCTGCGCCACGTGTGACGGTTCGGGCTGTGCGCCCGGGACCTCACCGGTGACCTGCGTCGAATGCGCCGGCGCGGGCGTCGTGCAGCGAGTGCGCAACTCGATCCTGGGCCAGATGGTGACCTCGATGCCCTGTACGCGCTGCAACGGCATGGGGTCGCGCATCGACACGCCGTGCGCCGACTGTCGCGGCGACGGCCGTCGCAACGAGACGACGACCTTGACGATTCAGGTGCCGGCCGGCGTCGAAGACGGCTCGACCATGCGCCTCAGCGAGCGCGGTCCGGCCGGACTTCGCGGCGGCGCCAACGGCCGCCTCTTCGTGCACCTGCGCGTGCAAGACGACAGCCGATTCGAACGACACGGCGACGACCTGCACCACGAAGCGCACATCGCCTTCACCCAGGCCGTACTCGGCGCGACCATCGAAGTGCCGACGCTTCGCGAGACGGTGCCGTTGGACGTCGTGGCGGGGAGCGCCAACGGTACGGTGCACCGACTCCGTCACCAGGGCGTCGAGCACCTGCACGGCCGTGGCCGCGGCGATCTCTTCGTGCACCTGGTGGTGGACGTCCCCACCGAACTCGACGACACCTCCGAGGATCTGCTTCGCCAACTGGCCGATCACCGCAAGGAACCGGTTCTCGACGAGAGCGGGGGACTCTTTCGTCGACGTCGAGCGAAGAAGTGAGCCTCCTCGAGTGGCCACGTCGCGTGGCCGCCCTCGCGCAGTTCCACGTCGGTGATCCGAATCAACCGACCCTGAGCGCCGCCGACGAACACCACTTGCGCACGGTGTTGCGCGCGAAGAGCGGCGAAGAGCTGGTGGTGACCGACGGCGCCGGTGCGTGGTCACTCTGCGAAGTCGGGGAGCACGCGTTGCATCGCGTGACCCCGGTGCACGTCGATCCAGCTTCGCCGCAGACGACGTTGTACTTGGCGCCGTTGAAGGGCGACAAGAGCGAATCGACGGTCGTGAAGGCTACCGAGCTCGGGGTCCATCGCATCGTGCCGTTGATGAGCGCGCGAGTGGTCGTCAAGTTTCGCGGTGAGGTGCGCGACAAGATCGTGGCGCGCTGGCGCCGGGTGGCCAGTGAAGCGAACAACCAGTGCCGTCGAACCTACGACGTCATCATCGACGAGCCGTTGCACGTGCGTGACGTCCCGGTGAACGTGGCGTTCGCGCATTTCGACGGCGCCAGTGACTGGAACGGCGTGCACAGCGTGTGCGTGGGACCGGAAGGCGGTTGGGAAGAGGGGGAGTGGGGCGAGCATCCACGACTCTCGCTCGGGCCGACGGTGCTGCGCGCCGACACGGCCGGTGTGGTCGCGGCGGCGCTCCTCGCTTTCGGCGCTGGTGGGTGGGGATTTACCGTCACCGACGGGCAATCTCGGTAATGATGAGAACAACACATGAGTGACTGCCTGTTTTGCCAAATCGTCGCCGGGGAGATCCCGTCGAAGCCCGTGGCCCAGAGTGAACGGGCGTACGCGTTCCACGACATCGCACCGCAAGCGCCGGTCCACGTGTTGGTCGTGTCGAAAGAGCACATCACCAGCGCCGACGAGATCGCCAGCAGCCACGGCGGCATCATCGACGACATGGTCTTGCTGGCCCAAGAAGTCGCCGAACTCGAAGGGGTCCGCGAGAGCGGCTACCGCTTGGTCTTCAACATCGGGCGCGACGGTCAGATGACCGTGGCGCACCTGCACCTGCACGTCCTCGGCGGACGCAGAATGGAGTGGCCCCCGGGATGACCTTCGATGCCACGGCCCAAGAGGCCCTCACGGCGACCACCTTCGTACCGAATACGCATTTGATGTCGGGTCTGCTCGGGCCCCGTGACGAGCACCTGCGCATCATCGAGCACTCGTTCCCCAAGTCGAAGATCAAGGTGCAGGGTAATCAGATCGCCGTCACCGGCCCCGACGCCGCCAAGGTACTGCGGCTCTTCGACGAGTTGGTATTGGTGTTAGAGAGCGGCCAGGCGCTCGACTCGGCCAAGATCGCACGCACCATCGACATGGTCGACGACGACCTTCGACCGAGCGAGGTCTTGCGCCACGAGGTGGTGCGTGGGGCCAAGGGCAAGGCTGTACGTCCCTCGACGGCCGGTCAGAAACGCTACACCGACGCCATCGACGCCTCGATCATCACCTTCGGCATCGGGCCGGCCGGGACCGGCAAGAGCTACCTCGCCGTGGCCCAGGCGGTGCAGGCGCTTCACCGTCGACAGGTCCAGCGCATCGTGTTGACCCGCCCGGCCGTCGAGGCCGGCGAACACCTCGGTTTCCTGCCCGGCGACCTCATGGCCAAGGTCGACCCCTACCTGCGCCCGCTCTACGACGCCCTCTACGACATGGTCGGACCCGAAGGCGCCCAGCGCCTCATCGCCAACGGCACCATCGAAGTCGCGCCGCTGGCTTTCATGCGCGGGCGCACTCTGAACGACTCGTTCATCATCCTGGATGAGGCCCAGAACACCACGCCGGAGCAGATGAAGATGTTCTTGACGCGCATCGGCTTCAACTCCAAGGCCGTGGTCACCGGCGACGTAACCCAGGTCGATCTCAACGGACGCCACAGCGGCCTGGCCACCATCGAGAAGATCCTCGGGCCTATCGAAGGCATCCGTTTCATCCACCTCAGCGCGAAAGACGTGGTGCGACATCGCATCGTGGCCGACATCGTCGCCGCCTACGACCAACAGACGTCATGAGCATCGATATCTACGCTGCCGACGAGCAGCACGACGAGATCATCGACCTCGAAGCCTGGGTGGCGTTGGCGAACGGCGCGTTGACCGACGAAGGTGTGCGCGGTCTGGCCGAGGTCTCGCTGATCTTCCTCGACGAGCAAGCGATCGCCGCGCTCAATCAGCAGTTCATGGGTAAGGAGGGTTCGACCGACGTCCTGAGCTTTCCCATCGACAACGAGCCCGAGCCTTCGGGTCGAGTGCCTGACGCCGGCGGCAGTGGTCCCGGTGAGCCGCCGATTCCCGAGATTCCCCAACTCGTCGGTGACATCGTGATCTGTCCGGCCGTCGCCGCGCGCAACGCCGTCGAACACGAATGTTCCTTCGAGGACGAGATCGCGCTCCTCGTCGTGCACGGCGTTCTGCACCTCCTGGGCTGGGACCACTCCGAAGACGAGGAAGCGGAGCGGATGGAGGCCCGCGAGCGCGAACTGTTGGCGCGCCACTACAAAAAGGCCACCATGTGATCGCCGCAACTTGGTCGATGAGTGACACCTACCTCGGCGTGACTGTCGCGGTGCTCTTGGTCCTCTCAGGATTTTTCGCGGTTGCCGAGACGTCACTCGTGCGCATGAACAAGTCGCGAGCACGCTCGCTACGCGACCAGGGACGACACGGCGCCAAGGCGCTGGTGGAACTGTCGGAATCGCCGGAGAAGTTCCTCAACACCATCTTGTTGTTGGTGCTGATCTGCCAGTTGGTCTCGGCGACGATGGTCGGCGTGCTCGCTGGCCGGCTCTTCGGCGCGGCCGGACTGTTCATCGCCACGGTCGGCGAAGTCGTCGTCATCTTCGTGGTCTTTGAAGCAATCCCCAAGAACTACGCGGTCCAGCACCCAGATTCGGCGGCATTGACCGCGGCGCCGGTCGTGCGCCGGATATTGAAGTTCTGGCCCATCAAGTGGGTTTCGCACCTCTTGTTGTCGATCGCCGACACCGTGATCGGCTGGTTCGGTCCGACCGGGCGCACCTCGCGCGTGACCGAATCCGAAGTGCTCGCCATGGCCGACGTCGCGCACGAGGACGAGGCGATCGAATCCGAGGAACGCAACTTCATCCACTCGGTGATCGAGTTCGGCGACACCATCGTGCGCGAGGTGATGGTCCCGCGAATCGACATGGTCGACATCGCCGACTCCGCCACGGTGCGCCAGGCGCTCGATCTCTCGGTGGCCTCCGGTCGTTCGCGGCTCCCGGTGTTGGGCGAGGGCGTCGACGACGTGGTGGGCATCGTGAACCTGCGCCACTTGGCGGACCTGGTCGCCAACGACCTGGGACAGGAGATCCTTCGCGATCACATGGGACAGGCCCACTTCGTGCCCGAGACCAAGCGGGTGGCGGCGCTGCTGGTGGAGTTCCGTCGAGCCAAGAGTCACCTCTTCGTGGTGGTCGACGAATACGGCGGCACCGCCGGTTTGGTCACCCTCGAGGACGTCCTCGAAGAGTTGGTGGGTGAGATCACCGACGAGTCTGATCCCGTCGAAGAAGAGGACGACGACGAACAGACCATCGAGCGGGGCCTCGAGTTGAGCGGGCGCCTCAACATCGACGACGCCAACGTGGAGTATGGATTGGCGCTGCCCAAAGACGGCTGGGACACCATCGGGGGACTGGTCATGGACCTGGCCGGCGGCGTGCCCGACGTGGGCGACGTCTATTCGACCAAGCACTACCGATTGACGGTGCTGCGTCTCGAGGGACGCCGGGTCGAAGAGGTGCTCGTCCAGCCGCTCGTGGACGTCGAATGACGCGCTCCGGTTTCGCGGCCATCATCGGTCGCCCCAACGTCGGTAAGTCGACGCTGCTCAATCAAGTGGTCGGCACAAAGGTCTCCATCACCGCGGCCTCGCCGAACACCACGCGTCAAGCGATCCGCGGCATCCTCACCGAAGGCGACGTCCAGATCATTTTCGTCGACACGCCGGGCATCCATCGACCGCGCACCACCCTGGGCGGGCGACTGAATGACACCGCGCGCGCCGCGGCCGACGGTGTCGACGTCATACTGGCGATTATCGAGGCCGGCGCGGCCATCGGACCGGGCGACCGCAACGTATTGGAGACGATGCTTCGCAACGCGAGAGGGCGCCAAGCGCCGCTGCCGGTGGTCGTGGTGAACAAGATGGACAAGTCGGGTCGCGACGCGGTCGTTGCGCAACTGGTCGCCGCGACCAAAGCGGTCGAAGAGATCGCCGAAGAACTGCAACTGGGCGACGTGATCGACCGCGTCGAATACTTTCCGGTCTCCGCCAAGACCGGCGAGGGAACCGCCGAACTGATCGCCTACGTGCGAAAGGCCATGCCCGAGTCGCCGTTCTTGTTCCCGGAAGACGAGGTCTCTGACGTGCCCGAAGCCATGTGGGTGGCCGAATTGGTCCGCGAGCAACTGGTGCGAAAGACCAAACAGGAACTACCGCATTCGATCCATACGCGCGTCATCGAGTTCGAGTGGCCCCACGTCACCGTCGAGATACTGGTGGAACGCGAATCGCAAAAAGGGATGGTGATCGGCAAGGGCGGGGCATTGTTAAAAGACGTCGGCATCGCGGCGCGACGGCAACTCCCCGAGGGCTGCTTCCTGGAACTAAAGGTTTCCGTCGAGCCCGGTTGGCAAAAGCGTGACGACACGCTCGACCGTTTCGGGTACTGAGACCTCGAGCACCGGATCGCGCGTCCGCCGCCAGTGCCGAACGGTGAGAAACGTGATCAGCACGATCTCGAGGGCGCCGATGATGCCCAACCAATCGACGGGCACGCCCACGTACTTGAGTCCGCTCAACAACACGACGCCCGTGATGACTCGGCGAAGCAGGTACCCATTGGAGCGAGACGACAGGAGTGATCCGACGATGACCATCGGGACGCTGCCGATGATGATCGAACTGGTGAGTCCCAGTTCCACGTGCCCGAACAGGAGCGTCCCGAGCGCGGCGGAGAACGTGAGGGGGAGCGACTGCGCCAGGTCGGTACCCACCAGCTGCTTGTTGCTCAGCGTGGGATAGACCATCACCAACAGGACGAGGATCAGTGAACCGGCGCCGACCGAGGTGAGTCCCACCATGAATCCACCGACGATGCCGATGAAGACGGTGGGCAGCGGTCGCACCTTGACGTGCTCGTCGCCCGACGCCGGGGTCTCCACGAAGACTGAACGATAGAAGATGGCGATCGAACCGATGATGAGCGCGCTGCCGAGCAGGATCTGGAGTCGATGCTCAGCCACCACGCTCTGGCCGAGCAGGTGCATCACGTAGGTCCCGAGAAACGCCGCGGGCACCGACCCGTAACAGAGGTAGCGGACCACGCTCGTGTTGACGGTCTTGCGACGCCAGTGGATGAAGACTCCGGCCGGCTTCATGAAGAAGGCGGCCATGAGGTCCGAGGCGATGGCGGCCGACGGGGTGACGCCGAAGAGAAGAACCAGCATCGGCGTCATCAGTGCGCCGCCGCCCATGCCGGTCAGACCCACGAGGAGGCCCACGACCGCACTGCCCATGACTAGGTAGATGTCAATATGCATGCCATTTCTCCATTCAACACTTAATCTAGTGAATTAGTAGTGTATTCGAAAATGAGCAGTGATGCTGGATTTCGCCGAAACCTTTGGAAATATGGCTTACTTGCGCAATTCTCGGAGGAAATCGAGCACTTGGGCGCGGTCCCTGGTGCGTTTCATGGGCGGCAACTTGCGGAACATCGTCGAGCGGTAGCTGGACTGGGCGAGGCGGGTATCCAAGACGGCGACGACGCCGCGGTCGGTTTTGTTGCGGATCAGGCGACCGACACCCTGGGCGAGCAGCATCGTCGCGCGCGGCAGGTCCACTTCGTAGAACGGGCGCTCGGAGTTAGCCCGACGGGCCTCGGCCAATGGATCGTTCGGCACGGCGAAGGGCAGTCGATCGATCGTGACGAGGCTGAGCGAGTGGCCCGGCACGTCGATGCCCTGCCAGAAACTCGCGACGGCGAACAGGCTCGCTTCGGCGTTGTCGCGAAACTCCTCGATGATGCGCTGACGCGAGCGCGTCCCCTGGACCAGGACCTCGGTCTCGAGCCGGGGCGTCACCGCGTCGGCGACGCGATTCATCACCGAGCGATTGGTGAAGAGCGCCAGGGTCCGTCCGCCGGCCGCGGCGATGAGTTCGACCAACTCTTCGATGATGGCCTCTTCGGCCCCGGCGTCGTTGCGACCGGGGAAGTTCTCCGGCACGTAGAGCAGGGAGTTCGCGGCGTAGTCGAATGGACTATCGAAATGCTCGATCGCGGTGCCACTGAGGCCCAGGCTCTTGGGCAAGGTGTCGGGAATCGTCGCGCTGGTGAGGATCGCGGTCACGTTGCCCCAGAGGTCGTCGGCGAGTCGGGGTCCGACGTCCACCAGGGAGATCTCGACGTCGACCTCGCGGTCGCGTTTGGAGATGAACAGCAACTCGCCGGCCCGGACGTTGTTCACGCGCGCGAGGTCGTTCGCGAGGTGGATCGCCGGTCCGAGCGCGCGAATTTTCCTCGCCTCGCCGTCGGCGCCACTGGTCGTGAGCGCGCGAAGCCCTTCTACCAGGGCCACGACGAGCTCGTTGGCTCGACCGAGCTCGCGCGAACAGTCCTCGTCCAAGCCAGTCAGTTCGTTGCGGTCGTATTGGATCTGCAACGAGGCGGCGAATCGGTCGGCCACGGTGACGAGGTCGAGGCAACGTTCGAGGAACTCGGCGCCGAGCAACGGTCGAGCCACGCCGGACAGCGCCCGCAGTCTGGTGGCGTTGAGTGACGTGCCGAGCAGCGAGGCGAAGATGTCGACGATCTCGTGCGCTTCGTCGAACACCACGAACTCGTGCGCCGGCAACAACATCGAGCCCGAGGCGAGGTGGGAGGCGTAGAGATGGGTGTTGACGATGAGGATCGATGACTCGGCGGCGCGGTCCTTCGCCAGTTCGGCGAAGCAGTTCTGACCCTGGGGACAGTTGGCGCGGTGCAGACACTCCTGGGGTGTGACCGAAAGGCCCCGCCACGCGCGCTGGTCGACTTCGAAGGGCAGCTCGTCGCGGTCGCCGGTCTCGGTCTCGTTCGACCACTGGAGGATCCGGCGCATCTGGTCGGCGACCCCCTTGGGGACATCGGTGCCGTCGTCGAAACTGAGTTGCGCCGCCGCGCCGACGCTCTGGACGCGGTTTCGACAGAGGTAATTCTGTTTACCTTTAAGGACCGCGACGCGCACGCCCGGGGCGTTCGCGGCCACCGTCGGGGCGTCTTTTTGGGCCAGTTGGTCTTGCAGGTTCTTGGTGGCCGTCGCCACCACGACGCGCTGACCGGACATGACCGCCGGTATCAAATAGGCGAGCGATTTGCCGATCCCGGTACCGGCTTCGATGACCGTCGTTCGACGACGCGAGAGTGCGGCGGCGACGCTTCGCACCATCGCGCGCTGACCTTCGCGGTTCTCACCGCCGCCGGGAAGTTCGTGCGTGATGCGGTCCAGCAGAGCCAGGGCACGCTCCGCGTCGATTTCGACCACGTCGTCGTCGAGTTGCACGCCGCTCTCGGTATCGGGTTCGACGTAGGCGTTCTCCTCGTCGGGATCGAAACTCTTCACCCGTCGACCTTAAGGGCTTACCCTGATCGATTCGTGAGATCAACGAACTAGGTTTTGGGTGTGCCCGATCCGCGTCCGCGACCGATTCCGGCGTCCCTGGACGCCTCGAGCGTGCCCCATCACGTCGCCATCGTCATGGACGGCAACGGTCGTTGGGCGCAGCGTCAGGGCCTGCCGCGCACGGTCGGTCACGGGGCCGGAGAGGAGTCGTTGCTCGACACCACCTACGGAGCGCTCTCGATCGGTGTGAAGGTCCTCACCGTCTACGCCTTCTCCACCGAGAACTGGCGGCGGCCGGTGGACGAGGTCCGCTACCTCATGAACTTCAACAGCGGACTGTTGCAGCGACGTTCTCAAGAGCTGCACGAACAGGGGGTGCGGATCACGTTTTCCGGCCGACGCGACTGGCGCGTACCCAAAAAGGTCCTCACCAACATGGACAATGCGTCGGAACTCACCAAGAAGAACAAGGTGCTGACGCTCAATATCGCCTTCAACTACGGCGGGCGCGCCGAGATCGTGGACGCCGTCGCCCAGTTGGTCGCCGACAAGGTCTCGGCCAACAAGGTCGACGAGAAGGCGTTGCGCTCGCGGATGTACCACCCGGAGCTGCCCGACCCCGACCTCGTCATTCGCACGTCCGGGGAGTACCGGATCTCGAACTTCTTGCTCTGGGAGATGGCGTACTCCGAACTGGTGTTCACTGACGTGCTGTGGCCGGACTTTCGACGCGAGAATCTCTTCGAAGCCGTCGAGGAGTACCAGCAACGCGAGCGACGCTTCGGGGGCCTCGACAAATGATCATGACCAAGACCATGTTGGTCCTCGGGGTCCTGGTCTACGCCTTCTTGTGGGCGCTCTACGCCTTCGGCGACTCGGTACTGCTGGCGCCGCTCCTCATTCCGGCGATCCTCGCCGTCATGGTCGCCTTGGGCGTGGCCCTCCAGCGTTTCATCGGTGTCGAACCACGTCGACCGCACTTCGAGGACGCGACGGACGAGACCGAACAGTGAAGGAACTCCAAGACGACGCGGTCGTGCTTCGCACGTACAAGTCGGGCGAAGCCGATCGGGTCGTGGTGCTGTGGACCCGCCACTACGGCAAGGTCCGGGTGCTGGCCAAGGGCATTCGCAAGGCCACCAGTCGTCTGGGCGGCAACCTCGAGACGTTGGCCCACGTGAACGTCGATCTGGTGAAGACCCGCGGCGAGTTCTACATCGCGCGTCACGTGGCGCACCGCGAACGACTGACCACCCTGCGCGCGTCATACTCGAGGATTAACGCCGGATACGCCGTCGTGGAGGTCATGGACGCGATCCCGTCGGACGACGTCGCCGACGAGGACATCTTCGATCTCCTGACCAGAGTGTTATTGACCCTCGACGACGAGTCCTACGACCCGATGCTGGTGCCGTCGTCCTTCTACTTCAAGCTCCTCGCCCTGGACGGATCGGGGCCGGTCGTGGACGTCTGCGTCAACTGTGAACGCGACGTGCCCCTCGTCGCCTTCGACGCCGAGGTCGGGGGCACGCTGTGTGCCGACTGTCGTTCGGGTGTGTCGATCTCGCCGGACGCGCTGGCGTTGATTCGTCGCATCATGAGCGGGGACCTGGCGTCGGTGCTGCGCGAGGGATCACCGGCCGGCGCCGGCGAAGTGATGGCGATCGCGCTCGAGTCGATCGAGGCGCACTTCGGCAAGCAGCTGCGCGCGACGCGCTCGACCCCGCCGCTCTCGCCGCCGTCCACGGCCCGGTAACGTGCCGTCACGATGACTGACGCCGCCTCGAGCCCGTTCGGGGTCTACGTCCACGTGCCCTTCTGTGCGCATCGCTGTGACTACTGCGCCTTCGCGACCTACTCCGACCGCGACCACTTGATGAAGGAGTACGTCACTTCGGTCATTCAAGAGATCGAGTGGGCCCGCGACGATGGTCTCCCGGTCGCGACCTCGGTGTTCTTCGGCGGTGGCACACCATCACGACTCCCCGCCGACGAGTTACTGCGCATCGTGGACGCCATTGCCAGAACCGACGACGCCGAAGTGACCGTCGAGTGCAATCCCGAAGACGCGTCGCTGGAGCGACTGCTCGCCTACCGCGCCGGGGGAGTGAACCGCATGAGTTTCGGTGTGCAGTCCACCCAACCGGCGGTCCTGGCGGACCTTGGGCGCCGCCACGGCACCATGGCGCACGAAGAGGTGTCGCGCGCGGTCACGGCGGCCGGCTTCACCACCTGGAACATGGACCTCATCATCGGCTCGCGCGCTGAGTCACTCGAGGACGTCGCGCACACGCTGGACGACCTCCTCGGTCTGGAGTTTCCGCCGCCGCACCTCAGTTGCTACGTGTTGACGCCCGAGCTAGGTACGCCCCTGGGTGAAGACCCCCGACGTCACCCCGACGAGGACGAGTCGGCCGACGCGTATGAATTGGTGAGCCGGGTGCTCGAAGCGAACGGCTATCAGTGGGAGGAGATCTCGAACTGGGCCCAGCCCGGACACGAGTGTCGACACAACCACGTCTACTGGGACCAAGACGACTACGTCGGCTTCGGGTCGGCCGCGCACTCGCATCGCCACGGACGGCGTTTCTGGAACGTGCGCACGCCCGATCGCTACATCATGATGGTGCGCGAAGGCACGCGACCCCTCGGCGGCGAAGAGAGCCTCGATGCCCGCACGCAAGCCTTCGAACGTGACTCGTTGGCGCTGCGCACGGCGAAGGGAGTGCCGCTCGAAGCCTTCGATTCGCTCGACGAGATCGCGCACCTGGTGTCGGTGCGCGACGGACGCGTGACCTTGGCACCCGGTGGTCGCCTGCTCGCCAACCAGGTGATTCTGCGGCTGGGCAGTGGGGCGTAACTTAGAAGCGGTTGCCTTCATCTCGAATCATTGACGCGTAACACCATGTAAGTACCGTTCATCACATGGAGGAGCCCTACCGGATGCGAGCCGTGCTAGTGCCGCTTGATCCCACGCCCGCTCAAGTCCAGTTGCTGCGCAGTTACTGCGGCGCATCGCGCTTCGCTTACAACTGGACCGTGGCTCTCGCCAAAGAGAACCGGGAGAAGCGGGCAGAGGAGCGTCGGGCGGGGATTGACGAGGCCGAACTCACGAAGTCCCTCTCCTGGTCGGAGTATTCGATGTCTCCGTTGTGGAACTCAGTAAAGGACGAGGTCGCCCCATGGCATCTCGACATCACTAAGCATGCCTTTCGCAGCGGCGTGAACAACGCCTCGGCCGCGCTCAAGAACTTCCACGAGTCGACCAAGGGGGTGCGTCGCGGACGCCCAGTTGGGTTTCCAAAATTCAAGAACCGCCATTCGAAGCTCTCAGTGACCTTCATCGAGATCGACACTCAGAGCGGCTGGATCGCGGACGATTCACGCCACGTCCGACTCGTCCTTCCGAAACGCGCGACTGATCCACGCATAACGAGACGTCGTGAGCATCTCCAGTGGATCCATTCGACCGAGTCTCTTCGTCGTCTGAAAAAGAAGGTGACGGCCGGTGATTGGACTATCCAGGCAATGACGATATCGTTCACCGGAGGTCGTTGGCAGGCGTCATTCTCGGTGCGCCAATCCGTGTTTCCCGTTACAACTATCGTTCGCCAAACCGGGCCGCTGGTTGGCGTTGATCTTGGAGTGAAGCACCTCGCTACATTGTCGGTGCCGGTCAGAGGCCTCTGCGACGAGCATGGCCACGTCAAGAACCCCAAACACCTGGAGGATGAACTCGAACGGCTCGCCAAGCTGGATCGACGACTGGCACGTTGCGTAGAGGGTTCTAAGAACTGCGCGAAACTCCGACTACGCCGGCAGCGCGTCTACGGGCGAATCACCCAGACGAGAAACCTTAACTTGCACCGACTCTCGGCGAGGTTGGCCGGAAGTTTTGAGACTTTGATTCTTGAAGACCTGAGCGTCGCGGGCATGGTGAAGAAAGGAAAGAGGAGCACCGCCAAGTCACTATCCCGTTCGATTCTCGACGCCGGCTTTTACGAATTGCGACGTCAACTCACCTACAAAACCGAAGACCGCGGAAACCGAGTCGTCGTGGTCAACAGATATTACCCCTCTTCGAAGAAGTGTTCTCACTGTGGCGAGACGAAAGCCAAGCTCGCCATCGGTGATCGCGTCTTTGAGTGCAGTAAATGCGGCATAAGTCTCGACCGGGACGTGAACGCCGCACGCAACATCCGTGATGAAGGAATCCGCCTACTCACCAATGAAGCATCAGCCGTCGCGGGGCACCAACCCGAGACGTTAAACGCTGTCTCGAGGGACCGTGAGACCGAACCGCCCAGGCGGGGACGCGGGGACCGTTACCAGAGCAGAACCACGCAGCCAGCACGAGATTTGTCACCGTTGGCGTAGGTCGTGGAAAGGGTGGTGGCAACGCTGCCCGGGGTTGGTCAGTGGCTCATATGCTGGCCTGTCCTGTGTAGCCTTGGTCGATGAATTCGACGACGGACAGCACCCCCGACCTGCTCGAGAAGGTCACGAACCTCGCCAAGCGTCGCGGATTCATCTTTCCCTCGGCCGAGATCTACGGCGGCTTCCGCTCCACCTACGACTACGGCCCGTTGGGCGTCAACATGCTGCGCAACGTCAAGCAGGCCTGGTGGCGCGCGATGGTCCAGACGCGCTCGGACATCGTGGGTCTCGACGCGGCGATCCTCGGGCCGCCGGCGATCTGGGCCGCCTCGGGGCACCTGGAGACCTTCACCGACCCGTTGGTGGACTGCAAGAAGTGCAAGGAGCGCTGGCGCGAGGACAAGATCGACGGCGTCTGTCCCAACTGCGGTTCGACTGAGTTCACCGAGCCTCGGGCCTTCAACCTGATGTTCAAGACCCAGGCCGGACCCGTGGAGGGCGAAGGCGCCACGGCCTACTTGCGACCCGAGACGGCCCAGGGCATCTTCACCAATTTCGCCAACGTGCTGGCCACCATGCGAAAGAAGCCGCCCTTCGGCATCGCTCAGATTGGCAAGTCCTTCCGCAACGAGATCACGCCGCAGAACTTCGTCTTTCGCACGCGTGAGTTCGAACAGATGGAGATGGAGTACTTCGTCCCACCGGCCGACGCCGACGAGTGGTACCGCTACTGGATCGCCACGCGACTGGCCTGGTACCTCGACCTGGGTATTCCCGAAGAGCAGCTCCGATTGCACGAGCACGCCCCGGAGGACCTCTCGCACTACTCGCGCGGCACGACCGACGTCGAGTTCGCCTACCCCTGGGGTTGGGACGAACTGGAGGGCGTGGCCAACCGCGGCGACTACGACCTGACCCAGCACGCCCACGCCTCGGGCGTCGCGCTCGACTACTTCGACCAGTCGACCAACGAGCGCTACACCCCCTTCGTGATCGAGCCGGCGGCCGGCGCCACGCGCGCCATGATGGCCTTTTTGCTCGCGGCCTACCACGAGGACGTGGTGGAGGGCGAGAGTCGGACGGTCCTGCGACTGGACTGGCGCCTGGCGCCCTACCAAGTCGCCGTCCTGCCGCTTTCCAAGAAGCCCGAGCTTGAAGACGTGTCGCGCGAAGTGCTGGAACTGCTCCAGCCGCACTTCATATGCGACTACGACGTCACGCAGTCGATCGGTCGCCGCTACCGTCGCCAGGACGAAGTCGGCACGCCGTACTGCGTGACCGTCGACTTCGCGACGCTGGAAGACCGCGCGGTGACGGTTCGCGACCGCGACACGACCGAACAGGTGCGCGTGCCCATCGGCGAACTGTTGGCCTCGCTGCGTGAACGAACGGGCCAGTCCTGACGTGACCTACGACGGGCGGGGCCTGCGCTTCGGTACGGTCGCCGAGCAGTACGACCTCTATCGACCGGCGCCACCGCCGGAAGTGGCGACGGTCCTGGGCGACCTCCGCGGATTGGACGTGCTGGAGGTCGGGGCCGGAACCGGCAAGTGGACGCGACTGTTGATCGAACTCGGTGCGAACGTCACGGTGGTGGAGCCGGACGACGACATGCGCGCGGTGCTCGTGCGCCGAAGTCCCAGCGTGCACACCATCAAGGGCGCCGCGGAGGCCTTGCCGTTGGCCGACGCCACGTTCGACGCCATTCTCGTGTCCTCCGCGTGGCACTGGTTCGAGCAACCGGACGCGCTGCACGAGATGGCGCGGGTGTTACGCGACGGCGGTTCGCTCTACGTGCTGTGGAATGGATTCACCGGTGACGTGCCGTGGCTGACGCCCCTGATCGAACTGCGCGACCGTCCCGACGACGACGGAAAGCGCCCCCGGGGTTGGGCCGCCGACCTGGGCATCAAGGGTGATTTCGACGTCGTGTCCCAAGTCGAATTGGACTGGACGTGGACGCGCAGCGTCGACGACGTCGTGTCGCTCTTCGCAACGTACTCCGGGGCGATCATCCGCACCGACGAAGAGCGCCGCGAGATGTCGGCGGAAGTTCGTCAAGGATTCGAGGCGATGGCCGTCGACGGGTTCGTGGAACTCCCGATGACCGTACGGGGCACGGTCGCTCGTCGTCGAAGTCGCTAAGTCGTGGTGATGGGCTCGCGCCAAATAAGCGCGAGCACCAGGATGACCAGACCGATGCCGCCGCCCAACAGACAGTCGCCGCGCCAACCGGCGTGCGCGTAAAACTGACCGGCCGCCAAGGAACCGCAGGCCGCGCCGACGAACGCGCACACCATGTAGGCACTATTGATGCGACTGCGCGCGTCGGGGGCCAGGGAGTAGACGATCGACTGATTGGTGATCTGGAGTCCCTGCATGCCCGCGTCCAGCACGACGATCCCGATCGCCAACACCACCACGACGTGGCGACCGACGTAGAGGATGACGAACGAGACCAGGATCAACGCGCCACAGGCGATCGTCGTGAGGTGGGCGCGCTCCTGGTCGGCGTATCGTCCCGCGACGTTCGCGGCGAGCACGCCGGCGGCGCCGACCACGCCGAAGAGACCGATGACCAGATTGTCGTAGTGAAACGGGGCCGCCGAAAGGTGGAAAGCCAGCGTCGTCCACAGGGTGGAGAAGGCCGCGAAGATCAGGAATCCGTACAGGGCGCGTCGGCGAAGCATGGGCAGCGTGGCGAAGAGCCCGAGGGTTCCGGAGAGGAGTCGTCGATACGACACGTGCGCTCGGAGCGGTTCGCGGGGCAGCACGCGCCACAAGGTGACGGCCACCAAGGCCAACGCCAAACCGGCGGCCACGTACACCGTGCGCCAGCCCGCCGCCTGAGCGACGACGCCCGAGAACGAACGCGACAGCATCAGTCCCATGAGGAGCCCGGTCATCAGTCGTCCGATGACGCGTCCGCGTTGTCGCGGTTCGGCCATGTCGGCGCCGAGCGGGAGGACGACCTGTCCTCCGCACGAGGCCAATCCGATCAAGAAGGTGATCGCGGCGAACAAGGCGAAGGAGTGCGCGGCGGCGCCGGCGAACATCGTGACGCTGGCGACGGCGAATACTAAGACCGCCAGTCGACGACGGGGGATCAGGTCCCCCAGCGGCACCACGAACGCGAGCCCGGCGGCGTAGCCGACCTGGATCAGCACCAGTAACAACGTCGCCTTCGACTCGCTGATTCGAAAGTCCTTGGTCACCTGGTGCAAGAGCGGCTGCAAGTAGTAGAGATTGGCGACGATGACGCCGATGGCGATCGCCATCAAGGTGATCAGAGATCCCGACAGCGGTTGCATCTCCTTGACGTCGCTCGTGGGGGCCTTACTCACAACGCGAGATTACTGGCGGAGCGCTAGTGCTTTGGCGAGGGCGGGATGGAGTAGGTGACCTGCGCCTTGGCGACCGGTTCCGTTTCTCCACGTGAAAAAAGTTCAACGTCGACCACCGCGAGACGACGCCCGAGTTTCAGCATGCGAGTTCGCGCCATCAGATCGGTCAATTGAGGTTTCCGCAAGAAGTCGATGTGCAGGCTGGTGGTGACCGCGAGTACCACCGGTCCGATCTGGGACATGATCGCGACCCAGGCCGACGTGTCGGCCAACGACATCATCACCGGACCCGAGAGTGTGCCGCCCGGCCGGCCGTGACTCTCGGTAACGGCGTAGCTCACGAGCACGAAATCGTCGGTCACCTCTTCGACGTGCGGTACCTCGACGTCGGGAAAGGCGTTGGCCAGAATCACTTGCAGTTCGTCCACGCTCAGCCGCGGCATAGTGACTTACGCGATCTTACGGAATTGGTTCACGGCTAGTGGCGCCAGTACGGCGACAAGCCCGATTGACCAAAGCAGTGAGACCCATATCGAGTCACCAGCTGGTGTGCCGGTCATCAGTGCTCGAACGGCGTTCGTCGTCTCACTGACCGGTTGATTATTCGCGAATCCTTGGAGCCACGACGGCAATTCACTTAATGGAATGAAGACCGTAGACGCGAACGTCAGGGGAAAGATGAGCGGGAACGTCATCGCTTGGGCGGTTTCGGAGTTCGGTGCGGCCAAGCCGACGAAGGCGAAACCCCACGAGAGGCAGTAGGCGAATAGCAACATCACCAGGCACGCAGCGATGTAGTCAAAGAATCCACCGTGCGGACGAAAGCCAACCAAGAACCCGACGCCAGTGATGATGATCAGCACGATGACGTTGCGGGCCGAGTCGGCGAGCGTTCGACCGGCGAGGACTGCCATACGAGCCATCGGCAACGCTTTGAACCGTTCGATGAGACCACGTTGCAGGTCTTCGGCCAAACCGATGGCGGTGCCAACGGCTCCGAAGATCGTCGTTTGAACCAAGATTCCCGGAACAAGGAAGTTCACGTAGTCACCGTGCGTGAACGCGCCCAACGCGTTGAAAATGTATCGGAACAGCAGCACGAACATCACTGGCTGAATGACCATGAACACAAGTGCTGTGGGTACCCGAATGAGGGCCAACAGATTGCGACGGGCCAACGTCACGACGTCGCGAACCGCGTAGCCAATCGACGTGTGGGACGCGACCGTCGAAATGGGCGTAGAAGTTGTGGTCATACCTTGGCCTTTCGACGGTCGCGACGCGATAGCTTCTCGGTTACGACGGGAACGTCATCTTCGGCCTTGTGACCCGTAAGACTCAAAAAGACGTCGTCCAGACTCGGCTCCCGGAGTTGCAGCCCGGCGATGTTGATGTCGGCACTGTCGATTCGTCGTAAGGCCTCGGCCGCGGACGCCGGTCCCATATCGACCGTCAACTCGATGACGGTGCCGTCGACGTTGGCCGGCTTGGGAGAGATGCCCGCGATCAACCCGAGAGCGCTTTGCGCGTCGACAGTGGTCGAAAAAGTGAGGACTAGAACTGTGTTCCCGAGCGAACTCTTCAATTGCGAGGACGTGCCCTCGGCGATGATCTTGCCGTGGTCGAGCACGACGAGTTGCTTGCAGAGGCGGTCAGCCTCTTCGAGATACTGGGTCGTCAGGAGTACCGTCGTCCCCCCTTCGACCAGACCTTCGATGATGGCCCAGAGGTCCTGGCGAGATTGAGGGTCCAGCCCCGTCGTGGGCTCGTCAAGGAACAGGATCGGTGGATCGGCGACCAGCGCGGCCGCCAGGTCCAAGCGCCGACGCATGCCACCGGAGTACGTCTGAGTCAATTTGTGCGCGAACTCGGCCAATCCGAAGTCGGCGAGGAGTTGGCGTGAACGGGCGATGGCCGTCGACTTCTCCATGTGGTTGAGGAAACCCACCATTCGCAGGTTTTCAAATCCGGTCAGGTTCTCGTCGACCGCCGCGAACTGGCCCGCGAGGCCGATCACGCGCCGGACCTGACCTGGCTGCTTCACGACGTCGTAGCCACCAACGATGGCTTTGCCCTGCGTCGGTGAAAGCACCGTGGAGAGGATGCGCACCATTGTGGTCTTACCCGATCCGTTAGGCCCGAGAAGTCCGAAGACTTGACCGGTGGGCACCTGCAACGTGACGCCGTCGAGCGCTCGAAATTCGCCGTCACTGAACGTGCGGACGATATCGGTCGCCTCCACCGAGAATTCAGACATGGGTGAGAGTCTAGGCAGGGACCATCACACGTCCGATGTGAGTGCGAGGGATAACCGGTACTTTCTTCCTATGGCCATATCGGAGAGTGAGATCGCGCAGGTTCGCTCGGCGACCGACATCGTGGCCCTCATCAGCGAGACCGTAGCCCTGAAGAAGTCCGGTCGTCGCTGGACCGGACTGTGCCCCTTCCACGGGGAGAAGACCCCGTCGTTCTCGGTGAACGGTGAAGAAGGTCGCTACTACTGCTTCGGCTGTCGCGCGTCCGGTGACCAGATCACGTTCGTGCGCGAGATCCAGCACCTGGACTTCATGGACGCCCTGCGACTGCTCGCCGACCGCGCCGGGATCGAGTTGCACGATGACGCCAACGCCGGACCGGCCCGCAAGGAACGCCAAGAGGCGATGGCCGCGATGGAAAAGGCGGTCACCTGGTACCACGAGCGACTGCTGAACTCCCCGGACGCCCGGCCGGCGCGGGAGTACCTCAAGTCGCGCGGCATCGGCGGCGACGTCGCTCGCCAGTTCAAGCTCGGGTGGGCCCCCGACGAATGGGACGGACTGGCCAACGGGTTGAAGTTCCCCGAGAAGGTACTGCTCGACACCGGACTGGGATTCGTCAACAAGGGCGACCGTCGTCAAGACGCCCTTCGCGCTCGCCTCATCTTCCCGATCTTCGATCCCGGTGGCAAGTCGATCGCCGTCGGCGGTCGAATACTGCCGCCGCCCTACGGGTCGCCGCCTCGGCCGGATGGTCGCGTGGAGGCGAAGTACAAGAACTCACCCGAGACCTCGATTTATTCCAAGCGGCGCACGCTCTACGCGCTCAACTGGGCTAAGGACGACGTCATCAAATCCGACGAGATCATCGTCTGCGAGGGCTACACCGACGTCATCGCGTTCTTCGTGGCGGGAATGCCGCGCGCCGTGGCGACCTGCGGGACCGCGCTCGGCGAAGAGCACTTCAAGACGATGCGGAACTTCGCCAAGCGCATCGTGCTCGCCTACGACGCCGACAAGGCCGGACAGAGCGCGGCCGCGTCGGTCTATCAGTGGGAACGCCAAAACGAGGTCGACGTGTTCGTCGCGCGACTGCCCAAGGGATCGGACCCCGCCGAACTGGCCCAGCACGACCCCGAAGCGCTGCGAAAATCCGTGACCGACGCCGTCCCCTTCTTGCAGTTCCGACTCGACCGGGTCCTCGAAAGTGCGAATCTCGCCACGGCCGAAGGCCGTGGGCGGGCCGCGGAACACGCCATGGAGGTATTGGCCGAACACCCGAGTGAACTCGTGCGCGACCAGTACATCATGCAAGTGGCCGGCACCCTACGACTCGAGGAGTCGCTGCTTCGTCCGCGTGTCGGGGAACTCGCGCGCAACCCAAAGCCGCGAACGGCCAATGAGCCGCCGACGACCCCGAGCCCACGCGCGCCTCGCTTACCGATGCCGCGTCCCGGCCTCGAAGCCCTTCGACTTCGCGTCCACTTCCCCAATGACGTGAAGGACCGGCTGATTGCGGCCTATTTCGTCAATGACGTGCAGCGCGAGATCTTTGACGGACTTTCCAGTGAGCGTTCGCTCTCCGAAGTTATCGATGAACTCGATCGTCGAGGTGAGGAGGAGGCCGCGCACGTACTCAGTGAACTCGCGGTCGACGAACTCGATCGCGACTACACCGTGGAAGACATCACCGCCGTGGTATCCCAACTCATCCGCAGCGCGGTCACCGTCGAATTGAAGAACGTGGCGCGCGATCTCAAAGAGGGCAACATGACGCCGGACGTCGCCGACGTGACCGTGCGCGACGTGAAAGAACGGCTCGTCCTCCTCGATGGTTCATCCGGACACCTCGCCGAGAACGAACTTCGAGAGTGGCTCGTAGAGCGAACGTCGTCCAGGTCGTCGTGACCGGACAGACCCTCGGTGTCATCGGCGGACTCGAGATGACGGCCCCCTTGAGTGTGGACGAGGAGCGCAGCCTCTATCCGCTCATCCAACAGGGTCGCCGAGCGGAACAACTACAACGTGGTGAAACGGATTCGACCGAGCGCCGTCGTCTGCTTCGCCAGCGTCACGCTGGTCAGGAGGCGGAATCCAAACTGCTTCGCGCGACGCTGGGTCTCGTTCGAACCCGCGTCGTCGAACGCGGATACCGATTTGGCAACGATGAACTGGAAGCGGCCGGCGTTGAAGCGCTCGTCAACGCGCTTCGCCGCTTCGATCCCGAGCAGGGCAATCGATTCTCCACGTACGCCAACTACTGGATCATGAAATTGGTCAATCAGGCGGTCCAGCAGCAGGCGGGATTGACCGATTCGGAGATGCGTTTAATTCTGAAGCTGCAAAAGTTGATCCGCGCCAACCCTTCGAAGACCCTAACCAAACGCGACGTCGCACAGGGGCTCGGTGTATCACAAGCCAAAGCGCACGAAACGATGCAGCTGAATCGCGAACTACAGTCCCGCCGTTACGGAATGACGGAACTGGATGACGACACTGATTTCAAAATTCGGCATGAGGTTAATGATGCGCCATCATGGGTTATTGACGCGCTCCGGCAAATATGCGGCGATGATTTTGACGCGTTCTGGCAGTTCACTTTTAAAACGATGTCGATTGAAGAGATCGCTCGCGCGCAGGGCATCTCGCGCCAAGGCATGACAAAGCGAATCGCACGATGCCGACGACTCGTTCGTGAAAGTCCTGACGCCGAGCGACTCCTACAATGGTTTGCTCGCCAATAACTCACAGCGGCCGGTGCTAATGTTGCTTCACCTTCGGGTGCATTCCCAGATAGCTCAATTGGCAGAGCAAGCGACTGTTAATCGCTAGGTTGCAGGTTCGAGTCCTGCTCTGGGAGCTTTACTTTCGTCAGTACCCGAAGGGCCGTAGCTCAGTGGTTAGAGCAGGGGACTCATAATCCCTCGGTCGTGGGTTCGATCCCCACCGGCCCTACTAGATAGTACCTGATGAACGGCATCTTCCAGTACATCGAAATTGTCCCGCGACGTTGTTTGCTACTCCTTGCTACTCTCTTTTCGATTTCCTTCGACCGTTGTGTCGGGAATCGAGGAAGGGACGTTCCCAGTGATGGGTCACATTCGTCAGCGCGGCACAGCCTGGGAGGTGAGGGTCTATGCGGGCGTCGATCCTGTGACGGGCAACAAGAAATACGTGACCCGTACAGTCCGAGATTCGA
>Ga0208586_1000074_pt1 | contig 38324 bp, 30 predicted proteins | sample NGESurshal072012_6_FD_184471 | JGI IMG/M metagenome (GOLD analysis project Ga0208586, IMG submission 184471) | Arctic peat soil microbial communities from Barrow, Alaska - NGEE Surface sample 53-3 shallow-072012 (SPAdes) | ecosystem: Environmental > Terrestrial > Soil > Wetlands > Peat ... | reverse complement strand
CCCCACAGCGCCCGGTATCCTTCGTCGAGGCCGACGACGTGCTCGACGCCTTCGAACGAACGCCACGCCGACCACGGTGTGCGCTCAGCGAGTTCGTGGCGAAGCGACGCGCGATAGAGGGCGTCGGCGGCGACGAGGTGCGCGAACAGACCACGACTGTCCAGCACCGTTCGTGAACCCTCCGGGAGTGCACCGACCAACACGTGGTCGTGCAAATGGGGCTCACCGTGTCGATTGACGCCGTGGGTGAAACCGACGATCCCGGTCCAGTGACCGGCCCGGTCGCGGTCCTCGCCACCCCGGCGATCTCGAACGACCAGCGCGTGCTCTTCGAGGTAGTCGATCGCCGAGCCCACCGACGCGCGATGCGCGCCAACCACGCCCGCTCCGTGTTCGGCATCGATCGCGAGGAGGATCGACGTGGGCCGTGGCGCGGCGACCACGATGTCGTAGCCGAGCACGGAAGATCGTTCCGAGGTTCTCAGCACGGTGGCCACCGAACGCGGATCACCCGCGTCACCGGCACCGCGCAGCCACCAGCCCGGTTCGCCGTCGCGCAGTCCGTCAATCTCCAGGGCGCGGTCATCGGTGAAATAGCGGACGTCGTTGGAGCGACGCGACAAGACACGAATCATTGGACACCCCGGTGCCCAACGGTCGCTAGAGCGAGGCGGCGATCCTTTTGGCCAGTTCGTGTCCGCTCTTGGCGTATTTCGGCGTCGCTACCACCGCACCCTCACCGGCGCGCAGCATGAGTTGATCGAGGAACAGCTCATTGCTGACGCGAAATTTGACGGCGTGTCGCCCGTCGTCGAGGGTCAGCCACTGCGCGTTGGGCAACGGTTCGAAGAGCCATCGCAACCACGACCCGATGACCACCACGACCTCGTCGCCCTCGTCACCCACCTGCGTGAGCCAGTTGATGACCGGGTCGGGCGCTCGCTCCTCGGTGGCGTCAGAGGTGGCCACCACCGCGTTGATCCGGTCGACGCGGAACGTGCGCCACGATTCACGGGTCGTGCAATAGGCCCGCACGTACGTATGGCCGTTGAGCACCTTGATCTCGCGCGGCTCGATCGAACGACTCCGCGCCTCGTCGGCCGTGGCGACGGTGTAGAGGATCTTGATCTGCTGGTGATGTTCGACCGCGGCCGAGACGTCGGCGAGCATGGTCTCGTTGATGGCCATCTCGACCTGGACGTAGGAGCTGGTGGCGCCCTCGATCTTTTCGATGGCCGACAAGATGGCCTCATCGTGGTAGACGCGCGAGGCTTCGCGCAGGGCAATGTTCAATTCGAACAGGTCCCGCCACATGAACGGCGAGGGTTCGTCGGCGCCTTCGGGCAGGTCGCTGAAGTCGGCCCGGTAGGTCGAGTCATCGTTCGATTCGTCGTCCCAGTCATCGCACTCCTTGAGGACGTGAGCCGGAAAGGCGCCCGTGCCGTCGGTGGAGCCGACCATCGGCTCGAGGGCGACCAAGCGGTCCATGATCAATCGCACGTGGTCTCGGTCGAGGGAGAACCGCTTCGCGAGTTCGCTGACGCGCAGCCCGTCCTCGGCCACGTACACGGCGTGCAAGAGTTGCAGCGTCTGGCCGAGTACGTCGTTGGTGGCCGAACCGGTGAACGTCATCTCCTCGGTCGACGGCGCCTTGCCGCGGTTGACGTCCCTCAACCAGTCGGCCAAGTCAGCTTTCAATGACTTCGGCGACTGCAATCGAATCCGATCCGCGCCGTCCACGACGAATCGAAGCGCGGCCCGGGGACTGTCAAAACTGAGTCCGACTTCGACCTTGCCGTCCTTCTTATTGGCCGACAGCGAACCGGGATATTGACGCACCAACAAATCGGCGTAGTTCTCGTTCGTGGTCACCACCACGTCCATCGGCGTCGGCGACCTCGAAAACTCCGGTCGCCAGGCCCGCGCGACCTCGACCGCGTCGTCGTCGTAATCGAAGGTGTCCGGCAAGACGACCGGCATCGACGTGATCCGACTGAAGCGGTAGCCCTTGATCTCCGGCGTGCCCTTCACCCGGGCGATCAGATAGGTCACGCCGTTGAAGACGTCGATGAGCAGCGGCTCGACCAGTCGAGGCTTGTTGGCCCCGGACTGGTAATCGAAGGCGAGCGCGCGATGAAGTTTGAGCGCGCGCATCACGGGTGTGTAGTACATCGAGGATTCGAGGCCCCCGTCGCTAGCCGGTACCTCGTTGAAGACGCTGAATGCGCCCGAAGCGCCGAAGCCGCAAAAGCGCAGGGCCAGGCGGACGACGCGCTCCTCGTCGGGGGTGAAATAGATCAACGGCGCGTAGCCGCTGGAGGGATCGATACGATACCCCACCGCGCCGTCGCCCTTGTTGTCGGTCTCGATCTCGAATCCCAACTCTCGAATCCGGGCCTTGTCGCGTTCAAACTTCTGGCGCACGGCCCCTTCGCCGCCTTCGTAGGCGGAGATCTTTCGCGGTCCTTTGGCCGAGACCGGGAACTCGTCGATCTTCAGTTCGCGAACGATCTCTTCTTGGGTGAGAGAGCCGTACTGCCAGGCACGCTGGAGCAACAGGACGAGGGCGATCAAGCGCTCCCGCGACTGCTCAACCCCTCCACGAATGCTGCTCATCGAACTCCCGTCATAATTTCACTATTGAGGGTAGTGCCATAACGACATCCACCAACAACGAAGATCGTCGTTTCGGGTCGTCGGCCTCGCCGACGGCGACCCCCCAAAGCGAACTACGTTGACATCGTGGACTCGTCTCAAGAACCTGATCACGAGCGACACGAAACGCCGGTCGAAGCATTCCTCGATCAACCCGCGTATCACGCCGAGGAAGACACAGTGGACCTACGCCCAGATACGTTGCCGAAGGCCGTATCCGTGGGCGGCCGGTGGCGGCGAATTCAGCGTTGGTTCTCACATTTCATGTTCGAAAAGCAGCCGAGTGAATACTCCTCGATATCCCCTCGAACGCCCGACGGAAAGCACACCAAGATTTTCTTCTTCAATGGGAATGGTCGGGGCCGCTAACTGATCGAACTCAAGCCCGGAGGTCGCCCGGCCCGAACGGAACGTCGACGGCGTGCTCTCGAAGAGCTTCGAGGGGCACGATCTCCAGAGCGCGCTCGTTGGTGGAAGCGAGCACCACGTAGGCCGCCGCTCCGTCGCGGTGCGCACGAAGCCAGTTGACCGCGGTCACGCACCAACGATCCCCCGCCACCAAACCCGGGAAATCGTGTTGCGGCATCGGAGTGATCAGGTCGTTGCCGATCGCCCTTTGGTGCTGGAGGAACTCCGCGGTGACCACGGCGCAGATGGTGTGGCTCCCGAGGTCCTCGGCGCCGGACGTACAACACCCGTCACGATAGAAACCGGTGACGGGATCGGTGCCGCACGATTCCAACGGGCCACCTAGTACGTTTCGGTCCGCCATTGGCCCAGTATGGCCGATAAGCCGGACTCCGGCCGACGCCTGAGGCAACCGACGAACAACCGAACGACCACGACGTGATCCATGAGGACGGCCACGTGGAACGTACGGGTCGGACCGTTCACGGTACCGACCATCGGAGGCAACCTTTTAATGGACCGCCAGGAGCCACGAAACGAAGACCACGTAGCCGAGAATTATCAGCCATCCCGTGCGCCTCGTCAGTCCCCGCCGCGCAAATGCGACTACGAGAACCAAAGTAGTGAGCACCAGATAGGACAACGCCGTGAGATTGCCCGCGAACGATGGCGCGGCGAGTCCCACGAACACGCCGGGGATCAACAGGCCCGCTACGACATTCAGGTTGTTGCTGTTGAGAGCTGTGCTCAGCGCCGCCGCGCTTCTTCCCTTGGCGGCCAGATACACCGCCGCCACCGCGTTGGGCAGGCTGGTGACCGCCGCCAGGACGACGCCGCCGATCACCGCGTCGGCGACGCGGAAGTGGTGACCCAGATCGGACGCCCCGCGTTCCATCGCCACACTCGAGATGACCACCATGATGAGCGCCGCGAGCGCTTCCATCGCGTCACGCGGTCGTCCTCGCGGGGGCCGAATCGCCAATTGAAGTTCCATCTCTTCCTCGTCCACGGCCGAGGACATCCACGACAGAAACGCTCGCGGCAACGCCAGGCGGCGCAGGGCTTCACGCCGGACGCCCAGTATCACCAGGTAGAGGATAAGAACCGTGCCCGCGAGGGACAGACCCAACGTGGCGCCGATATACCCGGCGGTCGTCAAGACGCCCGTGACAGCCACCCATAGGGCCACGAATCCACCGAGCACCACGACTCGTCGGTGCAGAGCGATAAAACCTGAGACGACCGCACCGAGACCGAGCAGTGCCGCCAGATTGAACACGTTCGAACCAATGACCACCCCGGCGCCGATGGTTCGCTGGTGTTGGGAGATTGCCGATATGGAAGAAGTGATCTCGGGTGCGTCGGCGGCGAGCGCGGCCAACACGCCCAACAGGGCTTCGGAAAGTCCGTATCTCTCGCCCACGCGTTCGAGTCGCGTCACGAGGACCCAACTCGTGGCCAGGCTCACTAGGGCCCCCACGACGAAAGCTGAGAAAGCGAGAGTCAACAGCGTGTGCTCCTTGAATGAACATTCTGCCGACCAGGCTTCCCGGCTCTCCACGACGAACGATAATCGATTCGCCTTATCGCGGGGCCGACGTCAAGCCGGAGACAGTTTTATGGTTGACGCGAAGGATTGAACGTTGTGGGAGTCACGCCAATCGCCGGAACGTCAGACGTCCGAGTCCGAAGTGGAGTCCAGTCCCAGTACTTCCTCGCGTCGCCACGTCCCCGATCGACCCCCGGACTTCTCCCAAATCGCGACGTCTTCGATGGTCATCGTTCGGTCGGCCGACTTGCACATGTCGTAGACGGTGAGCGCCGCGACGGTCACCGCCATGAGGGCTTCCATCTCGACGCCCGTGCGATCGACGGTGTCGACACTGGCCTCGACGTCAATGTGCGTATCGGCGATCGTGAAGTTGACGTGGACGTTTCCTACGAGAACCGGATGCGACATGGGCAGCATGGTCGCCGCGAACTTAGCCGCTTGGATGCCCGCCACCCGTGCCGTGGCCAGGACGTCCCCCTTGTTCATCGCGTTGGCCGCCACCGCGGCGGTCGTGGCCGCGTCCATGTTGATGCGGCATTTCGCCAGCGCGCGACGCGCCGAAACTTCAGACGCGCCAATATCGCGGGGGAAAGCTCCCCCACTCGACGGCCGACGTAGTTGATGGAAGTCGTCCACGGCGCAATGATACAGACGCCCCGGATGACCCCAGAACTCACGCGAGTAAACTGCCAAGGTTCACTTGCGGTATGGGAGATGCAATGCCGACTTACGAATACGAATGTCAGTCCTGCCACCGGCGCGTGGAGGCGGTGCAGCGATTCACGGACCCGGCGCTGACGCTCTGCGTACACTGCGGCGGCGAGCTCCGAAAGGTCTTCTCGGCCGTGGGTGTCGTCTTCAAAGGCAGCGGCTTCTACAAGAATGACAGTCGCCGTCCCGACAAATCCTCCACGCCAACTCCGACGGCCACGACGCCGGCCTCATCCCCCTCGACTGAGTCGAGCACCACGCCCGCGGCGACGACGGCCTCGGCCACCACGACCACGTCGTCGGCAACCACCTCTTCGGACTAGACGCCCGAAACCGCGATGTTGTCAATCGCCACGGTCTGACCGGCGGCACTGCCCGGAAGCCATTCCAGATCGCTGCCGACGTGGGCGACGTCGAGGAGCATCCGCTGCAAGGTCGAAGCCACGGTGATCTCACGAACCGGTTCGGCCAGTTGACCGTCACGAATCATGAGTCCAGTGACCCCCACGGAGAAATCGCCCGAGACGGGATTGACGCCCGAGTGCACGCCGATCAGCGATTCGACGAAGACGCCGCTACCCACTCGACGAAGGATCTCGGCCTGGTCAATGTCGCCCGGCGCCAACTGCAACGCGCGACATCCGGCCGACGGCGATCCGGCGATCCCGCCGCGCACCGCACTTCCGGTGGAGGCGGTGCCGGCGCGACGCGCCGAGACGGTGTCGTAGACGAAGGCTTTCAACTCTCCCTTTTCGATGAGGACGTTTCGCCGACAGGCCAGCCCTTCGGCGTCGTAGACGCTGGCCGAGAAGTGACGGGGATCGGTGGGATCGTCGAGCAACGTGAAGCTCGGTGCGGCGACCATCTCTCCCACGCGCTGCGCGAAGAACGATCGACCGCGAACGACGGCCTCGCCACTCAAGGCGCCGCCGATGATCGCGAACAAAGTCGCCGCGGTGCGTGGATCGAAGACCGCGGTGCACTTGAACGACTTCGGCTTCACGGCGCCCAGCATCCGGGTGGCGCGGCGAATGGCGTCGGTCGCGGCCCTTTCGATGTCGAGGTCGCCCGGAGCGCGCCCGGCCGAGAGGCCCCAACCCGTTTGATCGTCACCCCCGTCGTTGGCGATCGCTTCGACCGATACGTATGCGCCGGTTCGGGCGTACGACGCGCGAATGCCGGTCGTGGAGGCGATGGCCGCTTCGGCGACGTAGTCCGAGTAGTTGGCCGAGTCGACCTGTCGAATGCGAGGATCACCACCGCGAACCAGTCGTTCGAGCTCAATGGCCATGGCGATCTTCGCCTCCAGGGACGTACTCGCCACGGCGTCGTCGGTCAACGTCAAGGAGACCGCGGCGACGCCGTCAGGACGCGCGAAGGCGACGAACTCGTCTTCGGTGGCGAAAGTCACGTTGTCGCGCGCTTCGCGCAGCGCCGTCACGATGGCCTCGTCATCGAGCGATCCGGCCCACGCCGTTCCCACCCGAGCGCCACCGGCCCCGTCATTCAGGATCCGAATGCCGAATCCATTGGACGTAGCGGTGGTGAGTTCTTCTACTTCGCCCTGGTAAGACTGGACCTCGGTATCGACACCGCTGGCGACGTACACCTCGATCTCCTCGCCACCGTGCGCCGACTCCAAGATGCGTTCCGCCTGCTCCAGAAGCTGACTCACGCGGCCGCTCCGCCGATGGTGACTCCGGTCAGGCGCATGGTGGCCTGACCCGTTCCGACCGGTACGCTTTGTCCGTTTTTTCCGCACGTGCCTGGCGTCATTGAGAAGTCCGACGCCACGGCGTCGACTCGTTGCAGCACGTCGGGACCGTTGCCGATGAGGTTGCAGTCGCGTAGCGGCGCGGTGATTTTGCCGTCCTCGATCATGAAGGCCGCCGTCATGCCGAAGACGAAGTCGCCGGTGGCGGTATTGACTTGGCCGCCACCGAGTTGGGCGACGTAGACGCCGTACGGCGTCTGGGCGACGATCTCGTCGGCGTCGGAGTCGCCGGGGAGGAGATAGGTGTTGGTCATGCGCACCATGGGCAAGTGTTGATAACTTTGGCGACGACCGTTACCCGAGGAGACTCGGCCCACCTTGCGAGAGCGCAAGTAGTCCCACATGTAGTCGGTCAAGATGCCGTTCTCAATGAGAACGTTGCGCGCGCCGGGGCGACCCTCGTCGTCGATCGCCAAGTATCCCCATTCGCCCTCCACCGTGCCGTCGTCCACCAACGTCACCAAAGGACTGGCGACCAATTGACCGACCTTGCCGGCGTACACCGAAGCCTGCTTCAAGATCGCGTCGGCCTCGAGGCCGTGACCACAGGCTTCGTGGAACAAGATGCCGCCCGAGCCACCGGCGAGGACCACCGGCACGTCCCCCGACGGCGCGGGGCGGGCGTCCAACTTCGTGATCGCCTGGCGCGCGGCGCCGCGCGCCGCGTCGGCGACGGCATCGGCACTCAGCAGTTCGAATCCCCGGGTTCCGGCGATCGGTCGATACCCGGTCTGCATTCCCGTGTCACCGGACGCGATGCACGAGACGTTGAATCGAGTCCGTACCTGGTGGTCACCGGCGAAGAGGCCGTCGGAGTTCGCCACGACGAAGTGGCGCGTTGAATCACCGAGGGCGACTTGAACCTGGGTGATCGACGAGCCTTCGGAGCGCGCCGCGTCGTCGGCGTGATTCATAAGTTCGATCTTTCGCGCCTTGTCGACGTCGCCGGGCAGTATCGTGGCGCGACTCGGATGGTCGCGGAGAGGTCCTAGCGCGACTTCGCGTACGCCCCCGCCGCCGTCGCGGGCCACCGCCGCCGCCGCACGAGCCGCCGCGACGAGACCACGTTCCGTCAGATCCGCGGTGTGCGCGAATCCGGTGGTATCGCCCACGACGACGCGGATTCCGGCGCCGCGTTCGTGACCGGAACTGAGCTGCTCAACGCGCCGCTGATCCAACAGCGCCGACGAGGTCGTACGATCCTCGACGAAGACCTCGGCGAACTCGCCTCCGCGCGCCATCGCCTCGCCCAGCGCGCGCGCCAGGACGTCTTGTTCAACCAGGGTGGAAACCATTCAGGTGAGGTTACCGGAGCCAAATGCGGCCGAAACGGCGCACATAGGCGACGAAACTAGGCTGGACAAGTGATTCTGCCCTCGATCGAAACGCCCGCCGACCTCCTGAAACTGTCCTACGCCGAGCTCGACGAGTTGAGCGAGGAGATCCGGCAGTTCATCATCGAGGCGGTCACGACCAACCTCACGGGAGGCCATTTGGGCTCGAACCTCGGCGTGGTGGAGTTGACGCTGGCGCTGCACCGCGTCTTCGAATCACCCAAGGACATCCTGCTCTGGGACACCGGGCATCAGGCCTACGTGCACAAGCTGCTGACCGGCCGGCGCTACGGCTTCAAGAAACTTCGTCAGCGCGGCGGTCTTTCGGGATATCCCAACCGCTCGGAGAGCGAGCACGACTGGATCGAGTCCAGCCACGCCTCGACGGCGCTCTCCTACGCGCACGGACTTTCCGTGGCCCTCCAACAGCGCAAAGAGCTCATCGGTCACGGCGGCAAACGCCACGTCGTGGCGATCGTCGGCGACGGTTCCCTGACCGGCGGCATGGCCTACGAGGCCCTCAACAACCTGGGCCACTCGAATCAGCGCGTGGTGATCGTCTTGAACGACAACGGACGCAGCTACGCGCCCACCATCTCCAAACTCTCGGAGTCCTTGACCGCGTTGCGCCTCAACAAGACGTACCTCACCATGCGCGGGCGCCTGCGCCGCACCGTCCCGCATCTGCCGAAGGTCGGCAAGGCGGCCTACCTCGGTATCGACGGACTGACGTCGGTGGTGCGCGAGATGGTGACCCCGCACACGTTCTTCGAGAACCTCGGCGTGCGCTACATCGGTCCCATCGATGGACACGATATCGAGTCGATGGAAAATACCTTGCAAAGCGCCTCGGAGTGGGACGGTCCGATCCTCGTGCACGTGCTGACGACGAAAGGTCTCGGCTACGAGCCCGCGATCGACGATCACCTGAAGATGCACGACTACAAGTTGCCGCCTCGACACGACGACGAAGAGGTTGCCCCCCAGTCGTTCTCCCAAGCCTTCTCCGACTCGCTGGCCGCGCTCGCCAGTGCCGACGAACGGGTGGTGGCGATCACCGCGGCGATGGCCGGACCGACGGGACTGCTCAACTTCCAAGAGCGCTTCCCGGACCGATTCTTGGACGTCGGCATCGCCGAGCAACACGCCGTGACGGCCGCCGCCGGGATGGCCATGGGCGGGATGAAGCCGGTCGTGGCGATCTACTCGACCTTCTTCTCCCGGGCCTTCGACCAGGCCCATCTGGACGTCGGCCTACTGAACCTGCCCGTCGTGTTCGTCTTCGATCGCGCCGGCATCACCGGCGACGACGGACCGAGCCACCACGGACTGCTCGACATCGCGCTCTGCTTGGCGATCCCCAATATGACGGTCTTCGCTCCGTCCACCGCCGAAGAGGTCCCGGGCATGCTCGCGACGGCCCTGTCGATGTCGACGCCGACCGCGCTGCGTTTCCCCAAGACGCTGCCCAAGCCCTTCGACGGCGGGGTCGGCGACGGACTCGAGGCTCGCGTGGTTCGACGGGGCGATGGATCGCTCTGCGTGCTGGCCGTCGGCAAGATGGCGCCGGCGGCCTACAAGGCGCTGGAGCTGATGGGCGAGGAGGCGAGCAAGGTCACGCTCTACGACGTACGCGTCTTACCCCCGGACGCCGCGATGATCGACGACGCGTTGTCGCACGACCGCGTGGTGAGTGTCGAAGACGGTACCCGACACGGCGGAGCCGGCACCTTGATGGTCTCGGCCCTGCGAAGCCGGGCCCAGGACCTCGCGCGCCCGTTTCCCACGACACGTATCCTCGGCACCCCGCGCGCCTACCTGGAACAACACCGGCCGGACAAACTGTTGGCCGAGTTGGGCCTCGACCCCAAAGGACTGGCGGCCGCCTTCACGCGGCTGATCGCCGACCAGCCCGAGTTCGCGCCAGCCCTCCCCGAGTCACCTCGCCCCGACTACGTCTAGACGGCGAATTCGTCCTGCGGTTCCGATACATTGAGCCGATGAGCTACGACGTGGACAAGACCGACGATCAGTGGCGCGCCGAACTGTCGGCCGATCGATACGCCGTACTGCGCCACGCGTCCACTGAAATACCGTGGACCGGTTCGCTCCTGGACGTCGACGCCGATGGCGTCTTCACCTGTGGTGGGTGCGGCCAGCACCTCTTCACCAGCGCGCAGAAATTCGACTCCCGGTGTGGGTGGCCGAGCTTCGACGCGTGCGAACCGGGCACGATCATCGAACGACCCGACGCTTCGCTGGAGCGTTCACGCACCGAGATCCTGTGCGCCAAGTGTGGTGGTCACCTCGGTCACGTGTTCGACGACGGCCCGACAGCGACGGGGATGCGCTACTGCGTCAACTCGCTCGCCGTAGACTTCAATGAGGCGAAGAGCTAAACGTCGAGGAATCGTCGAATGGCGATCGCGGAACCGACGGAGCCGATTCCCACACCCACGATTAAGACGACGATATTCGTGCCGATGAGGGCACTGGTGCTCAACTGAAATTCGTTGTGGAGGGGATACCAGATGTGAAGCGCGGTCACCGCGCCGATGGCCACGGCGGAGCCGAGCAGGCCCTGGATGAAGCCCTCCGTGATGTAGGGGATCCGAATGAACCAGTTGGTCGCACCCACGAGCTTCATCACCGACACCTCTCGACGGCGAGAGAAGATCGCCATGCGAATCGTATTGAGAATCAATACCGTGGCCGAGAGCAAAAGCACGAGGGCTAGGGCGAGGAACACGATCTGCAGGATCCGAATCGCGCGATTCATCTCACGAATCTGCTGCTCCGGCGCGGTCACCTGGTACACCCCGGGCTGGTGCGCGAACGTCGACTGCACGGTGAAGGCGTCCGACGGCACCGTGGGGATGCAACTGAATTTGGTCGGAATCTGGGATTGGGTGAGGACGTGCGCCTCGGAGGCCGGCAAGACCCTGATCATCTCGGCGTAGTCCTCGGCCTGCGTGCGGTAGACACACTGTTTCACGATGGGCAGGTTGTGGAGTTGCGTCTGCACGTTACTGATCTCGCCCGCCGACGCCGTGGGCTGCATCCAGACGGTGACGCGCGTTCCCTGTTGCCACTGCCACGACGCCTGGGCGGCGCTCTGCTTCAAGAGCAACGCCGAGCCCACCAACGACAGCGACACCGCGACGGTGAGGACGGCGGCGATGGTCATCATTCGGTTGCGCCAGAGGTTCGACAGCGTCTCTTTGACGGCGTAGCGGAAGTACACGCGCACTAGATGGCCACGCTCTCGTCGATGCCGTAGACACCACGGACCTGGTCGCGAATCATCTCGCCCTTGTCGAGTTCGATCACGCGCCGACGCATTCGGTCGACCAGGGCCTTGTCGTGCGTGGCCATGACCACCGTCGTACCCGTGCGATTGATGCGCTCGAGTAACGCCATGATCGACTCGGAGTTCGCGGGGTCGAGGTTGCCCGTCGGTTCGTCGGCGAGCAAGATCAGCGGTCGGTTGACGAAGGCGCGGGCCACGGCGACGCGCTGTTGTTCTCCGCCGGAAAGTTCACCGGGCAAGCTCTTGGACTTGTCCGAGAGTCCGACCAAGTCGAGGATCAGCGGCACCTGCGATTCGACCGTTGATCGAGGCCGGCCAATCACTTCGAGGGCGAAGGCCACGTTCTCAAAGACCGTCTTGTTGGGCAGGAGGCGAAAGTCCTGGAACACGCAGCCGATATTGCGGCGTAGGAACGGCACGCGGAACTTGGGTAACTCGGTGAGCTCGCGGCCGGCTTCGAGAATGCGCCCCTTGTCGGGCAACTCCTCGCGCAAGAGGAGGCGGAGAAAGGTGGTCTTTCCCGATCCCGAGGCGCCGACCAAGAAGACGAACTCCCCTTTTTCGATGTCGAGCGAGATGTCCTTGAGGGCCGGCGAGCCGTTCTTGTACGTCTTCGAGACATTCTCAAAGCGGATCACGCAAACACTCCCTCGGGTACGTAGTTGGGGCGGTGCGTCGGCACCCGGATGTACCTAGCCATTGTAGTTTGACAAAATTGTGTATTCGTGCCACGAAAGCGCCACGTTAAAGGGCTCTCAGATTTCTTAAGAATGAAAACGCTGTCGTCGCAGTTCAGCTTCCATAAAACCGTCGAGGTCACCGTCGAGTACCGCGTCGACGTTGCCGGTTTCAAAGTCCGTACGATGGTCTTTCACCAGTTGGTACGGCGCCTGCACGTAACTGCGAATCTGTGAGCCCCACGCGTTGTCACCGCGATCACCGCTCAACGCGTTCATCTCCGCTTGGCGCTGGGCGCGAGCGCGCTCGGCCAGCTTCGCTTCGAGGATCTGCATGGCGCGCGCGCGGTTCTGATGCTGACTTCGTTCATTTTGGCAACTGACCACGATGTTGGTCGGTAGATGGGTGATGCGAATCGCCGAATCGGTCTTGTTCACGTGTTGTCCACCGGCACCCGACGAACGGTAGGTGTCCACGCGCAGGTCCTTCTCGTCGATCTCCACCTCGGCGGCGTTGTCATCCAAGAGCGGCGTCACGTCGAGACTCGCAAAACTTGTTTGACGACGGGCCTGCGAGTCGAAGGGACTGATGCGAACGAGGCGATGCACCCCGCGCTCGGCCGAGAGCCAGCCGTAGGCGAAGCGTCCCTTGACGATGAAGGTCGAGGACAAAAGTCCGGCCTCTTGTCCCTCGGTCGCCTCGTCGATCTCGACACCGAAGCCTCGACGTTCGGCCCAACGCGAGTACATGCGCAACAGCATCTCGGTCCAGTCCTGGGCGTCGGTGCCGCCGGCGCCGGCGTGCAGCTCGACGATCGCGTCGTTCGCGTCGTAGGGACCGCTGAAGAGACTCTGGATTTCGAGCGCGGCGATCTTGGTCTCGAGCGTCGCGACCGTCGACGAGAGCTCGTTCAGCAGCGACCAATCGGCCTCGCCGGCCGCCAGTGACTCACGCGAGAACTCGGCCAACACCATGGAATCGTCCAAGGATCCGCGCAGGTCGTCAAACTGCTCGAGGTCGTTCGAGAGATGGCCCAGTTCGGTCGTCACCTCCCGGGCGCGGTCCTGGTCGTCCCACAGGTTCGGGTCGGCCACCAATTCGCTCAAGACGACGTGGCGCGCGCGGCCGGCGTCCATCTTCAAGTACTCGCGCGCCGCGCTCCACCTCGCTTCGAGGTCCTCCAACGTGCCGAGGGCCTCGCGAAGAGCGTTCTCGGCCTTAGGGTCGGCCATGGCACTGCTTGAACTTCCGGCCCGAACCGCACCAGCACGGCTCATTTCGCCCGATCTTGTCGCCCTGTTTGGGCAGCGGCTTCTTGGCCGGTCCGTGGGTCGGTAGTTCCGTCGCGCCTGGCGCCACGATGTTGGCGTTGGTGACGGCACCCTCGAGTCCCTCGTCCTCTTCCGCCTCCTCGATCTCTTCGATGGCCGACGCTTCGACGTGGGTAATGTAGCGCACGAAGTCGGCGTCGACGTTGCCGAGGAGGGCCTCGAACATCAGGTAGCCCTCCTTCTGCCACGCCGTCAACGGGTCCTGTTGGGCGATCTGTCGTAGGTGGATGCCGTCGCGCAAATAGTCCATGTCCGAGAGGTGTTCACGCCAGCGCTGGTCGAGTATCTGCAACATGACGTCGCGCTCGATCTCCTTGGCGGTATCCATGCCGCCGGGGTACTCCTCGCACTTCTTTTCGTACTGGCCGACCGCCTCGTCGATCACCAGGCCCAGGATGTCATCTCGGTCCTGATACTCCGACAGGGCCTCGGCGTTCAGCGACGTCGGGTAGTAGTTGGTGAGTTCAATGACCAACTGATGCAGGTCCCAGCCCTCGGAGAACTCACCCTCCAGGCGATCGTCCACGACGTTGGTGAGAATCTCTTCGATCAACACGATGGTGGCGTCGTGGATGTCCTCGCCGTCGATAACCTGCTGACGCCGACCGTAGATGACCTTGCGCTGTTCGTTCATGACTTCGTCGTACTTCAGCGTGTCCTTGCGAATCTCGGCGTTCTTGCCCTCGACGGTGTTCTGGGCCCGTTCGATGGCTTTGGAGACCATCTTGGCCTCGATGGGCAAATCGTCGGGCATGGTGCGGTCCATCACCCACGAGACGGCGCCGGTGGCGAACAGTCGCAGCAGGTCGTCTTGGAGTGACAGATAGAAACGGCTCTCGCCGGGGTCACCCTGTCGACCGGAGCGTCCGCGCAACTGATTGTCGATGCGTCGCGAGTCGTGACGTTCCGAGCCGAGCACGTAGAGCCCGCCCAGGGCCCGCACCTCGTCGCCTTCGGCTTCACAGACCGATCGAAAGCTCGCCAGAGCACTCTGGTAGGCGGCGTCGAACTCTTCGCTGCCGGGCGCGAAGCCCCGTCCCTGGGCCTCGCGCGTGGCCAGCCCTTCGAAGTTGCCCCCGAGCACGACGTCCACGCCTCGACCGGCCATGTTGGTGGCGACGGTCACGGCGTGCTTTCGTCCGGCCTGGGCCACGATCTCGGCCTCGCGGAAGTGCTGCTTGGCGTTCAGTACCTCGTGCGAGATACCGGCCTTCGAGAGTTCGCGCGAGAGCAACTCGGACTTCTCGACCGACGCGGTGCCGAGCAGGATCGGCTGGCCGAGGTCGCTGCGCTCGCGCACGTCGTCCACGATGGCGGCGAACTTCGCCTCTTCGGTCTTGTAAATAAGGTCAGCCTGGTCGAGGCGGATGAGCGGTTGATTCGACGGGATGGGCACGACCGAGAGCTTGTAGGTGTTGCCGAACTCGGCGGCCTCCGTTTCGGCGGTACCGGTCATGCCGGCGAGCTTTTCGTACATGCGGAAGTAGTTCTGCAAGGTGACCGTCGCCCAAGTGTGGTTCTCTTCTTGGATGCGCACGCGTTCTTTGGCCTCGACCGCCTGGTGCAGCCCGTCGGACCACCGTCGACCGTCGAGGGTTCGCCCCGTGAACTCGTCGACGATCTTGACCTCGCCGGCGTCGACCAGGTAGTCCTTGTCGCGGTGGTAGAGCTCTTTGGCGCGTAGCGCCTGGCCCAACTGGTGCACGTAGTTCGTCGCCACCGCGTCGTAAAGGTTGGTGACGCCGAGTTGATGCTCGACCTTCTCGATGCCGGCTTCGGTCGGCACCACGGTCTTCTTCTCCTCATCGACCTCGTAGTCGGCGTCGCGGATCAGGGCGCGCGCGATGGAGGCGAACTGGTAATACAACTTGGTGATATCCGACGCCGGGCCGGAGATGATCAGCGGCGTGCGGGCCTCATCGATCAGGATCGAGTCGACCTCGTCGACGATGGCGTAGTGGTGCCCACGCTGCACCATGTGTTCGGCGCGCCGGGCCATGTTGTCACGCAGGTAGTCGAAGCCGAACTCCGTGTTGGTGCCGTAGGTGATGTCACAGGCGTAGGCCGCGCGCTTGTCCTCGAACTCCGAAAGGTCCGGCCCGACCCGCCCGACGCTCAGCCCGAGGAACTTGTGCAACGAGCCCATCCAGTTGGCGTCGCGCGTCGCCAGGTAGTCGTTGACGGTGACCACGTGCACGCCGTTGCCGGCCAGGGCGTTCAGGTAGACCGGCAACGTCGACACCAGGGTCTTACCCTCACCGGTCTTCATTTCCGCGATCCACCCGAAGTGCAAGGCCATGCCACCCATCAGCTGGACGTCGTAGTGACGCTGACCGAGGACCCGAGTCGCGGCCTCGCGCACCACGGCGAAGGCCTCGAGCAACATGTCGTCCAGGTCTTCGCCCTCGGTGAGACGAGCGCGGAAATCGTCGGTCTTGGCGCGAAGCTCGCCGTCCGAGAGGGCGGCCATCTCCTCGGCGAGCTCGTTGATCGGCGGCACGAGTTCGGCCAGTTGGCGAACGCGCTTGCCCTCCCCGGCCTTCAGAACCTTGCTAAAAACACTCATATCGTCTTGAACCTTACCGGTCGTTACCGCTACTTCGATTGGGCTGCGAGTGCTGACCTGGTCTTTTACCCCACACTTGCCTGCAGCGGTGTCCGTGGGTCACGCCGGCAGCACGGAGCTCTCCGGCGAGGCAACCACACACTTCACCGGCTCTCGCAATGGCCGCTCTGGCCACCGCGAGGCAGGACTTACTTCTAAACCGCGCCATGCTCAGCGTCGACAAGACGCCTTACGTGGGTCGTTTCGCCCGCGACTGGCATCGACTTTCAACCACAGAACCACTCGCAGCCCGATTGCCATCTTAGGCGGTGGTCCCCTCAGGTCGTGGGGCGGATGACCAGCACGACACAGAGTCGCAGTCCCAGCACCAACGTGGCAATCGGCGCCAGGACCCGCCGCCAACCGCTCGCGGTCTGCCACTCGAAGCGCATGGCGCTGCGGTGATGGGCGATCAACATCGCTCGAGAAACCCTCGCGCGCGACACGCCTTCAATATGCGTGACCAGGGCATCGGGCGTGGCCGCAATGTCGTGCCCGTGGGCGCGCATCTGCCAGCACAGCGCCATATCTTCGGCGAACATGAAGTAGCGCTCATCGAAACCGCCGACCTCTTCGAAGCGGTCGCGTCGGGCCAGAAAGAAGGCGCCCGAGACCCAGTCCACCGACCCGTCCTTGCGGGGGGATCGATAGCGACGCGTGAAGGGGTTCCCGGGCCACAGCGGCGCCAGCAGCGCGTGCAGGCCGGCGAGCCAGAAGTTCGGGAAGACGCGTTGCGAGGGATAGACGCTGCCGTCGGGCCGCACGATCTGAGGACCGACGATGGCGACGTTGGGATGTTGGTCGAGGAACTCGACCAGGGCGGCCACGGCGCCTTCGTGCACCACGACGTCGGGATTGGAGACCAGAAGGTAGCGGCGAGCCGGCGCCGCGGCCACGCCGCGATTCACCCCGCGTCCGTAACCGAGGTTCAGCTTGGGCACGACCAGCACGACGTGTTGGCCGGAGAGCGCCGGGAGCGTGGAACCTTCCTCGCCGTTTTCGACGACGACAATGTCGGTCACGCCGTTGGCGTGTAGAGAGTCGACGCAGTCGTCCAGCGCTTGGCCGGCGTGAAAGTCGACGATGACCGCGGCGACGTCCGTCGCGACTTCACTCATCGATCGGCTCCCGAGCCGCGGTCTCGAATCAGGCGGGTGAGCCCGTCACGCCAATCGGGCAGCGCCGACCACGCCGACGCGAACTTGTCAATCGACAGATCACTGCGAATCGGTCGAGTGGCGAGCGGAGCCGGATCCAGGTCGGCCGTCGCGATCGCCGTGGCAAACCCGTCGGGGCGACCGAGAATCTCTCCGATGTAGGCGGCCACGTCGAACCACGTCGTCGTGCCGGCATTGGCCACGTGCCACAGTCCGCCCGGCCGTTCGCGCACCAGCGACGCCAGAACGCGCGCCAGGTCACTGGCGACGGTGACGGTGCCGGTCTGGTCGCTCACGAATCGAACCGACTGGCCCGTGGCAGCGCGATCGGCGATGACGTGCGCGACGTTCTTGCCGCGCACCCCCATCACCCACGACGTGCGCACCACGGTGTCGTCACTCGAACAGAGCAACTCTCCCGCGCGCTTCGACGCGCCGTAGACATTGAGGGGATTGGTGGCGTCGTCTTCGACGTAGGCGCCGCCCTTGTTGCCGTCAAAGACGTAGTCCGTCGAGATGGCAATCAAGTGTGCGCCGTTCTCATGAGCGGCGAGCGACATCGACTCGGTGCCCGCCCCATTCACGGCGAAACACGCGGACTCCTCCGTTTGGGCGCGGTCGACCGCGGTGTAGGCGGCCAGGTGCACGATGACCTCCGGTCGCGCCGCTCGGACCGCTCGATGCACCGCGTCGCGATCGGCCACGTCGAGGTCGTGTCGGGTGAGCGCCAGAACGTCGAACTCGCCCGACAGAGTCGGGCGTTGATCCGGTTGGAACGACCGATCACCGCCCGTCGGAATCGCGCCGTCCAGCACGTCGAGGAGATCGAGGCCCACCTGACCGGCCGCGCCGGTCACCATGACGCGCGTCGCGCGGCTCACGACCGCTCCGCTTGGGCTCGCAGGTGCACGACGTCGCCGACCGTGACCGACACCTCATCCTCGTCCACCAGGACGATGAGCTGTCCGAACTCGTCGATCGACTTCGCGAGACCGACGATCACGTCGTTCGTGCGTTCCACGCGAACCATCTGGCCCAAGGTCACCAACGCGCGCCGATACTCATCACGCAGATTTACCTGACCTTCGACGCTGTCCAACAAGGCGCGCCGGGCTTCGAGTTCATCCAGCAGAATGTCGAGCAGGGCCGGCGCGGTGATCGTGACGCCCGATTCGTCGCGCACACTGGTCGACACGACTTTCGCCGGTCCCCGGTGCGTGAGATTGACGCCGATACCCACGACCACGGACAACCGCTCGTCCACGGACACGATCTCGGCGAGGAGTCCGGCGATCTTCGCGTCGCCGACGATCAAGTCGTTGGGCCATTTGAGCGCCGGTCGCACGCCGCTCAGTCGCACCAGGGCCGCGCGCGCCGCGAGGGCGACGCAGGCGACCACGAGTTGGAGCTCGTCCGGCGCGAGGTCCGGTCGCAGCAGGATCGAGCACAGCAACGAAGCGCCGGGCGGCGACTCCCACTGGCGATCCAGTCGACCGCGTCCGGCGCTCTGGAAGTCCGCGAACGCCACGAGGCCCTCCGGGGCGCCCTCGAGCGCCCGTTCGGTCAACCAGGTGTTGGTGGAGTCGACCACGTCGAAGTGTTCGATACGCCAGACGATTGAACTCACAAGGAAACTCTAGAGTTTCACGAGCGAGTGGTAGAAAATTACAGGTCCGCTACGGAGGTTTGCGTGTTACAGAAAGTCCTGATCGCCAATCGCGGCGAGATCGCGGTGCGCGTCATGCGCACCTGTCGAGAGATGGGCATCGCTACCGTCGCCGTCTACTCCGAACTCGATCGCAACGCGCTGCACGTGCGACTGGCCGACGAGGCGTACGCGCTGGGGGGCCAGAGTGCCGCCGAAAGCTACCTCAACACCGAGGCGATCCTCGACGTGATCCATCAATCGGGCGCGGACGCGGTCCACCCCGGGTACGGTTTCTTCTCGGAGAATACGGAGTTCGCGCGGGCCATCATTTCACGCGGGGTCACCTTCATCGGTCCCCCGCCGGAGGCGATCGAAGTCATGGGCGACAAGATCTCGAGTCGGCTCGCGGCCGCCAAGGTCGGTGTCGAGGGCGTGCCCGGTCGAAGCGAGCCCTTGAAGAACGCCAAAGAAGTCGTGAAGTTCGGCAACGAATTCGGTTGGCCGGTCGCCGTCAAGGCCGCCTACGGCGGCGGGGGACGCGGCATGAAGGTCGTGAACACCGCGGACGAGGCGCCAACGGCGTTGGAGAGCGCGCAACGTGAAGCCCAGAGTTATTTCGGTCGGCCCGAGTGTTACGTCGAGCGCTTTCTCTCCCGGCCCCGTCACATCGAGATGCAGGTCCTCGCCGACACCGACGGCACCACGCTCTGGCTCGGCGAACGCGATTGCTCGGCCCAACGACGGCATCAGAAGCTCGTCGAGGAGTCCCCGGCACCGAACTTCCCCGACGACCTGCGTCGCGCCATGGGCGAAGCGGCGGTGAAGGTCTCTAGGGCCTGCGGCTACGTGAACGCCGGGACCGTCGAGTTCCTCTACCAAGACGGCGCGTTCTTCTTCTTGGAGATGAATACGCGTCTTCAGGTCGAGCATCCGGTGACCGAGTTGGTCACCGGTCTGGACCTCGTCGAGTGGCAACTGCGCATCGCGGCGGGCGAGGCCCTGAACTTCACGCAAGACGAGGTTCGTCACGAGGGCCACGCGATTGAAGTACGCATCAACGCTGAAGACCCCGCCGGCGGCAAGTTCATCCCCACCCCGGGCACGATCACCCGATTCGATCAGCCGTCCGGTCCGGGGGTGCGACTCGACGCCGGATACGGGGCCGGTGACACGATCTCGCAGTATTACGACAACTTGATCGCGAAACTGATCGTCTGGGGACCGGACCGCGAGCGAGCTCGTCGTCGGATGTTGCGCGCGATCGAAGAGACCACGATCGAAGGGGTCGCCACGACGTTGGTCGCCGACGTCGTGATACTCACCGACGAGCAGTTCGTCCAGGGCACGCACTCCACGAACTGGGTAGAGAATGAACTCGACTTCACGGCCTTGCCCGAAGTCGTCACCGCCGACGTCACGGTCGGCGAGGGTCAGGTCCGCAAAGACGTCACCGCCGAGGTGAACGGACGGCGGGTCACGGTCGCGCTGTGGGTGCCGGAGTTCGACGACGGGTTGCCCCGAGCCCACAGCACCGCCGCCAAACCGCGTCGCCAGCACCACGCGGGCGTCCTCGGCAGCGGCTCGGCCAGCGTCATCGTCCCCATGCAGGGGACGATCGTGAAAGTGAACGTCGAGGTCGGTCAACAGGTCGAAGCCGGCGACACGGTCGTGGTCCTCGAAGCGATGAAAATGGAGAACTCGGTGAACGCCGAGAAGTCCGGCGTCGTCGTGTCGATCAACGTGGCGGCCGGTGATTCGGTGAGCGCCGGCGACACCGTGGTGGTGGTCGAATGAGCGTCCGCGAAGTCGCCGCCAACGCGATCCAGCGTCAGGGCGACGCCCTGGTGGAACTGAGTCACTTCGTCCACGCGCACCCGGAACTCGGTTACGTAGAGTTTGAAAGCTCCGAAGCCGTCGCCGCCTTGGCCCAACGGTCCGGCTTTCACGTCGAGCGCGGCATCGCCGAACTGCCGACCGCCTTTCGCGCCACCACGGGTGACGGTGATCTGAACATCGTGTACTGCGCGGAGTTTGACGCGCTGCCCGGCGTGGGCCACGCCTGCGGACACAACATCATCGCCGCGTCGTCGCTGGGAGCGGCCATCGGACTCGGGGCCGTCGCCGACGAACTCAACCTCACCGTCACCCTGCTCGGAACGCCGTCAGAAGAGGGCGGCGGCGGCAAGATCGACCTCATCAACGCCGGCTACTTCGATGGCGTGCACGCCGCCATGATGATTCACCCCTTTCCCACCGAACGACTCGACGCGCTCTGTCTCGCGGTCGATCATTTCGACGTCACCTACGAAGGAAAGGAGGCGCACGCCGCAGCGGCCCCTTGGGTCGGCGTGAACGCGCTCGACGCGCTGACGATCGCTCAAGTGGCGATCGGCCTCTTGCGTCAGCAGTTGCGCCCGGGCGATCTCGTCCATGGCATCGTCCTCGAAGGCGGATCGGCGGCCAATATCATCCCGAGTCGCGCGACCGGGCGTTTCATGGCGCGTTCGCTGACGAGTGATCGACTGGCGGAGTTACGAGTTCGGATCAACGCGTGCTTCGAAGCCGGAGCTCTGGCGACCGGTGCGTCGCTGCGCATTGAAGAAATCGGCAGCGCCTTCTCGCACATGGAGTCCGACCCCGACATCCTTTCGCATTACCGCGTCGCGGCCGAGGCCTTGGGTCGGAGTTTCGCCCTGGACGACGAGGGCTTCGACCGTCCGGCCATCTCCACCGACATGGCCAACGTCTCGCTGGTGGTGCCTTCGATCCACCCGCTGTTGATGATTCCCACCAACGGGGCCGTGAACCATCAGCCCGAGTTCACCGCGGCGTGCATTACGCCCGACGCCGATCGGGCGATTCTCGCCGGAGCGATCGCCCTCGCGCACACCGCGATCGGTGTGGCGAACGACGAAAAGCTGCGCGCGCGACTGATGGCCCGCGGATGATGCTCGAACACGTCGTGGCGGCGGTGACGCCCGGTCGCGAAGAAGAGTTCGAAGCGTCCGCGCGAACGGCGTTGCCGATCCTCGATTCGGCCGCGGGGTGCTTCGGCGGAGAGTTTCGTCGTCAGGCCGAGGACGGTTCGATCTACCTACTGCTCATTCGCTGGGAGTCGATCGAAGCGCACCTGGCGTGGCGCGAGACCGAGGACTTTCAGCGGTGGCGCGAGTTGACGCACCCGTTCTACGTCGAACGACCCACGGTCACGCACTTCCACGAGCCGCTGATTCCCTAGCTCGGCGCGTAGACCCCGAACTCCGCGCGAAGAACGTCGGCCACCTCGCCGAGCGTCGCCATTCTTGACAGGGCCGTTTTCATCGGATACAGCACGTTGTGCGTTCCGCGCGCGGCCGTCCCCAGGTCGTCGAGGGCGGCTCGAACGGCGTCGTTGTCGCGGGTCGTCTTCAGCAACTTCACGCGCGCTATCTGCGCTCGCTGCAGCTCTTCGTTGATCGGAAAGACGTCGGCCTTGGTTGGGTCATTCTCTTGGAAACGGTTCACGCCGACGACGACCTCGTCACCCCGATCGACACGACGGGCGAATTCGTAGGCGGCCGACTCGATCTCGTCTTGCATGTAGTGCGACTCGATCGCCGCGACGGCCCCGCCGCGAGCGTCGATCGTCTCGATGTACTCGCGCGCCAAACGCTCGACCTCGTTGGTTAACGACTCGACGAAGTAGGAGCCGGCGAGAGGGTCGACGGTGTCGGCGATGCCCGACTCATAGGCGAGGACCTGCTGGGTTCGCAGTGCGAGCTTGGCCGCTCGCTCGGTCGGCAGTCCCAACGCCTCGTCGAAGCCGTTGGTATGCAGTGACTGCGTGCCGCCGAGCGCGGCCGCGAGGGCCTGAATGGTCGTTCGCACGATGTTGTTCTCGGGCTGCTGGGCCGTCAACGTCGATCCGCCGGTTTGCGTGTGGAAGCGAAGCGCCGTGGATTTCACGTCGGTGGCCCCGAATCGATCGCGCATGATCGAGGCCCACAGGCGACGCGCGGCGCGGTACTTGGCGACCTCTTCAAAGAGGTTGTTGTGGGCGTTGAAGAAGAAGCTGAGGCGCGGCGCGAAGTCATCCAACACCAAACCGGCCGCCAACGCCGCTTCCACGTACGCCACGCCGTTGGCGAGGGTGAAGGCGATCTCTTGCACGGCGGTCGATCCCGCCTCGCGGATGTGGTAGCCCGAGATAGAAATGGTGTTCCACTGCGTCATCTCCTTGGCGCAGTACGCGAAGGTGTCCACGACCAGACGCATCGACTGACGCGGCGGGTAGATATACGTGCCCCGAGCCACGTACTCCTTCAAGATGTCGTTCTGGATCGTGCCGCGCAACTGATCGCCGCGCACGCTCTGCTCTTCGCCGACCAACTGATAGAGCAACAACAGGGTCGAGGCCGTCGCGTTGATCGTCATCGAGGTCGTCACCTGATCGAGTGGCAAGTCGGCCAACAGGTCCCGCATGTCTTCCAGGGACGAGATCGCGACACCGACCTTGCCCACCTCGCCCTCGGCGCGCACGTGGTCGGCGTCGAAGCCCATCTGGGTCGGCAGGTCGAAGGCACACGACAGGCCGGTCTGACCGGCCTCCAAGAGAAACTTGAATCGCCGGTTGGTCGCCGAGGCCGTACCGAAACCGGCGTATTGGCGCATCGTCCACAGTCGTCCCCGGTACATGGTGGGCTGGACGCCTCGGGTGAAGGGGTACTGACCCGGGCTCCCCAACCGCGTCGCCGCGTCGAAGCCTTCGAGGTCGGAGTCGTCGTAGACCGGCTGGACGACAATCCCCGAATCCGTAAGGCGCTCGTCTGACGTCACCTTTGTAACGATAGGCGCTGCTCTTCGAGGTCCTCGAGGGTGCCGGTCACGTCAGAAGGTCGGCGATTCGACGCGAAACCTTCACGCCGACACCGCTGGAACGATGGTGCGGACCTACACCGTGACGGGGTGGGGCATGCACAAGTCGTCGTACTCGGCGATCACGATGGGACCGGCGTTCTCGCCGCAGACCGGACAGGCCGGATCGCGGCGCACCTTGAAGGTGCGAAAACTCTCGTCCATCGAGTCGTAGGTGAGGAGACGACCAACGAGGGGATCACCCAGTTCGAGCAGTAACTTGATCGTCTCGATCGCCTGGATCGATCCGACGATGCCCGGCAACACCCCCAGCACGCCCGCCTCGGCGCAACTGGGCGCGAGCTCGGGCGGCGGTGGCTCGGGGATCATGCAGCGATAACACGGTCCGACGTAGGGACTGAACACGGTGACCTGTCCTTCGAAGCGGAAGATCGAGCCGTGCACGACGGGAATTTTCTTCACCAGCGCCGCGTCGTTCACCAGGTAGCGCGTCGGGAAGTTGTCGGTGCCGTCCACGATGACGTCGTAGCCGTCGATGATGTCCAGAACGTTGTCGGCGCCCAGTCGAGTGTCGTAGGTGAGCACCTTGACGTCCGGGTTCATCGCGGTGAGGGTCATCTTCGCGCTGTCGACCTTACGCATGCCGATTCGGTCGACGTTGTGCAGGATCTGACGTTGCAGGTTGGAGGAATCGACGACGTCCATGTCGATGATGCCGATCGTCCCGACGCCGGCCGCGGCGAGATACAGCGCCGCCGGCGAGCCGAGTCCTCCGGCGCCCAGCAGGAGGACCTTCGAATCCAGTAGGCGCATCTGACCCTTCTCGCCCACTTCGGGCAACAAGAGGTGGCGCTGGTATCGGTTGCGCTGGTCGGCCGACAGGACCCGCGGCGTCGTCCAGGCGAGTCCTTCGTCCTTCCACTTGTTGAAGCCGCCGATGATCGACACCACGTCGCTGTAGCCGAGGTCCTGCAGGGTCTTGGCGGCGAAGGCCGAGCGCACGCCGCCCGCGCAGTACACCGCGATCGGGGAGTCCTTGTCCGTCAGTCGACCTTCGATCGAGAACTCCAGGTTGCCGCGGGGCAGGTGGACCGCGCCGGGCACCGCGCCCTGCTCGTACTCTTCGGGCTCTCGAACGTCGAGCAGCGTGAAGTGATCCAGTCGTGCGGCGACGTCGTTCGGGTCAATCTCTCTAATCTCGGCCTTGGCGGCGTTCAGCAGATCTCGAGGCGTGGACAACGTTCGCTCCTTCTCAGTTCCTAAATCTTACCGGCCAGGTCATCAATCGTGTTCGGCCTTCCTGCTAAGACCGACGCGTGGAACTTCGTGAACTGCTCTCGCGTCGAAGGATGGTGCGGTCCTTTGACGGCACGCCGGTCGATTCGGCGTGGTTGGCCAATCTCTGTGCCCAGGCTCTCTGGGCGCCGACGGCCGGCAACAGCGCCGGTATTCGACTCCACACCGTGGGACCGGCGTTGATCGGCGAGTACTTCGAGGTGGCGACCGACGAAGAGTGGCGGTCCCAGTCACGACGATCCCCGGGACTGCAGCGCGCCGGCGCCGTGGTACTGGTCACGTCGCGCCGGAGCGAGTACGTGGCGCGCTACGCCGAAACGGACAAGCGCTACTCGGGACTCGACGACGAATCGAACTGGCCGGTCCCCTACTGGCACACCGATGCCGCCATGGCGGCGATGGCGTTGTTGCTCTTGATCGAAGAGAGCGGGTGGCAGGCCGCTCTCTGGGGTAACTTCCGCCACGAGGACGAGATTCTTCGTTGGGCCGGCATCGATGACGAGGACCTGTTCGCCACGGTGTTGATCGGCAAGGCCGACGGCCACGACGTTTCGTCGCCCTCGCTTTCTCGAACGGTCCCGAGTCGCGCGTCGCGCGTACGCGAGGTCGAGCGTTAGTCGAGCGCCTCTTCGGCGACGGCTTCTAAGAACTCGACGATCGTGCGCGCGCCGAAGGCGGTCGCGCCCTTGGTGGTGTAGCCGCGGTTAGCGTCCGAGCGACCGGGACCGGCAATGTCGATGTGCGCCCAGGGTCGCGCGTCCGTGAATCGCCGCAGGATGAGGGCCGCCGTGATCATCCCGCCACTGCCGATCTTGCCAATGTTCTTCACGTCAGCCACGTCCGACTCGATGTCCGCTTCGTAACTCTCGACGAGGGGCATGCGCCAGAGCAGCTCACCACTGCGGGCACCGGCGACTCTGAACAGGTCGGCCATCTCGTCGGTGGAGGCGAAGAGAGCCCCGACTTCGTCGCCGAGGGCGACTCGCTGGGCGCCGGTGAGCGTGGCCACGTCGATGATGGCGTCGGGATTGGCCTCGACGGCGAGGCTCAGACCATCGGCGAGGATAAGGCGGCCTTCGGCGTCGGTGTTGAGGACTTCGATGGTCAGTCCGTTGCGGATCGTCAGGACGTCACCGGGTTTGGTGGCTCGATCACTGGGCAGATTCTCGGTCATGGGCGCAATCGCCGTGATCTTCACCTGCAACGCCAGGCGACTGGCGATGGAGACCGCGGCCATCACGATCGCCGCGCCGGTCATGTCGGTCTTCATCGTCATCATTCCCACGCCGGTCTTCAAGGACAGACCGCCCGAGTCGAAAGTGACACCCTTGCCGACCAGCGCGATGTGGGGCAGTTCGACTTCGGGACTCGGGTCGTAGGTGGTGTAGACCAACCGACAGGGCTGCGCCGAACCCTCGCCGACGCCCAAGAGTCCCCCGAGACGCTCTTCGCGAATCCGAGGTTCACTCCAGACTTCCACGGTGACGTGCTCGTCGTCGTCGAGTCGCGTCTGGACGTGACGCGCCAACTCCTTCGGCGGCATGTAGCCGGCCGGTGAATCGACGAGGAACTTCGCCCAGTTGATGCCACCGGCGATGGCCTCGCCACGCTGGGCGCCTTCGGTCACGTCATCGTGGGTCTCGACGGTGGGCAGCGGTGAGCCGAGCGGCACGACGTCGAAGGTCGTCATCGCCTCCCCTTGCTTATACGAGTACGACGCCAGGAGCGCCCCGGTGACGAGCGCCTGCGCCGCGTCGCGCGGATCGTCGATGCCGTCGGTCGGCAAGAAGAAGGCCACGGACGCGTCTCCGGCGCAGCGCGTCGCGGCGGCGCCGGCGAGACGGTAGCTCTCCAGTGAGTTGTACGTCGAGCCGATGCTCACGAAGGCGACGTTCGTGTCCTTGAGCGATCGAAGGACGGTGACGCTCCCGGCCTCGGGCTTGAGACCCTGTTTGGTGCACCACTCCTTGGAGAGCGTTCGCGGAATACCTTGACCGCCGAGGATCGCGGGCACCGAATCGGCGATGAACGCGGCGCCGTCGTCAAAGACGACGGGCACCACCACCGTCGGCTGCGTCGCGGCCTCGACCGGCGTAGAGATTCGAGCTGTGCGAGCCATACGGTGTCCTCTTTTAGTGGTGAATTCGGGCGGTGCGATGCTGCGAGCCTTCGGCGTAACGCGCCATCGTCCAGGCGAGGTCGCTCAATCGGTTGAGGTACGCGACCACCAAGGAGTCTTCGAGCGGATAGCCCACGGCCTCGCGTTCCGCGCGCCGAATCACGGTACGCGCGACGTCGAGTGCCGCGGAGAGTTGATTCTCGCCGGGAACGACGAACTCCTTGGGCATCTCTATCTCCGCGGACAGCGCGTCGATCTCGGCTTCGAGCCGGGCGATCATCTCGGTCGTGACGAGGGTCTTGTCGGGCGCGAGTTTGTGTCGATTGTCCGGCGCCGTGGCGATTTCGGCCATGAGGACCCAGAGGTCGCGTTCGACGGTGATGAGAAGTTCGTTCAGTCGCGATCCCGGCCCCGTGAGGGAGCGAGCCCAGCCGAGGGTCGCCTGTGCTTCGTCGACTTCGCCGTTCACGTCGATCTGGTCCGAGCTCTTGCTCGCTCGACCCCCGAAGTAAAGACCGGTGGTGCCATCGTCACCGTCACGGGTGTAGATCTTCACGTCGCAAGCGTAGTGAGTTGCGGATGTACGGGTATCCTCAACACTCAATGGAGTCCCCCGCGCGTCCCCCTTTCGCTCGACCGAGCGCGAACGACCCCTACCTCAGCGCGCTTCGCGAACGAGTCCTCATCTACGACGGAGCCACTGGGACTAACTTCCAGCTCCAGGACCTACACGCGGACGACTTCGGGGGCGCGGCCTTCGAAGGATGCAACGAGATGCTCGTGGTCACGAAACCGGACGCCGTCGAACAGCTTCACCGCTCGTTCTTGGACGTCGGCGCCGACGTCATCGAGACCGACTCCTTCGGCGCCTTTTCGGTCGTGCTCGGCGAATACGGAATCGCCGAGCGATCCTTCGAACTGGCGATGGTGTCGGCCCAGATCGCGCGACGCGTCGCCGATTCCTACGCCGGTCCCGGTTCGCCGCGCTTCGTCGCCGGCTCGATGGGGCCGGGAACCAAATTCCCCTCCCTCGGCCAGATCACCTACGACGACCTCTCGGCCAGTTATGAGGAGTTGGCCCTCGGGCTCCTCGAAGGCGGCGTCGACCTGCTCATCGTCGAGACGGTCTACGACTTGCTCTCGGGCAAGGCCGCCATCGCCGCGTGTCACCGCGCCATGGTCCGACACGGTCGTGTGGTCCCGATCCAGGCCCAGGTCACGATCGAGCTCACGGGTCGGATGCTGCCCGGCACCGAGATCGGGGCCGCGCTCACGGCGCTCAGTCCGCTCGGCGTGGACGTCCTGGGACTGAACTGCGCCACCGGACCGGTCGAGATGTACGAACCACTGCGCCACCTCTGCGAATCCTCGCCCGTGCCGCTCTCGTGTCTGCCCAACGCCGGACTTCCGAGCGTCGTCGACGGCCGGATGCACTACGACCTCACGCCCGACGCGCTTGCCGAGCACCTCTCGAAGTTCGTCACCGAATACGGCGTGCAGGTCGTCGGGGGCTGTTGCGGTACGACGCCCGAACACGTCGCGCGCGTCGTCGAGGTCGTGCGCCCACTCACACCCGCGGCGCGTTCGGCGACGCTCGAGCCGGCCGTGGCGTCGATCTACTCGGCGACGAACTACCAACAGGACCGGTCGGTGTTGTTGGTCGGCGAACGAACCAACGCCAACGGGTCCAAGAAGTTCCGTGACGCCATGCTCCAAGGCGACTGGGATACGTGCGTGGGCATCGGCCGCGACCAGATCAAAGAGGGCGCGCACATCCTCGACGTCTGCGTCGACTACACCGGGGCCGACGGCGTGGCCGACATGAACGAGCTGATGAGTCGCTTGGCCACGCAGTCGTCGGTGCCGATCATGGTCGACACGACCGAAACTAAGGTCGCGCGTCAGGCCCTGACCTGGCTCGGGGGCAAGGCCCTCCTCAACTCGGTCAACCTCGAAGAAGGCGACGGCCCGGGGACGCGGCTCGACGGATTCCTGTCACTCGCCGCCGAGTTCGGCGCGGCCATTGTCGCGACCTGCATCGACGAAGAAGGACAGGCGCGAACGGCCGAGTGGAAAGTCCGCGCCGCGCGCGCCATCACCGACCTCGCCGTCTCGCGCTACGGTCTCGACCCCCGGGACATCTTCATCGACACGCTGGCGTTGCCCCTCTCAACCGGAATGGTCGAGTCGCGGCGTGACGGGATCGAAACGATCGAGGCGATTCGACGGATCAAGGCCGAGTTGCCGGGCGTGCGCACGATCCTCGGACTCTCCAACATCTCCTTCGGCCTCAACCCGGGCGCGCGCCAGGTGTTGAACAGCGTCTTCTTGCACGAGTGCGCCGACGCCGGACTCGACGCCGCCATCGTCCACGCTTCGAAACTCCTGCCGCTCAATCGAATCGACGAAGAGGCCCGGCGGGTCTGCCTGGATCTCATCTACGACCGGCGCAGTGACGACTACGACCCGCTCACCGTCTTGCTCGGCCTCTACGAGGGCGTCTCGACGTCGAACGCGTCGGCCAGCTCACTCGACGACCTCGAACTCAATGAACGCCTGCGGCGTCGCATCATCGACGGCGCGCGCGTCGGACTCGAGGGTGATCTCGACGCCGCGATGGCCGAGGGCATGGCGCCGCTCGACATCGTCAACCAGCTCCTCCTCGACGGCATGCGCGAAGTCGGCGACCTCTTCGCCTCCGGGGAGATGCAACTCCCCTTCGTCTTACAGAGCGCCGAGACGATGAAGTCGGCCGTCGCGCACTTAGAGCCGCACATGGAAAAGAGCGATCAGGGTGGTCGCGGACGAGTGGTGCTCGCCACCGTCAAGGGTGACGTCCACGACATCGGCAAGAACCTCGTCGACATCATCCTCACCAACAACGGCTACGAGGTCTTCAACCTCGGCATCAAGGTCGGGGTCAATGAGATGTTGAGCGCCCTCGAAGAGCACCAGGCGGACGCCCTGGGGATGAGTGGCCTCTTGGTCAAGAGCACCTTGATCATGCGCGAGAACCTGGAGCTGATGAACGAGCGGGGCATGAGTCACGTCCCGGTCCTGCTGGGCGGGGCGGCGCTCACGCGCACCTACGTCGAACGCGACCTCCGCCAGGTCTACCGCGGACGGGTGTTCTACGGCAAGGACGCCTTCGAAGGGCTTCGGGTGTTGGACCGGTTGGGCGAACTGCGCCGCAGCGACGAAGTGGACCTCACCTTCGGTCGCGAGATCTCAGAACGCAAGGTCTTTCGTCGCATCCGGGGCGAGGCCGGCGAGGTGCCCGAAGGGCTACCGAGTCGAAGCCCTGACGTCGAAGACGACAATCCCATCTTCACGCCGCCGTTCCTCGGCAGCCGCGTCGCCAAGGGCATGTCCGTCGACGAGATCAGCGAGTACCTCAATCTGACCGCGCTCTTTCGCAACCAGTGGGGCTTTCGACCCGAGAACGGGGAGGACGACCCGGCCTTCAAAGAGCGCGTCAGCGCCACCTTGCGCGAGCAACTGGCGATCGCCAAGGAGGAGTCCCTCCTCGTGCCCCAAGTGGTGTGGGGCCACTACGCCGCCGCTTCGGAAGGCAATGACCTCATTCTCTACGGCGACGACACTCGCACCAACGAGATCGCGCGCTTCACCTTCCCGCGCCAGATCGTCTCGCCGTTCCTCTGCATCGCGGACTTCTTTCGATCGGTCAACAGTAGCGACCTGGACTACGCCAGTTTCATGCTGGTCACCATGGGTTCACGCGTCTCCGAGCGATGCCAGGAACTCTTCGCCGAGAATCACTACACCGACTACCTCATGTTGCACGGCCTCGGCGTCGAGATGGCCGAGGCCCTGGCCGAGATGTGGCACAAGCGCGTCAGGGGCGAACTCGGCTTCGTCGAAGAGGACGGCCCGACGTTGACCGGACTCTTTCGCCAGCAGTACCGAGGGGGACGCTACTCGTGGGGCTATCCCGCCTGCCCCGATCTCACCGACAACGCCAAGGTCGCCCAACTTCTCGAGAGTGAGCGCATCGGCGTCACGGTATCCGAGGGCTTCCAACTGCATCCCGAACAGACGACCGACGCGATCATCTGTTCTCATCCGATGGCCAAGTACTTCGTGGCGTAACTTCACCCACTCGGTCGTGAGGCGGACGACGAACCTCTCAGGCGGTCGACCGCGCGCTTTTCCGAAGAACGTTCAAACACCTGTGAGCTGATCAAACCGCGAAGCAGCCGGACTTGGGAGAACTGGCGCCGTCCGATCCGTGCGAGGCCGCACCCCTCACGGGGATGACGCTCAGCTGCGCTCCGTTCCAGCTGATCGAGTAGTAGAGCGCATTCTCGGGCCAGACCTGGAGGTACGGCCCGCCGTTGGCCGTCTCCGTTGCCCACGCTGACCCGGCTGCGGGCAACGAACCATTGAGCGAGCGGTAGTCGGCGAGGGCCGTCTGAATGGCCAGGTAGTTCACCCGGCAGGCCGAGGCGGCGCCCTCCTGCGCCCCGCTCTCGGGCGTCGCGGGCAGCGTCGTCGCGGCTTGGCCGGGAATCGTGGTGCCCGTGCCCGTTCCCGATGGCGTGCCCAAGGTGTTGAGCATGATCACGACCATCACGCCCAAGACAATGACGGTGAGCAGCGTTCCGAGCAACGCACTTCCCTGCTCGCGGCCCGAACCGTGGACTCTGCCACGACGGCGTCTGAAGGCGTCCATGTGAGCCAATCGTATCGGTGGAACCGGCGACGGGACGGAACTCGAAGGGCGTAATCCAGAGCTAGAGGAGCAAGACACAACGGCTCCACAATCGCCTGAGTGGTCTCGGTGGAAGTGACGGAAACTGTGGCGTCGCCGCGTGCGATAGGCCCGGCAAGCCACTCGAGATCACTGAAGGAGCGTCAACGCACCATCAAATTCTTCAATGGTCCTCAAAGCCTCGCAAAATCAGACCACGCGCAGCGAGTTACTCGTGACTGCCGGCACCCATGATGGTGATCGCGGTATTCATCACCGGCTCGACGAAGACCGAGATTGCGCTGCCCGGAACGGGCATCTCTTCGAGCACGATCGTGCCGCCGAGCTCGCGGATCTTGTTTCGCGCCGCCTCCAGCGTCTCGACGACGTAGATCGAGTTCCACTGCGCGGTCGTTCGCTGGTCGACTTGGTTTTCCGAGACACTCGCGAACCACTGCTCGCCGGCGGAGAGTACTCGCATCCCCGGTTCCGGCTCGATCACGCTGTGACCGGTCAACCCTTGGTAGTACGCCGCGGCGGCGGCCGGGTCACTGGACGCGTGATCGAACCACCCCGCCGCGTTGGCCTGGTAGGCCACGCCGAAGCCCGGGAAGTTGCCCGCCTGCCACAGGCCGTGGACGGCGCCCGTGGGATCTGAGACCAAGGCCATCGTGCCCGCTTCGGGTACTTCCATCGGTCCCATAAAGACGGTTCCTCCGAGCTCGGTCGCCTTGGCCGCGGCGGCGTTGATGTCGTCGGTGGCGAAGTACGGCACCATCGCGCCCGCGCCGCCGGGACCCTGGCCGAGGCCCATTACCGGGGCGCCGTCGGAGTTGGCGATCGAGTAGTAACCCATCTGTTCGCCGCCCACGTCCCACGTCCATCCATAGAGCGAGGTGTAGAAGTTCATGAGCGCTTCTCGTTGTTCGGTGGTCTCGACCATCACGTCGATCCAGCTCGGAATTCCATTTGGGTGGGTGTCAAGTTTTGGCATAGCGGCAGTATTCCACAACACCCTGACACCCCGCACGCGCGCCGACGAACTCCCGGTACCAACTTGGTTATCGGACGATGCGAACCGTTAGCGACGTTGCGGTGCCGCGACCGGCGTCGCATCACTGAGGGCTTCGCGGGCGTGGTAGCTCGATCGGGTAAGGGGTGAGGACTGGACGTGCTTGAGACCGAGGCGGCGTCCCCGTTCGGCCAGATCGACGAACTCCCACGGCTCCCACCATCGCGACACCGGCAAGTGTTCGGCGGTGGGACGCAGGTACTGTCCGATCGTCGCGATCGACACCCCGACGGCCGCCATGTCGGCCAGCGTCTCTTCGACCTCGTCGGCGTTCTCACCGAGCCCCACCATCAATCCGGATTTCGTGGTCAGACCGGCCCGCACACTGCGCGCCAAGACGGTGAGCGATCGTAGGTACCCGGCGCTCGGTCGCACGGCGCGTTGCAACCGAGCGACCGTCTCCACGTTGTGGTTCAAGACGTCGGGCTGCGCGTCAATGATCATCTGCAACGACGACGCGTCACCTTTGAGGTCGCTGGTGAGGACTTCGACGTTGGTCTCGGGTGAGCGTTCGCGAATGGCCCGTATCGTCGCGGCGATCGCCCCGGCGCCACCGTCGGCGAGGTCGTCGCGCGCCACGCAAGTGATGACCGCGTGCGCCAGATTCAGTCGCACCACGGCTTCGGCGACTCGCTCGGGTTCGGTCGGGTCCAAGGGGAAGGGCTTTCGGGTATCGATCAGACAGAAGCCGCACGCCCGTGTGCAGCGTTCACCGTTTACCATGAACGTCGCGGTCCCGGCCGACCAGCATTCGAAGATGTTCGGGCAGCCCGCTTCCTCGCAGACCGTCACTAGTCGGAGGTCTTCGGTGAGTGTGCGCAACGACTGGTACTCCTGGCCCATGTGCGCTTCGACGCGCAACCATTCCGGTTTGCGGCTGTGTATCGGTACGCCCGCCTCGGGATCGACCCCGGCGCGGCGCAGTCGTCGCAACATCGGCCGCTCGGCACTGATCGACGCCGGACTACGTTCGACGCGCGCGACCCGGGCCAGTCCCCCGAGACGCTTTTCCAGTTCGACTCCCAGGCGCTCGTCGACGTCCAACGCGCTGACCTGAAGGCCGAGTGACGTCATCGAAGCCACCGGCTTGTCCGCGATGCCGCACGGCACGATGGCCTTGAATCCCTCCATGTCGATGTCGACGTTCAACGCGACACCGTGCAGTGTGCGGCGAAGCCCGAGTTCATTTCTCTCAGTGCGCACCCCGACCGCGGCGATTTTGGACGGTAGACCGTCGACGTCGGCCCAGACCCCGGGATAGCCGTCCAGCCGATCGACTCGACCCAGTCGACCTTGCGCGTCGAAGTGACGCACGGTCGCAATGACGGCGTCTTCCAAACGGGTCACGTGACGTTTGCCGGCCGACGGATCATCCTCGACCGTGACAATGGCCCACGCGACGACCTGACCGGGCGCGTGGTAGGTGACGTCCCCGCCGCGGTCGGCGTCGATGACGACCGCATTGAGCGTCTCCGGCGGGACCAAGAAGTGCTCTTCCTGGGTCCGGATGCCTCGCGTGTAGGTCGGTGGGTGTTCGAACACCAAGATGTAGTCGTCACTCGACTGGAGCAACGCGCGTTGGAAGTCATTGGCCTCGGCGAAGGAGATCCGCCCGAGGTGGCGTCGGCGCAGCATCTAGCGCTCGCCCTCGATGTCGAGTCCCGCCAGTAACTGCCCGACTCGTTCGAGGTAGCTCGCCGCGATCACCGGTTCACAGATCCGGTGATCGAAGGTGAGGCCCAGGACGAGTCGACGCCCGACACCGAGAGTGGCGACGTCGCCGTCAGTGACCACGACCGGCACCTCGCGCACGGCGCCCACCGAGAGCACGGCAACCTGAGGTTGAATGATGATCGGTTCGGACCAGAGGGTGTGGTCGCTCGGTGCCCCGAGCACCGTGAAGGTCCCGCCCATGAGATCATCGGTCGTGAGATGACGAGAGGCGACGCGTTCGTCAAGTTCACTCACGCGACGCGCGAGCGCCCGCAGCGTCAAACCCGCCGCAGCGTGGACGACCGGCACCAGCATGCCGTCGTCGGCCACTGATCGAACGAGACCGAGACTGACGGTGCGGTGCACGACGAGCTCCTCACCTGAGAACGTTGCGTTCAGAATTTCGAACTCCGCCAATGCCCGTACGGCCGCCAGACTCACCAGCATTTCGTCAGTGATCGCGACACCGTCGCGCGTGGAGCGACCGAGCGCGTCGAGCTTGGCGAAGACGGCGCCGTCGGATTCGATGGCCACGAATCCGTGGGGCGTGACCTGGGCCGAGGCGGCCATGTGCTGGCCCATTCGACGTCGACCGTTAGAAAGGGCCACGACCAACTCTTCAGTGGGACCGTCCAGGACCGCCTTCTCGGCGTCACGTCGGGTGATCGAGCCTCCCGGCCCGCTGCCCTGGAGGGTCGAAGGCTCAACGCCACCGTCGGCCAGGATCCGGCGAACGACCGGCGACACCACGACGCCATTGGCCGCGTTAACAACCTTGGCGACGGCAGTCGGTGAACTTGACGGTGACACCGCCGCGACCGGTCGTGAATCGTCGGCAATCGGCGCACCCGTTGCGCTCGGTACGCTCGGCGTCGCAGTACCGGACTCCTCGATGACGGCAACCCGCGAACCCGTTTCCACGGTGTCGCCTTCTTCAGCGAGGATTTGAGTTAAGACGCCCGCCGCCGGCGAAGGCATTTCGGAGTCAACCTTGTCGGTCGATACTTCGAAGAGCGGTTCGTCACGCGCGACCACGTCACCCACCTTTTTGAACCACTGGGTGATGATTCCCTCGGTGACCGATTCACCGAGCGACGGGAGCGTGACGTCTGTCATAGTTTGTTAATATCCCTAGCGTGAAGTCTGCCGCAATCTACGCCCGAATATCCAAAGATCGTGAAGGAACTGAGAACGGCGTCCGGAGGCAAATTGACGAGTGCATGCGTTGGGCCGAAGCCCATCACGTCAACGTCGCCGAAACCTACGTTGACAACGACATCTCTGCTTCTAACGGCAAGCGCCGGCCGGAATACGAGCGAATGTGTGCTGATATCGAACAGCGTAGACGCGACGGTGTAATCACCTGGCACCTCGACCGACTGCACCGAAGTCCCATAGAGCTTGAGCAGTTCATTGTCCTCATCGAATCAACAGGCGCTGATGTCCGTACGGTGACCGGCGGCGACTACGACCTCTCGACTTCTGACGGACGGGCAATGGCGAGGGTTGTTGGTGCATTTGCCCGAAAAGAATCCGAGGACAAAAGTCGCCGCATTAAGAGCCAAAAAAGCCAGCGGGGCCGCGACGGCAAACGAGTGTCCGGCGGGAGGCGAGCCTACGGATTCAATTCGGTTCACACGCAAGTCATTCCGGAAGAGGCAGCAATCATTGTGGAAGCGGCACGACGAGCATTAGCCGGTGAATCGATTTATTCAATTTGTGTCGACTTCAATGAGCGAGCAGTTCCGAGTGCTTCGGGAGGGCAGTGGTCCGGCCAGGTACTCCGCCGCATTCTCACGTCAGGAGCCGTGAGCGGTCAGGTCGAGCACCTTGGCGAAATTATCTCGACAGGAGAATGGCCCGCCATCATTACACCTGCTCAGACCAGTCAAATGCGGAGAAAGTTCCTAAATCGACCGAGGGGGGCAACTCGCGCTCCTCGCCGCTATCCGCTGCGCGGACTCGTCGTTTGTGGCCGATGCGGCGCCAAGATGGTTGGCAAGCCGCGCGGTGACGGAGCGCGACGTTATTTTTGCGCCAAGGGTACAGATGGCATTGGTTGCAACAAGACCGCGATATTGTCCGAACCCTTCGAGGAATTCATCGCCGAAGCCGTGCTCTACCGACTCGACACCCCTGAACTACAGCGCACGCTGATTAGCGCCGCAGCACAAGACGACCAGGCACAAGCTCTACAGGATGACGTCGATCGATCCCAAGAAGAATTAGACGAACTCGCTCGGGCCCACGGAGACCGAAGAATTACATTGCGCGAATGGCTCATGGCTCGAGAACCAATCGAGCAACGCCAATCAGAAGCCTCACGCCGCATGGGCCAACTCATGGGATCATCGGCGCTCGAAGGCTACGTCGGCAACGCCGAGCATCTTCGAGCGCAATGGCTCGGACTTGCTCCAGATCGCCAACGATCCATCATCGGGGCCATCATCGGTCAAGTAACCGTCAACCCCGCTGTAAGGGGCCGCACCCGCTTCGATCAAGATCGGTTGGAAGTCATCTGGCGAGTCTGACTCGTGTCTGGTTCCCTGCCTGCAACCAGCAAGACCGCGACTTGGCCGAGAGTCGCAACGTCCGTTACCTTCACCGAGACTCCTTGAGCCCCACACGAGTTATCCACCCAGGCTTCAACACTCTTCCGCCATTCCAGCCGCCGAACGTCGTTGACTGGTGGCGAAACAGCGTCCGTGGAGTCTTTCACCGGTCCCATGACATCCACAGCGCGCTCGGGCCGATCCAGCCATCCTGATCACGCGATCGCCATACGTAATCCGGTGATGCACCCATCCGCTTGGATGCTTCCCACGACACCGCGTCAGCTGAGCGCCCGACAATCAGTTCCGACTTTGGCGCAAAACCCCGCGCCGCGTCGAAGCGTCGAAGATTGAACTCGCGCTCTGCATCGAGGCCCTTCCGCAAGTATTTTGCTAGGTAGCTCGCAGCGTGCCGCGACTCTCCAAGGGAACCTTGCCCAATCGGGACCTGACCGAGCAGCTTGATGTGGACGAATCCGCGACCCCATGCCTCGACGATGCTGGACCTCGGGACGTACTTGCCTACGACAAAATGCAGATGCAATTTGTAACCGTCTTTGTGCCACTCAGGAACCCACAGGTACGGGAAGGGCTTTTCATACTCCGTCTTCAACTTGCGGAAGAACTCTCCTACATCTCTTCTGACCTGGCGCTCATCGGTGCAGGCTTCTGCATACGTCAGCGTGCCCAGTCGGTTGAGGCGATTCGCCACTACATAACGACGAAGTTTCGTGCTCGCTCTTCGTGCCGCCACCGCCGCCGACCGCTCCGGGTCTTGTGCTCCTCCGCGAACACCTCGATTCGCATGCTCTCCGAGACGCGGTGCCTTGCGGAATGATCCCCC
>Ga0208586_1000073_pt1 | contig 38641 bp, 36 predicted proteins | sample NGESurshal072012_6_FD_184471 | JGI IMG/M metagenome (GOLD analysis project Ga0208586, IMG submission 184471) | Arctic peat soil microbial communities from Barrow, Alaska - NGEE Surface sample 53-3 shallow-072012 (SPAdes) | ecosystem: Environmental > Terrestrial > Soil > Wetlands > Peat ... | reverse complement strand
GACGCCGAGGAGGTGATCGCCGCATAACATCCACAGCCAGCGGAGCTACGCCTCGGTGAATTCACCCGGGAAACTGGACGCGACCGGCGTTCAAGGCGTCCCGGCGGTTGCTGGATTACTGAGTAGCTTCGTCCAACAGCTCCCCCCGAAGATCGACCCAACACGCTGCGGTTGAGCGCGAATCACCGTCCTACCCGAAGTCCAACCGCACAGCGCAGCCAGCCAAACGAGCGCAAATCAGCCCCGAAATTGTTCCGCACGGAACAAAACTTGCTAGCCCCCACTGCGCACAGACCTAGCTTTTGCAGGACTTTTGAGAGGGTGAGCGACGGGATTCGAACCCGCGACCGCCGAGACCACAACCCAAAAGCTGGGATGTCGCTCAGGCACATACCCCCATTCTAACTGGGTTCTAGTGCCGTTGGGTGCGTCTGAGTTCGCCTCAATTTGTTCCGCAAATTGTTCCGCACTTCCGAGAGTGTCGTCGGGAGCCTGCTCTAAAATTGGGAGCATGGCCAAGCGAACGTACGGCACTGGGCACCTCTACCCTTCGCGGAAAGGGTGGTATGGACGCTGGCGGACCTCCGACGGGCGGAACCTGAATCGCAAGGTAGGGCCGATGCGTGGCCCTGACCATCCCAAGGGGCTTACTGGCCCGCAGGCGGAGCGCGAGCTGCGGAAGATGCAGGAGGCAGAGGAGCGCGCACCCCGTTTGTCGCGCGGTCCTGAGGTGCCGACTGTGGACGAAGTGGCTGACTCGCTTCGCCGGCGCCTGCGGGTCCGTGGTTTGAGGACATCTTCGCATGAGTCCTATGAGTCGATTCAGCGAGTCCACGTATCCCCCTACTTCGGATCACGCCCGATCACCGCCGTCGAAACCGAGGACATCGAAGCCTTCACGGCCTTCCTCCTCAACGGAAGTCCAGACAAGAAGGGCCTTGCACCGAAGACGGTGCGCAACATCCTCGGGTTCCTCCACCAAGTCTTCGAGCGCGCGATCGCCCTCAAGCTGATCCGCGACAACCCTGTGCGCCACGCTGAGAAGCCCGGCCGCAAGAAGTCCGGCGCCAACCCAGACCTCCAGTTCCTTACCGTGAGCGAGCTCGAGGCCGTGATACGCCAGGTCCCCGATGAGATCGTAATCCGCAAGCCCAAGCCAACCCGCAAAGGACGCCGCGGCCCATCCCCTCCCCCGTCGCCCGATGTCCTTGGTCCGGTCTTGAGGGTCATCATCCTCACGGCGGCGATGACGGGCCTGCGGATGTCCGAGTTGCGTGGCCTACGCTGGCGCGACGTCGACTGGAGCGCCCAGCGGCTGCGGGTACGCAACACCTACGTTCGACACGAGCACGACGGAGACGGGAAGTCCGAGCTCTCAACAAAGCGCTCAGTACCGATGACCACACTCCTGGCCGGCGTACTCGACACCTGGTCTCAGCGCACAACCTTCAACGGCGACCTCGACCTCGTATTCGCCCACCCCCAAACCGGCAAACCGCTGGATCGCTCGAAGGTGCTCAAGCGCTTCAAGGCTGCCTGCAAAGACGCGAAGGTACCGGTCATCCGCTTCCACGACCTGCGGCACACTTTCGGCACGCGCCTAGCCGCGACCGGCGTACCGCTGCGGACCATCCAAGAGTTCATGGGCCACGCCGACACCAAGACAACCCAAATCTACGTGCACTACGCTCGTTCTGAACACGAGATCGAACTTGTCGATGACGCGTTTGCGCCTGAATCGGAGCAGAACCAGGACGAGAAAAGCCACGAGACTCCTTCATCCAGCGAGCCGGTAAGCCCCCAGGACTAGGCGAGCGGCGTTTCGAGTCGGATCTGGACGTGCATCACCGCCCAGCTACGTAATGAGATCTACGCCTTGAGACAGGCACAGACTCGATCTGCTCCATCCAAAGCTCCAGCGCCTCGCGGCGATAGCGGACGTAACGGCCGAGACGAAGATGAGGTATCCGGCCTCCGCGTGTCTCGGCATAGACCCACGCAGGTGTTACGCGCAACCAAGCCGCCACCTCTTCGGCAGTGAGAAGGCCACCGTCGTTCAGCCCTGGATCGAGTAGATCAGACTTAGAAGAGAGCGACTGGTCGATCACCATGCGACGGTCAGGGTCAGCGGCGCGTTGATTGGAGCAACGCAGCGGATCATCGGCGAGGCATCGCAGGTGACATCCATGCTTCTATCGACGCCTGATTGCCCTACGCTCCCCCCTTCGATCCGACCGAGTTCGGTCGGCTACTGGCTTTCCGACTATCAACCGGCCCGGGTGCTCATAAGCCATTCCTCAAAACTGGCTACAACCGAACCAGCTCCGACCGGTTGTTTGGGGGGCGGCAATGCCCCTCGAGCGTCTATAGACAGTGCCCCGTCAGATGAGACGTAAGTACCCATGCACCCCGACCTACCCACGGAGAAAATCAATGCGTTACGACGATAAGCACGTCAGGCCCGCGTTGTACGCAGGGCTGTTCGGCCTGGCGCTCGGAAGCATCGGCGCCGAGCTGCTGCACGTCAGCATCCTGGTCGGTGCGATCGCCGGCTTCGTCGTCCTCGCGGCTCTCGTGCTGCACGAGCCGGGTGACGGCAGTTCCACCCGGCGCCAGTAAATTCGGATCGCTACGGTGCCAAGCTCAGCGCTGATCGACTGAGATTGCTCAGCGGTAGGTGCAAGCGCGCGGACTGCCCAGCAAGGCCAGGTCGACGCAGCTTATGATCGCGCGTTCGATCGCGGGGAGCGCCATGTCGGATGCGCTCGCTCTGAGCAGGTGCCCGCAGGCGTCGTGGATCTCGCGAGCTACGTCTCCGGTCCATACGCCCAAGACGGTCGCCAGGTCATGAAACTCGCCGGCCGGCGGTGCCTTGGGGGTACGTCGCTCGCGTAGATGCACCATCAGCATCTCGGCGTCCACGGCGTGCAGGAGGCCGGGGCGGATCAGATCGATGAGACCGAGGCACGCGGCGCCAAGGTCGATAGCGGCGATGCTCAGCTGCTCATACTCGGGATCGCCGTCCTCAAGTTGGTGCTCCGCCGCCCTGATTCCGGCCAGCATCATCCGGTGGGCAAAGCGCGCCTGCGCATCGGCGAGTAGGAGCACCGCCGCCTCACGATCAGTGACGGTGGCGAGCTGGTCGGGAAGCGGACGCCTCCCGTTGAGCATTCTGATGATGATCTCGCGCTCTGCGCCCATGACGATTCTGAGGCTAGCGAGCGATCCGGCGTTCGACCCCAACTGACGACGCAGCAGAGGCTGATAAACCTACGTTGCGGATCGTCATGGCTACTGAGCAACTATCCAACCCGAGCAAGTTCGCTGACCGGGCGCACAGCAGCAACGGTCGCGCTGAACCAGAGGCGTGCTCGCCTGCGCCGGCTTGCCTCGCTGGGGAGGATCTTCTTGATGCTGTTGTCTGGGACCTGGCTGCGTTGGACAAGTTCCGCCGCTACTTCCTGCCCAAGGACACTGCTGGGCCGCCAGGATATGAGGTCGATGAAGACGTTGTGCTCGGCGAGATCCGCCGCCTTGCCCGACACGAGCCACTGACCTTCAGGACATGCGCGCCGTCGTGGGCTCGTGGCGGTGCCAACACAGTTGGATATGCGACCCTCGGCGACTGGTGCGCGTTTGCGATCTGTCAGCGTGACCGTGGCAGACTGGATCGTAGCCAGGAGGCGAGCGGTACTTACAAGCCGTATGCGGTGATTGGCACGTTCGCTCCGATCGGCCCTGGGCACGATTGGCGGCAGATCGATGTCAATTCGCTCTCTGGACGCGTTCTCGCTTATGCGGTGCTCTTGACCAAAGACGCGGCGCCGGGCTATGCGCGGGCGGCGGGTATGCGTGTGACCGCCAGTCTGAACAGAGTACGCGCCCACTTCTTTCACGCGGTCGCCAATTACGGTCGTGTGGTGCGCGAGGCGCCGTCGGGCGCCATTGCCGACGAGCAAGGTGCAGCGGGGTTTTTGGTGCTCGACGAGCACAGGGTCTTTCCGATCCTCCGGCGAGACCCGGACTCAGCTCACCTGAAGCGACCCCACCCCTTTTATGTCGGCGGGCACCTGGCTGGACCGCCCGCCGCCGACCTGACCCGAGCGTAACCGCGCTCGAGACGGCAAGAATCGCGACCTGATCCTCCCCCACCTGGGGAAAGGAAATCAGTGGGGGGCACTAGATCGGTTGGCGCGTCTATAGGGCAATGACCTCATACGGCCTCGGTAGCTCTTCTCTGTGCTTGCCGGCTGGCTGGGAGGGCTTGATGCACGAGGAGGAGTGGAGAGCGATCGCACCATGGTTCATCGACCGACCCGAACTCTGCCAAGAGCTGCACACGATCATCGCCGAAATGTCCTCGCCCTGCCGGCACCGCTTCCTGGTGCATCTGGGCAACCGTCACGACGCGTTTCCCGTTCGCCGACCCACCCGGCAGGTGTTGGCCGCGATCGCCTCTACATATGCCGAGTCGCATCACGCTGGGGACCAGCCGCGCTCGCATGCGATAGGCATCCAGCGACCGGGATCAGGGCTGCGATGAGTAGGCGCGCCCACAAGGTCATGTTTCGCATCGGCGGCGAGGACGAGCTACTCGATCCTCCTCCTCCCACCTCTACCCCGCCACTGCCTACTGACAGAAGTCCAACCAAGCTGGCGCCAGAAGAGCAACCCCGTGCCGCGTGCCCCGCAGACGACGCGCCCGGCGTCAGCGTTCGCGTCTCCTCCGGTGTCTCAGAGCCGCCCACCGCAAGCGTCGCGACAGACCCTACGGAGACGCTCGGCCCACCCACGCGCAATAGGTCCGTCCGGCCAGTGCAGGCTAGTCCAGCCGCGCCAATGTCAAGCATCTCAACATCGGGCATCAGTGTGCCCGCTGCGCTTCGCTCGCGCGGGACACAACATCATCGACATGGCCGCGCAAACCGAGAAGATCGGCCGATCGCGCCAACGATCCGCCAACGGCGTCCTCGACCGACGAGCGCACACGGCTGGATCACGTGGCTAAACGCGCTGATTCTCGCGGTGCTGATCGTTGCCGCAGTCATTGGCCATGACCCCTCGTCGACGCCGGCTACAAGCCGCGGATCCTCGACCGCAAACACGACAGCGAACTCCTTCGAACCAACGCGAGCACGATCGGATGTTCCACCCAGACGTTCCGTCCGCGAGCGCCGCAAACCGTCGAAGCATCCTGTTCGGGCTCGCCCCAACACCAAGGTCGCCAGAGGCGACCCCTCGGTGGAGTTCGTCCCATGAGAACACTGGCAAAGTACAATGCCAAGGCGTACTCTGTCCATTACGAGACCGGAAACGCCTTCAAGGATGAACACCGCCCAGGATCAAGCCAGGGCAATGCGAGGAAGAACCCGCCACGAGCCCCCAAGCGACTGCGCAACAGCGGGCGGTCCTCGATACGTGCGATTTCTCGCCCCTTCAGAGGAGCAGCCGGTGGCCGCTGAAGCGGATACGCAGCCACTAACTGGCTCGCGAGGCCCGCATTCACGACTGGGAGTCCTGCGGACAGTTCGAGGCGAGCGCGACGACCGTCATGACTTCGGCGACCCGGAGCTATACCGACGCATGCACAGCGAATGCAGACGCATGTATTCCCACGCGTTCGGCGCGATCCCCGACAGCGACTGGGACGCGGCATTCAACTTCGCCTATGGGCAGGCATGGAAGGTCGAGCGAGAGAAAGACCCAATCGACCGACTCGGCGCGTGGTTGACCACGGCCGCACACAACGCCGTGGTATCCGAGCACCGCAAGACCGCACGAATCGATCCGCTCGCCACCGAGGAGTGGCTCACGGAGCAGGCAGTCACCGACATCGCAGAAACCGTCGACGACCGCCGGATCTTGCGCGACGCGATCTTCTGCCTGAAGACGAGCTTGCCCGAGCGCGTACGTACGGTCTGGACGATGAGATTCGCCGGAGACTACGAGCCCAGCGAAATACAGCAGAGGCTTCAGATCAGCAAGAAGTCCTACGAGAAGGCTCTCGAACTGGCGGCCAGCCTCATCGCGGGCCGGCTCGAGTCGGCCCGCGAATCAGGGGTCTGTGATACGCCAGACATGAACTCGATGGTGCGCGCCTACGCCGTATGGGGCGATGACCACGGCTCAGAACGCGCCAAGCTCGCGCGCGAGCACGTAGAGCAATGCCCAGCCTGCCGCCAGACTGTCCGTGCCCTGCGCGCCGCGCAGCGTGCAGCGGCATTCCTCCCGCCGCCCATACTCGGCGCTACCACCCATCCTGGCTCGACCCTCGGCACCGTCCTCCACACAACTGAAGGCCTCGCAGGACGCGTCCAGAACGGTCTATGGCGCATAACAGAGCGCATCCATGACGGCCTGCTGCGGATGAAGTACATCTTGATCAGAATCGTCAGTCGCGGCCCGACCAGCAGCCCTATCAGTAGCGACCGCACCGCCACTGTCCTCGGCGCCAGCGGCACAGGTGGCGCCACGCTCATTACCAAGGCTGTCGCCGGCTGCCTCGCGGCTGGGGTCCTTGCCAGCGGCACCGCATGCCTCAAGGCCGCAGGCGTTGGCGTACCGGGGCTGGGCAACTTGATCCACTCCATCGCCGGCAGCCCTCACCACGCGGCTAGAAGCTCTCCATCTCGATACCACGCTTTGGCAGAGCAAGCAATGGGTTTTAACGCGATGCTTTCCGCAAGTTCGCTACAAAGCAGTTTGGCTCACCCGGCGCGACCTTCCAGGGTCACGGTACCGCTTAGAAGGCATACCCACACTGCGACCAAGGTTCATCGTGCCCTATCGAACTCCGTCGCGGCACGCAGCGACTTCGGCTCCGCCAACTCAAGCACTCCCCAAATGAGCCAGGCCGAAGCGAGCGCCGCACGTAATGAGTTCTCAACTCATTCGAATGTGGCTCGTACAGCCAGTAATGGAAGCGGACCAACCCAAGAAGCGCCCACCAGCAAACCGCAGACAAGCGAGCCCTCAACCAAGGCCGCAGAAGGTGAATTCGAGGGGCCGTGACACGGACAGTCACAAGTGGCTTTTCGCCGCTGATCCTGGTACTCACATGCAGCATGATGATCTGTGTGGCAGCCATCACAGCGCCCAGCCCCGCGCGCGCGGACTACACCGTCACCTGGTGCCAGAGCAGCACCACAGACACACCGTTTACCAACGGCGGCGTCGGTGCCGAACCCTGGAACGACATCCGCTACGAGTGCGGGAACAAGTCACCCGTGGTGGAACTCGACAATATAAGCGAACAAACTCTCAACGGGAAAGATGAACTGAAAACTGAAGGTGTCCTGAAGGCCAACCACAGCTACAAGGTGACCGTCACCGCGCCGACAGGTATCACGATCAGTCATATCGCAACTACCCTCGTGTCGGAGCCGTACAACAGCGGCGAGTCAGATCTGGAAGTGCAGGTCGGAAACGCAGGTGGCGTGTTTTTCTCCCAGGAGGCAGCCCCACCTTGGTCATACAACGTTAACCAGGCGCTTCCGTCAGAGGACAGCACCGTTACGATCGGCGATCGGTGCGTCTTGGTCCTAAACACCAGCTGCTATTTTCCGAGCCCCTTGGGCATCCTGACCGTCGCGTCACTCAGCCTCACGCTGCACGATGTTGAAACCCCGTCTCTGGCTTTGACGGGCGGGTCGCTGCTGCTACCGGGAACACAGGCGGGCACTGAGGACGTCAGCTTCTCTGCGTCCGCCCAGGAGTCGGGAATCGCAGAAGTCGATGCCTACCTCGGCTCCACCCTTGTCGGCAGCGATTCCTATCAATCCACGCAGTGTTCCTATACACGGTTTGAGCCGTGTCCGCAAACAGTCAGCGACAACATTGCTATCGACACCACGAAGGTCCCGGATGGAAACTACTTGCTGGTCCTCGACGCTCACGACGCATCCGGCAATACCGTCTCCACACCATGGAGCTCACCTGTGACAGTCTCCAACGACGCATCGGCCGCCGGTGGCCCGCTTGGCATCGGTCCACGCAGCGTAGGCCCCGGCGCACCCAACGGCACCGGAGCGATGACGAAGGCGACGATCAGCTATCTGAGCGGACGGCGAGGAGGGATCAAGGTGCGCGGGGGGCAGTCCGTGAGCGTTAGCGGGCGTCTTACCAGCCAAACAGGCACGCCAATCGCAAACGCGACGGTAGACCTCCTGAGCCAGACGGTCGGATCAATCGCACCGTTTGTGGTCATCGGGCATGCGAGCACCGATGCTACAGGCGTCTACACCTTCACGGTGCCCCCCGGCCCATCGCGTGTAATCCGCACTGGATACCGAGCGTTCGCCAACGACAGCGGATACGACGCAACCGCAGAGCTAACTGAGGACGTGAGTGCGGCCACAAGCCTCACGCTCACGCCCAACCACCTGCGCGGACGTACCTTCACATTCTCCGGACAGGTGCATGCCAGCAACTTCCCGCCTGGACAGCAAGTCGAGATCCAAGCGCTCGTTGGCAGCACCTGGACCCATGTCACGTTCGCCCAGGTAGAGCCCAATGGACACTTCAAGGTGCACTACCGCCTCAAGCACCATTACAACAACGTCACCTTCATCTTCCGCGCCACACCAGTCGCGAACCCGCTCTGGCCATACGAACCGAAGCAATCTAGCCTCGCCCGACTGCACCTGCTATGAGGCATCTCGTGAACATGGCGATGTCCCTCGATAGGAGGCAGCGAGCTATCACGCTCACTGCCTGCCTCGCGCTGCTACTCGCCATCCTCCAAGGAGCTCTGACCGCCGGCGTCGCGCGGGCCGACTACACCGTCGCTTGGTGTCAGAACGGCAGAGCCGCATCGCCGTTCACAAACCTCAGCTATACCGCGATCGAATATAGCTGCGAAAACAACAAGTCCGCCGTCCATCTCGACGCAGAACCCTGGGAAGGCACCGACAACAACAACAAAGCTAGGCTGGGTGTCGGTATTCATAAGGCGACTCTCGAAGCGCCGCCTGGGATCACCATCAGTAGTTTCACCGCCACGGTCGTTTCGGAGATGCAGAATACCGGTTCATCGACCTACGTAGAACTGGGTGACAGCGATGGCTCGTTTTACAGCAACGAAGTCAGCCGTCAAAACGTCACCACGGCAAATTTTACTAGGACGCTGCCCGTTGGCGACAACACCCTATGGCTCGCCGATTTCTGCACCGCCAACCAGAACACAAGCTGCTTTTTCGCCAGCCCTGGGGTTCTGACGACGATAGGGCTCACCCTTACACTGCACGACAACGAACAACCCTCACTGTCCCTGACCGGTGGCCGATTGCTGCTATCGGGTTCGCAAGCCGGTACTGAGAACCTAGCGTTCTCGGCCTCCGCCCAGGATTCAGGGATCGCTGAAGTCAATGCGTACCTGGGGTCCACGCTGGTGGGCAGCAACGACTATCGGACCACTCAGTGTTTCTACACGAGTTTTGACCCCTGCCCGAAGACGATCAGTGACGACATCCAAATCGACACCACCAAGGTCCCCGACGGCACCTACCCGCTAGTCCTCGAAGCCAGCGACGCTTCAGGCACCACCGGCAGCGTCGGCTTCAGCAACGAAATCACGGTCGCCAACAATGCCTCGCCTGCGGGCGCTCCGCAAAGCGCCGACGCTCGGAGCAGCTCGAGCGGTCCCGGAGCGCCCAACGGACGCGGGGCCACGACCAAGGCGCAGATCAGCTATCTGAACGGTCAACGCGGCAAGATCACTGTTCACGACGGTCAAACGGCCGGCATCGACGGGAGGCTAACCAACCAGACGGGCAACCCCATCCCGGGGGCCATGGTCGATCTGCTCTATCAGACGGTCGGATCGAGCGAACCGTTTGTGGTCGGCGGACATGCGACAACCAATGCCAACGGCGCCTACACGTTCACCGTGCCACCCGGATCTTCCCGGGTGATCCGCACTGGATACCGAGCTTTCGCCAACGACAACGGATACGACGCAACCACAGATCTCACGGAGGACGTCACCGCGACCACGAGCCTCATAGTCACGCCCAACCACCTGCGCGGACGCACCTTCATTTTCTCGGGACAGGTACACGCAGGTGACTTTCCAGCGAAACAGCTAGTTGAGATTCAGGCGCTCGTCGGTAATACCTGGACGCACGTGACGTTTGCAACAGTAGCGCGCAGCGGCCGTTTCAAAGTACGTTATCGCCTCAAGCACCACTACAACAATGTCACCTTCGTCTTCCGTGCTGCACCGGTCGCAAACCCGATATGGCCATACGAACCCGCACAATCTAACCTCGCCCGACTGCGCCTGCTATGACACTTCGAGCGCGTCTAGCCGGGATAAGCAGACACCGGTGGCTTATCGTAGGCATCTGTGCGATGATGATGACTTCCGCGTCCGCGCGCGCGGAAGTGTCGCCAACCAATGAGGCCGTAACCGATCAAGGCGTCTTTCTGGATTATGACCCTTCCCCAGCGCAGCCCGTAGGGATTTGCCTAGTCGATACTGGCGTCTCGCTCAATCCCTCTACAAGCGGAATCGTCACCTACAGGGAATCACTCGACGGCGGCACACCTGACGATCTGGACCCCGAACTGCACGGCACGCTGATGGCAATGCTGATGGCCGCACCCGAAAACGGATGGGGGGTCGAGGGCGTGGCGCCGAACGCGGTCCGGGTGATCTCGATTCGCATCACATCCGAATCGGAACCCAGCAATCTCAGCGATTATCAGCAGGGAATCACGCGCTGCCAGTACCTTGCCGGCCACCTACCGAGCTTGAATATCAAGGTCATCAACCTGTCGCTCACGGTGAGCGGCACTCCCGGCCCGACCGCGCTGGCGAACCTCGAAGACGCGGTCAAAGCGGCCCGCAAAGCGGGCCTGAACGTTGTCGCTGCGGCGGGCAACGAAGGCGCACCCCAGGCGGACTACCCCGCTGCCTATCCATCCGTCTTGGCGGTCGGTGGCAGCGATACTTCCAACGGCCAGCGGTGCGGCTTCTCAAACTTCGGGACGGGCGTCGACCTGTTTGCCCCCGGCTGCGAACTGGACACCGCCAACCCCGTCACCGGGACGCCCGAAAACGGCACCTACCAGGGCGACAGCGAGGCCACGGCGATCACGTCCGCGGCCTTGGGCGCGTTGCGTGCCTATGACCCCTCGCTCAGTCCCGAACAGGCTGAAGCATCGTTGACCAGCACCACAACGGCCGGCAACCTGAACATCACCGGTGCGTTCGATGCCGCCGGACTGGGCGCGCTCACCGCCTATGGCCCACCACCACTCACCAGCTCCGAGCAGCCGAGCTTGTCAATCGCCTCTGGCGCGGTACTCGCTCCACGCACGACCCCAACGACGATGCACCAACGCCTGCCGCGCCCGCGCGTGAAGTTTCAAACGTCCGACCACGGAGACAAGCTGCTGATCCGAGTGCTGAATCGCCCCTCACACATCATCGTCGACATCAGCATCCTGCGACCGGCCGGAGGCCATGTTCTGCTGCAAAGGCTTTCGGCCAGTCGCAGCGTATTTGACATTAACGCCAGCCGCCGCTTGCAACTGCGCATACAGTTCACAGATCCGTCTGGAAGCGCCACGGCGTCGCCCGTCATGCGAACTGAGACCCCCCGACCCTCCGCTCGCTCGTGACCCTGCGGGTGCGGACCGCAATTATCGTCGCGGCCGCAGCACTAGGAGTGGCCGCTCCCGTACCCACGCTGGCGGCGACCCTCACCTACACGGTCCCTGCTTGCAGCACCGCTCCAGGCAACGTCAATAACGCTTGGCCCACGACCGATAACGACACCGCCAACATCTCGCAGGGCACCCACTGCCCCGCCGTGACCGGTGGTAGCACCCTCCAGCAACAGGAACAGGGCCTCTTCACGGTAGATAACCTAACCGCAGCCGCCGGCGCGATCGTCGGCGCCCGCGCTGGCTACGCCTTCACGGCTCCGACAAACACCACGGTCACAGAACTGACGTGGGACCGCTACCTGGGCATACACTTCGACGAAAGCTGGATGGTCGGGCTATGGGTCGACGGCGTCCTAGAGCCAAGCGACACGTGTACGGCTAATTTTGGCGACGGCTTTGAATGCTCGGTGGGCGCCGAATATGGCGAGCTCAGCAGCCACGAGGATCTGCAGGGCCTCGACGCTCATCAGCTGTTCGTCGGCGTGCAGTGCGCGAGCGGCGGATGCACCAGCGGAGCGAACATTCACCATGTGTGGGCGTCGGTATACGACGCCACGGTCACCCTCAGTGATTCCACGCCGCCAACCGTCGGTCCCTTCTCCGGTTCGCTCGCCGATGGCGGTGTCCAATCCGGCACGCAGAGTCTCAGCTTCCCAGTCAGCGACAGCACCGGCATCAAGGAACTCGCTGTCGCGCTCGACGGCCGGATCCTCCCGGAATCCCCCGGAGCACAGTCCTGCGATTACACCGACCCAACGCCATGCCCATCTCTGGCGACGCAAACCTACACCGTGAACACCACCGCCTTGACCGACGGGCAGCACACGATCGAAGTGAAGGCGATCGACGCCGCCGGCCTCGCCAGCACGGCCAGCCAGGTCTTCACCGTGTCCAACCCGCAAGCCCCCGGCTCACCCGGACCCTCGAGCAATCCATCCCCCGGCCCTGGACAGAGCGGCAACCCAGGGCAGAATCCGGGCGGTGGGGGCGAAGCGGAGAGCGCACTTCAGATTACGCGCGCCCAGGTGATCGGGGGTTCGCTGATCCTCACCGCGAAGCTACCAGCTACCTATGAAGGGTTGATGACCTTCACGGTCGCGGCACGGCACGGCCGGCGCATGTTCAGCTCCATGCGCAGAGTCAAGCTGTCCCATGGCGTGGCTCACGTGACACTGAGACTCGACGCACTCGAGCGGTCGGCCGGCAAGCTGGTCGTCACCGTGCGCTACAGCGGCGACCGGACCTATCGCGCGCAGACAGGAAGGGCTACCGTGCGGGTGCCACATGCCCGTGCCCATCGGGCCCGATAGACCCACCCTCACGACTCGCGATCGGCCATGGAGTCGCCGAGCGATTCACAGATTGCCAACGTACCCATGCGCGAGCCGCTGAGAAATCCTGCTTCTCGTCACACTACCGCCGCCCTGCTGCCGAAACAGCAACACTCGCTACGGTTTGTCGGTCAATCTAACTGCGATTTCCTACAAAGGGCCCCGATCATTACAGGAGCGACAATGCCCACCGCTGCGCCCATCCCCATCACCAAGTTCACTCCCCGCGAGCGACCCGACCCATATGACTTCGCGGCATTGGATGTCCTTTCTCACCCGGCATGGCGGTTCGAGAAGAGCGTCCACTATGAGCGGACCGAGGATCATCTACTCAAGTGGGCCCGCCGCCACGCCGAAACGAGTGGGCTGAAGATGCGCTACCACAAGGTCAGGGACTCCACGAGCAAAAGAGTCGTCGCGGTCGAGATCGCGTTCAACGCCGATGGCGATCCTCTGCCCGAGGCTAACGCTACGCTGGATTAGTCATCTGCCAGTGGTTGGACGGGAAGCTAACCCAAGGGGGGCAGTTGGGTAGGTTGGCGCGTCGGTAGGGCATGACGCCTTCAAGCTGGGCTCCCTTTGCGAGGATTCGATGAGGATTCGTCGACGTGCGACCCGTGAGCCTGTAGACACGAATTCCGAGCAGGCACCGTTCCTGCGGGCCGCCGTTCATCACACAAGCGTGAGGCAAATGCGCGTGCTGGCGCGGGCACCACGGCTCCTGGTCGTCACGTTGGCAGTTGTGTTGGTCCTGGCGGGTCTGCGCACGGCGGTGTTCGGTGCGCCTGCGCCGCAGATCCAGCGCATATATGAGCCGGCCAACAACGATGTCGGCGAGGAAGGGTTCGCTGAAGCGTTCGCCCGTGCATATTTGAGCTGGAGTGGATCGCAGGACATCGAAGCCTACGACCACTCGCTGGCTGCGTATAACCCACAATTTGCGGAGGACTCCGGGGTTCAGCAACCCAACAGTCGCCAACAGGTCATGTGGTCGCGTGTCGTCGAGAACGAGCCTTCTGCCCTGAAGGGTTCTCGGATTGTCACCGTCGAGTTGCAGCTCAGTCCGGGTGATCGCACCTGCTACTTGGCCGTCCCGGTCAACCGCGCACAGGACGGGGCGCTGGCGGTCACTACGTGGCCGTCGTTCGTAGGTGCGCCTGCGGTCCAGACAGCACCGACTGCGCCTGATCTAGCCACCGTCACCGAACCAACTCTCATCACCGTGGTTACACGAGCAATCACAAATTATCTCGCTGGCGACCAGAGCGACCTTGAGGCCGATCTGGCTCCCAGCGCTCAGGTCACCTACCCCATCCAGCAGCTCGCTGTTACGGGCCCACCCGTGTCGGTGCAGTCCACCGGGCCAGGAGGCGTCCTTGTCACTGTTCGCGCGACCGATGCTCACGGAGCGTCGTACATGCTCACTTATGAGATGGGCGTCGAGCTGACAGAACGCTGGTACGTCGACTCGATTGAGGTCATCCCAAGCCAATAGCAAGAGGAGCAACCCATGTCTATCACGTTTGTCTTCACCACCTACTCAAAATTGCGCCATGCACGTGACCGTCTCGCATGGGTGCGACGCCAACGCCCGTCCGCCGGGCTTCGAGTGCTGATGGTCCTTACTGTGACGGCACTCGGGGCCTTGTCGCTTGCCGACCCGGCGCTGGCAGTTAACACGTTCGCCAAGGTCTCGAGCGCAACAACTTCCGAAGCCAGCACCAATCCCGGGGTGAACCTAGTCACCTGGCTATCGGGCTGGGTAGGCGGACTGTTCGCGCTGGCGATTGGTGGCGCTGGTATAGCCGTCGCGGCGCGGCGCCATGTCGGCGAGGGTCTTGCCCTGCTTCTCGTCGCTGTGATGGTTGGTGGGTTCGTCGTGGATCCGGCTGACATGAACACCCTGACGACCGCCATCTGGCACAAGGTCGCGACTGGCGTATAGAACGATGAACCGCCCGCCCCGGGCATCCCCGTTCGACGCGACCGTCGCCACGGACGGCGCCTGCTTGTTCATCTCGCGCTCGCCATGATCGATACGCCCTCTGATCGTCATGTGGTGATCCGTAGCTATGCGCTGGTGTTTCGTATGCAGCGCAAGCTGTTCAAGGTCGATCGCTGGCGACTGCCGTTGCCTGGTGGTCTTGAGCTCCGCGCGATCATCTACGCGATCCTCGTGCTGCTGGGCGATCTGATCGTCAGTCGCCTTGTACTGATCGGCCCCCTCACCGATGAGCTCCCTGCTCCACTGCACTGGGCAATCCTGCCCGGCATTGTGGTCTTCGTGTTGGTCAAGCTCGAAGTCGAGGGGCGACCTCCGCACAGGGTGATCGCCAGCCTGCTGGGCTGGTGGTTCAAACCTAAGCATTTCATCGGTTTGCGCCCCGCTCTCACTCCAGGAATACGCACGCCGATCCAGAATGTGAGCATCATGCCGGACTGGCGTGACTCTCGTTACCGGCCTGCTGAGGTCCACGGGCCGACAACAGTTGTCTGTCGTTACCCCGCCAATGCGCACGTCAGGCTTGATCGTCACGGGCAGCCACGCGGCGATGCGATGTATCTGACTGATGTCAGTTATCACCGGCTCGCGCTCGAGGGCAACACAATTGAGATACCGGCCGGACGGCGACTGGTGATTCAGTGAGCAAGCGGCTGTATACCCACATGGTCAACAACGTTGTCTTTGGTGCCACGCTGCACGACGCATGGGCGGTCTACAAGCTGCGCAACACCAGCTATCCGGGGCTCACCATCGATCGTAAGATCGAGCTCAAGGACCATCTGGAGGCCTTCGCTTACAGAGTGGCTGCGGACTTCCAGATCCTGCGTGTCAGCCGAGAATGGTCGGTGCAGCAGTATCTCGCTGGTGCGCTGCGCACGATGGATCCCCGCCGGGGACACCACGAGCTGTGGGACAGTTATCTGCAGCAGCACCGAGACGTGCTGGAGGCCCACAACACGGCTCGTCCAGAGACCTACCTGGCGGTCAGACTGCGCGATGCCAACATCAACCTCGCCGACTCGTTGGGCGCCGCGATCTCCGGAGGGCTGACCAACCTTCTACACGAGCTCGCGACCTACCTGCAACTCACTGACCCAAAGAGCCTCAGCGCGGAGCAGTTGCACAACCTGATGCGGATCGAGGGTCGTTGCTATGAGCGCATCTGGGGCTATCTGGATTGCGAGCGCTGCTCAAGCAACGACCTGCAATGGCTGGTACGCCGTGCCTACACCAGAGGTCTTGGCGAGCCACTGATAGATGACCAGTGGGCGCCACAAGCAATTGACTTCCCCTACGCCGACGGCCCCGAGCGCTACTTGGCCACACGCGCCGAAATGCTGCGCCTGCACGACAGTGTCGTGGACAGCAGCGACCCCCGGCGAATACTCGTGCGCTCGGAGCTCGGCGACAGCTACCAGGCACTACTGGCTGTCGGCTCGCTGCCAGAGACAACTGTCTTCCCGGGCCTAGAGGCCGAGCTGATGTTCGCCCCGATGGAGAATCTCGAGTTTCCCATCGATATGACCTTCACGGCGAGCTGGATACCAAATCGCAGTGCGATCAAGACCGCTCACCGCAGGAAGGTCGACGCCGACAACCAGTATGAGGAGGAGACCCACGGCCACCACGGGCCGTCCCCAGCTAGCGAGGAACGCCCGCAGGCCGCGCGAGAACTCGAGGCTCACCTGACCACGACCGACCGCCCCCCGATGCTCAGAGGCGCTCTCACGATCGCCGTACCGGCAGACGATCCCGAAACTTTGGAGGAGCGCGTGGAGCGCGTACGCGCAGAGTTCGGGCGCATCCGCCTCTACCGCGCACCTGCACGCCAGTACGAGCTGTTCTGCTCGACGCTGCCGTGTCAGTCCTTCCCGGTCGAGGACTATCGCGAGCATCTAACGATCGAGCAGTTCGCCGCGATGATCCCCAGCGCCGCCAATCGGGGAGGCTCAGACGCCGGTCCGTATCTCGGGCATACCCTGACCGGTTCGCGACAGCCGATCCTGTTCGACCTCTCAGAGGCGAGCCAGAGCTCGCTACCACCGACGGTGCTTGCGCTCGCCACGCTCGGCGGCGGCAAGACGATGTTCATGCAGAAGATCGCCTACGAGGCATTGCTGTGTGGGAGCCGCGTCGTGGACATCGATCCCAAGGGCGATCACAACCTCAAGAGCCTTCCCGGCGTCACACCCGATATTCATGAAGAAATAGAGATCAGCGCCGACCCCAAGTACCGCGGGCTATTGGACCCACTACGCATCAGCCCACCGGACCTGATGTTCGATCTCACCGTCTCCTGGCTCACCGATCTGCTCCCATCGCGTCAGGACGACCGGGTCGTCAGGGTGCAGGAGGCGGTCAAGCAGGTAATCGCCGACCATCACGCAAGCGGCCGACCGGCCTCCTGTTGCGATGTGATCGATGTCCTTGAGGCTGGTGAGGATGAGACGGCCCGTAGCGCCGCTCGCGCGCTGCGCATACACACAGACCAGGGTTTGGCGCAATTGGGCTTTGCGGATTCCGCCACACCGGTGGTCGCTACTGGTCAAAAGCAACTGATGACGCTACGCCCGCGCAATATGTACCCGCCGCGAGCGACAGAGCGCCAAGAGATGACTCAGGAGGAGTTGATCAGCCTCGCTCTCCTGCGACTGTTGGCAGTGATGGCGATGCAGGCAATGACAGGCGAACGCCAGCGCCATAAGGTCCTGAAAATCGACGAGGCGTGGTGGATGTTGCAAAACGCGAGCGTCGGCCGGCGCTTGCTCGAACATCTCGTAAGGTGGGCCCGCTCGGAGAACGTCACACCGGTGCTGGGATCCCATCTCGTCGCCGACGCCCAAGAGATGGCCGACCTGATCGGAGCCTTTTTCGTCTTTGGGCTGAGGACCGAAGAGGCGGCAGGCAAGGCACTGGCGCTGCTGGGTCTTGATCCCGGAGACAAAGCCAGGCGCCAGCGATTGCTCAAATACCGTAAGGGGCGCTGCATCATGCGCGATTACGAGGGCAACGTGGTCGAAATGCAAGTACACGTCGTCAATCCCGGGATGCTGCAAACGCTGGACACCACGCCTCACCGCGAGGACGACGAGAACGAGCTAATCGACCAAGCCATCTGAACACCCCGTGACGCACCGATGCCTTTCCGGCCCGGTGCCTATCCGTATGCCTCCGAGCAATCTTGAAATCGGCGGGGGTGCGGTCTCGCCCGCGCCGCGTCTATTCAGAGGATGTCAGCGGCACGCCAACCGGTCAGCTTCTCGCACCCACAGCGTCTGCTGTGGGTGCTCTTCATTCTGATCATCGCGTTTAGGCTGGCCGGCCCAGTCGATGTGGTGCTCGCCGCACCACAAGACAACGCTGGCGCGGTGCCGGGCGCTACCCAAGCGGTGTGCGCGACCTACAAGGTCAAGTCCTGCGATGCGTCGAGTTTTCAGGCTGCGGTCTGCGGGAGCCTGGAGCCCGGAGGAGGCGGGCCCTCTGGTCCGCAGACGCGCTGTGACGATGCGATGTCCGCGTTCGATGCTGGCGACGGACAGTCCGCCACCACACAAGGCGCGACGACTGCGAAGACTGCCAACGGCGCGCAGACCGGCGGGGAATCGAGCTCCGATGCTCACCCCAACGACAGTCTTGTCGGCAGCGATGTCCTGAACCTGTCTGACCCGGCGTGCTCAAGTAGCGCCCTTACCGTCTGGCAAGCAGGTCGCTGTGTCCGTACCGGCGACCCAGATATCGCCTATCCAGTCGGTAACTGGCAGTTCGATATTCACATCAACACCGGGCCCCTGCACCCCATCAGCAACATTTACGCGGTACTGGAGACGATCCTCAACACCGTATGGTTGATCCTGCTGTATCTCCTGAAGTACACGCTCACCATGCTCTCGTGGGCGTTCTCGATCACCCCGTTCAGCAATGCAGCGACGCTGGGAAGCGTTCACGGCAAGCTCGCGACGCTCTATAGCACCCTCGACTCACCGTGGATGAACGCGGTCTACATTCTGATCGGCGCCTACGCCGCGTACCTGGCATTTGTCCGCCGGCGCCAATCGGAAGCGATCGGGCACCTCCTCGTCTCGTTGGTGTGCATCCTGACGGCGCTTGCCGTAATCAACGACCCGGGCTATTTCATCGGCAAGCCCGCCGAATTCGCTAACGGGTTTGCGCAGAACGCGATCGCGGCATCAGATTTGGCAGCCCACAACCAGACCGCCAACAACGCAACCAGTAAGTTTGCGAGCCTCACCGCTGAGCTGTTCTCCGGGTTCACAGCAGGTCCATTCTGCGCACTTGAGACAAACGACGTCACGTGGTGTGAGTCTCCACCATCGAAGCTTGAGATAAAGACGGTGCAGGCTTCGGTCAGCAGCGACGAAAACTTTCGGGCGCAAGCCCGAGCGATCGCCGCCGAAGCCGCGAGTCGCGTACCTGCCAGCCAGCAGAAAGCCGCATACAAAGAGATATATGACCAGCTGACGACCACTTCTACGTCTGGGCTGACACGCGAGGATCTGTTTCTGAGATATCCGCCAGGAAGCACCCCGCGTGACGCGCTGTATGCGCTCTATAGCGGTGAAAACCCTGACAGCGAGAACGCGGAGGGAAACGCGATCGCCAGCATCATCAGCGGAGCCGGCTCTGTCATCTCAAACGCCAGCAAGGGCGAAATCCTGGCGGTCGCAGGCGACGTGTTGGGGACTGCGGAGAGCGTCGCCGGAGACGTTCTCCGCATGGCCGTTTCGGAGGTCACGACCCCAATCGAGGACATCGCTGGCGCACTTGGTGTAGGCGGTGAAGAAAAACCCAAGGCGCTAGCACCGAACAAGGTAGCCATCCAAGGTTCGGGGGGCGTTGCGCAACGCGTGCTTGTACTCGGCCTGACTGCCCTGGCGATGGTCGGCGTGCTGCTGGTGCTCATATGGATCGCCTTCCATCTACTCAGCCAGGCACTGCTCGGGTTCGTGCTGCTATTCGCTGCTGCGCCGATGATGCTCGTACCCGCGTTCGGGCCGAGCGGACGTACAGCATTTGGGAATTGGGCAAAGACGTTGCTGGGAGCACTGCTCTCCAAGGCGTTCTACGCCGCGTTCCTCGGTGCATTCGTGCTGGCGCTCAGCGTCCTACAAGAGGCCACCGGAACGCCCGGGAACGGCGGCTGGGGCGCACCGTGGGTGATGCAGTGCCTTCTTTGCTGGGGAGTATTTATGAAGCGCAAGCAGCTGGTCGGGTTCTTCTCGATCGACTCGGCATACCACGCCCAGTCCGGTAACGCCAGCCAGGCTGCGTTTCGCGTGCTCGGCACCGCATATGCGGCCAGTCGTCTGGGTGGCATGGTCGCCGGCGGGATCAGACGCCCACTTCGTAACGCGCGCGTCAACGCGATCGAGAGGCGCATGGCGCAAGACACCGCCACCACCGAGCTCGCGAGCGACATGCTCTCCCGTCAAGAGACCGACGGCGCTCAACGCGAATTCACCGGTGCCGAGCAAAGAGCCGGGATCTATCAACGCGCGCTGGACAAGACCGGGCTCGCTCTCGATCGCCTCAAGCAGAACCCCGACTACCGCCAACTTGTTCAGCACGAGTCAAGCAGTCGCGCCTTTCGCGAACTCTTGCGCAAGCCTGGCGGCCCAGGCCCCGGCGTGACTCCCCCAGCCCCCCTGCCAGCTGATGTCAGGGAGCGTGGGGATGTCATCCGTGGACAGATCGACAGGCTGCAGGCCGGTCGAAGCACGCTGCAAAAGCGCCAGGCAGACGCCCAGCGGGTAGTCAACACTGGACACGGAAACCTTGCTCAGCACAAAAGCGTCCTCAGTCCTACCGAACTTGCAAACCGTATCGAGGGACGACGGTTGGCCACCGAGCGTGCATCTGGCGACCCGAATGCTTGGAGGCATCAGGAGAACCTGAGCACCGTGGGCTTCCGTCGCGACGCGACCACTGGCGCTCTGGTCCGTGACCACACCCGCGCACCGCTGACCGTGGGTCGCCTGCAAGCGCTCGAGCAGCGCTCCAGAGCCGAGATCAGCAAAGGCACAACCAATGGTCCGGCCACACGCGATCTACAAACAGTGCGGCGCGAGGTGCGCGGTCAGATGGACAGGTCACGCGGCCTGCTGGGCGGCATCCCCAAGCGCAACCCCGCAGGCCGTGGAACACCAGATCCGGCGCTGAAGGACGACGGGCGTGAAGGCGCCCAGCAGGTGCTGCGCGACCACCACTACCAGACCCAGCTGGACCATCGCGCCGCAGAGCGCCGAGACGAGCTGCGCCAGCAACGCTACGTCCGCCGCCACATCTACCGCGGCTAGAGAGCGCCTGGTGAGCGAGGACCACGAGCAGGACCCAAAGGTCACAGACCGCCTAGCCAACCTGGCGCGCCTGTGGCGAGCAGGCAAGTCCGCCAAGCAGGGCGCGCAAGTCGCTCGCGCGCTGAAGGCAGGACAGCTGCTGATCAAGGGCAAGGTGCTCTTCTGGGTAGCGATCGTCGTCGCCGCGCTGGTGGCGCTGTTCGTGGCAACCATGGCGATCGCAGCGTTCATGGGCGGTATGCCAACCGCGGCTCAATGCACCGGCTCTAGCGTTGCGGCACTGGCACCGGCCGGTGGCATAGTCGTCGGTGCCAGCGAGTACGGCGGACCAGGCGATCCCACCACACCCACCGACCACAGTGCAAGCGGTGTCGCGCTAGACGGCCACATGGCCTTCGCCGAGCTGGGCCTACCCCCAGGCGCTTCCAATCCCGACGAGGCCAGCAACATCGGCATGGCTCTCGACTATGGCAAGGCACTCCCCTTCTTCGCCACGGTGCAGATCACCGCCAACGGCAAGTCGGTGATCGCCGAAAAGCTCGACGTCGGTGGCGGTGGCCCACCGGTCGGCGATCCACCACACCAGCGCGATATCGACCTGTGGTGGCAGACCGCGCAAGCGCTAGGCGTCGATCCGACCGGCTCAGGACAATGGAGCGGCCTGGTCACGATCCGCTTGGTAAACCTACCCGCGACTGCGCTGACAACAGGCACAGCAGAAGCCGCCCCTCCTGACGCCTCTGGCTGCAACACAACTGCCACCAACACCACGGCTTCTGGAGCGACCATCGTTCAAATCGCTCAGAGCCAACTCAGGGTGTATGACGGCGGCAATTTCTGCTCCCCCTACAGTCACGGCCGCTGTGAGCCATGGTGCTCGGATTTCCTGACCTGGGTCTGGCAGCACGCAGGCATCGACATTCCCGACTACCCCTTCTCCGGCGATGTCTACACCTGGGGAGAACACAACACACAGGTGCTACCGCCTACAGCTACACCAGCGCCCGGCGACGCCGTCGAGTTCGGCACGAGCCCACAGAACAAAACCACCAGCGTTCATGTCGCCATCGTGGAACAGGTATTCCCCAACGGAGAGATCACCGTGATCAACGGCGACTTCAATCACCACGTCAGACGCTCCGGCCCATTCCAGCCATCCCAGGCCGCCCTCGACAGCGGCAGCGGCTCACCCATCTACGGCTACGTAGAGCCATGAACGACCGGCCAGTCAAGCTCACGCTTACCATCTTCGCGACGTTGGTCCTGTTGCTGACGCTCGGCGCTATCGCGAAAAGCTCATCTCCACCGCCCCCGGTCGAGCCGGCCCATCCAACCGGGAGGGCACCGACAAAGACAGAACCTCAACCGGCGAAGGCCAGTCCCGCGTCACCGATACCGCCCGCGGAAATCGAAGGACAGGACCGCTACTACAGCACTGGCCAATTCCGCGAGTACGAGCAGCAACAACAGATCACCCGTCCGGCCTACCAGCACCTGCCCTACCGCACCGGCCAAGTGCGAATCGATATCACCAACGTCACCAGCGACGGACGCATCGTGCTGACCGTCACGCCATTAGGTCCAGGCGTCAGTCCCCGAGCCGAATATGAACGGTTCCTCCGCCGCTTCCACGACTCTGGCTATGCCTACCTCCCCAGCTATGCACGCTATCCCGGCTGAACAGCAGCGCCCGCTACGGTGCACGCCGTGAACTCCACAAACACACATCGGCTGGCGCTCTGCGCAGCTACGCTCGCCGCTCTAATACTCGCTGGTTGCGGGAGCGATCGACATTCCGACATGATCGGACATGCACAGGAGCCGCTCGGCGGCTCTGTGATCGCGGCCGCCAGCAACGGATCTGCCGCGGTGTGGCGCGCAGATGTCACGCCGATCGTTTGTCGCTACGCCCAGGACATCGCTAGAAGCAGCCAGCTGATCGCGCAAGCCTCAAGCAACGCCGGTGGCCCAGTCGACGCGAGCGCGCCAGAGAGCGCACAAACCGAGTACGCAGGCGCACTACAGCTCTACGCCTCCTTGCTGACCAGCGACTACGCCTCGTTCGTGACCGTCCCGGCGCCACCCGCACTCAGCAACGAGTACCGCCAGTTCCTGGCGTCGCTTCACACCCTCGTCGAACAGGCCGACCAACTATCTCAATACGCGCACGCACGCAATTTCACCGCAATCGCCAACGAGCAGGACATTCAGATCCCGACCGCCGGCCAGCAAGTATTCGCGGACGCTGGGATCACTAGCTGCGCTGCTCATGCTCCGTGACGTCATCACCATTTACTCAAAGTTTTGAACGTCACTTCGGCTTCGCTGGCGGCAAAGACCACTAAGAGGGTGTACATCGCGGCTCCTGCCTCTCGTCCTGAACGAAAGCGTCGGAGCGGGTAGCCCGCACGCTGCGTGGTTGCGCAACCGAGCGTGAGCTGGGCTACAGATGTCAGCCCGCGACTGGGCTCGCACCGATCATTCAAACAACGATCCCGATCATGGTCTTCACAACATGGGGAGCATGGATGCTGCTCACCGGCTGAGGGTTACGGGCAGCTTGATCGCGCCAGCGTGGGCGACATGGAGCGTAAGCGTGGCGAGCAGCGCGCTATGGCTGCGTTTGAGGACCGAGCGTATTAGCTTGGAGACTCGTATGCGAATGCTCGCGCTGTGGCCAGCGTGGATCGCAAAGCGCGAGTGGCCGAGCGAGAGCGTTCGCCTCTTGTGCTTCACCGCGGCGATGCCCGCGCCTACTCCTTGTGAGCTGAGCGTGGCCGTTCCCCGGCACGTGGCCGGTCCCGGGCATGAGACCGAGATGGTGGCTACGCCTGCGGCGCTGAGGCGCGCGTTCTGGCTCGTGATGGAGAGCGCCGCGGAATAGGAGCCTCCCTGTACCGTTTCGAACGCTTCGCGCGCTCCTTCCCCGAGATATGTGCCGGTTACGCGGTTCCCTGACTGGCCTTGGTTGACCGCTCCGACCGTGCCGGCGGCGCTTATCCAAGGTCCGCCGCTCGCTCCTGGTGTCAGCTCGCTACAGGGTTGCATCGCAATGTTTTGCGGGCCGTCTGTGTTGGTCTGGTTGAAGCTTGTGATGGTGAGTCCGGGGCCGCAATGCACGGGACCGACTTCGGGATTCTGATCGCCGTATGCGACCCAGTTGTGTTCCCCCGACCCGTAGCTTGCATCGCAGTTATGAAACGTCGAGAGGAACCCGCCCGACCCCTGACAGAAAGCGATGCCGAAACCTCCACCGACGGCTTGTTGAAGGTGTTCGTTCTGGCGGGACGCTACGGCTATGACCCCGTAGTCGTTCCCGAGCTGGTCTATAAATGGGGCCGAATCGTTCCGGTATGCTTCGTTGGCGTCGAGCAGCCGGGCGTGCCACAAGCCGTACGGCGAGACGCCGCAGGAGAGAGCTTCTTCTGCGCGGTTGCGTACTAAGCAGTTCAACGATCCGTAGTATCCGGGAGCGAAGACCTCTTCTTCGTCCCATGTGGTGCCGGTGGTAACGCAATGGCCGGCGGCCACTATCACGTCGCCGTTGCGGCTGTTAACCACTGTCGCCGTGCAATGTTCGAATAGCCCCCCGTTAGGATCTTTTCGCGCGCGCCAGTTCCGGTCGCGGAACACGAGGGTGCCGATCCGAGGGATGAAATAATTGAATTTCCAGTATGCGTTTCCGCTGGCCGTGGCGACTCGGATCGCCTGGGCACCGGCGAACAGTGGGGAGATACTTGGCATTACGGCTACGAGTTCGGTTGGCGAACGAACGCTCACCTGGGCTGCGGGTTCGCCTGGGATAACCACAACGACTTTTGTCGCGCCGGGAACAAAACCCGTGCCCTTGACCGTGAATGGTGTGCCGCCGGAAATGGGCGCTCCCGGCCAGCTGGTGGCGCCGTACGGGGAGGACACCGAGGAGATCCGTGGCACATCAGCCGTCCCTCCGGGCGGACCGGAGCTCCCGCCAGGGCTCCCCGGGTTCCCGCCACCGGGACCGGGACCGCCGGCGCCTTCCGGAGCGCCTTCTGGAGCTCCTTCCGGGCCGCTCAGGAGTGTCGCGGTGACTGTGTGTTCGGTGTAGTCGATCCGCATCTTCGTCACATGTTCGAAACAACGGATTTCAGTTTCTCCGCCGTTGGGTATGCCCGCGAAGCTGCCAACGATGGGTCCACCTGCGGAAACGAGGGTGTATATCGTTCCCGCCTGGCTGGTAGGGCAACGTTCCCCATCCAGCAACAGGGCGGCGCCGCCTAGATCCACCGTGCCCGGCGTAAGAATCTCGGAGTATTCGAGGGTTGAGTCGGTCTGTTCGAAAAGCAGATCCAACGCACTGGCAGAGTCGAGGGTGAGTCCCGCGACTCTGCCAGTGCCGGAAACGATGATCTGCCCGCCGTGTGAGGCGATCGGGCCGGCCGCCGTTCTGTCTCCCAGAGAGAAGGCCGCGTCGGTCACCGAGATCGGATTCAGGCTCCCACCGTTGATCTCGCCCTGAACGAGGACGGCTCCGTTCATGTAAGCCTGCTGACCTGTGTGGGCGCTGTTCGCGCCGGCGATCGTCACATCGCCGACATCGAATTCGGTGGACTGCCCGACTTCGAGGTAGGCACTGCCTTCGAGGTCGATCGCGAGCGCGTCACTCACGCCTGTGACGGTGCTACCGATCGCGAGCCTGGGCGTTTCACTCGCATTGCCGGCGAGCGACCAGGTTTGCGGGGCGGTAAGGGTTATAGGCAGTGCCAGTTCCGCGATCGTCCCACCTGTCGTCCGCAGGGGGACAGTGATACCACCGCGCCCGAGTGCGATCGCGTCGCCCGTAATGAGGTACGGGTATATCCCCGAGCCCGGGGCTTCAATCGACAGCGCGTCAACGGCTAGGCCAGCTATGTTATTTTCGCTCGTGCGACACGCTTCGATGGGTGTGTTGAAAGTGCAACCTGAACGTGAGAGTGCCGGAAAGGTGAGAGTGCCAACGCTTGAACTCGGAGCGTTGCCTCCGGCCCAGTTGGCGCCGTCTGACCATTGAGAGGACAGGGGACCTTCCCCGGTCCAGGTGAAGTCGGAGGCGGCGAGGGCGGGCGCTGCCACCAGCACGAAACCGCAGGCCCACAGCGCGAGCACTGCGATGCGCGCAAAGATCCGAGACTGCCGCGCGCGCCCAGGGTCAGCGAGAGGCGAATCCCCGACCCTATGCGTGGCTTTAGCTATCGTACCCCACCGCCCCTATGTCTGCCGTGTCGTCCTTTTCAGGACATCAGGCACTTTACCAACCTCGCCGCCGCCGATGAGCTTCGAGCCCCTATCGTGCCCAAACCGAGCTGCAGTGAAAGGAAGATCCACGCGGCACCGACTTCCCCACCGTCTAGCTGTTCTGCCTCGTGAGGTTCCGAACGGTTGATTAGGCATCCGGGTCGTTCCCGAGGCTGTGGTCCTTCCAGAGATCACGGCTTAGGAGGCGACCCAGATGCAGGACAAGCGTAGGTGGCTGCCCAGTTGGCAGCGAGTTGAGCTGGCCGAGAAGGTTGTTCTTGAGGGGTGGTCCTGTCGAGAGGCTGCGGCCTGGAGGCATGTGTCGATCTCGACCGTCTCAGAGTGGGCTCGGCGCAGGCGAGCAGCCACCGTTGAGGAACTGCGCACGGGTGCGTGGGCGCAGAGCCGGCCGAGCACGCCGCACCGCCAGCCGCTGCTCTCAAGCGAGGAGATTCACGAGCGTGTCTGTGAGGCCAGGTCACGTACCGGATGGGGTCCGCGGCTGATCGCTTCAGAGCTTGGGATGGCGCATGCGACTGTCAGCCGTTGTCTTCAGCGGCGAGGGCTCTCGAGGATCCCCAGGGAACCACGCGAAGCTGTTCAGCGCTTTGAGTGGCCTTGCCCGGGCGACTTGCTGCAGATGGACACCAAGCGCTTTGCACGGTTCTCAAGGCCCGGACATGCGGTCACCGGGAACCGCAACACGACCGGCGCCGAGATGCGCGAACGCGTGGGCTATGAGATCGCACACTCGATCATCGACGATCACTCGCGCCTGGCTTACACCGAGCTTCACCGCGATGAGAAGGCCGCCACCGTCGTTGCGTTCCTCCAACGGGCGCTCCAGTTCTACGCAGCCCACGGGATCGCAGCTTCCCGGGTGCAGACCGACAACGCATGGACCTACACACACAACCGCGCGCTCGCCGAGCTCCTCGCTCAAGAGGAGATCACTCATCACACAATCCCTCCGCGCACCCCCAAGCGCAACGGCAAGGTCGAGCGCTACCAGCAGACACTCAAGCGCGAGTGGGGCCTCGGCCAGCGCTACCGCTCCTCAGACGCACGCGCGGCAGCGCTACCGCACTGGCTGATCCACTACAACACCAGCAGGAACCACAGCGGGATCGGCAACCAGCCACCCATCACCCGCGTTCGGAACCTACCGAGGCAGAACATCTAGCCAGCCGCCGACGAGCGCAGTGTTGCATCCTTCGAGAGAGCGACGCTTGACCTCACGTCTGCCCTGACCCAGGCAGGCGTCGTCTCCTCGAGCGTATCGCGGGCTCTCGCTCAGGACGATTTCCGAGCACGCCGGCTGAGGATCGCCATGGTTAAGACTTCTGTCTCTTTGCTGCTCGTGCGGCGCAGGCCACCCGGGACATCCGCGGAGGACAAGACAGTTCGACGGACTCCCAGGGACCCGGCACGCCCCTCGGGGGGGCGAGGGCACGCCTTGCCAATGTACACGCTGCGCTCTGAGGAAGAAATCCTTGTTCCTCACCGGCAACGCTGGGCGCCCTGCAGGGGCTCGATTCGAGCCTGAACAACCTGCTTTGGGAATGACGCGGGTCAAACTCGCATATTTGTAGGCCGCTTGCTCGGCCACCAGAGCCGACGCACGCTCAAGGCTTCGGGGATGTTGCGATCGCTGGGGTCCGTCATCTCGTTGGGGGGTAGCCATCGCGCTCGCGCGTCCATAAGAGGAAGGCCATCCAGCGGAGCCGCCGTGCACACCAACGCTCAATCTACGCCCATGGACGACAGCCGTCTGCATCGCTGCGGACGGACATAAGGCGGGGCAGTGTGATGTTTCGTTCGCTGGGACGGCGCGCGCTGGTCTACCTGCTGCTTACTCCTGCGTTTGGCGCTCTCATCATCGACGGGTTTTTGCGCCTCGCTAGCACAGCCACGCCTATCGGTCGTCAGGGTCGTCCTGGCGGGACGTTGAACAGCGGTCAGCAGGGGATGCAGAGCGCGGCGAGCGCCGCAAGCAAGAAACCGGCGCTGTCGGCCAGCCAGGTCGTCAAGAGCACCGGCAGCGGACAGGGCATCCTGGGGCACTTGGCCCACCTCGTCTTGGGCGTTCTTGAGTACGGCCTGCTGTTCGCTCTTATGATCGGGATCTTCCTGTGCGTTACGCGTGCCAGGGCACGCAGCTCTCGCCGCATGCGCCGCTACCGGTTGGAGCTCTACCGCAACGACACGGCCACGCCCGAGCAGGTTCGTGCGTTCTTTCAGAGCTTGGGCGGCATGTTCACCGAGCGCTGGTACACCCGCCTGGTCTATGGCCAGCCCTGGTTTGGTTTCGAGGCCTACTGCTTTGACGAGTCAGCCGGCCGCGGCGAGAGCGTGCGGACCTGTGCGCTGACGATCCTCGCCCCACAGCGTCTGTGGGCGTCATTGAACGGCGCGATCGCCGCGGCCTACCCAAACGTTCGCATCGGCTACACGTTCAACGCTGATCAGGAGGGTGCCGAAGTTGGACTCGATCCAGAAGAGGTCTTCGTTCCTGGCGACTGGTATCGGCACATCCTGCGCCTGAAGAAGAAGCGCAACGTCACCCAGGCCATCGCGGTGCCCGTAGAAGGCTATACCGAGCCAGTTATCGATCAGCTCCTCTCGACGGCGATGAGCTTGTCCGGTACGCCTGTGGGAGTTCAGTTCTCGATCACGCCGATGTTTGGGTTGTTCGAGCGGATCGCACGCTGGATGTATCGCCAGCGCGAGCGCGAGGAGGAACGCCAAGCGCAACTGCTGGACAGCGACCCGGGATTGCGCAGCGGCGTGGTCCAACAGGAGTTCAGTGGAGGCCTCGACGTTCAGCACCAAATGCTCTTTCACGTCGACGCCCGCGTGTTCTCTAGCACGCTGACGACGGCCCAGACAATCGCCGGTGTTCTCGTGGGCGCCAGCGGCGGCGAGAACCGTCTGATGATCCGCCAGCCCATTCCCCTGCTTTGGCTCTACCAGCGTCGCTTGCCCGACGCCCGCCCGAAGATCGCGGTGTCCTGGCTTCGGTGTGTGTATTCCTCAAGCGAGCTTACGGGCCTGTGGCAGCTACCCGCCCCGCACCAGAAGAACATCCGGGTGTCCCGCTCGAACCTTCCGCGTGCACCCGCCCCAGCTTGTATGGAGCGCACCACGCGCGAGCACGGTGTGCTCGAGGACGAGCACGGTTGGGTGCGGATCGCTGCCGAGGACAAGAAGTACGGGATCGGGATCCTTGGCTCCCAAGGAACCGGCAAGACCAGCGTGATCGTCGCGGATCTCGCCAACGATGCCGAAGACTCCGACTGCGCGTGCATCGTCTTCGATCCCAAGACGACCCTCGCGAAGTACGCGCTGAGCGTGATTCCCGAGTCGCGCACGGTCTATTTCCTGAACCTCGCCAACCCGGACTTCGGCATGAACCCGCTGATGCAGCCGGCCGAGCCTAACGCGCTCGCGGCGGCGCTCGTCCAAGCGTTCATGGACGTCAACGAGGACGGCGCCCTGATGGCCTCATCGCGACGCTATCTCACGCACGCCGCGATCGCCGCGATTGCGATCGCCAAGCACCGGGCGATCCAACCCACGCTCTGGCTGATGTTCGAGCTTCTGATGCCCCAAGCCAGCGGTTATCACAAGCTGGCCGCGGACGTGTGTACCGCTGAGGGCAACAAGTTCGCATCGACTACCCGGTTTTTTCGCGAGCACTTGCCGGGCGACCTGAAGATGGCCTCGACGATGACCGCGACCAAGCTGGATAGTCCCAAGAACAAGCTCGAGGACTTTTTGCAGCCATCCATCAACAGGGTGTTGCACCACCCCACTCAGGTGACGATGGATCAGATCATCGAGGAGCGCGCTGTTCTGATCGTCGATGGTGCGATGGGCACCGTCAGTCAACGCAACTGCCAGACGATGTTGCAGATCCTCGCCGGGATGCTCCATAACGCGCTATCGCGCCGCCAGGAGCTAAAGAGCGCCGGTGCTATCGCGGGTGAGACGGTGCGCGTCGCCTACAAGGGCGATGAGGCGTGGATGTATGCCAACCGGACGTTCGCGACAATGCTCGCGCTTCACCGAGAGGCGGGCCTTGAGACATGCCTCGCCTGGCAGTACATGGATCAAATCGAAGATGAAGTCGTCCGGGAAGGCACCACCAACCTTCTGCAACACCGCATCACGTTCCGCGTCGGATCCCCGCAAGACGCCCGGGACATGGCGACGCTGGCGATGAGTGCGTTCACGGACATGATCCGCGGTGACGAGGCCTCCCGCGAGCATGTTCGGTTTCCACCCGATGTGCTGTTGAACCTGGACCGGTACTTCGCCCAGGCCAGCACCCTTGCGCACGGTGCGCGGGCGCCTTCGTGGCTTGGGCGGACAAAGGAGATCGAGGTCAACGAGCGGCGGGTGGCCTATCACTTGGAGCGCCAGCTTCAGCGTCCGGGGTTCGGTCCGATCGAGGCACCGGCACCACTGGGACTGGGTACCTCCGAGGAGGAACTGTTGGTCGGTACGGCCGGGCACACGCCGGACCCCGACGTTCAAGAGCAGAGCCTGGCGAGCGAGGCCGGTCTTCCCATCAACGGCGAGCAACATCCCGCCGGGCGGGCGCCAGCCAGCAAGCCCGCGGATGATCCGTCGACCTCAGCGAGCACCAGCACTCCTCGCACATCCGAGAGACGGCAAGCGGTCGGACAGCGCGAGCAATCCGGGGGCGAAAACGCTGAGAGGACCGCGCCGAACACAGCGCACGTACCGATGCCCGCAGACGTGTTCGCGCCATCATCACCAACGGACACGGCACCGGTGGATGGCGGCAGTGGTGTTCCTGTGTCGGCTGGTCAGGCGAGACGGTCTCATCACACGCCGCCGCGCGATAGCGTCGATGCCGCGCCTGTCGGCTCGGAGTTCCGCGAGGCGCCTCAGAGCTATACCGAGCTTCAGTTTGACGGAAAGGTCGATCCACACTGGGATGAACGCCGGCAGCTCGTCAAGACGGTAGAGGAGTTCGGCGACCTTGACGATCGTGCACTTCAGATCATGATCACGCTGTGGCGGCTGGACATGCTGATCGGCAGCCAGATCGCGGCGACGTGGTGGTCACGAGCGGACGCCAGCGCGGCGCGCAACATGCTCTCGAGCATGTGGCAGCAGGGTCTGCTGTGGCGCTTCAAGTTGCGTGTGATCGGCCGCAAGGGGCGGCCGGCCAACGTGTATGTCCTGAGCGACGGCGGCTACCAGCTCCTCAAGCACCGCAACCTCGTCCCTCGACGCAGACCCAAGGATGAAGCGTCCGCGAGAGAGTGGGAGCCCACTCGTATGAAAGAGGGCGACAATGTGCGCCACGACCTCAGCGTCAACGGTTATCTGCTGGCGATGCGTACGCTGGCCAAGGACCGCATCCGTCAGTGGCATGGGCCACGCGAGGCGATCTGTCGTCTCGCACCGCCGCGGATACGCGTCAACTACGAGAGCATGCCGATCGGTCCCGGAGATGTTGGGTTGCCTACTGGTTTTGAGTTGCTCGGCGAGCCCGCGCAGCTCACTCGCTTTGGCCAACTCAACGCCGACGCGCTCATTGAGATGTATATCGACGTGCCCAACGGGCCGCGCGGCGCTCGCCGTCTCGTGGACTTTTTCATCGAGCTTGACCGCACTCGCAGACCCAGCAAGCAATACGCAAAGTTCAAGGCATATGACGCGCTCATCAGCGGCTGGTCCTTCGTCCACGACCGCTACCAGGCGATGCACGAGCGTCCCCGCGTGATCTTCGTCTGCCAAGACGAGCCACAAGCATGGAGTTTTCTCGAGCACGCCGACAGAGACGTGACCGGCGCAATACACCGCATCGGCTCCCCCCTCACCGAGGCGCACTACTTCGGACGGGAGAACATGTATTTCGTCGTCGAGCGAGACATGCACTGCGGTTCGATGCGGGCGCTGGTGATGCCACCTCATCCTCCCCAGCTTCGGGCGCAGCTCAAGGAGCCCAAGAGTGCACGGACGGGCGCACGTCGCGTAGTCCTCCTTGCTCGCGAGCACCTAAAACGCCCCGCCGCCAGCTGAGCCCTCACAGGAAACCTCGCCCCCAACACCATGCTTGCCTTAATACGCGCCCACCCCCACCGAGCATCAGCAGTACTCGGCGCCATCGCTCTGAGCGATGCCCCACGCTATGAAACCTCCGCACACGCTCCCGCGTTTCACACTGCCGTTGCGGTCGTCGGCATCCTGCTCATCCTGCCGTGGTTCTGGCGGCTGGTCACTAGGTCGCGCAGCAGCAGGTCCAAGCCGTCGGTCGCACAGCGGCGCAAGTCGGCCTGGTCGGCTTGGTGGCTGCTGCTGCTCGTCGCCGTGATCTTCGCGGTCGCGACTGTCGCTGAGGCTCCGATCTATCTCCTCGCGCCGCTGAGCCTCTGCACATTTGGCCTTCTGCTCACTGTCGTGTGCACCTCAACGGGAACGGCTCTCGCGATGCTTCGCCAGGATCACCCCGGCCCCCTGCGGTGTCTGCGGTGGCTGACGATCACACCGGCATGCCTACTGGGACTCACCCTCAGCTTCCTGCTCTTCGGAGACAGTTGGGTCACGCTGCTGTTCGGGTGCTTCTCTACGGGTCTCGGTGCCCTGTTGTGCGATCTGTGGGGCCCCACGCCCCAATCCACGACTGCACCCGCAGGCAAACCGATCAGGTAGGGACTTCGGTGCGCGAAGCGCGCCGGGCACCGCCGCGGCGCGCCGAGCAGACTCCCCGATCATCAGCCGCAGATCGCCGCCCGTAGAATCGACGAGGATCGATGCCGCGCAAGAGCGAACATGCAGCCGAAGCCACGACCCCTCGCACGCTTGCGGACAAGCTGGACGACATGACGCTGCACGACGAGACTGGCGACCCTCGAGACCAAGGCTACATGGCGGCCGTGCGCGAGCTTCGCGACTGGCTAGCGGAACACACCGGAAACCCGACCGACGCTTCCACACTCGAGGGCAAGCGGTAAGGGCGGGCCCCCCGAGAATGGCAACGCCAGGCTGACAGCAGGCGGACCTAGCATCGGTCGATGCGATACCCCGTCGCGCAGCCAATCGCACACCTCGCCTCCGCACCTTAGTCCTTTTGCCGACCGGGGCAGTCTCTGCCACGAGGGGGAGAACGACAAGTCCGCGAGCGGTCATCGGTCCAGCGCAATGGATTCGTCGATCTCCTGAGGAAAGCGTCCGTAGTACCTCAGCGCAATCCGCAAGTCGCGCGCGGTGAGGTCGGTCTCCGCAATCGTTCGATCGAAGTTCCCATCGGCGTCCTTGTATGCCTCAATGGCCTGCCACACGTCAAGGCTCGTCCCGATCAGCCAAGCGCGGCGATCATCGTCATCACCGCGAAACGCAACACCAGGAAACAGCCGAACCTTCAGTGCTTCCTCCGCCGCAGACATACCAGGCATGGCTGTCATCGTAATCGACGCAACACGAAACACCAGGACAGCACGTGCGCCTAGCATCGGCCGGTGCCATTCCCGCTGCCACAGCCAATCGCCCACCTCGCCTGGCAACAAACGCCCGCACGCGCTCAACGGGTCGCCCAGGCACTGTGTCTACGACACGGAGATCGCGTCGATGCAGACGAACTCGCTGGCAGCCTAAAAATTCAGGTCGAGGTCATCCACGTCTACCTCGCCGCTGCGCAAGCCGAGCGCGAACTGCGGAACGTCCAGCCCGGCGAGCCCATGTCCTCCACCGCGATCGCTCGCGCAATGTCCAACAGCCCAAGCAACACCAACCATGTCTCCCCCGCGACGATCCGTCGCTACATCGCCTATCCGTCCGGTAACGGCAACCACCGATCCGGGCAGCACGCCCGCTCCCCCAAACGCTCGCGTGAGACCGCGCTCAAGTGGCCTACCACGCTCGTGTTGGATCGCATACTGGAGTGGCAGGCCCTCTACGGCACGTGGCCCAACGGGTATGACTGGACCCAATCGCATGCCGTCCGCCGTGGCGGTGAGGCCCTCCTGCGATGGAGCACCGGCGACTGGCCCGACGCCCAAACCGTCCGGCGGCTCTACTACACGTTCCCTCTGGCCGTTGACGCAGCCCGGCGGTACCACCGCACAAACGCTGCACGCTGACAACCACCCGATCGGAGGACCACGATGGCTCCCCACACCCTGACCAAGGACGAGCTTGTCAGCGCAATGGCAGACATGGCAGGCATCACACAGTCCGATGCCAGAGACGCGCTTGACGCTCTCGTCTCGGTCGTAACCTCAACCCTTAGCGTCGGCGACGCGGTGAGCCTGCCGGACTTGGGCAAGCTCAGCGTTAGCGATCGAGCCGCGCGTCAAGGCGTCAACCCGACCACCGGCGAGCGTATACAGATCGCCGCTTCCAAGGCTGCCAAGTTCTCCGTCTCGGCGAAGCTCAAGCGCGTGCTCAACCCGTAAACCCTCGACCACACCTCGGCGGCAGACCAAGCCAGTTGCTTCGTCTCCTACATCGCAGCGCGCTCCAACCAGCCCTCTCGGGGATATCGCCGGGTCGCTGGCTTGGACCGTGTTCGGATCGACCTGTCAGCGCGTGGTCTCTAGGACAGATTGGAGTGAGCGCACGGGCTGCCAATTGGTCCACTAGGCGAAAGCCTCCGATTCCAGACGAAACCCCCCTCGCGATCGACAAAAACCCCGTTTTTACCCCTGTACTGGGTGCGAAACTCCCCGTTCTCTCTGGATCTTCGATGCCAGCAGACAAAGACCAAATCTCCCGCAAACAGGCCGGTTTGCCTGAAAACCCGGACGGCTGCAAAACCCGATTTTCGCGGGGACGAGAAGTAATTCCATTGTTTCATTAGAGAGGGCGGACAACGAGAGCGGCACAAGCCAACGCCTCCCCGCCGGCGAGGCACGGAATCCGCGGGCTTATGCACCTTCGCGATGAGGCCACGGCAGGCAGAGGTCTCAAGCGAATCAGCGAACCCTCCGACACTGCAGGTCTGCTCGTGGTCTGGATGCTCCGAGCTGGAGTCGACAGCAACGGGCGCTACTGTCGCGTCTCATTCATTTCGCTCACATGCGATCCCCCCGCTCCAGTGCGGAGCCACACGACATAGCTCAGACAGTTTGAGCGCCTGAAGAAAGACCAAATGAGTTTCGAGCCAGTGGTTCGTTGCGGTCTTTCGCGCCCTATAGGGAGTTTGCCCTCATCCGGGACTCCCCCCCTGGTTGTCGTTTTCGCCGGGCGAACAGATGTATCCCCTCGCTGGCGTTGCGGACCACCCGTGCAAAGGAGGAATAGATGCGTTGGCATCGGTCTGGATGGCTCCTGCGCCGAACGTTGCGCACCATGCTGTTGTTGTCACTGCTTGCGGCTGGCGCGCAAGGCTACGGAGCCCGCGCGCCGCTCGGCCTGATCGCAACACTCGGCGTTTGGTGCTGGGCACCTCGCTCTTGGCGCAGTTGCGGCAAGCTCTACAGCACAGCGATACGCATCCCTATGTGGGTACAACGAGTCCTATTCGGCTCCCCACCGTGGTAGCACTCGCGTGCCCGTGGCCCGCTTCAACACGGTCGGGCCGACGGCGACATCATCGCCCGCTGACTACAACATCGGCGCAGACCCGACTTCCCCTCGTACCCCAGCAGTACCCATAGAACTTCAGGCCCAATAGTGGCCCGGAGACGAGGCTGACGGCACCCGCTAGCGGTGCTCGTTCCGTCCAGTGTGACCGCACTGGCGGCCTCGCCGGTGAGGGACGCCCGGCAGTAGGCGGGTGCCGCTCACAGCACGACGCTGCTCTTTCCGAGCGAGCGTCAACACAAGCACGCACCTGACCCACAGGGCGGGTGTGGATCATCACTACCAGAAAGGCAGCAACACATGACCAGCAAGATGAAGCGCGCATTGAACCGTGTAGATGGCATCACGAACGCAGTCCGACCGACTCACATCTTCGGTCCCGAGGGAGCACCAGCACGCGACACCGGCCCGAAGCCCACTCGTCGTTCCAGCGAAGCTCGACGTCGCTCAGCGCGCCTGGCCCGCACCCGTGCGGGAGTGCTCAGCGGACGCGCCCCCCGTGCCTTGGAGGCATTGCTGGCCAGCGAACCCAGCGATCTACTCATCCACCAGGACCTCGTGGCCGCCGGCCTGTTGTAGGCGCTCAGGAGCACCCGGCATCACGGCAGAAACGCATACGTGCTGGGCCACCAGTAGACGGGTGGCCCAGCGCTCCCTCTCTACCAGAAAGGCAAAGATCATGGCAAGTCACACCAAGCGGTCCGACAAAGAAGCAAGCTCAGCTCTGACAACAACCGTCGAGATCGAGACGATCGACAACGCCGGCATGTCGAGGTATCTCTATCACGGAGCGATGAACACGCTCGCCGACGCGTTGAGCGTTGTGAGCGCGCATGCAGCAGCGCCGGTCAACCGATGGGTCAGGAAGCGCCTCGAAGACAACGGCGGAGGCCATGTGCAGATCGGCCAAGTGTCCGCGGCTATCTGCGTGCTGCGTTAGCCCCACTGGCGGGCGTGGCCATCAAGCCACGTAGAGGCAATACCTCGTGCCGCCACCCATGCGTCCCGAGTGGCCCGGTCCCTGCCCCAGAGTCCGGGCCTTTCGTCCTTCTGGGGCCGCCGGCGCGGCGGATGCGCGCCAACATTTTCTAGTTAAGGGAGCAACGCGATGAAGAATGTAGCCGCCTCGAACAGGATCGGCAGCTGGCAGAGCGCGACGACCAACACCCACGATGCCAGGCCACAGGACCCGTGGCATCGCTATGCGACCGCCCGCGCGGCTGTTGCACGTCTAAGCAACGAAGTGCAAGCCCTCATCGACCGGGCACGAGCAGCAGGCTTCAACGCCTCCGAAGCACTAGCAATCCCGGCGATCCGCCAAGCCCTCGCGGCAGCCCGTCAAGCGCTACGTGAGCTTGGATTCGCACGGGCGCTGATTGCCAGCTGACCCCCAATTGCATTCAGGTAGTCGCCACAAGCACGACGTCCGTGATCGAAGAAGAGCAATGACACAGCAGGTGAGCGCACAACGCTCAACCGGGAGCGCAGCGGTGACCCGACCGTTGTTCGCCAAATTGCCGGGGGGTCGAGTCCACCGGTGATGCGTCGATAGGTCGTGCCAACGCACGCAGCCCCATTTCAGCCGGCAACACCCCACCGCGCCGATCGGCGCACCTGGTCGGCTCCCGAGGGCTGCTCTAGGGAACGTCCTCCGTTCCTGATCCAACTGGCGGGACTGGGCGTCCGGACATCTCCCCATCCGGGCGCCCAGGAACGCCGGCCCACCGCTTCTCTCGCTCATCACCTGCGGTGCATGCGTCAAATCGGCCTTGCGTCGGTCAACCAGAAAGGAGCAGTCGATGAGCACGACAGCCATCCGCGAGCCTCACCCGGTCAGCGAGCAGGACGAGGTGCCCAACTGCTGCGGACTACCGCGCAACGGGCGACCCCGACCCTGTTGCCTGCGTCACTTCTTTGAAACGCTTGAGCAGGGTGGGACAACCGCAGGCGACGTCGCCGTGTGGGCCGGCTACACCAACAGAAACCGTGCTGACGGTACTCGCGTGCGCCGACTGCTTGGGATCATCGAAACCAACCCGCAGCGCACGGCTGACGAGACCCCACTCTACAAGGAGAGTATCCCCTACGAGGACGCGGTGACACTGGCCCTTGCGATGGGCCTGGACCCTGTGGATCTCGACTTGTAAGGCGTGTCGTTTGGTCGCCCAGACGCAAACGCCTTCTACCAAGCATGCAAGTAGTGCAGTACTCGGCAAGGCTGCGCTTGATGCCCGCATCCACCGTCTACGTACCACGTCGGAGATCGCCAGCGAACTTGGGGTCTCGCTGAAGACCGTTCGTAAAGCGCTCCACGCCCTGGCCGAAGACGGTGTGCATGTTCCGACCGTCGTTGTTTGCCGCAATGGCAAGCGCCTCTTGCGTTGGCCGAGCGCTGCTGTGGACAACCGGATCGTTCGTCGCGCCGTCAAGGACGCGCAGCGATCACAGCCTGAGCTCAGTCTGCGCGAGCTAGCGAGACGCAGCGATCTCAGCGATCGTGCGCT
>Ga0208586_1000072_pt1 | contig 38825 bp, 35 predicted proteins | sample NGESurshal072012_6_FD_184471 | JGI IMG/M metagenome (GOLD analysis project Ga0208586, IMG submission 184471) | Arctic peat soil microbial communities from Barrow, Alaska - NGEE Surface sample 53-3 shallow-072012 (SPAdes) | ecosystem: Environmental > Terrestrial > Soil > Wetlands > Peat ... | reverse complement strand
CCCACTGGCGATCATCTTTATCCTGGTCGTCGTGTCCATCAACTACATTGGCGACGCCCTACGCGACGCCTTTGAAGTCCGCCTCCTCGAGCGCTAGACCGGCTCAACCGCCGAGCCACGATTCGTACGCAGACTCTGCCTTTTCGGCCGTGTCGGAGCGGCGTCGATCGACGGTCGTAGAGGCAACGGTGCGTTGAAGCGGACGGTCAATCCGTCGAATGTTGGAATCGCCATCGGAGTGGGCCTGCCCGGGACGTCGTCGTGAATCAATTCAGAGTCGGGCACGGCGGGAGGCAAATCCCCCATCGGCGTTCGAGCGCACTGGCACTCGTTCGCGGTACTACGACTGCGACGGGCGCGCACCAATCGACACTGGCGTAATGAGCGGGAAGTGGCAGGCCGCCTGATGGTTGCCGCCGAAGTCTTGGAACTGCGGCTCCACGTTGGCGCACACGTCTTGCGCCTTCGGGCAACGAGTACGGAACCGGCAGCCCGACGGCGGGTTGACCGCCGAGGGGAGTTCGCCGGTGACTTGACGGCCGCGACGACTGCGCGCCTCGGCCGGATTGGGCACGGGAACGGCGTCCAAGAGTCCCTGCGTATACGGGTGGGCCGGTGAGCGGAAGACCGACTCGGCGTCGCCGATTTCGACGATCTTGCCGAGATACATGACGCCAATCGTGTCGGCCATGTAATAGACGACGGCGAGGTCGTGACTCACGAAGATGTAGGAGAGGTTGTGCTCCCGCTGGAGTTCCTTCATGAGATTAAGAATCTGGGCCTGAATCGAAACGTCCAACGCCGAGACCGGCTCGTCGGCCACGATCAAGCGAGGGTTGAGCGCGAGGGCCCTCGCGAAGCCAATGCGTTGACGCTGACCACCGGAGAACTCGTGCGGATAGCGGTCAGCCGCGGAGGGTTCCAGGCCCACGGACAGCAAGAGTGCACTGACGCGGGAGGCCTGCTCGGACTTCGACCCCTCTCGCTGAACGAGGAGCGGCTCGCCCAGGATTTGGGAGACCTTCATGCGGGGGTTGAGCGACGAATAGGGGTCCTGGAACATCATCTGGCGTTGACGGCGATCTTCGCGCGACGGCTTGTGGTTCTTCGCCGACACCACCTTGCCGTCGAATGAGATCGTGCCCGCGGTCGGTAGCTCGAGGCCGACAATCATCCGCCCGATAGTCGTCTTGCCACATCCCGATTCGCCCACAAGTCCGAAGGTCTCGCCCTCGTTGATGGTGAACGAGACGTTCGAGACCGCACTGATCGCGCCGACCTTATGGCGAACGAGTCCGGCCTTGATGGCGAACTCCTTCACGAGACCTTCGACTTTCAAGATCTCCTTCGCCGACGAATTGACGGCTTTCGCGACGACGTCGGTGCGCACCACGACGGGGCGGGGACCGTCGACGGGGTGATAGCACGCGTACGCGCGGTCGCCAACGAAGGTGAGCGGCGGCTCCTGCGCGCGGCACTGGTCGGTTGCGAAGGCGCAGCGCGGCGCGAAGCGACATCCCACGATCTCTTTGGTGAGGTCCGGCGGGAGGCCCGCGATGGAGGCCAATTCATGCTTCGTGGCATTCTCGAGGTTGGGCATCGATGCGAGCAACGCCTGCGCGTAGGGGTGATGCATCGAGCTGAAGAGCTCTTCCGTGGCCGCTTCTTCGGCCTTCACGCCGCCGTACATCACCACGACACGGTCGCTGCGACCGGCAATCACGCCCATGTCGTGGGTAATAAGGAGAACGCCCATGTTCAGTTCGGTGCGCAGGTTGTCAATGATGTCGAGAATCTGGGCCTGGATCGTCACGTCGAGGGCCGTCGTGGGTTCGTCGGCGATCAGCAACTTGGGACGACAGACCAGGCCCATGGCGATAATCACGCGCTGGCGAAGGCCACCCGAGAGTTCGAAGGGGTACTGATCGAGGCGCTCGGCCGGACGAGGCATCTCCACCATCTCGAGGACTTCGAGTGCGCGCTTGCGCGCATCCTCCTCGGAGGCGCCTTCGTGGATGCGAATTCCTTCACCAATTTGATTGCCGATCTTCATGGTTGGATTGAGCGAACTCATGGGGTCCTGGGGAATGAGGGCGACGGTGCGGCCCCGTTGCGACTGCATTTCTTTCTCGCTCAACGTGGCGAGGTCCACGCCGTCGAGCACGATGTTGCCCGACGCGATGTGTCCGTTGCCCGGCAAAAGCCGCATGATCGCGAGACCGGTGGTGGTTTTTCCACACCCCGATTCGCCGACCAAACCGACGCATTCACCCGGACTTATGGACAGGGAAAAATCATCGACTGCGGTAGCGAATGTCTTTCGTGTTGCGAACTGAACCTTCAGATTATTAACAGAGAGCAGCGAAGACATAGTTGCTCCATCCTACTCTCACACACCCAAATCTTCGGGGCGTCGGCCCGAAGAGCACCCCTTCGATCAGGCGATTTCTTGGACGTCACGTTCGGGAAGATTCCACGTCCGTCGGTGGTGGTCGTTGGGACCGAAGCGGCGCAGGGCGTCCATATGAGACTTCGAGCCGTAACCCTTGTTTCGGGCCCAATCGAAGTCCTCAAAGCCCCGGTGCAGTGCCACCATGAGACGGTCCCGATGGACCTTGGCGAGGACCGACGCCGCGGCAATCGAGGCGCACTTTCGGTCACCCTTCACGATGGTCGTAACCGGCAATGAACGATAGCGAAGTTCGGGGGGTGGTCTCGATCCGAAGGGCACGTCGAGCGGGGCACGCAGCAAGTTAAACGGACCGTCGACGAGCGCGTGCGACGGGCGGACAGTGAGTCCGTCGAGGGCCCTCGTCGCGGCAACCGCCAACGCGAGACGAAGTCCCCACGAATCGATCTCGTCGGCGCTCACGGAGCCAAGCGACCAATCGGCGGCCCACCGTTGCAGTGGAACCTCCAGCTCTTCTCGACGGGTCGGGGTCAAGAGCTTCGAATCGGTGAGGTTCTCAGGCGCGGAGGCGACGCACGTCAATACGACCGCGCCGACGGTCATTGGCCCGGCCATGGCTCCTCGACCGACTTCGTCGATGCCGACCACCACATCGCCTCGCGCGAGCAATGGTCGTTCGACGCAGAACAAGTCAACGGCACTGTTGGACACGACCCAAGGGTAGCGACGACGGTTGCCCATTACATTGACCATCGTGATCAATGACGCGTTCCTGTTGCCCCTCAAGGACTTCGACCTTGCCAAGATACGTCTTCGTGCCGGCGGCACGGACAAAGTGACAGAACTCGCGCGCGCAATGGCACTGGACGTACTGCAAAGTTGCGCACCCCGGCGAGTCGTGATCCTCAGCGAAAGTGCGGCCATCACGCGCTTCGCCCATGAACACGGCGCTGAGGTCTACGAGTCCTCTTCGACGTCACTCAACGAAGCGGTGCAGGGGGCGTACGGTGCGCTCGGCGCACGGTTCGAACGCCTGATCATCGTGCACGGCGACTTACGCAACCCGGTAGGGCTGGCGCTGTTCGACCCCGATCCCGACGTCACGATTGTCACCGATCACCACGGCCTCGGCACCAACGTACTGGCGCTGCCGACCGGCCACGACTTCCGCTTCGCCTACGGCGCCGACTCGGCCCGGCGCCACGAGCACGAGGCTCTTCGACTCGATCTCGCCCTCCACGTCGTCACCGACAGCCCCTGGCGCTTCGACGTGGACGAGCCGTCCGACCTCAACTGACTCGGTACAGCATTCGAGGGGGGCCGTAGCCCCCCTCGAACCAAAATCCCTGATGGGATCTAACTACTTCTTAGCGGCAGCCCTCTTAGCAGGACGCTTCGCAGCCTTCTTCGCAGCAGGACGCTTCGCGGCCTTCTTCGCTGCGGGACGCTTCTTGGCGACAGCCTTCTTCTTTGCGGGGGCCTTCTTCTTTGCAGCAGGACGCTTAGCGGCCTTCTTCGCTGCGGGGCGCTTCTTAGCCGCAGCCTTCTTCGCTGGAGCCTTCTTCTTTGCTGCAGGACGCTTAGCGGCCTTCTTTGCTGGAGCCTTCTTCGCTACAGCCTTCTTCTTCGCGGCTGGTGCCACTTTCCCTCCTTGGGACTCAACGTTGAATCAATTTGGGACCTCAAGCACACCACCGTGGTGTTCTCGAAATCGGTACCGCATTGACAAACGTGTACTCGCTCATGTGCCATCCAACCTCGCGGCTGTACGACGACTGATCGCAGTGCACGGTCCTACGCGGAGAAGCGCTTCGTGAAAAAGTTGCACGCAACATTTCACTCTTCGTTCACCTCCTCCGCAGAAGGACATTTAAAAGTTCACTCGCTTTACACACCAATGTCAAGCATTTCGAAGTTTTTCTGCAATGAAAGTTTTTTCGCGACAGATGTTTGTCGTGCGCACTGACGACGGAATTTATTTAGGACGTGGTGTGAATGGTGACGCAACAAGTGGTCGCGAACGTTCGACGCTGGTGTTAGGTCCGAGTCGCAGTGGAAAAACGTCTTCGTTGATCGTTCCGAATCTCCTGATGACAATGCGTTCTTGCGTAGTGACGTCAACGAAGAACGACGTTGTCGAAATGATGTCGCGCACGCGACGTGAAGGTGCGACGTTGCTCTTCGATCCATCGGGAACGGTCGTAACGCCGCCGGGCGTGCACCGAATTGGTTACTCGCCAATTCGACAATCTTTGTCGTGGGACGGCGCAGTTCTGGCGTCGCGGAGCCTCATTGACATCGCGCGGCGTGGTCGCGGTGATCGCGGTGATGATCACTGGACGGAACGCGCCGGCGCGCTCGTCGCTCCGTTGTTGCACGCAACGGCCCTCCGGAATGAATCGCTCGGTCAGCTGGCGTCGCGCGTCGACGAACGACGTTGCGACGATGTTGTGCATGAATTGACGGAGCGACACGGCGAACATCATCCCTCGGTGTCGCTGCTGCGCGGGGTCCTCGCCACCGAAGATCGCGAACGTTCATCCATCTGGTCGACGACCTCAGGACTGTTCGCCGGTGTGCGCACGGAGGCGGCTCGGGCGTCATCGCGCGAGGCGCCACTCGACGTCGACGCATTCTTGGGTGATTCGCACCACTTGCATATTGTCGCTCCAAGCCGGCACCAGGCCGTTTCGATTCCGCTCGTGGTTGGGCTCATTGAAGAACTGGTCCACGCCACGTACGACCGCCACGAACAAGGGGCCACACTCCTGCTCGCACTGGACGAATTGGCGAATGTCGCTCCCCTCCCGCGCCTCGCCAGCATCGTCTCGGAGGGCGGCGGCCAGGGGGTCCTCACCCTCGCCTGCCTCCAGGATCTGAGCCAGGCTCGAAGCCGTTGGGGTACGTCGGCCGAGGGCTTCCTCTCTCTCTTCCCCACGACGGTCGTGCTGCCCGGTATCGCCGACCGGCCGACGCTCGAGATGCTGCGCCATTTGGCCGGTCGTACCCTCGTGCCAACCCCGACGGTCCAATTCGGGCCGAGGGGCAGACCAGTCGGACGCTCCACCAGTTGGGTCGAACGCGACCGTGCCGACATGAGTGAACTGGCCCAGGGTCGACCGGGTTTCGCAATCGGCCTCGACGCGAGCAAGCACATGAGTTGGCTGGAACTGACGCCGGCCCACGCCCATCCACGGTTTCTTCACTACCTTGACCGATCGGAACGTTCGCGCGACCGATCACGAGATCGCTGACGCCACGCGGCAAAGTCATCGCGCTCGAGGGGTCGCTCACCGTGTTCGCGAACGATTCCGGTCATTCTGGCCTCGCGGACGCTGATGGTCGGTTCGCGCACACCCGCTCCACCAGCGAGCTGGGGATAGAGATCATTCACCGCCTGGGTGAGTGCCGCGGGATCTTGACCGAACCGTGCCGCGTTCGACCACGCCTCGATGACGTGTCGACGCGCCACCTCACTGCGTCCTTCGAACGCTCCCGCGAAGCCGTGTTCGTCGAGCGTCGTACGGTGACGCGTCGGCACGTCAAGGATGACCTCCGGGGTGAATCGCTCTTGATCGGTACTCCACGACGCGCGCGCGTCATCTCGCTCCCAGTGGAGTTTCTCACCCCGTTCTCGGTGGTGACCACCCCAGAGAGCTCGGTACCCCTCGTCGAGTCCGGCGACGTGCTCAATACCGTTGAAGGAACGCCACGCCGTCCACGGAGTGCGCTGTGCCAGTTCGTGACGAAGGGAGGTTCGATAGAGGGCGTCGGCAGCGAGCGCGTGGGCGAAGAGTCCTCGACTATCGAGCACCGTGCGCGACTGTTCGGGCTGTGCACCAACGAGGACGTGATCGTGGAGATGAGGTTCGCCGTGCCGATTGACCCCGTGCGTAAAGCTCACGATGCTTCGCCATCTACCACTCTCGTCGCGATCACCGCCGTCTCGACGGTCGCGTACGACGAGCGAATGCTCCTCGAGGTAGGCAACCGCCGCACTCACGGATTCGCGATGGGCCGCGACGACGCCCGCACCGTGGTCGGGATCGACGGCAACGAGAATCGAGATGGGTCGAGGGGCGGCCACGATGATGTCGTAACCCTGGACGGCGGAGCGCTCCGTCGTGCCGAGCACACCGCCCACGTCGCGCGAATCAGTCGTATCGCCACGACCGCGCAGCCACCAACCGGCGCCGCCGTCACGCAGGCCGTCAAGTTCGAGCGCAGGATCGTTCGTGAAGTAACTGACGTCGTTGGAACGCCGCGCCACCACTCGAATCATCGGACCCCCCGAGGGCCCAATGGTCGCGACTACAACTGGGCGGCGATCCTCTTGGCGAGTTCGTGTCCGGCCTTGGCGAACTTGGGCGTCGCCACCACGGCGCCGGCGCCGGCGCGCAGCATCAGTTGATCGAGGAAGAGCTCGTTGCTGACGCGAAATTTGACGGCGTGTCGAGCGTCCTTCAACGTGAGCCACTGCGCATTGGGCAATGGCTCGAAGAGCCAGCGAAGCGGAGCGTCGATCACGACGACCACTTCATCACCCTCCTCTCCCACCTGGGTCAGCCAGTTCACGACGGAGTCGGGCGGTCGCTCGTCTGTCGCCGGCGACGTTGCCACGACGGCATTGATCCGGTCGATGCGAAACGTGCGCCACGAATCACGGGTCAAGCAATATGCCCGTACGTACGTGTGGCCGTTGAGCACCTTGACCTCGCGCGGTTCAATGGAGCGGGTCGTGGCCGCCTCGGCCGTGGCCGGCGTATAGAGGATCTTGATCTGTTGGTGGTCGACGACGGCTTTGGACACCTGGGCGAGCATCGGCTCATTGGTCGCCATCTCCACTTGGAGGTGGGAACTCGTCGCCGCTTCGATCTTCTCGATCGCCGACAGAATCGCCGGATCGTTGTACACCCGCGATGCCTCGCGCAGGGCAATGTTGAGTTCGAAGAGGTCGCGCCACATGTAGGGCGATGGTTCGTCGGCCCCTTCCGGTAGGTCGCTGAAGTCGGCCCGGTAGGTCGAGTCGTCGTGCGCCTCATCGTCCCAGTCGTCGCACTCTTTTAGGACGTGGGCCGGAAAGGCACCGGTCCCGTCGGTGGACCCGGCCATGGGCTCCAGCGAGACCAGACGATCCATAATGAATCGCACGTGGTCGGGGTCGAGACCAAACCTCGTTGCCAGTTCACTTATCCGCAGCCCGTCCTCGGCGACGTAGACGGCGTGGAGCAGTTGCAAGGTCTGGCCCAAGACGTCGTTCGTCAACGGACCGTCGAACTTCATTGACTCGATCGACGGCGTCTTGCCGCGGTTGACGTCCTTCAACCAATCGGCTAAATCGGCCTTGAGGGACTTGGGCGACTGCAGTCGCAGTCGGTCGGCACCCTCGACGACGAAGCGAAGTGCCACGCGTGGACTGTCGAAGCTGAGGCCAACCTCCACCTTCCCGTCCTTCTTATTTGCCGACAGCGCTCCGGGGTATTGGCGAACCAAGAGGTCGGCGTAGTTCTCATTCGTCGTCACGACGACGTCGAGGGGATTCGGCGAACGAGCGAACTCCGGCCTCCAGGCCTTGGCGACGTCGAGGGCCTCGTCATTGTCGTCGTAGTGGTCGGGGAGCACGACGGGCATGGACGTCATTCGACTGAAGCGGTAGCCCTTGATCTCCTCGGTTCCCTTCACGCGGGCAATGAGATACGAGACGCCGTTGAAGACGTCGATGAGCAACGGCTCTACGACGCGTGGTTTGTTGGCCCCCGACTGATAGTCGAAGGTGATTGCCCGATGAAGGTTGAGCGCGCGGATGACGGGTGTGTAGTACATCGACGACTCGAGGCCACCGTCGCTCGCCGGTACCTCGTTGAACACGCTGAACGCGCCCGAAGCGCCAAAACCGCAGAATCGCAGGGCCAATCGAACAACGCGTTCTTCGTCGGGCGTGAAGTAGATAAGGGGTGCGTACCCGCTCGAGGGGTCAATCCGGTAGCCGACGCCGCCGTCGTCGTTCGTGGTGGTCTCGATTTCGAATCCCAGCTCTCGAATTCGGGCCTTATCGCGTTCGAACTTCTGACGCACGGCTCCGTCGTTGCCTTCGTACGCAGGAATCTTTCGCGGCCCCTTCGCCGAAACGGGGAACTCGTCAATCCGGAGTTCGCGAACGATCTCTTCCTGGGTCAGCGCCCCGTACTGCCACGCACGTTGAAGGAGCAGCACGAGTGCAATGAGTCGTTCCCGACTCTGCTCAACCCCTCCTCGAATACTGCTCATTGCGCTCCTTCTCGTGCCCTACAGAGGGTACCCGTCGGTGGTGCCGGCTCCGGCGAGGCCGAGCACCAAAAACGACGAAGCAGTCGGCTTCACCGCCGCGCCAACGCGGCCGTGACCGCGCGCGACGCTCCTATGCCGGTGTGTGACAGACGGCCTCGACGTTGTTGCCGTCGGGGTCACGAACGAACGCGCCGTAGTAGTTGGCATGGTATTCGGGCCACAGTCTCGGTTCGCGGAGCACGTCGGCATTTTGGGCGATCGCCGCAGCGAAGAAGGCGTCGACGGCGTCGCGACTGGCTGCGGCGAAGGCCAAATGAGATTCGCGAAAACCCTCCCCCGTGGTCTGCTCCCCAATCCAGAAGTCGGCATTTGATGGCGTGCCGTAGCCAATGGCGTCGCCGAAGTCGAGGACCCGGACGCCGTCAAGCGGAGCCAGGACCGCGTCGTAGAAGGTGGCGCTGGCGGCAACGTCAGCGCACTGAATGGACAGGTGGTCGATCATGAGCCCATCCTGTCATACCGAATCCCTCGTTCGCCGAGCGATGTGCGATGATCCGCGCACCGTGACGGGTAAGGTCACGCGTACAAAATAGTGACTCGGGTCGTGCCCGAGAGGAGGTGGCTCATGTCGATTCAGGGAAAGTACGAACCGAGTCCGGCCGAGTGGGTTCGCGATCAGGTTGCGGCGTACGAGAGTTCGGGTGGAACCCAGGCCAACACCCTTCGCGACACTGGTCTGCCGATAATTATCGTGACGACCGTCGGTAACAAGAGCGGCAACGTTCGAAAGACCCCACTCATGCGTGTCGAGCACGACGGGCAGTATGCGCTCGTCGCCTCACAGGGTGGGGCGCCAACGCATCCCGTCTGGTACTACAACCTCGTCGCCGACCCCGAGTCCGTCGAAGTACAGGACGGACCTGCCCCGTTCTCGGTCGCAGTGCACGAAGCGACGGATGAGGAGCGCGCTCTTTGGTGGGAGCGGGCGGTCACCGCCTTTCCGCCCTACGCCGAGTATCAAAAGAAGACCAATCGGACCATTCCCGTCTTCATCGCAACACGAAAGCCCTAGAGGGCTCCTCGACTACGTTGTCACCTTCTCGGGCTGGGCCGGCGGCTCGGCCGGAAAGGACGTCTGATTGGCCGGCATCGGTCGACTGATGTAGTAGCCCTGGGCGCGGTCACAGCCGAGGTCGCTCAGCAGATCCAACGTGTCGACGTCCTCGATGCCCTCTGCTACCACTCGCAGCGCCATGTCGTGACCGAGCTGAATCGTCGCGCGCACGAGTTCAAGGTCGCGCTCCTTGCCGTCGTTGGCGAGACCGGTGATGAAGGCCCGATCGAGTTTGAGCTCACCGACGGCCAAACTGCTCAGGTACGCCAGGGACGTGAAACCGGCTCCGAAGTCATCGATTGACACCATGATGCCCACATCGCGCATCCGTTCAATCACCGCTTTCGATGCGGCGAAGTCGTTGATGATGCTCGACTCGGTGATCTCGATGATGAGCGCGGTGCCGGGCAAATTGTGCTCCGTGAGCAGTTCAACGATCCGGTCCGTGAATCCCTCCTGCAGGAGATTCGTTGCGGTGATGTTCACCGATACCGCCAACGTGCGACCAAGGGTGTGCCAGAGTGCGCACTGAGCAATCGCCTCACCGAGTACCCAATCGGTCAACTCCCGCATGAGTCCGGCATCTTCGGCCAGGGGAATGAATTTGAGCGGCGGCACGAGTCCCAACGACGGATGCGGCCACCGGATTAACGCCTCGACGGCGAGGATCTCGCCGGTGCGAAGGTCCAACTGGGGCTGGTAGTGAAGCACGAAGTCGCCGCTCTCGACGGCGTTACGCAGTTCATCAACGAGATTGAGTTGGCTCTCACCGCCGTCGAGTCCCTGGTCGTAGAAGACGAAGGGAATCTGTCCGAGCTTGGCGCGGTACATGGCGGTGTCGGCGCACCAGGTGAGACCAATCGCCTCCGTGGCGTCCGACGGAGCCAACGCAATGCCGATGCTCGCCCCAACACTCGCTTTCATTTTCTGCAACAAGAACGGCTCGCAGATCGCGCGCAAAAGGTTCTCGGCGACCGCTTCGGCGGCGTGGCCGTCAGCGTCAATCAACACGACGGCCAATTCGTCACCACCGAGGCGAAAGACCGATCCCGACGCGGGCACGGCAGCGGTGAGTCGGGGACCCAGTTGGCGGAGGAGTTCGTCACCGGCCGGGTGGCCAAACGAGTCATTGATCTCCTTGAATCGATTGAGGTCAATGAAGAGGAAGGCCAGATGGCGCGAGACGGTCCAGGGATTGGCGTATTCGGCGAAGAACGTTTCCAGGACGTGGAAGAGCTGTCGACGGTTCCCGAGTCCGGTCAATTCGTCGGTCTGGGCTTGACGGTGGCGTTCCTCCGTGAGAATCCGAAGCGCTCTCGCCGACAGGGTGAGTCGAAGTCCAACCATGAGCAACGTCGCGGTCGCCAGCCAAAGTGCCACCCAGGTGACGGTGCGCACGTAGCCGATGAGAAGAATGGCGAGGCCACCAATGGCGGCGAGGCTCGGAAGGGTGACACCGGCGATGCGCTGTGACCGCAACGGATCAACTGTCGGAGGTTTCACCCACACCGACATCGCCATGAGCAGAATCGAGACGGGCCACGCGAAGGCGTTCAGGTCAGTGCCAAAACGCGACGCGAAAATCGTCGAGGACTGAAACAGGTTCGCGGTGTCGCCGACCACGTTGATCGTGATGCCCAACGCCAGTAAGAACCAGGGCATCGTCCAGCGACCCGACAGCATCACCGTGCCGCCAATCACGAGGGAGAGCAACAGAAGGTCCCCAATGGGATAGGCCAAATTGGTGGTGGCGGCGGCGACACTTCCGCCCGAGGCGTGCACGATGTCGTGGAACGCGAATGCCGCACAGATGGCGGCCGCCCCGAGTCCGGCCACGACGCCGTCGAGCCAGTTCGGGCGTGAGAGTCGGCCCAACGCACTGCGCAGTAATTGCACGGTGGCGACGTAGGCCAGGGGATAGAAACCAAGGTAGAACACGTCGGCCAAGGACGGAACCGCGGGCGTCGCGCCGCCGAGTGATTCGATCGTAAGAAAAGTATCGCCGAGGGACCAGGACAAGAGCGCGAGACCCAACGCTAAAGGTGCAACGCGGCCGGGATGCTTGTCAAGTCCACGAATGATGCAGAGGATTGACACTACGGCTTCAAAGATCGCCACTGCCCAACCGTCAAGCCAGGTCCAACTTTGGTCGGGGGTGCGCACAATGAGTGAAATGAGATAGGCGATTGCGACCACGCCAAGGAGACCGAACGCCCTCCAAACTCGCGGCGCCAAATCCTGAATTCGCGATGAGAACTCCGACGGTTCAATCGTCGCCGTGCCCACTGCGAGGGCTCCGCTCGATGTCGGCGCAGAGTCGCGTGTCATCGATCGAAAATGACCCGCCCGTACGTCGTCGCTGGTCTCACTGGCCATTCGCCGACCTCCTGGGGACTCTCGTTCGGAAGAATCATGTCAAAGAAAACGAACACGGCCGAGTTCGCGCTCGGTCTATACACACTCCACGGTAATTCAGAGACCTCGCAAAATTGGCCATGGCCGCTGCACATCGCCAGCGCCAAATGTCGTCACCCCACGGACTTTTGAAGGTGCGGCGTGGATCATCTGAATATTTTCTTATGTGCGACGGGTGTGTCGCGAACCAAAAACGTCGTGGTCAATCCCGTCTGGTTTGGCGAAAGGCAAAGCGTGGAATGATTTACGCCGAATCGGCAAGACTTAGGCTCGTTGGTCGAACGAGTGGCGTTACGGCGCTCGTGGACGTATCTTGAAGAATCGCACCGCCGAGGCGTTGGGTCACATCGAACGTGAATCCCACTTTATCCTCATCGGCGTCATCGAGGTCTGCGGGCGGTTCGTGAAGAACCGAAACGGTGGCCGACGGTGTCGCCACGTTGCCCCAGAGGTCGGCAACTACGAATCTCATAGTCCCACGCTACCTTCGTCCTAGGCGCGATCAGGTGATTGAGGCCAACCACTTGTAGAACAGTGCACATTGGTGGTTAGCGAACGACCGAGGTCTTCCAAACGAGCATCGCCAACTCTTCGACTGATTTCAGTCACCGGCGATCACCCGGCGCCGTCCGGCTCCCACAGTTCGATTCGGTTCCCTTGGGGGTCAACCGTCCACGAGAATCGACCATTCTCTTCCTCGACTATTGGCTCAGCAACCGTGCCCACGTCGCGCAGGCGCTCGATGACCCCGTCGAGGTTGTCGACACGAACGTTCACCATGAATGCTTGGCGTGCCGGATCTCCGATGTAAGGATCATGGCAGCCGAACATCGCGAACACCGTGATCGATGCCGCTTCATCGACGGGGATAATCGCACGCGGGGACCCTTCGACCGAGCGCCGTCGAGTACCACTGGACGATCGCCGTCGTGTCACGCACGAAGGAAAACGCCGCCTATCCCGGTGGCTCGTGCCATGGCCGGATTCTACGTACCGTGAAGAGATTGTCAAGAGGTCGAGGTCCGCAAGAGCACCGTCGGCGAAGTTGCGCTCGGGTGGCGCGACACGATCAACGTCCGCTGACATTGCGCCACACGTACGAGCGCGAGGCGACTGAGAAGGTGAGTCCGACGGATAATGTTCCGAAATGGACTACGTCAATCTTGGAACCACGGGACTCAAAGTTTCACGAATCTGTCTCGGCTGTATGAGCTACGGCGAACCCGAGAGAGGAGGCCAACCCTGGTCACTCGATTCCGACTTGGCGCAACCATTCTTTCGACAAGCGCTCGATGCCGGCATCAACTTCTTCGATACTGCCAACGTGTACTCCGCCGGCTCGAGCGAGGAAATCACGGGAAAGGCGTTGCTCTCCATGGCGCCGCGAGAAGATCTCGTCATCGCCACCAAAGTCCATGGACGAATGGGTCCCGGACCGAACGGTCAGGGCTTATCTCGTAAGGCCATTTTGAGTGAAATCGATAACAGTCTGCGACGACTAGGCACCGACTACGTCGACCTCTATCAAATTCATCGCTGGGACTATCACACGCCCATCGAGGAAACGCTCGAAGCGCTGCACGATGTGGTTAAGTCCGGGAAGGCTCGCTACATCGGCGCTTCATCAATGCACGCGTGGCAATTCGCGCAAGCTCTCTACACAGCTGATCTGAACGGTTGGACCCGATTCGTGAGCATGCAAAACTATTACAACCTCGTGTACCGCGAAGAAGAACGTGACATGTTGCCGTTGTGCCTCGATCAAGGTGTCAGCTCAATTCCGTGGAGTCCGCTGGCGAGAGGTCGGCTCACCCGTTCGTGGGCCGAGCAAACCGCTCGCTCGGAGCGTGACGAGTTTGGACGGGCCCTCTCCGTGAGCGACGACGAGGCAATCGTTGACGTGGTGCTCGCACTCGCTCACAAACGTGGCATCTCTCCCGCCCAGGTCGCCCTCGCGTGGCTCCTGACCAAGTCGGTCGTTGCGAGTCCCATAGTCGGCGCCACGAAGACGCACCATCTGGACGACGCCGTCGCCGCCCTCGAAATCCATCTCGAATTGGACGAAATCGAACTCTTGGAGAAGGACTATCGCCCCCACACCGTGGTGGGCTTCGCGTAATTACCCCTACGAAGATCTGGAGACGCCGTGACACCCACCGATAACGAGGCATCCGCGAACATCTCGAAACGAATCAAGGAGTTGGGAGGGTGGCGCGGCGAAACGCTTGCCCGCCTCCGACAACTCATTCACGACGCGGACCCTCACGTTCTCGAAGAGTGGAAGTGGGTAAAGCCAACGAATCCGGGGGTGCCCGTGTGGTCACACGACGGCGGAATCTGCACCGGCGAGGCGTACAAGGAAGTGGTGAAGTTGACCTTCTTTCGAGGGGCAGCCGTGGACGACCCGAAGAAGCTCTTCAATTCAAGCCTCGAAGGCAACGTCCGCCGAGCGATCGACTTCCGAGAGGGCGAGAAGATCAATGAGGCCGCGTTCAAGCAACTCATCCGTGCGGCCGTAGCGACCAATGGCGACGTGGTTGCGGAACGGGCGGCCAAGAAGAGGAGATAGCTTTCGTCTTCATTGAAACGGCGCGACGGTCCATGCGAATGCTCTTCGAACGATGGCACGAAGTACTATTCGACGAATGGCGAGCAACAGCGACTACGAGAGATCGGAGCTCTTGGACTGTCTTCAGTACCAGCGTTCGTCCGTCCTCTCCATTGTGGGCGGACTGTCGGAGGAAGCGTGGCACACGTCAGTCGTGCCCTCTGGATGGACGCCAGCCGGGTTCGTCGAGCACCTCGGTGGCGCTGAGTACCACTGGTTTCGACAAATCGTGGCCGGTCTTCCCGATGACGAGTTGCCCGAGGGCGAAGAGCCCGCACCGTTTGATCGCTTCGCGGCGTTCACCAGCGACGCACCGTCATCGGAGATCCTTTCCTTCTATATCGGTCAGTGCAAATTCTCGGACGAAATACTTGCGGACGTGTCGATGTCGGCAAAACCGATTGGACGTCACACGCCCAACGAGGAGGTTCCGAGTGTACGCTGGGTCGTTCTCCACATGATCGAAGAGACCGCGGCACACTCGGGCCACCTCGAAATCGCCCGAGAGTTGCTCGACGGCGGGACCCGGCTCGGTCATCGTTGAGTCGTCGCAGCGTTTCACGACTTCATTCGCCGGAAGCTTCGCCACCGAGAGAACTGGCACGTTCACGTTCAACAACGCATTGACGCAACATCTGCGACAGACCTAGTCGATGATGTTGTCCTCGCGGCGCCACGTGCCGGAGCGTCCGCCCGACTTTTCCCAGATGGCGACGTCCTCGATCGTCATCGTTCGGTCACTCGATTTGCACATGTCGTAGATCGTGAGGGCGGCAACCGTCACCGCCATCAGGGCTTCCATTTCGACACCCGTGCGGTCAACGGTATCGACACTGGCCTCAACGTCGATATGGGTATCGGCAATCGTGAAATTCACGTGGACGTTGCCGACCAACACCGGGTGCGACATTGGCAGCATCATCGACGCGTGTTTTGCTGCCTGAATGCCCGCGACCCGTGCCGTTGCCAGCACGTCACCCTTATTCATTGCGTTCGCGGCGACGCTCGCCGTCGTCGTGGCGTCCATATTGATCCGGCACTTCGCCAGCGCGCGTCGGGCCGACACTTCGGAGGGACCTATATCTCGTGGGAAAGCTCCTCCACCAGATGGTCGACGTAGTTGGTGGAAGTCGTCCACGGCGCAATGATACCGATGTCTCGGACGGGCCAATTGCGAAGACGATTAAACTCCCTAGGCCCACTGGCACTACGGGAGTAACTGAATGCCGACCTACGAATACGAATGCCACAGCTGCCATCGACGGGTCGAGGCCGTGCAGAAGTTCACCGATCCGGCACTCTCCGTATGCGAGTACTGCGGCGGAGAGCTTCGAAAGGTCTTTTCCGCACCGGGCATCGCCTTTAAGGGCAGCGGGTTCTATAAAAACGACAGCCGAAGCTCGGCTAAATCAGGCGCCGCCACGTCGTCAACGCCCAAAACTGAGAGCGTCGGTGAGTCGAGCGCCGCACCCGCATCGACTCCCACACCCGCATCGACACCTACACCCGCATCCACGAAAACCGAATCGCCCGCTTCGTCGTCGACGACAGCGACCACGTCGTCGGACTAACTCCCGGAAACGGCGATATTCTCAATCGCCACGGTTTGACCGGCCGCACTTCCGGGAAGCCACTCAATGTCGTTGCCGACGTGAATCACGTCGAGCAACATTCGCTGCAAGGTCGACGCGACAGTAATCTCGCGAATCGGTTCGGCCAACTCTCCGTCGCGAATCATGAGGCCCGTCACACCGACCGAGAAGTCGCCCGACACCGGGTTAACTCCCGAATGCACTCCAATGAGCGATTCGACGAAGACCCCATTGCCAACGCGTCGAAAGATCTCCGCCTGATCGATCTCCCCGGGCGACAACTGCAGGGCGCGACAACCGGCCGAAGGCGAACCGGCAATGCCACCGCGTACCGCGCTGCCCGTCGACGCCGTTCCTGCTCGACGGGCCGACACCGTGTCGTAGACGAAACCCTTCAGTTCGCCGCGGTCAATCATGACGTTTCGGCGACAGGCCAACCCCTCGCCGTCGTACGAACTCGCGGAGAAGTGGCGTGCGTCGGTGGGATCGTCGAAAAGGGTGAAGGAGGGAGCGGCGACCACTTCGCCAATCCGGTTTGCGAAGAACGACCGTCCGCGCACAACGGCTTCGCCACTGAGGGCGCCGCCAATGATGGCGAAGAGCGTTGCGGCGGTGCGGGCATCAAAGACCGCCGTACACTTGAACGACGCCGGCTTGACCGCGCCCAGCATTCGCGTCGAACGACGAATCGCATCGGCGGCGGCCTTCGCAATATCGAGGTCCCGCGGCGCACGTCCGGCCGACAGTCCCCAGCCCGTTTGATCATCGTTGCCGTCATTCGCGATTGCTTCAACCGACACGTAGGCGCCGGTGCGCGCGTACGACGCTCGGATGCCGGTCGTTGACACGATGGCCGCCTCGGCGACGTAGTCCGAATAGTTCGCCGAATCCACCTGACGAACGCGCGAATCACCGGAACGGACCAACCGCTCGAGTTCGATGGCCATCGCGATCTTCTCGTCGAGAGGGGTGGAGGCAACGGTGTCGTCCGTCAACGCCAGCGTGGCCGCCGCAACGCCGTCCGGTCGCGCGAAGGCCGTGAATTCGTCCTCGGTCGCGAACCTCGCGTTCTCTCGGGCCTCCTTGATAGCGTTCTCCACGGCCTGGTCGTCGAGGGAACCGGCCCACGCCGTGCCGATCTGCGCTCCACTCGGTCCGTCACGAAGGATGCGGATTCCGATACCGGTCGACGACGCCGTCGTCAGTTCCTCCACTTCGCCCTGGTACGCCTGCACCTCGGTGTCGACACCACTGGCGACGTACAGTTCGACTTCCTCGGCGCCCTTGGCGGACTCGAGGATTCGTTCGGCGATCGCAATGAGCTCGCTCACGCTGCTGCCCCACCGATCGTGATGCCCGTGAGGCGCATGGTCGCCTGACCACATCCGACGGGCACGCTCTGGCCATTCTTGCCGCACGTGCCCGGTGTCATTGAGAAGTCGCCCGCGATGGCGTCGACGCGTTGCAACACTTCGGGACCGTTGCCAATCAGGTTGCAGTCGCGAAGGGGCGCGGTGATCTGACCATTTTCGATCATGAACGCTGCCGTCATTCCGAAGACGAAGTCCCCGGTGGCGGTGTTCACCTGTCCGCCACCTAGCTGTGCCACGTAGACGCCGTAGGAAGTCTGCGCAATGATCTCGTCGGCGTCCGAGTCACCACCCATGAGATAGGTATTGGTCATGCGGACCATCGGCAAATGTTGATAACTCTGTCGTCGCCCGTTGCCCGACGACGCGCGACCCTCCTTGCGAGATCGTAAATAGTCCCACATGTAGTCGGTCAGGATCCCGTTCTCGATGAGGACGTTGCGCGCGCCGGGACGACCTTCGTCATCGACGGCGAGGTAACCCCACTCGCCATCAACGGTGCCGTCGTCGACCAAGGTCACGAGTGGGCTGGCAACTTGTTGACCCACCTTGCCGGCGTAGACCGAAGCCTGCTTCAAAATCGCGTCCGCCTCGAGACCGTGTCCGCACGCCTCGTGAAATAGGATTCCACCGGACCCACCCGCGAGGACGACCGGCAGGTCGCCGGACGGCGCCGGGCGAGCGTCAAGTTTCGTGATCGCCTGGCGCGCGGCGCCCTGCGCGGCCTCCCCGACGGCATCGGGCGTGAGCAGTTCGAATCCCCTGGTACCGGCAATCGGTCGATAACCGGTCTGCATGCCCGAGTCACCACTCGCAATGCACGTGACGTTGAACCTCGTGCGTACCTGGTGATCTGCGGCGTAGACCCCTTCGGAGTTCGCCACCACGAATCGTCGCGTTGAATCACCGAGGGCCACGGATACTTGCGTGATCGATGGTCCTTCCGAACGCGCCACGTCGTCGGCGTGACGCATCAACTCAATTTTGCGCGTCTTCTCAACGTCGCCCGGTTGGACCGTCGCTCGAGACGGGTACGTGTTCAATTCGCCGAGCGCGACCTCACGCACGCCGCCGCCTCCACCGCGCGCAACGGCCGCAGCGGCCCGGGCCGCGCCTAACAGTCCGCTCTCGGAGAGATCGGCGGTGTGGGCGAAACCGGTCGTCTCACCGACCACGACGCGAATGCCGGCCCCGCGGTCTCGCCCCGAACTGAGCTCTTCGACGCGCCGCTGATCGAGCACCGCGGACGAGGTCGTTCGATCCTCCACGAAGACTTCGGCAAACTCCCCACCGCGGCCCATGGCCTCATTGAGAACGCGTTGAAGGACGTCAGGACCAACCAGTTCGGAATTCATGATTGCGAGCGTACCCGCCAAAGACCGGCGCCCACCGTCACAATTGGGGGCACCGGTAGGCTGGACACGTGATTCTCCCCTCGATTGAAACACCCGCTGACCTGAGGACTCTCTCCTACGAGGACCTCGACACGCTGAGCGATGAGATCAGAGAGTTCATCATCGAAACGGTGACGGCAACGGGGGGCCACCTCGGATCCAACCTCGGCGTCGTCGAATTGACGCTCGCCCTTCACCGCGTCTTTGACTCGCCCAAGGACATTCTCCTCTGGGACACCGGCCACCAGGCCTACGTCCACAAACTTCTCACCGGGCGTCGCTACGGTTTCAAGAACCTTCGCCAGCGGGGCGGTCTGTCGGGTTACCCCAATCGCTCCGAGAGCCAGCACGACTGGATTGAGTCGAGCCACGCATCGACGGCGCTCTCGTACGCTCACGGCCTCTCGGTCGCGATGGAGCAGCGTCACGAACTGATCGGTCGCGGTGGAAAACGCCACGTCGTCGCGGTCGTCGGCGACGGTTCCCTGACGGGCGGCATGGCCTACGAGGCGCTCAACAACCTCGGTCACGCCAACCAGCGCGTCGTGATCGTCCTCAACGACAACGGACGTAGTTACGCGCCAACGATTTCCAAACTTTCCGAGTCGCTCACGAATTTGCGGCTTAACAGGACCTACCTCAACGTTCGCGGAAAGGTTCGCAACGTCGTGCCGAAGCTCCCGCGGGTCGGAAAGGCGGCCTACCTGGGTATCGACGGATTCACGTCAGTCGTGCGTGAGATGGTCACGCCGCACACGTTCTTCGAGAACCTCGGCGTGCGTTACATCGGTCCCATTGACGGACACGACATTGAGTCACTCGAGACGACGCTCAAGAGCGCCGCCGAGTGGGACGGGCCGATCGTCGTGCACGTCCTCACGCAGAAGGGGCGTGGTTACGAGCCAGCCGTCGACGATGACTTGAAGATGCACGACTTCAAGTTGCCACCCCGACTCAACGACGAGGACGTCGCCCCGCAGTCCTTCTCGCAAGCCTTCTCCGATTCACTGGTTGCGCTCGCGAGCGCAGACGAACGAGTGGTCGCGATCACGGCCGCCATGGCCGGTCCCACGGGCCTACTCAACTTCGAGGCCCAGTTCCCCGATCGATTCTTCGACGTCGGCATCGCGGAGCAACACGCCGTCACGGCCGCCGCCGGTATGGCGATGGGCGGCCTCAAACCGGTCGTCGCGATCTATTCGACGTTTTTCTCTCGGGCCTTCGATCAGGCCCACCTCGACGTTGGTCTGCTCGACCTGCCGGTCGTCTTCGTCTTCGACCGCGCCGGGGTCACGGGCGACGACGGTCCCAGTCACCACGGCCTCTTGGACATCGCTCTTTGCCTCGCCATCCCCAACATGACGGTCTTCGCGCCGTCGTCGGCCGAGGAGGTGTCGGGCATGCTCGCGACGGCGCTCTCCATGTCAACGCCGACGGCACTCAGGTTCCCGAAGACGTTGCCGAAGCCCTTTGACGGCAAGGTCGGTGACGGCCTCGAAGCTCGCGAAGTGGTGCGAGGCGACGGATCGCTCTGCGTGCTCGCCGTCGGCAAAATGGCGCCCGTCGCCTACCAGGCACTTTCACTCATGGGCGAGGAAGCGAAGATGGTCACGCTCTACGACGTGCGCGTCCTGCCACCCGACGCGAGGATGATCGACGATGCGTTGGATCACCAGCGAATCATCACCGTCGAGGACGGTACTCGTCACGGTGGTGCGGGCACGTTGATGGTGTCGGCCATTCGAAGCCGCGCCCAGGATCTGTCACGGACGTTCCCCACGACGAGAATCCTGGGCACCCCGAGGGCGTACCTCGAACAGCACCGCCCCGATCTCTTGTTGGCCGAACTGGGGCTCGACGCGCCCGGCCTCGCCGCCGCGTTCACTCGTCTGCTCGCCGACCAGCCGGAGTTCGCGCGCGTGCTTCCGGAGTCGCCCCGGCCCACCTTCCTCTAGGCAGTCACAGTGCGGAGCCGTTCCAGTACATTGCAGCCATGACCTGGGAAGTGGACAAGACTGACGCTCAGTGGCGCGAAGCGTTGTCGCCCGATCGATTCTCCGTCCTTCGCGAAGCGGCAACCGAAGCACCATTCACCGGAACGCTGTTACACGTTGACGCGGACGGCGTGTTCACGTGCGGCGGTTGCGGCCAACATCTCTTCACGAGTGCCCAGAAGTTTGACTCGGGATGCGGATGGCCGAGTTTCGACGCCTGCGAACCGGGCACCATCGTCGAACGGGTTGATCGGTCACTCTTTCGCCAGCGCACCGAGATTCTCTGTTCGAAATGCGGCGGCCACCTCGGGCACGTCTTCAACGATGGGCCGACGCCCACCGGTCTGCGCTACTGCGTCAACTCAGTGGCCATCGACTTCGACGAGGAGAAGGACTAGACGTCGAGGAACCGTCGGACCGCAAACGCCGATCCGATCGAACCGACAATGACGCCGACCAAGAGCACGACTCCTTCGGTGTAAAGCAACGCGGTGGTACTAAGTGCGAACTCATCGTGCAACGGATACCACGTGTGCAGCGCCGTCACCGCGGCGATCGCCACGGCCGATCCCAACAGTCCTTGAATGAAACCTTCGGTGATGTAGGGAATACGGATGAACCAGTTGGTCGCGCCTACGAGCTTCATCACTGACACCTCGCGTCGTCTCGCGAAGATCGCCATTCGGATGGTGTTCAAAATGAGGACGCCGGCTGACAACAAGAGGACCAGTGCGAGAGCGAGAAAGACAATCTGGAGGACGCGGATGACGTGATTCATCTGTCGAATCTGTTGATTCGGCGAGGTCACCGCGTAAATGCCCGGTTGATGAGCGAACGTCGACTCGACGGTGAACGCGTCGGCGGGAATCGTCGGTACACAGACGAACGACGAGGGGACGTCGGCCGGTTTCAGCACGTTAAATTCCGTGGCCTGGAGGAGCTTCCTCGCCTGCGCGTAGTCCTGCGACTGCGTCCGATAGGTGCAGTTCTTGACGATCGGCAACGCGGCGAGTTGCGTTTGGATATTGGCGATTTCGCCCGACGACGCCGTGGGCTGCATCCAGACCGTCACCCGCGTGCCCTGTTGCCACGTGACCGAGGCCTGCGCCGCGCTCTGCTTCAACAACAGTGCCGAACCAACGAGCGAGAGTGAGACGGCGACCGTCAGTACCGCAGCGATCGTCATCATCCGATTTCGCCAGAGGTTGCTGAAGGTTTCCTTGAAGGCGTAGCGCAGGTAGACGCTCATGCGATCGACACTCCTTCGTCGATGCCGTAGACACCGCGGACCTGGTCACGGATCATCTCGCCCTTGTCGAGCTCAATGACCCGTCGGCGCATCCGGTCCACGAGAGCCTTGTCGTGTGTGGCCATGACAACGGTCGTGCCGGTGCGATTGATTCGTTCCAATAACGCCATGATCGATTCGGAGTTTGCGGGGTCGAGGTTGCCCGTTGGTTCGTCGGCGAGAAGGATCAGCGGTCGGTTGACGAACGCCCGCGCGACGGCGACGCGCTGTTGCTCGCCACCGGAAAGCTCCGCCGGCAGGTTCTTACTCTTATCGCTCAGTCCCACCAGTTCCAAGATTTGTGGCACCTGGGACTCCACCGTCGAGTGGGGCCGTCCGATGACTTCGAGCGCAAAGGCAACATTCTCGAAGACCGTTTTATTCGGCAGGAGCCGGAAATCTTGAAAGACGCAGCCAATATTGCGGCGAAGATACGGCACGCGCCACTTGGGCAGTTCGCCAATGTCGCGACCGGCCTCGAGGATGCGACCCTGGTCGGGCAACTCCTCACGAAGCAGCAACCGCAGGAACGTCGTCTTGCCCGACCCCGAGGCGCCCACGAGGAAGACGAACTCCCCCTTTTCGATGTCGATCGAGATGTCCTTCAGCGCCGACGTGCCGTTCTTGTAGGTCTTCGAGACGTTCTCAAAGCGAATCACGCAAACACTCCCTCAGAGATCATGTAGCGGGGCGTGTAGCACCCCGATGTACGCAGACCATTCTAGTTTGGGGATTTTGAACTTCCGTGCCACCAAAGCCGTGAGTTAAAGGGCTCTCGAAATTCTTATGACGTGAATCGCTGACGTCGCAGTTCAGCCTCCATAAAGCCATCAAGGTCACCATCGAGCACGGCTTCAACGTTGCCGGTCTCGAACTCGGTACGGTGGTCCTTCACGAGTTGATACGGCGCCTGCACGTAACTTCGAATTTGCGAGCCCCACGCATTGTCCCCGCGATCGCCACTGAGTGCGTTCATGGCGGCCTGGCGCTCGGCCCTCGCGCGCTCGGCTAGCTTCGCCTCGAGAATCTGCATCGCTCGGGCGCGATTCTGGTGTTGCGAACGTTCGTTCTGACAACTCACGACGATGTTCGTCGGAATGTGCGTGATGCGAATTGCCGAGTCCGTTTTGTTGACGTGTTGACCACCGGCACCCGAGGAACGGTAGGTATCGATTCGTAGATCCTTCTCGTCGATCTCGACTTCGGCCGAATTGTCGTCGAGCAGTGGCGTCACGTCCAGACTGGCGAAACTTGTTTGGCGGCGGGCTTGCGAATCAAAGGGACTGATGCGCACCAGTCGGTGCACTCCGCGTTCGGCCGACAACCATCCGTACGCGAAGCGACCCTTCAGAATGAACGTCGCCGAGAGTAGCCCGGCCTCTTGTCCCTCCGTCGCTTCGTCGACTTCGACGCCGAAGCCGCGACGTTCGGCCCAGCGCGAATACATTCGCATCAACATCTCGGTCCAGTCCTGCGCGTCGGTGCCGCCGGCGCCGGCGTGGAGTTCGACAATGGCGTCGTTCTCGTCGTAGGGACCGCTGAAGAGACTCTGCGTCTCGAGCGCGGCGATCTTCGTTTCGAGCGAGGAGACCGTCGACATAAGTTCGTTGATCAACGACCAGTCGGCGTCACCCGCCGACAACGACTCGCGAGAGAACTCGGCGAGGACGAGGCTGTCGTCGAGTGCCCCGCGCAGTTCATCGAACTGCTCGAGGTCGTTGGTCAGGCGTCCGAGCTCGGTCGTGACCTCGCGGGCGTGGTCCTGGTCGCCCCAGAGGTTGGGATCGGCCACGAGATCGGTGAGGACGCGGTGACGGGCCCGGCTGGCATCAATCTTCAGGTACTCGCGGGCCGCACTCCAGCGCGCCTCGAGGTCCTCGAGAGTCTGGAGCGCCTCTCGAAGAGCGTTCTCCGCCTTAGGGTCGGCCATGGCACTGCTTGTACTTCCGGCCCGATCCGCACCAGCACGGTTCATTGCGACCAATCTTGTCGCCCTCTTTGGGCAGCGCCTTCTTCGCGGGACCGTGCGTGGGCAGCTCGGTGGCACCGGGCGCCACCGCTTCCGCGTTGGTCACCGCCTTCTCGAGACCTTCGTCGACTGTCGTCGGCTCCTCGGGGGCAATGGCCTCGACGTGGGTGATGTAGCGCACGAAGTCGGCGTCGACGTTGGCGAGCAACTTCTCGAACAACAGATAGCCCTCTCGCTGCCACGCGGTCAGGGGGTCCTGCTGGGCGACCTGGCGCAGGTGAATGCCGTCTCGAAGGTGGTCCATATCCGATAGGTGGTCGCGCCACCGCTGATCGAGAATCTGGAGCATGACGTCGCGCTCGATGTCCTTAGCTGTGTCGAGTCCGCCGGGGAACTCCTCGCACTTCTTCTCGTACTGCGTGAGCGCCTCGTCAACGACGACGGCCACGACGTCGTCGCGGTCTTCGTACTCGACGAGGTCGTTCGCACTGAGTTTCGTCGGGTAGTAGTTGACGAGTTCGGTACTGAGGGCCCCGAGGTCCCACGACTCGGAGAACTCGCCCTCGAGTTGCGTGTCGACGACCTGGGTCAGGATCTCTTCGATCATGGCAATCGTCGCGTCGTGCATGTCCTCGCCGTCGATCACTTGCTGGCGACGCCCGTAGATGACCTTGCGCTGTTCGTTCATGACCTCGTCGTACTTGAGGACGTCTTTGCGAATCTCGGCGTTCTTGCCCTCGACGGTGTTCTGCGCCCGTTCGATCGCTTTACTGACCATCTTCGCTTCGATCGGCAGATCGTCCGGCATCGTGCGGTCCATGACCCACGACACGGCACCGGTCGCGAACAGTCGCAACAGTTCATCTTCCAGGGAGAGATAGAAGCGACTTTCACCGGGATCGCCTTGGCGACCGGAGCGACCGCGCAACTGATTATCGATGCGACGCGAATCGTGGCGCTCCGTACCGAGTACGTACAGTCCCCCGAGCTCTCGAACTTCGTCGCCCTCCGCCGTGCAAATAGCGCGGAAGTTAGCCAGCGCAGTCTGGTAGGCAGCGTCGAACTCTTCGCTGTCGGGCTGGTACCCGCGACCGAGGGCCTCGCGCGTGGCCAGGCCCTCAAAGTTACCGCCGAGCACCACGTCAACTCCTCGACCGGCCATGTTGGTGGCCACGGTCACGGCGTGTTTGCGACCGGCCTGCGCGACAATCTCAGCCTCGCGGAAGTGCTGTTTCGCATTCAGCACCTCGTGCGAGATGCCGGCCTTGGAAAGTTCGCGCGAGAGCAACTCCGACTTCTCGACCGAGGCGGTACCGAGCAGGACCGGTTGGCCCTGGTCGCTGCGTTCGCGCACGTCGTCCACGATCGCGCGGAACTTCGCTGACTCGGTCTTGAAGATGAGGTCGGCCTGGTCCATGCGAATGAGCGGTTGATTGGAGGGAATAGGAACGACCGACAGCTTGTAGGTGTTGCCGAACTCGGCCGCTTCGGTCTCGGCCGTACCGGTCATGCCAGCCAACTTGGCGTAGAGGCGGAAGTAGTTCTGCAACGTCACGGTCGCCCAGGTGTGATTCTCCTCCTGGATCCTCACCCGTTCCTTGGCTTCGACGGCCTGGTGCAGTCCGTCCGACCAACGCCGTCCGTCGAGGGTTCGACCGGTGAACTCGTCGATGATCTTCACGTCACCGGCGTCAACGAGGTACTCCTTGTCGCGGTGATAGAGCTCCTTGGCCTCGAGGGCCTTGCCGAGTTGGTGTACGTAGTTTGTGGCGACGACGTCGTAGAGGTTCGTGACGCCCAATTGACGCTCGACCTTCTCGATACCGGCCTCGGTGGGCATGACCGTGCGCTTCTCCTCGTCGACCTCGTAGTCGACGTCGCGGGTGAGGGCCCTCGCAATCGAGGCGAACTGGTAGTAGAGCTTCGTGACGTCCGACGCCGGACCCGAGATGATGAGTGGCGTGCGGGCCTCGTCGATGAGAATCGAGTCGACTTCGTCAACAATGGCGTAGTGGTGGCCGCGCTGGACCAGGTGCTCGGCCTGACGGGCCATGTTGTCGCGCAGGTAGTCGAAGCCAAATTCGGTGTTCGTGCCGTAGGTGATGTCGCAGGCGTAGGCTTCGCGCTTCTCCTCGAACTCCGACAGGTCGGGCCCGACACGTCCAACGGTCAGCCCGAGAAATCGGTGCAGTTGACCCATCCAGTTGGCGTCGCGTGTCGCCAGGTAGTCGTTCACCGTAACGACGTGCACGCCCTTCCCGGCCAGGGCGTTCAGGTAGACCGGCAACGTCGACACGAGGGTCTTTCCCTCACCGGTCTTCATTTCGGCGATCCATCCGAAGTGCAGGGCCATGCCGCCCATGAGCTGGACGTCGTAGTGGCGTTGTCCGAGGACCCGGGTGGCCCCTTCGCGCACGACCGCGAACGCTTCGATCAGCAGGTCGTCGAGTTCTTCACCGTCGGCGAGGCGCGCGCGAAACTCAACGGTCTTGCTTCGCAACTCCTCATCGGAGAGGGCGGCCATCTCGTCGCCGAGTTCGTTTATGAGCGGCACGAGTTCGGCGAGTTGGCGAACTCGCTTGCCCTCTCCGGCCTTCAAAATCTTGCTAAATACACCCATGTCCTGTTGTACCCTACCGGTCGATTTGGTCACTTCGGTAGGGCTGCGAGTGCTGACCTGGTCTTTGACCCCACACCTGCCTGCAGCGGTGTCCGTGCGTAACGCCGGCAGCACGAGGCTCTCCGGACGTCAATCCGCACACTTCACCGGCTCTCCACGTGGCCGCTTTGGCCGCGTGGAGGCAGGACTTACTTCTAAACCGCGCCATGCTCAGCGTCAATAAGACGCCTTACGTGGGTCGTTTCGCCCGCGACTGGCATCGACTTGCAACCACAGAACCACTCGCAGCCCTCGTAACATTCTAGATGAAGGCGCCATCAAGTCGTGGGGCGGATGATCAGCACCACGCAGAGCCGAAGTATCAGTACCAGCGTGGCTACAGGCGCCAGTGCTCGACGCCATCCTCTGGCGGTCTGCCATTCGAAGCGCAGGGCGCTTCGGTGGTGGGCAATGAGCATTGCTCGGCTCGCGCGTGCTCGCGATACGCCCTCAATATGGGTAACCAACGCCTCGGAGGTCGCCGCGACGCCGAAGCCCCGGGCGCGGTACGCCCAGCAGAGGGCCATTTCCTCGGCGAACATGAAGTACCGCTCGTCAAAACCACCCACCGTTTCAAAGACGTCGCGCCGAGTGAGGAAGAACGCCCCCGAGACCCAGTCGACCGAGCCATCGGCGCGCGGCGAGCGGTAGCGCTTCGTCGCCGGATTCGTTGGCCATACCGGCGCCAACAATGCGTGCAGACCGGCGAGCCAGACGTTGGGGAAGACGCGTTGGGATGGATAGACCGAACCGTCGGGACGAACGATCTCGGGACCGACCAGCGCAACGTCCGGATGCTCGTCGAGGAAACGGACGAGCGCGTCGACGCAACCGTCGTGGACGATGACGTCAGGATTGGACACGAGCAAGTACGGACGCTTGGTGGCCGCGGCCACCCCCCGGTTGACGCCGCGGCCGTAGCCGAGGTTCAACTTCGGGACCACGAGACGCACGTTCTGACCCGAGAGCGCCGGCAGGGTCGAACCCTCTTCTCCGTTTTCGACGACGACAATGTCAGTGACGCCATTCACGTGCAGTGAGTTGACGCAGTCGTCGAGCGCCTTGCCGGCGTGAAAGTCGACGATCACGGCCGCGACCAATTCCACGACGTCGCTCACGCCAGACCTCCCGACGGCCGCAACGCCCGATCACGCACGAGGCGCGACACCCCGTCGCGCCAGTCCGGCAACGACGACCACCGAGTACCAAACTTCTCAGTCGCCAGATCGCTGCGAATCGGCCTCGTGGCGAGGGGTGCGGGATCGAGCTCACTGGTGGCAATCGCCATGGCGAAATCGTCGCCGCGCCCGAGCGTGCGACCCACGAAGTCGGCCACGTCGAACCACGTCGTGGTTCCCGTATTGGCGACGTGCCATAGACCGCCGGGCCGTTCGCGTACTAACGTCACCAACGCGCGCGCGAGATCGCTCGCGACCGTGACCGTGCCGGTTTGATCGTTCACGAATCGCACGCTGGCCCCCGACAGCGCTCGATCGGCGACCACGTGCACCACGTTCTTTCCGCGTACCCCCATGACCCAAGAGGTTCGCACGATGGTGTCATCACTCGAACAGAGCAGTTCGCCGGCGCGCTTCGACGCGCCGTAGACATTGAGCGGGTTGGTGACGTCATCTTCGACATAACTGGCGCCCTTGTTGCCATCAAAGACGTAGTCAGTGGAGAGAGCAATGAGGTGCGCACCGGACTCTTTGGCGGCGAGCGAGAGTGATTCCGTTCCGGCGCTGTTCACGGCGAAACAGAGGTCACTCTGCTCCTCGGCTCGGTCGACGGCGGTGTAGGCCGCCAAATGAACAATCACGTCAGGTCGCGCCGTGGACACGGCGCGCACGACGGCGTCGCGGTCCGTGATGTCGAGCTCGTGGTGGGTGAGACCGAGCACTTCGAATTCGTCAGACGCAATCGGCGTGGCGTCCGGCTGATACGAGGAATCGCCACCGAGGGGTGTGAAACCGGCGAACACGTCCATTGCGTCCACGCCGACCTGGCCACCGGCGCCCGTGACCAGCACCCGCGTGGCGCGACTCACGCGCCCTCCACGACTGACGGGCGAACGTGCACGACGTCGCCCACCGCGAACGACGTCTCGACGCCGTCGACCAGGACAACCAACCGTCCCGTGGCGTCCACCGACGTCGCCACGCCCGTCACCGAGTCGTCACTGCGCTCCACCCGCACCTCCTGGCCGATCGTGAGCAGTGCCCGTTCGTACTCGGCCCTCAGCGCGTCACGGCCGGACGCACTCTCAAGTTGTTCGCGTCGTGGTGCCAATTCGTCCAGGAGAATATCGAGCAGTGCCGGCGCCGTGATCGTCACGCCCGAGAGCGCGCGGACACTGGTCGAGGCGACGCCGCTCGGGCCCTCGTGGGTGAGATTGATTCCGACGCCGACAACGACCGCGAGTCGCTCGTCCACCGACACGATCTCGGCCAAGAGTCCGGCGATCTTCGCACTACCTACGACGAGGTCGTTGGGCCACTTAAGGCCGGGACGCACGCCGCTCAGTCGCACGAGCGCCGCTCGTGCGGCGAGGGCGACGGCCGCCACGACCAACTGCAACTGATCGGGATCAACGTCGGGTCGAAGCAGAATCGAGCAGAGCAACGACGCGTCGGCCGGCGACTCCCACGTCCGTTCGAGCCGTCCGCGACCCTTGGTCTGAAAGTCGGCGACGCCGACGAGGCCTTCGGGTGCACCTTCAAGCGCCTTCTGCGCCAGCCAGGTATTGGTGGAGTCGATCTCCACGAAGTGCTCGATTCGCCAAACGATTGAAGACATAGTGAAAGACTAGGTTTTGTTGACGAGTGCTAGAAAATAACAGGCATTCAACGGAGGTGCGCGTGTTAAAGAAGGTCCTGATCGCCAACCGTGGCGAGATAGCGGTTCGCATCATGCGAACCTGCCGCGAAATGGGGATCGCCACCGTCGCCGTCTACTCCGAACTCGACCGCGACGCCCTGCACGTACGCCTGGCCGACGAGGCCTACGCCCTCGGAGGTCAGACCGCGGCGGAGAGTTACCTCAACACTGAAGCGATTCTCGACGTGATTGCGCGTAGCGGTGCCGACGCCGTGCACCCCGGCTACGGCTTCTTCTCCGAAAATACTGACTTCGCCCGGGCCATCACCGAACGAGGGGTGACCTTCATTGGTCCCCCGCCCGAAGCGATCGAAGTCATGGGCGACAAGATCTCCTCACGACTCGCCGCCGCAAAGGTCGGCGTGGAAGGGGTGCCCGGACGAAGTGAAGCGCTGAAGAACGCCAAAGAAGTCGTCAAGTTCGGCAACGACGTGGGCTGGCCCGTCGCGATCAAGGCGGCCTACGGCGGCGGCGGACGCGGCATGAAGGTCGTCAACTCCCCGGACGAGGCGGCGGATGCCCTCGAGAGCGCACAACGTGAAGCGCAGAGTTACTTCGGACGTGCCGAGTGCTACGTCGAGCGTTATCTCACGAGGCCGCGGCACATCGAAATGCAGGTGCTCGCCGACACGCACGGCACGGTGCTCTGGCTCGGCGAACGCGACTGCTCGGCGCAGCGGCGCCACCAAAAACTGATTGAAGAGTCGCCGGCGGCGAATTTCCCCGACACCATACGTCGCGCCATGGGGGAGGCCGCGGTGAAGGTCTCACGCGCCTGTGGCTACGTGAACGCCGGCACGGTTGAGTTCTTGTTCCAAGACGGCGAATTCTTCTTCCTCGAAATGAACACGCGGCTCCAGGTCGAACACCCCATCACGGAGCTCGTCACCGGTCTCGACCTCGTCGAGTGGCAGTTGCGGATCGCCGCTGGCGAAGCGATCGACTTCGCGCAAGAAGATGTCCAGTCGAGCGGCCACGCGATTGAGGTGCGCATCAACGCCGAGGATCCCTCGGGTGGCAAGTTCTCTCCCTCGCCGGGCACGCTGACGCGATTCGACCAGCCGTCGGGACCGGGCGTACGCCTCGACGCCGGGTACGCCGCCGGCGACACGATCTCGCAGTACTACGACAACCTCATCGCCAAGTTGGTCGTGTGGGGCGCCGACCGCGAGAAGGCGCGCCGAAGGATGCTCCGGGCGATCGAGGAGACGACGATCGAAGGTGTCGCCACGACGCTCCCGGCCGATGTGGTGATTCTCTCGGACGAGGCGTTCGTGCACGGAACCCATTCGACCAACTGGGTGGAGGGCGAACTCGATTTCTCGACGTTGCCACAGCCGGTGGCCCCGGCCGTTTCCATCGGCGACGGCGTCACTCGCAAGGACGTGACGGCCGAAGTCAACGGTCGACGCGTCACGGTCGCCCTGTGGGTTCCCCAGTTCAGTGACGACGGACTACCCCGCTCGTACAGCACGGCGGCGAAGCCCCGTCGTCAACACCACGCCGGTGTGATTGGGAGCGGCTCGGCCAACGTGACCGTCCCCATGCAGGGCACGATCGTGAAGGTCAACGTCGAAGTCGGTCAGTCGGTGGAGGCCGGTGACACGGTCGTCATCCTCGAAGCGATGAAGATGGAGAACTCGGTCAACGCCGAAAAGTCCGGCGTCGTCACCGCCATCAACGTGGCGGCCGGCGACTCGGTGAGCGCCGGCGACACCGTCGTGGTCGTTGAGTGAGAACGACCATCGCCGCCAGCGAAGCGGTACGCGCGCACGGGGAAGCTCTGGTCGCACTGAGTCACTTCGTCCACGCACATCCCGAACTCGGCTACGAGGAGTACGAGAGTTCCCGGGCCGTCGCCGACCTCGCCGAGAGTGCCGGCTTCAGTGTTGAACGCGGCATCGCCTCGCTGCCGACGGCCTTTCGCGCCACGCAGGGAACCGGTGATCTGCACATTGTCTACTGCGCCGAGTTCGACGCCCTCCCCGACGTCGGACACGCCTGCGGACACAACATCATCGCGGCGTCATCGCTCGGCGCGGCCATTGGATTGGCGGCCGTCGCCGACGAACTCAACGTGACCGTGACCCTGCTCGGGACACCCTCGGAGGAGGGTGGCGGCGGCAAAATCGACCTGATTCGCGCCGGTTACTTCGACGGCGTCCACGCGGCCATGATGGTCCACCCCTTTCCGGCCGAACGACTTGACGCCACCTGTCTCGCCGTCGACCACTTCGACGTCACCTTCAAGGGCAAGGAGGCGCACGCCGCGGCCGCGCCGTGGGAGGGAATCAATGCCCTCGATGCACTCACCATCTCGCAAGTCGCCATTGGACTGCTGCGCCAACAACTTCGACCGGGCGATTTCGTTCACGGTTACGTGATCGAGGGTGGGTCGGCGGCCAACATCATTCCGAGTCGAGCCGTCGGACGCTTCATGGCCCGTTCACTCACGAGCGCGAAGTTGGCCGAATTGCGGGTACGGATCAACGCCTGCTTCGAGGCCGGTGCCCTCGCCACCGGCGCGAAACTCTCGATCGCCGAAATTGGCAGTGCCTTTTCGCATATGGAGACCGACCACGAAATCCTCGCGCACTACCGCGCCGCGGCTGAAGGACTCGGTCGCGACTTCTCCCTCGATGACGAGGGCACGGCGAAGCCGAATATTTCGACCGACATGGCCAACGTGTCGCTCGTCGTTCCGTCCATCCACCCGATGATCATGATCCCGACCAACGGCGCCGTGAATCACCAGCCGGAGTTCACCGCCGCGTGCATCACATCCAATGCCGATCAAGCGGTAATGGACGGAGCGATTGCGCTCGCCCACACGGCCATCGGCGTCGCCAACGATGAGCACCTTCGTGCACGGCTAATGTCACGCTCGTGATACTCGAACACGCCGTCCTGCCCGTCACCTCCGGTCGCGAAGAGGAGTTTGAAGCCGCGATTACCGCCGCTCTTCCGCTCATTGAGTCGGCGCCCGACTGCTTTGGTGCCGAAGTTCGTCGTCAGCACGAGGACGGTTCGACCTACCTCCTGCTCATTCGTTGGGGCAGCGTCGAGACCCACATGTCGTTTCGCGAGAGTGATCTCTTCCAACAGTGGCGAGCGTTGACGCATATCTTCTACAGCGAGCCACCGACCGTGGTGCATTACCACGAACCGCTGCCTCGCTAGTTCGGTCGGTAGACGCCAAACTCAGCGCGCAGCACATCGGCAACCTCGCCGAGCGTCGCCATGGCGGCCAACGCCGACTTCATGGGATAGAGCACGTTGGCACTGCCGCGCGCCGCGACCTCTACGTCGGCGAGCGCCGCTCGAACGGCGTCGTTGTCGCGTGTGACTTTCAGCGACGAGACGCGAGCAACCTGCGCCTTCTGTTGCTCCTCGTCGATCGGAAACACGTCGGCCTTTACCGTCTCACTCTCTTCGAATCGGTTGAGTCCGACGACGACCTTGGCGCCACTGTCAACGCTGCGCGCGAATTCGTACGCCGCCGATTCGATCTCGTCCTGCATGTAGTGCGACTCGATGGCGGCGACGGCCCCCCCACGCTCGTCAATCGCCGAAATATACGCTCGAGCTCGCTGTTCGACTTCGTTGGTGAGTGACTCGATGAAGTAGGAACCGGCCAGCGGGTCGACCGTGTCGGCGATGCCCGATTCGTAGCCGAGGATCTGTTGCGTGCGCAGCGCCAATTTCGCCGCGCGCTCCGTCGGGAGACCCAATGCCTCGTCGAAACCGTTCGTGTGCAGACTCTGCGTGCCGCCGAGCGCGGCGGCGAGCGCCTGGATGGTCGTTCGCACAATGTTGTTCTCGGGCTGTTGCGCCGTCAACGTCGAACCACCGGTTTGAGTGTGGAAGCGCAACATTGTCGATTTGGGATCCGTGGCACCGAACCGGTCGCGCATGATCGAGGCCCAGAGTCGTCGAGCGGCGCGGTACTTCGCCACCTCTTCGAAGAGATTGTTGTGCGCATTGAAGAAGAAGCTCAACCGCGGAGCGAAATCGTCGAGGACGAGACCGGCGGCCAGCGCAGCCTCGACGTAGGCAATGCCGTTGGCGAGGGTGAACGCAATCTCCTGGACGGCCGTCGAGCCGGCCTCACGAATGTGGTAGCCCGAAATCGAGATCGTGTTCCAGTTGGGCATCTCCGTGGCGCAGTACGCGAACGTGTCCACGACGAGCCGCATCGACTGACGCGGCGGATAGATGTACGTACCCCGGGCGACGTACTCCTTCAAGATGTCGTTCTGAATGGTGCCGCGAAGTTGGTCGCCGCGCACCCCCTGCTCCTCGCCCACTAACTGGTAGAGCAAGAGCAGGGTCGAGGCGGTCGAATTGATCGTCATCGACGTGGTCACCTCACCGAGCGGTAGGTCGGCGAGGAGGAGGCGCATGTCCTCTAACGACGAGATCGCGACGCCGACCTTGCCAACTTCGCCCTCCGCGCGAAGGTGGTCGGCGTCGTAGCCCATTTGCGTCGGGAGGTCGAAGGCGCACGATAGACCCGTTTGGCCGGCGTCGAGGAGGAACTTGAAGCGTTGGTTGGTCGCCTCTGCGGTCCCGAATCCGGCGTACTGGCGCATGGTCCAGAGTCGCCCCCGGTACATCGACGGTTGGACCCCTCGGGTGTAGGGATAGGCGCCGGGTTCGCCCAGCTCGCTCGTCTCGTCAAAAGGTTCGATATCGGCGCCGTGGTACACGGGCCGAACCACAATTCCCGAGTCAGTGGAGCGTTCATCTGGCGTCACGGGCCAACGTTACGCGCTCACGGGCACCACCCAGAGTGCGAAGTTCACAGTCCCGAAACGTTCAGCCGGACGGGCCCGCGCCCGTTGGACCAAGATGGTCGGATCCAATGCACGACCTGTGGCGACCAGACCGAAGAGACGACCTGTGAGAGTTGCGGCACGTCCGTGACGACTCTGGGCGTCGACGATCCCACGACCGGTCTGCGCCTTTGCGGCTTTTGGCGCCGTGTCGGGGCCACGTTTTCCGACAACGTCATCATGTTCTTACCGTCGTACCTCGTCTTCGCGGTCATCGGCGCTGGTCTCGGACTCTTCTGGGGATTCATCTTCGGGGTGGCGGCCCAGGGCGTCTATCAAGTTCGATTCATTTCGGGCACGAGGGGACAGACGATTGGCAACCGCGTTGCCCAAACTATGGTTCGCGATCAGACCTCGGGTGCGCTGGTGACGCGTAATCAGGCACTCAAGCGTTGGGGCATGGTCGCCATCTACACCTCGGTGCCCGTACTGATCGGTGGCAACCTCGCGATCGTCGTCATCGTCGCGCTCATGTTGATTGACAACCTCTGGTCGCTCTTCGACCCACGCAAGCAGACCCTGCACGACAAACTCGCCGAGACGATCGTGGTGATTGCCTAAACGCCGACCGGATGAGGCATGCAGAGATCGTCGTATTCCGCAATCACGATCGGTGCGGCGTCGTCACCACAGGCCGGGCACGAGGGATCGCGACGAACCTTGAAGGTGCGGAACGACTGGTCCAACGCGTCATAGGTGAGGAGACGCCCGACGAGCGGGTCGCCCAGTTCGAGGAGCAGCTTGATCGCCTCGACGGCTTGAATTGAGCCGACAATACCGGGCAACACACCGAGCACCCCGGCCTCGGCGCAACTGGGCGCCAACTCGGCGGGCGGTGGCTCGGGAATCATGCAGCGATAACACGGTCCGACATAGGGGTTGAAGACAGTGATCTGACCCTCGAAGCGAAAGATCGATCCGTGGACCACGGGGATCTTCTTGAGCAGTGCCGCATCATTGACGAGGTAGCGCGTCGGGAAGTTGTCGGTCCCGTCGACGATGACGTCGTAGCCGTCGATGATCTCAAGGATGTTGTCGGCACTGAGACGGGTGTCGTAGGTAATGACCTTCACGTCGGGGTTCATGGCGGACAGTGTCAACTTGGCGCTCTCCACTTTACGCATCCCGACGCGGTCCAGGTTGTGCAAGATCTGTCGTTGAAGGTTCGAGGAGTCCACGACGTCCATGTCGATGATGCCAATGGTTCCGACGCCCGCGGCGGCCAAGTACAGCGCCGCCGGTGATCCGAGTCCGCCGGCGCCGAGCAGGAGGACCTTCGAATCGAGCAATCGCATCTGACCCTTTTCGCCGACTTCGGGAAGAAGGAGATGACGCTGATAGCGGATGCGTTGGTCCGGGGTCATTGTTCGCGGGGTCGACCAGGGAAGTCCGTCGTCTTTCCACTTGTTAAAGCCTCCGATCACCGAGACGACGTCGGTGTAGCCGAGGTCCTGGAGCGTCTTGGTGGCGAAAGCCGAACGAACGCCACCGGCGCAGTAGACGGCAATCGGCGCGTTTTTATCGGGCAGGCGTCCCTCGACGGAGAATTCGAGGTTGCCGCGCGCGACGTGCACGGCACCGGGCACCGCACCCTGTTCGTACTCTTCGGGTTCGCGCACGTCGAGGAGGGTGAAGTGATCGAGACGTGCGGCAACTTCGTCAGGGTTGATTTCACGTATTTCGGCCTTCGCGGCGTTCAGTAGATCTCGAGGCGTGGACAACTGTCGCTCCTTCTGTGTCTCTAAAGGTTACTTGCTAGGTCAACATTCACGTTCGTCGCCTGCTAGACCGCTTGCGTGGAACTACGCGAACTTCTCAGCCAACGACGAATGGTGCGGTCCTTCGACGATACGCCCGTTGATCAACAGTGGCTCGACGAACTCTGCGCGACCGCGCTCTGGGCGCCCACCGCGGGTAACGCCGCCGGCGTACGGATGCACACGATTGGCGCCGAACTGGTGGGCCCGTATTTCGAGGTCGCGACGGACGAAGCGTGGCGCCAATCGGCGCGCCGGGCGGAGGGTCTCCAGCGCTGCGGCGGCATTGTCCTCGTGACGTCGAGCCCGAGCGCCTACGTCGCGCGCTACGCCGAGTCGGACAAGTCGTCATCGGGTCTGGACGACGAGTCAGCCTGGCCGGTCCCCTACTGGCACACCGACGCCGCGATGGCGACGATGGCCCTCCTCTTGCTCATCGAAGAGAGCGGCTGGCGGGCCGCGCTTTGGGGCAACTTTCGCCACGAATCGGAGATTCGTTCCTGGGCCCGAATTACTGACGAACAGCTCTTCGCGACCGTGCTCGTTGGTCGGGCCGACGGCAACGACGTGACATCGTCATCGCTCGGTCGCAACGTCCCACGACGCAGTGAGCGAGTACGAAGAGTGGTGCCCTAAGTCTTCTCGCCGACTTCGGCGACCGCTTCGAGGAACTCGACAATCGTGCGCGCACCAAACGCGGTCGCGCCCTTCGTCGTGTAGCCCCGCGCACCGTCGGCGCGAGCCGGTCCGGCGATGTCGAGGTGGGCCCAGGGCCGTCCGTCGGTAAAACGTTGGAGAATGAGGGCGGCCGAGATCATGCCGTTGACGCCCGTCATGCCGATGTTCTTCATATCCGCGACGTCGGAGTCAATCTGTCGTTCGTAGCCTTCGAAAATGGGCATGCGCCAGAGCGGCTCGCCGCTGCGCGCGCTGGCCGCCTCAAAGTAGTACGCGAGTTCGTCGGTCGAGGCAAAGATCGCGCCGACTTCATCACCGAGAGCGACGCGTTGGGCGCCCGTCAAGGTCGCAATGTCAACGATCGCGTCGGGGTTCGCCTCCACGGCGAGGCAGAGTCCGTCGGCCAAGATCAATCGCCCCTCGGCGTCGGTGTTGAGGACTTCAATCGTCATGCCGTTTCGAATCGTCAGGACGTCGCCGGGCTTCGTGGCACGGTCGCTCGGAAGATTCTCGGTCATCGGCGCAATGGCCGTCACCTTTACCGCCAACTGCAATCGACTCGCGATGGAAAGTGCGGCCATCACAATTGCCGCGCCGGTCATGTCGGTCTTCATGGTCATCATTCCCGGACCGGTCTTCAACGACAGTCCTCCAGCGTCGAAGGTCACACCCTTACCGACGAGCGCGATGTGGGGCAGCTCGTCGTCGGGGCTCGGGTCGTAGGTGGCGTAGACGAGTCGAGTTGGTTGGGCCGAACCTTCGCCGACGCCGAGCAGTCCGCCCAGTCGCTCTTCACGGATACGCGGTTCGGTCCAGACCTCGACCGTGACGTGTTCGTCGTCGTCCAATCGTGCCTGCACCTGCTTCGCGAGTTCTTTGGGCGCCATGTAGCCGGCCGGAGAATCAACGAGGAACTTCGCCCAGTTGACCCCGCCAGCGACGAACTCACCACGCGCCACACCCTCGGTCACGTCGTCGTGGGTCTCGACTGACGGCAAGGGCGAACCGAGGGGCACGACGTCGAAGGTGGTGATGGCGTCATTCACCTTGTAGTTGTAGGTCGCGAGCAGTGCACCGGTCACGAGCGCTTGCGCGGCGTCCAGTGGATCGTCAATGCCGTCGGTCGGCAAGAAGAAGGCGATCGATCCGTCGCCGCCGGCACGAACGGCCGCGGCGCCGGCGAGCCGGTAGGCCTCGAGTGAGTTGTAGGTCGAGCCGAGGCTCACGAAGACGACGTTGGTGTCCTTCAGTGATCGCAACACCGCGGCACTACCGGGCTCGGGCTTGAGCCCTTGTTTCGTGCACCACTCCTTGGAGAGATTGCGCGGAATGCTCTGGCCCCCGAGTGTCAGCGGCACCGATTCGGCAATGAACGCCTCACCGTCGTCAAAGGTCACGGGCACGACGACCGTCGGTTGCGCCGCCGCCTCAGTCGACGTGGCAATGCGAGCTGTGCGGGCCATGCAATTCCTCTCTAGGTGTGCTGTCGGGCGGTTCGGTGATGTTCGCCCTCAGCGAAGCGGGCCATGGTCCACGCGAGATCGCTCAGCCGATTGAGATAGCCAACGACAAATGAACCCACCAGAGGGTAGCCAACG
>Ga0208586_1000071_pt1 | contig 38993 bp, 37 predicted proteins | sample NGESurshal072012_6_FD_184471 | JGI IMG/M metagenome (GOLD analysis project Ga0208586, IMG submission 184471) | Arctic peat soil microbial communities from Barrow, Alaska - NGEE Surface sample 53-3 shallow-072012 (SPAdes) | ecosystem: Environmental > Terrestrial > Soil > Wetlands > Peat ... | reverse complement strand
GTGGTCGTGCGCGGGTCAACTCTCTCGGCGTGTATGTCTGACTATCTGATCAAGGAGATTGAGGCGTCGCCCAACATCACGGTGCTCCTCGACTCTGAAATCATTGATGCCGGTGGTGGAGCGCACCTCAGCCATCTCGTTGTGCGCAGTCGCATCGAAGGAAGTGAGGTCACGTTGCCCGCCGACGCCCTGTTCGTGTTCATCGGTGCCAAGCCCTGCACGGATTGGCTCAACGGCGCGGTCGAGCTTGACGAGAACGGTTTCGTACTTACGGGTCACGATCTCATCACGTCGACACCCGAGGGCACGATTGAGGGAACCGTGCCGCTGTGGCTCGAGACCAGCATGCCCGGAGTCTTCGCGGCCGGTGACATTCGCCACGGTTCGATCAAACGCGTGGCGGCCGCCGTCGGTGAGGGATCAACGGCGGCGATGTTCGTACGTCAACACCTCAGTCCTCATTGAAGCAAATGCTTTGAGGGCTCAGTCGGCGCCAAAGGTTACGTCGAGCGTCTCCACCGTGTCGCCACGACGTCCCGGCGCGTTCTGACCATCCCAGTAGAGATTGGTGTGCGCGATGACCAGGTCCGGCGTCGGCGCGCCGTATTGACTGATGTCCTCGGTGGTGTGGGCATCACCCACCAACGTCACGTCGTAGCCGCGAGTGAACGCGCCGTGCAACGTCGAACGAATGCAAGCGTCGGTTTGCGCCCCAGTGACGACGACGCGCCCGACGCCACGATCGGCCAACAAGGTCTCAAGCTCGGTGTCCTCAAATGAATCTCCGTAGTTCTTATGCACCAGTGGCTCTGAGTCACGCCGATTCAGCTCCGGTACGCCCACTCCTCACTGTCGCGAACCAGACCCTCGTCGTTGTGCTGCACCCAGACGACGGGGACGTCCTCCCGGCGCGCCTTGTCGACCAGCGTGTTGATATTGGCGATGACGCCGTCGCGGTTATGGGCGCCCGCGACAACGCCATTTTGCACGTCGATCACGAGAAGCGCCGTGTTTGTTCGATCGTTGAGTGTCGTCATGGGCGTCTCCAGTTCACGGGTTGAAAGAAATCTCACTCAGAGTACGCGGCGGCTGTAACACCGACAAGTCACCCGGAACCTTTCCACAAGTGCCTTCCGCCCAGTCGCCTGGAAGTGCGTGGCGCCTTACGCAAAACAGCCGGTCGCGGGCGACGAGGTCCCGATGGAACCGTGCGACGCACGACCCTTCACGGGCACCACGCTCAAGGTGGTGCCGTTCCAGGTGAGGGCGTACGCGGGCGCGCCCGACGGCCACGCTTGTATGAAGGGACCCCCCGCGCTCGTCGAGGTTGCCCACGCGATGCCGGCGGGTGGATTCGAACCATTCAGCGACCGGTAGTCGGCGACGGCGGTGATGATCACGGTGAAATTGGCTTGGCAGGCCGACCGCTGGGCCGCTTGCTGTTCGCTCGCAATGTTCTGTGGCCCCGTCGTTGTCGTCGTTTGTGACGAACCGGGCACCGTCGTGCCCACGGATGAAGGCGATGATCCCAAATTGAGGGTGAGCACAATGACCGCGAGTATGCCGAGCGTCGCGACGACACTCAAGATACCGAGCAGCGACGATCCCCTCTCGGGTTCGTCGTGCCACTCACGATGACCGAGACACTGACGACAATGCGCGGATGACACTATGGACCACCTTTGCTGGCGTTCGCTGTAGGCAATAGTAGAGCGGGATCCGTCGTTGGCCTCAACGGGGCAACACCCCATCACTTGGTCAACGCTGCACTCACGAACAACTGGCTTGATACGACGGCGTGCCGGGTTGGAGCGCCTGGCCAGAGTTGGCGCTGACCATCAGACACGACTCGTCGACTGCGACGAATTGACTGGCGGGGATCTGCTTCAGCTGGTCCACCCCGGTGTAGGTCCATCGTCGATCCGCGGTGCCCTGGAAGTACCAGTTGCTTCCGTTGTCGGCGAGGATGAGACCATAGGTTTTCATGGTTGTCAGCACCGTCTGGCAGAACGCGGCGCACTCCGATACGGGCAGTGTGAACGATGCGTTGAGTCGAAACCGGGCACCCATCGGCGGGCAGTCAGTGTTGGATTGGCCGGCTTCGTGCCGGGCGGGCCAGATGTAGCTCTCCTGTGAACAGGCGGCAGTGAAGCGAAGTGCGTGATCCAGGTTCCTTGACGCCACCTCGCTGAAGTTGACGAGACCGGGCAGGATCGGAAGGCCCGCCGCATCGGCCGAGGTGAATCCGGCGGGACGAAGCGCGTTGGAGTTGAGATTCCAGATCGCGCCGGAACCGGCGGTCGATCTGCCCGAGGGATGAAAGTAGGTGTCGTAGGTCTCGAAGAGCGTGCACGCCGGTGACGACGCCGACGTATACGGGTCGACCATCAGCGCGTGGCGATCCGAACCTCCCTCGATGGGCGTCGAGGCGGTCAGCGGATAGGAACGTCGATCACTTTCGGACGCGTATTGGAACGTCAGTCGCGCAAACGTCGTGGCCTTGCGCACGACAACCCAAGGGATGCCGTAGGGCGCGCGAGGGTTCCCGGATGGGCCGTAGTCGGGATGCAAAAACGTAGTCGACGACGACATGGACGCCAGCCAGGTCGCGCTGTTCGCGTTCACCGGTAGTCCCGTGATCGGAGTATTCCAGACGTTGTCGGAAGGGAAAACCGGGCAGTGCGTCCCCGGCAGAATCTGGCCCGCGACGTTCGAGTGCATTGACGACGCGGCAGTTGGCCGTCCCAGCGCCGCTGCAACACCGGCCACCACGCTCAGTGACGCCACCACCGCAGAAACGGTAACGAGGAGAACCGCGGCTCGGCGCCGCAGTGGGAGCGCGCGAGCGGAGGGAGGCACCTATCTGTTCTACCTGGTGCGCTCCACGAGCCACCTGGGATTATCGAAGAGTTGTCGCGCGAGGTCACTTCGTGTACTCCTCGTCGCTTTCGAGACGGCGTCTGAACACCTGGTGACAGGCGATCAGGGGTGGGCCGCAAACATGGTGAAACTGAGAAAAGGATTATCCTTCGACGTCTGACGGCCAGATGCAACCGGCACAAAACCCAGTTTCCGTACGAATAAAGCGGTTTTGAGCCGATTGGCCCCTTAGCACAAACCCATTTGCAAATTGTGCATCCGTTGTTTAAAGTTTGTCCATTCTTTGACAAGCGCGTCGAAGTTAGCAAGGGCAGACAGTTCCGATCCCGTTTTTTCCATTTAAGGGGGAATTATGAATGCTCTGGCCAACTATCGACGACTGCGGCGACGCCGAGAGCCCGATGAAATCAACGGGTTTACTCTGTTCGAACTCTTGATTGTTATTGTCGTTCTCGGAATATTGGCGGCGGTAGTCATCGCCGCACTGGGCGGCATCACTGGCCAAAGCGCCACATCTGCGTGTCAGGCCGACGGCGCCACTGTATCGACCGCAATTCAGGCGTTCACTACGCAGAACCCGAGTGTCACTCCCACGCCGAACGGATTGCTCAAAGGCACCGCTAATGACAACAACACGGCGTACATCCAGTCGTGGCCGTCGAACGATCCGCACTACGAGTTCGCGTTGACCACTGACGGCAAATTGGCCGTCCAGTTCTCGTCCACCGACATCTGGACCAATGGGCAAACCGGCGGAGCGTCAACCGCCCTCGCGGGCACACCGGCGCTCGGCGAGTTGTACCAAGGTGCAGGCACGTGCGCCAACCTCACCTGATTCGACGACGTCGAATCTTCACAATCGAATCCCCGGCGAGACAAGATCCTCGCACTCGCTGGGAACTCAACCTCTACCTGGAGTCACTGTCATGATGCGACGCACCAACTCCCGCTTCTCCTCTCGCCGTGAAAGGAACCATCGCGTCGATCAAAAGTCGCGAGGATTCACGTTGATCGAACTGCTCACCGTCGTGGTGGTGATTGGCGTGGTCTCCACGGTTGCCGCCATGGCATTCGGACGGCTGAGCGAGAAGTCGATGTCGGCCATCTGCCAGTCCGACGGAACCAAAATCTCGAACGCCATTTCGTTGGTCAAAGCGCAATATCCCGGCACGACGATGAACGAATCCATTTTGTTAACAAGGGGTGAAACCTATGAAGGTCCCTACCTCCAATCGTGGCCGAACGATCCGCCTCACTTTGACTTCTACTTCGTCGCAGGCGTGCTCAACATTCAGTCGCCCGCAGGTTCGGCCACCACGTCGGGCACCACGCTCACCACCGGCGAGCCGTTCGCGGGCCTCTCCATCTGCGCGGGTGTCGCCTCGTAATCCGAACGAGTGCGAATCGTTCGCGGGGGACGCTCGCGCGATACTTCAAGACGTGAATCCCGTCGCCAAGAGGCCGTCCCAGCGAATCCGGCGCAGATAAACTCACCTTCATCACTACTGATGGGAGTCGTAAATGGGGGCAACCGCAGCGAGCATGGGACCACCGGTGATGTTCGTCACAGACCTTGAACGTTCCAAGCACTTCTACTGCGACATCTTGACGTTCGCCGTCGTGTTCGAAGACGAGAACTCCGCCGGGCTTCAAATTGGTGAGGACATGCTTCTGCTCCTCGACCCCGAGGCGTCCAAGGACCTCCTCGTTGGTGGGGCGACCGGTTCACCAAAGGGCCGGGCCCCGATGGGGGTCTTCAACCTGTTCGTCGACGACGTCGATGCGTGGCACGCCAGACTCACTGACGCCGGCGTGGAGTTCCTCCTCGAGCCCCGGGACCGCGCGTGGGGCCGCCGTACGGCGCACTTCAGTGACCCTGACGGTTTCGTCTGGGAGATCTCGAAGGAGATCGAGTAGTCGCTCGACGTCACATGGGCCCGACATCGGGCTTCGTAGAATTCAATGATGTCTCTTTACGATCTGGTGATATTCGACTGCGACGGTGTGCTGGTTGACAGTGAACGACTCGCTGTCGTGATGGAGTCGCGGATACTGACCGAGATTGGTTGGCCGATCTCTGAGGCCGAGGTAATCCAGCGCTTCGTTGGCCGGTCGTCGAAGTATATGAAAACTGAAATCGAGAACGTCATTGGTCGAAGCATTGACTGGTGGACTGAGTTTGAAGAGCCGATTCGAATCCTCTACGAGAGCGAATTGACGGCCATCGATGGTGTGAAGGACGCCCTCGACGTAATAACGACCCTCACGTGTGTCGCCTCGAGCAGCAGTCACAGCAGTCTGGAGTTCAAGCTGGGGCTCACGGGCTTGCTCGAAAGGTTCCACGGCCGACTCTTCAGCTCCAATGACGTCGAGCACGCCAAGCCGGCACCCGACGTGTTCCTTTTCGCGGCGAGCCAACTTGACGTTGTGCCAGATCGTTGTGCCGTCATAGAAGACAGCGTGAACGGCGTACTCGCGGGGCTCGCGGCAGGAATGACGGTCTTCGCCTACGCCGGTGGAGTCACTAGTGCCAGCGAACTCGCGCGCGACGGCGTCACGGTCTTTCTCGAGATGCGAGAGCTGCCGGGGTTGTTGGCACGAATGTAGCCACACGCCTGGGCTGTTGTATTGACGGCGATCAGCGGCCGCTCATTTTCACCGGGCGACGAAGGTCGCCCTTGGGCACCGCATTGCGTCAAGGCCTTGTGTCGTTAGCCTAAGCGGTCATTGATTGCCGACGCCAAGTGCGCCGCGGCCTCGGCCTTGTACGAGAGGAACAGTGACGGCTCCACCAACTCCAGTTCCATAATGGCCCAGCCTTCGGGCACTTGGACCAGGTCCACTCGCCCGTAGAGGAGGCCGCTGAACAGTGGCTCGGACATTATCGATTCGGCGAACGAAACGGCGTCGGGCTCGGCATCGGCCAACGTGAGCTGCTCGAGTCGAAAGAGCGAGTGTCGATCGAGTTGGTCGACGTGGAGCATCGCACCTTTTCGAATCGCGTGCGAGAACGCCCCATCGATGAAGACCAGGCCGCGCTCGCCCACTTCGTCGACCGACGCGACGTACGGCTGAATCATTGCGTCGCGCCCCGAGTCGTGGAGTCGCGCAACGTGTGCCGCGGCCGCAACATTATCGCCCACGTCGTACTTTTCGGCGTCCATCGAGCCCGCGCCGACGGTTGGCTTCACGACGAAGTTCGAGTCGGGAAACTCGGGCGTCGCCCCGACGTCACAGAACGACGTAGGGATGATGCGATGTCCGCGCGACTGGAGGTCGTCCAAGTAGTGCTTGTCCGTTGAGTACTCGATGATGGGATAAGGATTGAAGAGTTTGGGCAGTGCTCGCGCCCACTCGAGGTAGTTCGCCCGGTCCTTCGTGTAGTCCCACGTCGAGCGAATGACGACCATGTCGTAGTCACTCCACGCCACGGCGGAGTCGTCCCACACGCACAACTGTCCGTCGATGCCCACATCGCGTAGTGCGTCGAGCAGTAACTGGGCGTCGGGATCGATTTCTTCATCGAAGTCGTCGCCGGCGCTCGTGGCGATCGCGACGCGTCTCACGGTGTGAAGAGGACCGTGGCGTGTTGCGCGAGCGTCGCCAGTGGACCGGGCCACACACCAAAGACAATCGTGACCGCGACCCCGAAGCCAATGACGAGGCCCGTGGCAAGCGGCACGCGAACGCGCGCGGCGTCAAGGTGGTCATCGGAGTAGAGCGCCATGGCCCAACGCAGATAGAAGAAGGCCGCGACCGCGGCGCTGATCAACGCAATCAACGCCAGCGCGCCGCCACCGGCATCCACCACTGACGCCAACACGGCAAACTTCGCGTAGAAGCCGGTCGTGAGCGGCGCGCCGAGTTGGCTGAGCAACAGAATCGCCAGCGCCCCACCGAGCCACGGCTGACGCCTCGCCAATCCCTGGTAACGCTCGATGGAGTGGTGCTCGTCGCCCACGCCACCAATGAGGGTCACGATGGCGAACGTGGCGACCACGATCGGCGCGTAGGTGATCACGTAGAACAGCGTGGCGGCGGTCCCGCGAATGGTTCCAGCCCAGACGCCGAGCAGGATGAAGCCGGCGTGGTTGATTGATGAGTAGGCCAGCATGCGCTTGACGTTGCGTTGGACCAACGCGATGCTCGCACCGACCACGGTCGTGAGCACAATGAGGATCCAGAGGATCGGTCGCCACGTGTCGAGCTGGGTCCCAAGGGCCGAGATGAGTACGCGAAGCAGCGCGGCGAACGCACCGACTTTGACGATGGAAGCCATTAGGCCGGTGACCGGCGTGGGCGCGCCTTCGTAGACGTCGGGCGACCAGAGGTGGAACGGTACGGCGGCAATCTTGAAGGCGAAACCCACGAGCAACAGTGCGCCACCGGCGTAGAGGAGGCCCGGCCGCAGGAGGACGTTCGATCCGAGGAAGTACGAGATTGACGTCAGGTTCGTCGACCCCGTCGCTCCGTACACCAGGGCCGCGCCGTAGATGAAGATTGCCGACGCGAAGCCACCGAGCAGGAAGTACTTGAGCGCCGCTTCGGACGACTTCGAGCGATGGCGATCGAACGCGACGAGCACGTAGAGGCCGATTGAGAGAATCTCGAGTCCGAGGAAGATGACGATCAGGTCGTTGGCCTGGGTCATGAGGAGCGCACCGGAGCTGGCGGCGAGCGCCAGGATGTGGAATTCGACGCCCGAGACGCGCTCGCGCACCGCCCAGTCGTGGGCCACGAGTGCGGTCATGATGACGCTCAGCGCGATGACTGCCGATGCCACGATCGAGAAATCGTCGAGGACAATGGCGTGCGCGATCGTCGTCGACGCGCCACTTCGCGACACACATCGCCACTGGAAGTAGGTGACGACAATGGTCGCGACGCTGGCCAACACAACGCTGGAGGTCGCTACAGCGAGCGGGACTTTGCCTCGGGCGAGCGCCGAGGCAAGGACGAGGGCGAGCGCGACGCCAAAGAAGATGAGGACCGGAAGGATCGCCAGGTAGTGAATCGAGGGGATGAGGAGTTTCACTTGTTCACCCCGGCCGGGGCGACGTGCTCGATCAGTTGGTGCACGGAGGGCGTGATGCGGTCAAGCACGGGCTTGGGGAAGACACCAAGCACGACGATGAGTAGCACCACGGGCACAAGAACCCACTGTTCTTTGGGCGTGGCGTCGGCCATCGTGGCGTTAGGTCCCTCAGCCTTGCCGTGGAACACGCGCTGGTAGGCCCAGAGTAGATAGAGCGCGGCGGCCACCACGCCGAAGGTCGCCACGACGGCCCACCAGGAGTGCGTCGCGAAGGTTCCAATGAGGATCAAGTACTCACTGACGAAGCCTGAGAGACCGGGAAGTCCAATGGAGGCGAGCATCACGACCGTGAAGAGCGCCGCCATGATCGGCGCCGGACCCTGGAGTCCGCGGAAGTCCTTGATCAGAATGCTGCCGCGTCGTTGTTCAATGAAGCCAATGATGAGGAAGAAGCCGATCGTGATGACACCGTGGTTGAACATCAACAGCACAGCGCCCACGGTGCCAATGGTCGAACCCGACATGACGCCCACCGTGATGAAACCCATCTGGGCGAGCGAGGAGTACGCGACGAAACGCTTGAGGTCCGGCGTCGCACACGCGATCAACGAGCCGTAGAGGATGCCAATGACCGCGAGCGTCAAGAGGACGGGCCGCATCGTGGGCAGCGCCAAGGGGAAGAGTCCCACTGCGAAGCGCAAGAGACCGTAGGTGCCGAGCTTGGCGAGCAGCGCTGACATTTCAATCGAACCGGCCGTCGGGGCCTCGGCGTACGTGATAGGCGACCAAGTGTGCAGCGGCCAGATCGGCGCCTTCACCGCGAAGGCAATCGCGAAGGCGATGAAGAGCCAGACCGCGGTGCCGTGGGACATTGCCGTGCCCGAGAGCGCGCTGTAGGAGAAGGTCAGCGCGGACGTGGGGTTCTGGTGCTGATGTGTGAAGGCGAGATACAGGGTGCCGATCAACAAGAAGGCGGAGCCAGTGAAGGTGTAGATGAAGAACTTGAGGGCTGCCTTACTGCGCTCCTTCGCGCCCCACTGGCTAATGACGAAGTAGCAGGGGATCAGCGTGAGTTCGAAGAAGATGAAGAACTCGAGCAGGTCGTGGGACAAGAAACTGCCCATCGTGAAGGAGGTCAATAACAGCAGCCACGCGACGAACGCCGGCTCCTGGCGACGGTCGCGCGCACCGAGGAGCGAGAGAAGGACGACGAGGGCAGTCAAGACAACCATGAGCAGCGAGATGCCATCGAGGGCGACGTCGTAGGCGAGACCGAAGGGCACCGAAAGCACGTGACGGGTCGCGAAATCGAACGTCTGGGCCTTGGCGATGTGGTCGTTGTAGAGACAGGCGACAACGAGTGCGAGGACCAGCTCCACGCCCGAGGTCGCCACGGCCACGACGTAGGCGCGTCCCTCGACTTTGGCCGTGAGGGCGGCGCCAAGCGCACCGGCGATCGGCAGCACGATCAGGAGGGTCAGCCAAATCGATGAGTGCATGACTACGCGACCCTCGCTACGAGATAGACCAGCACGACCGCGAGGCCGAGGACCGTCGCGAGCGCGTAGTGGCGCACGAAGCCCGACTGCACTTTGCGCAGCCCCTCGCCACTTCGACGAACGCTCACCGCAACGCCCGTGATCGCGCCATCAATGACCCTGGGCTCAATCACGTCGTCACTGAACTGCGCCGCTTGGGTCAGCGGACGGCCAATGACTGCGTCGTAGGCGTCGTCCCAGTGCCAGACGTGTTCGAGGAACGGAATCTCGTACTTCGTCGACGAGGAGATGTCGCGCCAAATGGTGAAGGCCGCCAGAAGCCCAATGATCGCGGCCGCAACGTCGACGGCCGCCAATCCATACTGCGCGAGCGTGCTCGCCTGTCCGCCGGCGGCGACGTAGCCAAAGGTCGGGGTCAGGAAGCCGGCGAGGGAATCATGATGCACCCACGGAAGGTCGAGTAGGCCCCCGAGGATCGAGAGAGCCGCGAGCACGACGAGTGGCATCGTCATGACCCACGGCGATTCGTGCGGGTCGTGACCGTGGGTCTCCTCGCGGAAGCGCTCGGTGCCGCGGAATGTGAGGACGAAGAGTCGACTCATGTAATAACCGGTCAAGATTGCCGTCGCGACGCCAAGCACCCACAACGGTTTGTTGTGTTCAAACACGTTGGTGAGCACGTCACCCTTGGACCAGAAGCCGGCGAAGGGTGGGATACCCGAGATCGTGAGCCACCCAATCAGGAACGTCGGGAAGGTGAGCGGCAGGTACTTTGCGAGTCCACCCATCTTGCGCATGTCCTGCTCACCGTTGAGGGAGTGAATGACCGAACCGGAGCCGAGGAACAAGAGGGCCTTGAAGAAGGCGTGGCTGATCATCAAGAAGATTGCCGCCGAGTACGCCCCGACGCCGACCGCGAGCACCATGTAGCCAATCTGCGAGATGGTGGAGAAGGCGAGCACCTTCTTGATGTCTTTCTGGGACGTCGCGATGGTGGCGGCGACGAAGGCCGTCACGCCACCAATGACCGCGATGGTCATCCGTCCCGACGACGACAGTGCGAGGACCGGGGACATGCGAACGAGCAGGTAGACACCTGCGGTCACCATCGTGGCGGCGTGAATGAGCGCCGAGACCGGCGTCGGACCCTCCATGGCGTCGGGGAGCCAGTTGAAGAGCGGGATCTGCGCGCTCTTGCCGGTCGCTGCGAGCAGCAGCGCCAACACCGTCAAGGTCGCGATGGTCGGCGACAGGGTGCCGGCCCTAGAGAAGATTGAGAGGTAGTTGAGCGTGTGCAGTCGCGAGAACAACAAGAACATCGCGATGAGCATCCCGACGTCGCCGATCCGGTTGTAGATGAAGGCCTTCTTACCGGCGGACGCGGCGCTGTCGCGGTCGAAGTAGTAACTCACGAGCCAGTAGGAGCACAACCCCACGCCCTCCCAGCCCACGAAAGTGAGGACGAGATTGTTCGCGAGCACGAGCAGGAGCATCGAGAAGACGAAGAGGTTCAGGTAGAGGAAGAACTTGCGGAAGTCCTTCTCCCCGTGCATGTAGCCCGTTGAGTACAGGTGGATGAGCGCCGAGATTCCGGTCACGAAGAGGCACATCGTGATCGACAAGGGGTCGACCAGTAACGCGGCCGGTACGTGCAGTGACCCGACGCTGATCCACGAGAAGAGGTTGACCGTCACCTCACGCGTGGCGTGGTGCAGGAGAAGGACGAAGGTGATGATGGCGAGAACAAAACTGCCCGCGACGGCCCCGGTCCCGACAACGCCGATCTGGCGTTCAGTCGTGTTGCGGCCGTTCACCAAGAGGAAAAGGAATCCGCCGAGGGGCAAGAGGAGGATCAGCGTTGCGACGTGGGCCATCTCAACCCTTCATTTCCGAGAGTTCGTCAACCGACGTCGAGGAGCGACGCCGAAAGACCGACACGACAATGCCGAGTCCCACGGTGACTTCGGCCGCGGCGACGACCATGACGAAAAAGACAATGGCCTGCCCACTGATGTCGCTGAGGGTGCGCGCAAAGGTAACGAACGTGAGGTTCACGGCATTCAACATCAGCTCGATGCACATGAACATGATGAGCGCCGAGCGATGCGTCAAGAATCCGAAGGCGCCGATGCCAAAGAGGAGCGCGGCGAGCACGAGATACCAAGCGGCGGGAACGTTGTTCACTGCGACACCTCCTCACTCGTGGTGGAACGCTCGCGACGAGCGAGCAGCACCGCGCCGACCACCGCGATGACGAGCAGCGCGGACGTTGCTTCAAAGGCGAAGAGATAGGTCGTGAAAACGGCGGTGCCCAACTCCTTCACGTTGCCCGAGCCGTTCGAAAGTTTTGACGAGACCGAGACGGCGCCGGTAACCCAGTGCGAACGGGCCATCAAGGTGATGAGACCAGCGACGGTAAGTGCGACACCTACACCGGCGAAGGCGCGCTGCCCGACGAGCGGTTCGAAGTGAACGTGTTCACGACTATCGACGCCCAGGAACATGATGACGAAGAGGAACAGCACCACAATCGCCCCGGCGTAGACGATGATCTGCACCGCGGCGAGGAAGTCGGCGGACTGGGCAACGAACGCGACCGCCACACCGAAGAGGGTCATGATCAAACAGAGCGCAGCGTGCACGGGGTTGCGCACGGAGATAACGCCGAGTGCGCCGATGAGAATCAGTAGCGCCGACGTCGCGAAGACGACCGCGCCTTGGGTGTAGGCGACCGCGATCACGCCTTGTCCTTGCGTGGACGGCGTTTTGGCATCTTGGCGCGCGCGTTGTTCATCATCCCCTGGAGACCGCGTTGGTCGAGGGGCACGTCTTCGCTCTCGAGGTGCTTGGGGAAGATGTTTCGCAACTGCTTCGAACCGGTCGCCTCGTCGTCACGCACGCCAGACTGTCCGGCCTCAGCGGCCCGCACACCCGCACCCAAGTCGGCGGTCCATTGGACAACGCCTTCGTAGGCCGCGTCACCGTTGGGCGACGTTGCGCGCATCCAGCCACCGGTCATGGCGGCCTCACCCTCGCGCCAGTCTTCCCACGGCAGTCGCTGGGGGAAGCCCTGGTCGTCGACGAGCAGTTCAGCCTTCGTGTAGATCGCATCGGCGCGGTTCGTGAAGGAGAACTCGAACATTTTGGACTCGGTGATCGCCTGGGTTGGACAGGCTTCGACGCAGAGGTCGCAGTGAATGCAGCGCAGGTAGTTGATCTCGTAGATGTAGCCATAGCGCTCACCCGGACTGACCGGGTGATCGGGTGGATTGTCGAGGCCGCGGACGTAAATGCAGTTGACCGGGCAGACGCCAGCGCACAACTCACAGCCAATGCACTTCTCCATGCCGTCCTCGTAGCGATTGAGGACGTGGCGACCGTGCTGTCGTGGCTGCTTGGGCCGTTTGGCCTGGGGGTAACTGGTCGTCACGGTCGGGCGGGCCAAGTGTTGGAACGTGAGCTTGAACCCGCCGAAGAAGGAGAGTGGATTGGCCATTAGTCGCCCTCCTCATCAGTGTGCTCGCGCAGGACCCGACCGGGAAGTGGTCGCTGCCCAACAATGGGCAGGACTGCGTCAGCCCCGACCTCGCGGGTCTGACCGAGCGAGAAGGCTCTCCCGAGCACCGAGTAGGAGAGCAGCACGAGCGCCGCCATGATGAAGCCCCAACCTTTGCCCACGAGGAAGCCCGCCACAATCAGCATCCATCCGAGGCTGAGTGGAATCAGTCGCTTCCAGCCGAGGTCCATTAACTGGTCGTAGCGGAAACGTGGCAGTGACGCGCGGAACCAGACGTAACAAAAGGCGAAGCCCACGGTTTTGATGAGGAACCACAGGATCGGGAAGATCCATCGCAAGTGCGCGATGTTCGGCACCCAACCGGCAGGTCCTCCGAGGAACAGTGTGACGATGATTGCGGACATGGTGATCGTGTTCATGTACTCCGCGAGGAAGAAGATCGCGAAGCGGAACGACGAGTATTCGGTGTGGAAACCACCGACGAGTTCACTCTCCGCTTCGACAACGTCAAAGGGCGGTCGGTTGAGTTCGGCGGTGATGGCGATGACGAAGACGACGAAGGGCACGATCCCCAAGCGGATCAGGTTCCAGTGCCAGATGCCCTGCCCTTGCGAGTCGACGATGTCGTGCACGGAGAGCGACCCGGTGACGAGCACGACAGTGACGATGGTCATGCCGAGCGCCGCTTCGTAACTAATCATCTGGGCACTCGCCCGCACCGACGAAAGCAGCGGGTACTTCGACCCCGACGACCAACCAGCGAGCATCACGCCGTACACCGAAATGCCTGACATCGCGAGCAAGAGGAGAATACCCATCGGCGGATTCGCCACCTCGAGCAGCACCGTGTGTCCAGCAATCGTCATCGTGCCGCCAACCGGCACCAGTCCGAAGGTCACGAACGCGGGCACGAGCACGAGGAAGGGCGCCAGTATGAACACGGTGCGGTCGGCCTCACTCGGGATGAGGTCTTCCTTCAGGATCAACTTGAGTCCGTCAGCCAATGTTTGGAGTAGCCCGAAGGGACCCCAACGTTGTGGTCCAATTCGGCTCTGCATGTCCGAGATCAACTTGCGTTCAAACCAGATCATCAAGATCACCGAGGTCATCAAGAGCGAAAATGCTATGAACACCTTCAAGATCACAATCACCCACACCGCGAACGTCACACCGTGCACGAAGAGCGCGTCGGTGGAGGCGAGCCAGTTCACTTCGTGTCCAATCGAACTTGGCTGATGAGACTGGCGCCGTCGAAGAGCGGGCGCACGACGTCGACACCACTTTCGTCGAGGGATCCAAAGGCGATCTCGATGACGCCGCGGGGCACGTCGTCATCAAGCGCGACGGGCAATCTGACCGAACCGCGCGGACCACTGACACCGACGACATCACCGGTTCCAACACCCAGGCGGTCGAGGTCGAAGTGATTCAGTCGAAGTATTGACTTCGCCATCAGGTTGGCGAGTGCCGGCGAACCCTGCACGGCCACGCCGTTGTCGTAGAGACGGCGACTGAGATTGACTCTCAAGGAGTAGGCGTCGGCCAAGGGGACGTCAAGCTTCTCAATGGCGTCGAGGTCCGACAGTGTGGCCGACTTCGTCGCACTAACTGTCGCGACGTCCGCCACTACAACAGCGCCTGCGTATGCGCCGAGACCGACGCTCTCCGTGGAGCGGATTCCCGGAAAGGCCATCGGGTCAAGTGGTTTGCGCGTCGAGCGCTCGCTGGCGTCACCAACGACGACGCCATCGCTTGAGAAGTCACCAAGCACCGAGAGCGCCGGGTAGCCCGTTGTCTCCTCGATGGTCCGAGCGGCCTGCTCGACCGATGAGAGTCCGATGCTCTGGCCGAACTCTTCGGCAAGCTCGGAGGCGATGGCCACGTCGGGCCACGCCGAACCGGGCGCCACGATCTTGGGCGCGACGGCCGTGACGCGACCTTCGACATTGGTGACGGTGCCGGTGCGCTCGTGTTGGACAGCGGCCGGTAAGACGACGTTCGCGTAGGCCAGCGTCGATCCACCGTGGCCGGTCACGACGACAACGTCGGCATGCTCCAGTGCTTCTTTCGCAGCGGCAACGTCGAGCACGTTGCCCAAGAGGCAGCCACCAAGAAGGAGAACGGCCTTCTGCTCCCCCGCTCGTAGGGCGTCGAGTTGCGCGAGCGTGTCGCGTCCCGCCGCGGACTTTTCGAACCCGCGGCCGGCGCGCAGTCGCGGACTGAGACCCATGTCGAGGGCGCCGTTGATGTTGGAGCGACGAAGAGCTGGCAAGAACTTCGCTTTCGGGTAGCGCTCAGCCAAGAGTCGGATGGCGTTCTCGATGACTTTCGCGCCTTCGGCAATGTTGGGACGGCCAACGACAAAGACGACGCCATCGCCGTTGTCACCTAGCAGTTGGCGCGCCTCGTTGAGATCGCTCTCGTGCAGCGCGAGGCCTTGCGGTACCGCGCCGAGCTCTCCGAGCGCCTGTGCGACGAGGTGCGCTTCGCCAGGTCGAATCGGCAACGACACGCGCGCGACAGAGCGCAACGCGCTTACGCCAAAGGCCAATTCGACGATCGAGCGATGATAGCGAACCGCGCTCTCGCGAAGTCGCAGGAAAAGAATCGGCAGTTCCTCGCGCAGGTCACCGGTGAGCGTCACGACGACCGCAGCGTGGGCCGCCTCGTCGATGGTGGCTCTCGGGAGCGCTTGCAGCAGTGCAGGGTCGAGTCCGTCGCCGTACTGGGCGTCTATGTTTTCGGTACCAAGCACGCCACGAAGGAAGCGCTCCCACGCGAAGGCGCCTTCATTGGTCAGTGCGGCGCCACCAATGGCGCCGACGCCGCCGTTCGTCGCCGCCGCGTTGCGCAGCAGCGAAGCCGCTTCTGTCAGCGCCTCTCCCCAACTGACCGGCGTGAGCACGCCGTTTCGTCGGATGAGCGGCTGGGTCACACGAGTGGCGGCTTTCAACAGATCGGTGGCGTCCTCGTTGGCGTCAATCGATTCGATCGTATAACGACCTTTGTCGCAGAGCCATCCGTGATTGACCGGCTCACTGTCGACTCCGAGCACGCGCGTCAAACGGTTGCCCGAGGACTGCACCGCGACGCGACACCCCACGGCGCAGGTCGTACACGTGCTCTCAATCTGCTCGAGGTCCCAGGGCCGCGCAGTGAACCGATACGGTTTGGCCGTGAGGGCACCGACCGGACAAATCTGCACCGTGTTACCTGAGAAGACGGAGTCGAACGGCTGCGTCGGCGAGGTGGCGACCTCAATCAAATCGCCGCGACCGGCGAAGGCGATCTGCGGGTCACCAGCCACTTCGTCGGCGAAGCGAGTGCAGCGCGCACACTGAATGCAACGCTCGCGGTCCAAGAGGACGAGCTCGCCGATCTCAATGGGCTTGACGAAATGTCGCTTCTCTTCGATGAATCGAGTCTCTCCCGAGCCGTGCGCGAGCGTCTGGTCCTGGAGCGGGCACTCGCCGCCCTTGTCACAGACCGGACAGTCGAGTGGGTGGTTCGCCAGGAGGAACTCGAGGACGCCGTCTTGGGCCTTCTTCACTTTCTCAGAGTCGGTGATGACGTTCATCCCGTCATTGACCTTCAAGAAGCAGGCCGGCTGGAGGGTGGCTCCGCGCGGTGAGTCGACTTCGACCAGGCACATGCGACAGTAGCCAACCGGTTCCATACGTGGGTGATAGCAAAAACGCGGGATGTAGTTGCCGCCGCGTTCGGCGACTTCAATCAACAACTCACCGGGTTGGGCTTCAATCGATCGACCGTTGACGGTGATCGTGACCGTGGTCTTGATGACGTCAGTCATGGGTGCACCGACCGAGTTCGACGTGCGCGACGAAGTCGTCGCGGAACATTTGGATCGCGGAGTGGACCGAAGAGGGAATCGAGGGGCCCAGCACGCAGATGGTCGTCTGTTGGGGCGGCCACGTGAGGCCGGGCGCGATGTTGTCGCAGAGGTCGAGCAACAGGTCGATGTCTTCGAGACGACCGCCGCCGTGTTCGATGCGGTACATCGCGCGCTCGATCCAACCCGAGCCCTCGCGACACGGCGTGCACTGGCCGCATGATTCACGCGAGAAGAACTTCGTAATTCGCCAGGCTGCGCGCACCACGCAGGTTGCGTCGTCCAATACAACGATCGAACCCGAACCCAACATTGAACCCTTTTCGGCGACTTCATCCTGGCCGAGCGGCAGATCGAGCATGTCGGGTCCGAACCACGGCGCTGACACGCCGCCCGGGATGATCGCCTTGATTTTGTTGTCGTTGATGACGCCGCCACCGAGTGCGGGGTCGTAGATCAGGTCGCGGAAAGTGTTCTTCACCATTTCGACCTCGAAGACGCCGGGATTGTTCACACGTCCGGCCAGGGCGAAGAGTCGCGTACCGGTCGAGCGCCCGCCACCGAGTGCAGCGAAGGCCGCACCGCCGTTGTTGATGATCCACGGAAGATTGGACATCGTCTCGACGTTGTTGACGACCGTCGGCTCGCCGTAGAGGCCGGTAACCGCGGGGAAGAACGGCGGCTTGATGCGGGGAAAGCCGCGCTTGCCTTCGAGGGCCTCGATCAACGCGGTTTCCTCGCCACAGATGTAGGCCCCGGCACCCGGGTGCACGACGACGTCGAGGGAGAAGTCTGAGCCGAAGATCTTGCGACCAAGTGCGCCATGTTCGTAGGCGTCGTTGACCGCCTGTTGTACGCGCTCGAGTCCGAGGGCGAACTCGCCGCGAAGGAAGATATACGCGGTCGTCACCTGCAACGCGTAGGCCGCGATGATGACACCTTCAATCAACTGGTGAGGGTCGCGCTCGACGAGGAAGTGGTCCTTGAAGGTGGCCGGCTCTGATTCGTCACCGTTGACGACGAGATAGGAGACCGGCGCCTTACGCAGCATCGACCACTTGCGACCGGCCGGGAAGCCCGCCCCGCCGCGACCGAGCAGGGACGCCTGGTCGACTTCGGAGGCAACGGCTTCGGGAAACATCGTGAGCGCCTTGCGCAGACCGAGGTACCCGCCGGTGTCGAGGAAGCGCGACAACGTGTGCGAGTCGGGGAACTCCGCTCGTGACGAAACGATTTTTGGTGCCGCCAAGGTAGCCACTACTTGGTCTCCGCCGCGCGCGCTTCTCGCTGCTCGTGCGCCGCGGCACGTTCGCTCGCGACCTCGGCCCGCGGTGCGTGCAGACCGCCGGTGCGACGCACCCGGATCAATGTGCCGTGGTTCGGAACTTCATGGTCGAGCGTGCCGGCACGAAGTTGCGCCACCAACGCGTCGAAGGCGTCAGGCGTCGTCGTTCGCACGTAACGATGGTTCACCTGTACGCACGGAGCAAAGTCGCAGCCGGCAAGACACTCGGTCTCCTCCAACGTGAACAGTCCATCATTCGACGTCGAGCCGACCGAACAGCCGAGCGACGTCTCCGCATGCCCGAGTAACTCGTCGCCACCGGCGAGCAGACACGCAATGTTGGTGCAGATACCAACGACGTACTGTCCGACCGGCTCCAAGTGGAACATGTCGTAGAAGAGGGCGGTTCCGCGCACGTCGGCCGGTGTGGTCAATGTCATCGCCGCGACTTCGGCGATTCCCGCGTCAGAGACGTACCCATCCTGCTCTTGGGCGAGGTGGAGTAACGGCAGCATCGCCGAGCGAGGTCGCGGGTAGAGCGCGAGCACCTCTTCGGCGCGCTGACGGATGTCGATGCGAAAGTGGCTCATCGGTCAACCTCGCCCATCACGGGGTCGATGGTGGAAATAACGGTGATGGTGTCACTCATCGAACCGCCGCGCATGAGCAGCGACACGGCTTGGAGATTCACGAAACTCGGGGCCCGTACGTGTAGGCGGTAGGGCTTGGGTCCACCGTCGGACACGAGGTAGCAGCCAATCTCACCGCGAGGCGACTCAACGGCGGAGTACACCTCGCCGGCGGGGACGTGAAAACCCTCGGTGAAGAGCTTGAAGTGGTGGATCAGCGCTTCCATTGACTCACCGATGCGCGCGCGCGGCGGCGGCGTCACCTTGGGGTCTTGGCTGCGATAGTCGCCCGAGGGCATCTTCTCGATGCACTGGCGAACAATGCGAATCGACTCGCGAATCTCGTTGAGGCGAATCGCGTAGCGGTCAAAGTTGTCGCCGAACGTGCCGACGATGACGTCGAAGTCGACCTCGTCGTAGGCGAGGTAGGGCATCGAGCGACGCAGGTCCCACGCGACGCCCGTTGAACGCAACAGCGGACCGGTGACGCCGAGGGCCAGGGCCTCTTCGGCGGTCAGGGGCGCGACGCCCACCATGCGATTACGGAAGATTGGCTGACCGGTCAACAGCTCGTCGTACTCGAAGGTGCGCGCGTAGATCGTGTCGCAAATCACGAGTACGTCGTCGCGCCAGCCGTCGGGCAGGTCGGCCGCGACGCCGCCCGGGCGCACGTAATTGAGGTTGAGGCGTAGCCCGGCGGTCTTCTCGAAGAACGCGAGGATCAGTTCGCGCTCGCGAAGGCCGTAAATCATCATCGAGCTGGCGCCGAGGTCCATACCGTTGGTCGCCATCCACACCAGGTGCGACGAGATGCGATTGAGTTCGCTCATCAGCATTCGGATCCATACCGCGCGCGCCGGTACTTCAATGTCGAGGAGCTTTTCGACGGCCATCGAGAAGCACAGTTCGTTGATGACCGGACTCAGGTAGTCCATCCGCGTCACGTTGGTCGCGCCTTGGATGTAGCTGAGTTCCTCGCCGGTCTTCTCCATGCCGGTGTGCAGATAACCAATGACCGGCTTGGTGCGCAACACGAACTCGCCATCGAGCTCGAGCATCAGGCGAAGCACACCGTGGGTCGACGGGTGTGATGGACCCATGTTGATGATCATCGTCTCGTCGTCGTGACGGTCGTAGTCAACGGAGGTCGGATCGAGCGTCAGGCCGTCGAGTCGGAGTACCGCGCCGACTTCACGTCCCAGTTCATTGGCGTCCGTGGTGTCGCGACGCTGCAGCTCCTGCGCGCCTTCGGAGGTCTCGGCGGTGAGTAGATCAATGCGCTCCGCGACGCGTATCGAGTCGTCGCTCATCGCGGCCCCGGTGACTCTTTGAACTGCACGGGGACACGGCCAGCGCCATAGTCCTTTCGAAGGGGATGTCCCTCCCACTCCTCGGGCATCAAGATGCGCGTGAGGTCGGGGTGGTTCGCGAACAACAGACCGAACAGGTCAAAGGCCTCGCGCTCCATGGCCTCAGTACCGGGGTAGAGGACAAAGAGGGAGTCGACCTCGGGCGCGTCGTCCCCGGCTTGCACACGAATTCGTACGCGCTGCTTCTTCGAGAGGCTCAGCAGATTGACCACCACTTCGAAGCGCGTGGGCGTGACACCGTCGGGGAGCCAGCGGTCGAAATGCTCGAGGTAGTCCACCCCGCAGAGGTCAACGCACATCTCGAAACCGTCGTCTTTGAAGGATCGAACGAGTGAGAAGTACTGGTCGAGGGTGGGAAAGCAGCACAGGTCCGCAGCGAGTCCTTCGCTGGTAACTACGCCTGGGGGGGCCGCGGGAGACAGGGAGATCACTTCGGTGTGCCTACCCTCACAGCAACCGGGACCTCGGGCGTCCAGAGGTCTTGGGAACCGTCGAGGTGCACGGGGCGACCCTCGTGACGGCGCTTCATGATCTCGCCCGTGCGGATCTGCTCGTGCAAGGTGAGAATCGCGTGCATCAGCGTCTCGGGACTCGGGGGGCAGCCGGGCGCGTAGACGTCCACGGGCACGATCTGGTCGACACCTTGGACAATTGCGTAGTTGTTGAAGAGTCCCCCGGTTGATGCGCACACGCCCATTGAGATGACCCACTTTGGTTCCATCATCTGGTCGTAGACCTGACGAAGGACCGGCGCCATCTTCTGGCTGACACGACCGGCGACAATCATCAGGTCAGCCTGACGCGGCGAGTTACGAAAGACTTCCATGCCGTAACGCGCGAGGTCAAAGTCGGCGCCTCCGGTTGCCATCATCTCAATCGCGCAACAGGCGAGACCGAAGGACGCCGGCCACACCGAGGCGCGTCGCGCCCAACGCACGATGTCCTCCAGCGGACCAGTGAGAAAGTTGTGCTGCAGGTCTTCGAGCGCCACGATTACGCCGCCTGATCTGTGTCGGAGTTGATGCGAAGAATCGTCGAGGAGCTCGTGCGTGAGGGCAGGCCCGGGACCAGATGCTTTACCGGTCCCCACGACAGGGCACCCTCGGCGACCAGGAAGAGCAGAGCGCCAAAGACCGTCAGCGAGAAAATCAGTATTTCAATGAGTCCGAAGAGGCCGAGTTGGCGAAAGACAACGGCGAAGGGGTACAGGAACACGACTTCGATGTCGAAAATCACGAAAATCATTGCGACCAAGTAGAAGCGAACCGGAAAACGTTGTGGCGGCTCGATCTCGGGGACAATCCCGCACTCGTACGGTGCCAACTTCGCGTCGGAGGGACGCTTGCGAGGCGCCAGCATGGCTGACATCACAAGCGAACCCGCACCGAAGAGCACTCCGAGAACTAGGAGCCCCAGTATTGGTAAGTACTGGTCCACGGACATCATTTCTACCAGACCCGCACCGCCCCTTCGAAAGATGGGCGCCGGGTCCAAGGACCTAGGCTTGGTCGATGCCAACTCTGCGCGATGTCGTCGCGACACGCACCGTCTTCGACGCCGTCATCGTTGGTGCGGGACCGTCAGGGTCGGCCTGCGCCTACTGGCTCGCCCAAGCAGGGTGGTCAGTCTGTCTGATTGAGAAGAAGCATTTCCCGCGCGAGAAGACCTGCGGTGACGGGCTCACCCCGCGATCGGTGTTCCAACTCGCGGAAATGGGCCTGGAGGATGTCGTGGCCGAGAATGGCCATCGTTTCAAGGGATTGCGGGGCTTCGGCTTTGGCGCATCGCTCGAGATGAACTGGCCCGAGCACCCCGTGTTTCCAAATTACGGCTACACCATCACGCGTTTCAACCTTGACGGACTCGTCGCGGAGCGGGCCGAACGCCTGAGCGCCGTACTACTCGGCGGTGTGGAGGCCGTAGAGCTGGTTGAACCGTCGAACGCACTCAATGGAGGACTGCGCGGCGCGGCGGGGGTCGTGGTGAAGGACAAGGACAACAACGAAGCGGGTGAGATCCGAGGTCGCTACCTCATTGTGGGCGACGGCCAGAACTCGCGACTCGGTCGCGAGCTTGGCACCGTGCGCAATAAATCCTGGCCCATGGGCATGGCCCTTCGCGGGTACTACACGAGTGATCGCCACGACGAACCGTGGATTGATTCGCACCTCGACATTCGCGACCCTAAGGGCGAGGTCGTGCCCGGCTACGGATGGATCTTCCCCTTGGGCGACGGTCGCGTCAACGTGGGCGTCGGACTCCTCTCGACGGGTGGCGCCTGGAAGGGCGTGAACACCACAAAACTCCAGGAGTATTTCGTCGCTCAGACGGCGGACGCGTGGGGACTCAACGACAAGACCTGCTTAGGACCGGCGACCGGCGGTCGACTGCCCATGGGACTCGCACTCGGACCAAGGACCGGTACGAACACGCTCACTATCGGTGACGCCGCCGGCACCGTCAATCCCTTCAACGGTGAGGGAATCGCCTACGGCTACGAGACCGGCCGGCTCGCCGCGAGTGTCGTAGCCGACGCGCTGCTCCACGACGACTCGTCGCTCCTCCCCCTCTACGACGAACTACTCGAATCGGCCTACGGCGACTACTACAAGGTGGCGCGCGCCTTCGTACGCGTAATCTCTGAGCCCAAGATCCTCACGGTCTGCGTCGGCGTAGGCATGCGTATTGAGCCCCTGATGACGACGTTGCTCGCGATCATGGCAAATCTCATGCGCAATGACAAGCGCGGACCGGCCGAGGTGGGCTACCAAGCACTGCTTCGACTCGCCGACGTCATACCGGAACAGGCGTACGCCATGTTGCTCGGCGACGCGAAATCGCGCGACTGACGAAGCTCAGTCCGCCGCCGACGACGATGACGCCGTGCGCGAGAGCAGGGTGCTCGCCAAGCTCGCGATGAACGTCTTGGATTTGGGCCACTGGTCGACGATTGCACCGAGGGTTACCTCGTAGTGGCCCGACGAGATAACTACGACGACGAGATGGAGCGTCCCGGTCGTATTGGGTAACGTGAGCGGCGCCTCACCACCACGAACCCATCCTTTGACGAACGTCCGAGGGCGAAAGGTCGTGCCGACGTTTGACGTGGGAATCTTCACACGAAGCACGGCCTTAACGAGGGCAACGTTCGACGAGACGAAGCACGATCCGAACTTCGTACGTGACATCTCGGCGACGTCGTGATCGACCATCGTCGTCGTTTTGTAGTACTGCGAGGTCGACGCGATTTGAATACCGCCAAAGGACGGCGAACTGAAGACGCGCGAGGAGACCTGGTAGTCCGGCTGTTGACCCGACAGGCCAAAGACGCGGTCGCGAGCGTTCGACACGCCGACGCAACGCTGGAACAGCGCCGCGGCTTGCGCGAACTCTGAACTTGCCGGCAACGGCTTGACCGGCGTCGTCGTCGACGTATCGACCTGCCCGTACGCGGGGAAGAGATCATCGAGCAATGAACTCGTGGTCACGAACCAACCCGATGGAAAATCCTTCTGGGTGAGGTTGATGCCCTTGGCGTCGGCGAGTTCCTTCGTGCCCGAAGTGTTCGAATACAACCACGATCCAAATCCGCCCGCGAGTGCCGCGAGCATGACCACGAGCGCGAGCGCGAACACACCGGCGCGGCGACGATGACGAGCGACCGTGCCACCATGTTCGAGCACGATGACACGCCAGGCCTCGTAGTCGCGCACGTCGCGATTGCGCCAGCAGTAGCGCACACCGTTCGCGGTCGCGAAGAGTGCAATACCGCGTGCAAATCGAAGCAGTTGGAGATTGCCCAACTCAGCCCACGGAGTTTGCCACGCGACGCTGGGTTCGCCGGCGAGTTGGGTGAGGCCGGTGTCGTCACTCAGCAGCGTGACCTGCGCCGTCGATCCGTTCGCGACGAAGCTCGGACGAACCGACCAGCCACTACTGCGAAGTGGTGCACTCATGAACTCGCCGCCACCTCCGCGGCCTCAGCCGCCATCGCCACCGTAGTGGCGAGGTCGTCCTCGGAGTGCGCCATGGAGACGAACAAGATCTCGTACGCGCCCGGTGCGAAGGCCACGCCGCGGTCCAGCATCGCGTGAAAGAAAGAGCGATAGAGCCCGTTGTCGCACAGGACTTTCGCCTCGCCGAAGTTGGATGGCGCCGTCGTTTCCTCGCGACTCAGATAGAGACCGACGAGCGGTCCCTCACTCGGACAGAGTCCGACGAGGCCGCTCGCGCGAATCGCCTCTTGCAGTGACCGGGCAAAGCGGCCGACCCGTTCGCTTAGTGCGTCGTAGTCCGAGGGCGTCACGAGGTTCAGCACCGTCGTTCCCGCGGCGGTGGCAAGAGGATTGCCCGACAGCGTGCCCGCTTGGTAGACCGGTCCGAGTGGCGCGAGCGACGAGAGAAGCGCCTTCGAGCCACCGAATGCGCCGACCGGCAGTCCCCCACCAATGACCTTGCCAAAACACCAAAGGTCGGGCGTGACGGCGAAGTACTGTTCGGCCCCCGCGAAGGCCAGCCGAAATCCGGTGATCACCTCGTCGAAAATTAAGAGCGCCCCCACTCGGTCGCACTCCGCTCGCAGTCCTTGGAGGAAGCCCTTGGTCGGTGCGACGAGATTCATGTTCGCCGCGACTGGCTCGACCAGTACCGCCGCGACGGAGTCGTCAAGTTCGGGTACGACGTTATAGGGAGCGACAATGGTGTCAACAACGGCACCAGCCGTGACGCCAGCCGAACCGGGTAACCCCATTTGTGCGACGCCGCTCCCGCCGGCGACCAGCAACGAATCGGAGTGACCGTGATAGCAGCCGTCGAACTTTACGATCTTGTCGCGTCCCGTCGCACCCCTCGCGAGGCGTACTGCGCTCATGACCGCCTCCGTACCGGACGAGACGAGTCGCACTTGTTCGAGGCCCGTCACTCGTTGCGTCATTGCTTCGGCCAGCAACACCTCGCCGGGGGTGGGCGCACCAAACGTTGTGCCGTCGTTGACGGCGTCGCGCAACACCTTGACGACATCGGGGTGTGCGTGGCCAAGCAGCGACGCGCCGTAGGACTGGACGAAATCGATATAGCGTTTTCCTTCAACGTCCTCGACGTAGGCGCCGTAGCCTCGCGCCACGGTATAGGGCGTGCCGCCCACCGAGCGAAAGGATCGTACGGGCGAGTCAACGCCGCCGGGAATGACCGCCTGCGCCCTCGCGAACCATGCCTCGTTCGTATCGCTCAAGCGTCGAGCTCCGTAGCGATCTCGCGAGCGAAGTAGGTCAAGACGAAGTCAGCGCCCGCACGTCGAACGGCGGTGAGCTGTTCAATCGCCACGGCCGTCTCATCAATCCAGCCATTCGCGCCCGCTGCTTTCACCATGGCGTACTCGCCGCTCACGTGATACGCACAGACGGGGACGTCGAGCGCGTGGTGAAGATCGCTCACCACGTCGAGGTAGGACATTGCCGGTTTCACCATGACAATGTCGGCGCCCTGGGCAACGTCGGCCCGGGCTTCGCGCAACGCCTCACGTCGGTTGCGGTAGTCCTGCTGGTAGCCCTTGCGATCGCCCCCGGCGACGATCTCGACTCCGACGGCGTCGCGAAACGGCCCGTAGAGTCCGCTGGCGTACTTGGCGGCGTAGGCGAGGATAATCGTGTCCGTGAAGCCCGCTTGGTCGAGCGCGACGCGAATCGCCGCCACCTGGCCGTCCATCATGCCGCTCGGCGCGACAACGGCGGCGCCGGCCTGCGCCTGGGCGACCGCGACCTGTGCGTAGAGCGCAATGGTGGCGTCATTGTCGACCGTGCCGTTCGCCAAAAGGACACCACAGTGACCATGACTCGTGTACTCATCGAGGCAAAGATCGGCCATCAGGACAATGTCGTCACCGAACTCGTCGCGCAGTTCGCGTAGTGCGACTTGCGCTATGCCGTCGGGGTTCCAGGCACCACTGCCGACCTCGTCTTTGGATGTTGGCACACCAAAGAGCAACACGCCGCGCACGCCGACGCGCACCAAGGCACGTACCTCTTCACGAAGCGACGTGATGGTGTGCTGGAAGTGTCCGGGCAACGACGAAATTGCACGTGCTTCGAAGATGCCCTCGGCGACGAACAGTGGCGCGACGAGGTCGTGGGGGGCGAGGGTCGTTTCGGCGACCAGTCGTCGCAGCGCCGGCGTGCGACGAAGTCGTCGAGGTCGTTCGGTGGGAAACACGCCTCTAGCCTATTGCGACCAGGAATCTCGCTCGTCGGGCGAATTACTCGACGTTCGCGAGTCGTTGGCGCAGGTGCGGGCCCCACCCTTCAATGACGCGTTCGTGTTCAGCGGCGACGACTGCTCCCGTCGACGCGCCGGGCACAACGATCCACGCGCGCGCATCGACGAACGCTCGAGCGACGGCCCACGCGGAGGGCGCGCCGATGAAGACCACGTCGCCAGCTCGCAGGAGAGCCTGCTCAGTCTCGCTCGGAACGAGTGCCACCGTCTCGTAGCAGGCAACGACCGAGACGTCGAGTCCGCGTTCGCGTAGAACATCGACGAGGCCGTCACGCAGTTCCCTCGCTCCCAGCACCAGCACTGGACCGCGCACTATCTGTCCCGCGAGCGTCAAGGACCCACCGTCACCTTGTCCGTGCACGTGCACGCCCTGGCTCTCCAGCGCGGCAGTCGTCGCGGGACCAACACTGAAGACTTCGACGTCCGAGGTCGAGGAGGCAATCGCCAGCGTCGCGTAGGAGTGACTGCGCTCGCTGGTCACGACCAGCGAGCGGAAACGTCCGTGCGAGTCGCTCTTCTCCACAGCGGCCATCACTTGTTGTGGTTCGTAGTAGCGCGTGCGCGTGAGCGGCACTTCGGTGAAGGTCGCGTCCTGCGGTAGCCACTCTTCGAGCGAGTCGTTCTTCCCCGCTTCGCGTGTCAGGACGACCTTCAACGATCGTGGTCCCATCCGGCGAGATCGCCGCCGCCCATATCGTCGCGAAGTTCGACCGCGAGATCGCGTCCCAACGCGGCCGCGTCCGTGCCCGCGACGACGGCGCGGACACTCCGAGATCCATCGACGGACAACATCACACCAGTGACGCTGAGCGTCACGCCGTCGACGGTGGCGTACGCACCGGCGGGGACCGAGCACCCGGCCCCGAGTTCGCGTAGAAACGAACGCTCTGCCACGAGCGAGGTGAACGCCGCGCTGTCGTTGATGGCGGAGAGCAGCGTCAATGTCGAGTTGTCATCGTCGCGCACCTCGAGCGCCAAAGAACCTTGGCCTACCTGCGGGACGAACCAGTCAGTGCCGAGCCGTTCGCTCACGAGTTCGTCCTGACCCAGTCGTTCGAGCGCCGCGGCGGCCGCCACGATCGCGTCGACGCCCTCGTTGCCCGCCTTTGCGAATCGCGTCGCCATGTTGCCACGCAGTCCCACCACCCGTAGGTCGGGTCGACGCTCTAACAACAGCGCACGTCGGCGCGGCGATCCCGTCGCCACGGTGGCACCCGGCCCGAGACCGGCGAGTGAACGGCCGACGAGCACGTCGGCGGCGTCGAGGCGCTGTGGCACACACGAAAGCGTGAGACCGTGCGGCGTCGTACTGGGAAGGTCCTTCGCGCTGTGCACGGCAACGTCCGCCTCCCCGTTGAGCACCGCGGTTTGAATCTCGACGGCGAACACACCCTGTCCGCCGAGCTCATCGAGTGCGACGTCCCGTCGCATGTCACCCTGCGTTTCAATGTGCACGAGTTCGCACGCCACCTCGAGTGATGTCAGACGCTGCTGCACGTAGGTCGCTTGAAGGAGCGCCAGTGGCGATCGTCGAGTCGCCAGTCGCAGGGCGCTCATAAATCGAAGAGATTCCGAGTGGCCTCACTGAGTCGCGTTCCTTGATCAGTCCCCGCGGCTTCCTTCAATGCCACCGTTGGATGATGCGCAATCTTGGCGACGACCGAACGAAGCAACGAGGCGACCTTCTCACGCTGCTCCGGCGTCAAATCATCGAGCTCACTTTCGCGACGAGCCATTTCTGTCGACACCACGTCGTCGAAGTGTTCTCGAAGTTCACTCACAATTGCGGCCGCGCCGCGCGCGCGCTGGTCGCTCAGGTATCGCTCCACGTCCTCATCAACAATCGCGCGAGCCTCCTCGAATGACTCACGTCGATCACCGAGCGCTTGGCCGACGCGCTCTCGCAGGTCGCCAATATCAATGCGTTGGACGTTCTCGAGGTCTTCCATGTCACTCGACACGGCTCGCGGAAGCCCCAGGTCAACAATGAGCACTCGTTGCCGACATCGGGCGAGGTCATCACGCGTGACTACCGGTTGCGCAACTTCCACCGCCGCGACCACGAGTCGCGCCTCCGTCACGAGCGTCGCCACGTCCTCGAGGGTCGCCAACGCGACTCGATCATCACCTAATTCGGCGAGCAAACGCTGCGCAGTTGACGCAGTTCGGTTCGCAATCGTGAGTCGGGTGAGTCGCGCTGGTCGTGCGAGCAGTGATCGCGCGATGCCACCGGCCAGTTGACCGGCACCGATTATCAACACATTCGCACCCTCAAGGTCAACGCCTAGTTCCTCCGTCGCCATCATGACCGACGCCTGCGCGAAGCTCGTCGTGCCCCGGGCAATCTGGGTCTCACTGCGCACTCGTCGACCTGTCGAAATGGCCCGCTGAAACAGTTCAGTGATCTCTGGTCCCGCGGTCTGTTCTTCGGTTGCCAACTCGAGTGCGCGACGTAGTTGTCCCAGGATCTCAAATTCGCCCGGCACCACTGACTTGAGTCCAGCGGCCACGCTGAAAAGATGCGTCGCCACACCACGGTCGAAGTGCACGCTCAGGTGGTCAGCGAACTCGCTCGGGTCGAGTCCCGTGGCATCACTCAACGTGTGCGTGATCTCCTCGATCGCTCCGTGGAAACGGTCGATGACCGCGACGACTTCGGTGCGCAAACAGGTCGACACAAAGACCGCTTCGTGGATATTGCGTTGACTCAACAAGCTGCGAAGTACCTTGTTCCACTCGTGCTCGAGGACGGTCGCGCGCTCGAGGAGGTCCAACGACGCGTTCTCGTGGTCAATCCCGACCGATATCAGCGCCACGGTGACCTCACACTCACGGTGTCCCTCGAGGACCGGGCGTCGAGATGCCGAGCGAATGCAGCAGTCCTCCGCCCAGCGGTCCGGTGCCGTTGTTGAGGTGGTACATGAGAATCTGCAGCTCGATCGAAAAGTCCACGTAGTGCACGGCGGTGCCGATCGGCACCGTGAGCACTTGAGGTGCGAAGTTGAGCAGCGCGTGAATGCCGGCGCCGACGAGATGATTGGCGACATCTTGGGCGGCCTCGGGCGGCACGCAAATGACACCGACGGTGGCGGGAACGATGGGATCGTCGAGTGATTTCACCACGTGACCGGCGATCGTCGCACCCACGACGTCGGGGTCGTTGTCGTAGAGCGCCGCGAGTTGCGCACCGCGAATAAGAAAATTCGTCGAGTTCACGAGGGCGCGGCCCAAATTGCCGATCCCCACGACGACGACGTCGTAGCGGCGGTCGTGACCAAGCGCCTCCGCGATGTGCTCGTTCAGCACCTGCACGTCATAGCCCGCACCGCGGGTGCCAAATGATCCCAGCCCGGCGAGGTCACGACGAACCGTTGTGGCCGTCACGCCCGCCAACTCGCCGATCTGCTGGGAGTCGATGCGATTGAGGCCGCGTAGTTGCCAACTCTCGGCAATACGTTGATACACGGGCAGACGCGCAATCGTCGGCTCAGAGAGTTTCCTCGGTCGAAGACGCGGGGTGGCCATGGCTCGACGTTACTTTGACCCTCAACGTCCCATTTGACGACTGCGTTCCGCCGCGGCGGCGACCGCCTCAAGGAAAGCGGAGCGCACGGCACGACTTTCGAGGATGCGAAGGCCCGCAGCCGTCGTCCCGCCCGGCGAGGTGACCTGGGAGCGCAACTCTTCTGGCGTTTCGCCCGTGGCGACGAGCAGCGCGGCCGAGCCCTCAAAGGTGCCGACGACGAGTTGGCGAGAGACTTCGCGCGACAGACCCTGGTGGACTCCGGCCTCTATCAGCGATTCGATGACGAGAAAGAGGTACGCGGGCATTGGGCCCGAGAGCCCGGTCACGGCGTCAATATTCTTCTCGCTGACGCGAACAACGGTGCCGACCCCGCCGAGAATTGACTCAGCCCAATCGAGGTCGTCCTTGGTCACCTGCGCACCGCCCGCAATCGCGCTCACGCCCTTTCGCACGAGCACCGGCATGTTCGGCATCGCACGAATGATCGCGATGGGCTCGGGAAACGACAGTTCGAGTCGATGGGTCGAAAGTCCAGCCACGACGGACAAAAGGCGTGTGACGCCCATGGCGGCGCAGTGGCGAGCCGCCGATTCGGCGTGTTCGGGCTTCACGCAGAGCACGGCACCGTTCGCCGTTCCGACGTGGTCGATTTCCAACGACTCGAAGACCGAGACCCCCGTGAGACGCGACTGGAGGACCTCGCGCTGTTCACCCGCGGGCTCGATGATCGCGAGGTCGCCCGGTGGACACCACTTCGCGTCCATCAGACCCTCCGCGAGCGCTGATCCAATCCTGCCGCCGCCAATGATTATCAAGGTGAATGCCATAGCGCAACGCTACAAGGTTCGCTGTCTAAATTCTCGGGCGACGACGATAGAGCGTGGGTAGTCCCAGGGTCATCGCCGTCGGGTAGATCTCGTCGATATACGTCAACGTCGCCCCGACCAACTCGTCGAGACGCTCGACGTCGACCTCGTTGATAGGAATCTGCGTCATGAGATAAATGCTCTCTTCGGGTCCGATGGCGAAGTGGACATCGCGCAGTTCCGCATTCTTCACTAGGAAGAATCGAAGGAGTGCTTCACGGTTCTCTTCGGGGGCCGGCATCAACTCGGTCTCCACGTGCACGCTTCGTTGGCGCAGTGACAGCCACAGAGTGATGACGTCCTTCTCCTCGCCTTTCAGGCGGATGAGCCAGTGAAAATGACCTCGGTCGTCGGGCGACGCTTGATGTTCGATACCTAAGAGGGAACTCGCGCTCCACTGTTGCGACCACGATTGGATCGTCTCGTCCAGTCGACCGGCCGAGCCGGCGTCGCCCAATGGTGCCCGAGTCACGTCAGCAGCGGACGAGACCCGAGATCGCCAACTCCTCGGTGAGGTCGGCCAGGGAGCGCGCAGCCGAGCGCCAGGTGTAACGCCGCGCGAGCAGGACTGCCGCGTTGGACATCGCGGTCGCGTTCTGAGGATCCAGGGCCACTTCCACGGCGTCGGCCCACACAACTTGATCACGCTCGTCCACGAGAAATCCGGTGACGCCTTCGTCGATCAAGGTCATGAGCCCGCCGACCTCACTGGCCACGACCGGTGTGCCGCACGCCGAGGACTCGAGCGCGACCAAACCGAAGCTCTCGGTCCTCGAGGGGACCAGCATGACATCGGAGGCGCGCATCCATGTCGAGAGGAGCTGGTGCGACTGAGGAGCGACGAAGCTGACGTGCGAAATAACGCCCGCTTCCTCGACTCGACGGTGCAGACTCGCGAGGGTTGCGCGACCGTCGGGTCCCGAAGGTCCGCCCACGATCGCGAGCATGATATTTCGGCCGCGGTTTCGAAGTTCGATGAGGGTCTCGAGCGCGAGGTCGACGCCCTTCAGTGCCTGGAGGCGACCAACGAACAACAACATCGAATCTTCACCTTTGATGCCCAGGGCCCGACGGGCTTGCGGGCGATAGCCCGGCGCGAAGAAGGCGTGCTCGACGCCCAGGGGCACGATGTGCACTCGAGAGGGCTCGGCGTTGTAGAAACGAACGAACTGCTCGGCCTCGACCTCACAACTCGCGAGCACCGCGTCGGCGCACGCGAAGATCGCCGCCTCCTGGAAGGCGCGATCTTCCGACTCGCCTTCGAACGTGTCGGCCTTCACGCGCTCGAGCGTGTGAAAGGTCATTATGAGCGGGATGTTGAGTTCGTGCTTGAGACGATGTCCCGCCAAGCCGCTCAGCCAGTAGTTCGCGTGGATCGCGTCAGGGATACCCGTCATCTGGAAGAGTCCGGCCACACTGTCGGTGAACTCCGCGACGTAGTTCGTCAGTTCCTCGCGGTCAAGTGCTGAAGGCGGGCCGGCCGAGACGAAGTGGACCCGGAACCCCGGCTCCACGTTCACGACATCGCCAACGAGGGTGTTGTCTCGACGGGTGTAGACGTCCACCTCGTGGCCGAGGCGAGCCAGTGCGCTCGAGAGTTCGCGGACGTAGACGTTCATCCCTCCGCCGTCGCCCGTGCCGGGCTGGGCCAGGGGTGAGGTGTGATAGGAGAGGACCGCGAGTCGAGCCACGGGGGCATCCTACCGGTGTCTTCCCTGATTCAACAGGGGAACTACCCAGCGCCTCAGGCGTTTTTCAGCACAATGTAGATGGCTCGTCGTTCGGGCACGAGGCCGAAAACTCTCGAATCCGTTGACGCAACGGCGTTGTCGCCTCGAAGATCCAGTTTCGTCCCCACTCGTGCGACGCACCGCTTCAACAGCCACCGATCGGCGTTGCGCGGGTCGCGCACGACGACGACGTCGCCGGTACGAACCCGGCGCCACCGTCGAAGTGCGGTCAGTCGCTCGCCCGGTAAATACGTCGGCGCCATGGACATCCCCTCTACGGTCACGCGCCGAAGGAAGAACTCGAGGAGCCGGTCCATTTCAGTGAACGATAGACGAGCATCTTCACTAGTCTGCGTAAGGAAATAGAGTTTGCACTTCCACGGTGCAGCACGATCGAAAGGCGAAGCCATGACGCTTCTCACTCGCATTAACGAACTACTCGACGCCACGACCACGCCACTCGTCGTCTCGGCACACTGCGACCTCCCCTGTGGCGTCTACGACCCGGCCCAGGCCCGGATCGAAGCGCAGTCCGTGAGGGCCTGCATGGAGAAGTACAACGCCTCGAGCGACGCTGATTTCAAGGTGCGCGCCACCATCATCAAAGAGGAGCGAGCTGACCTGGTGAAGCACCACCTCTGGGTTCTCTGGACCGACTACTTCAAGGTTGAGCACCTGAAGGAGTTCCCGAACCTGCACGACCTTTTCTGGATGGCGACCAAGAGCGCGGGCGACGCGAAGAAGACGAACGACGTCGTCGTTGCCGATCGCCTCCTAAGCGAGATCGACGCCATCGCCGAACTGTTCTGGGCTACGAAGAAGTAACCACTCTTCTACAACCGAGAATCCCGGTGGCTTCGGCCACCGGGATTTTTGTTGAAGGGCTAGGCGAGTTCGGGGTGCGCCGGACAGTTGGCGAGCAGCGGACTCGCGACGTGGACGCTTTCTTCAATCGGCGCCTGGCACACCTGACACGTTCGGTAGGTCCCTACGCGCAAACGCTCGAGGGCTCGATCAACGTCATTGAGTGTTGCTTCAATAGCGCTGACGCTCTCGTTCGCGAATTCGGTCACGTTGCCAAACTAATGGGCCGCCCAGGCTTCCCAATTACTCCTCCCGTAAAACGAGGGCGGTCGATGTGCCCGCAGCCATTCGACCGGGAATTGCGGCCACGACATTGGCGAGCACGAGCGCGCCCACGACGATGAGGACGATGACGGGGCCGGGAACGCTCGGCATGGGGACCGCATCGATCTCGTGCACAAAGAGGTCCCAGAGGATCCGGCCCAGCAGGATTCCCACGGGCACCCCGATGACCACGCCAATCGAGACGGCGATACTCGACTGCCACGCCACGGCCGACGCCAGTTGGCGACGGACGAAACCCAGGGTCTTCAGGAGCGCGAGTTCGCGGCGGCGGCGGCGAACGGAGGCGATCAATGTCAGAGCCAGGGCAACGACGGCCCCGAGTGCCAGTCCGCCGCCGAGGATGGCGGGCGTCGTGCCCATGGACCGGTAGTTGACAATCTCCGCCGGTCGCAAGTGCGCGACCAATCCACCCGCTGGGCGCCCATCGTTGGGATTTCGATTTAGTTTGTAAATTATCTCATGGATGCTGCGAAGGGCTTTCGTCGTATTCGTGCCGGACCGCAATCGTATGAGGACCGCTTGGGGACCGGGTATCGAATTTTGCTGTGCATTAAGTACCGCGGCCGAGAAGTCGCTCGGGGCCACGAGGGCCCCCGAACCCATGTCCAGACCCTTGGTGATCGGCGTCAATGTCGCCGTGCCGACGATCGTCAATGTCGTGGACTTTTTGCCGCTGGAAAAGGTGACCGTATCACCGACGCGTTTATGAAGAGCGGCCAACGTCGCGTCGCCAAGGACCACTTGATTCGCCGCGTCCAAGCCGTGTCCGGTCAACACCGGCGGGGCCACGCGGGCGCCGGGTGTTTCGACCATCATCTGCATCGATTGTCCGTCCAACGCTGCCGTGGCAAAATTTGCGCCCGACCACGACGCGACGTACGTATCGTGGTCGAACAACGTTGCGACTTGGGGCGCAGGCAAGTCCTCTTGACCAGCAAATCCGGAAAGAAGTGCGTAGTCCCAGTTCCAACCGTACAACGACGGATGTGACACGAGGTTGTCAAGACTGGCGCCGAAGGTAACGGTGGTGACGAGGACGACCACCGCCAAAACCGCGCCCAATATGGCAGATCGGACGGGCGCGGCGTTGGCGCCGCGACCGGATTTCAAGGCAAATCGCAGCCCGGTGGCCAACGAAAGTGGGACGCCCGACGTCGTCGTCAGGCGCGTGACCCACGAGTTCTCCGCGAGGCGATCGACGTGACGCCCGAGGCGCAGTCGACGCAGTTCGCGCCGCGCCAGCACGTACGCGAGTGACCCCAGCATGACGACGAGCGCGACGACGCCGAAACCGAGCACCGTCCAGTCGAACGCGACACCCCGGTACGGATAGACAAAACGCACCGGACCGAGTGGCGAGAGTGGTGACAGTGCAATGGCGAGCGCCACGGCGAGCAACGCTCCCATGACGACGGCGATGGCCACCCCGATCAACTCGGTGCCGATCGCCATCGAGTTACTGGCGCCCAACGCTTGGAGCGTGCGCGTCTCAGCCGCACCGGCGCGCAGCATTCGACCGATGGTCAGTCCGCCGATCAAGAGGACGGCAATGCCCGCAATGAGTCCGAACACGCCGAGCGCAATGGCCTCGGGCTTGATCTCTTGTTGCCCTTGGGCGAGGGCCTGCGGGAGACTGCCGCCGCCGGCAATTCCGAACTTGGAAATCGGGTCGACCTTGGCGACCTCTTTGAGCACGCGCGGCACATTCGCCGAGCCCCCCTTCACCTTGAGGGCCATTCCCTCGTAATACGAGCAACACGCTTCGAGTTGATCCGTCAAACCTCTTGACAGCATCACCACACTCGAGCCCAGTGCGTTTATTTCGTTTTGAATGACCGTGCTGTTAATGACGACGATGCCCACGACGGTGATCTTGGGAAACAGGTGCGGCGGTCCGTTGTACGTGGAGCTCGTGATCTCTTTGTCGGTATAGAACGGGACTTGAATCACGGAGCCAACGTGAACACCCATCTCCCGTGCGGCTTGCGCATTGATGACGGCTTCGTCGGGCCGATTGGGATTGAACAGATGGCCCGATATGAGGGTTGCTTTATCCAGGGTCAGGTATTCGGAGCCACCAATGACCGTGGGGGGTGTTTCTCCGGCGACCGTGTGAGGGTGCACTCCTTTCACGCCACCCAGATTGATATTCCCGTCGAATCCAACGGAAATAGCGGATTGCTCGACCAGCGGGAGATGCGCTATCTCGCGGCTAACTTTTGGGTTGTAGCCAGTGGCGGCGGCGCCTAACGCGGGGTCATCGAACGCCGCGAAGACCTGCGTGGTCGCGGGATTGGTGCTCGCCACGTAGACGGGGTAGGAAGAGTCTGTTCGTCGAGCTCCGGCGAGCGACGCCATCGAGAGACCACCCACCAACGCGATCAAAAGCGTGAGACCCAGGTAACCGCCCCATTGACGCGCCAAAGTTGCCCGGAAGCGAAACGAGGCAACCCGAACTATGTGGTTCATTCCGTTGAATCCCCCACCCTGACCTATTACTCGATGATGTCAGCACCATCGTGAGGAACGCAGGTAGTTGGCAACACTTCGTCGCTTGGTACTAACACCTCGGCTCTGTGTAAGGCCCTCGTGACCGTCACGCCTGTGGCACCATCGCAATTGCCATCACGGAGGAGCGACTCGTAACCCTTCGGAACGACAATTTCCTGAGTGTTCCCGGTCACTTTGCAAGAGTTAGTAGGCTCCCTTGAGCCAAGAAACAAAGATGTGCGAATCGTTTGAGGGCAAGCACAGAATTTTGCTCGTCCTAGGCATTTCCAAACTGCCAAGCATCGGGCCGCTAGCTCATCGGGAAGAGCAGGGGACTTTTAATCCCAAGGTGCCGGGATCGAGACCCGGGCGGCCCACCGATCAATGTAGAAGTTCGGCACATTCTTGTCGAAACAGTTTCGGGACATCCTTTACACAGGTTCGGGACATGCTTTACAGAGGTTCAGGACTTGCTTGACACTAAAGCCGCCATCGGCCTTTGCTCTTAGTTGAGCGGGAGGTGGCCTGAATGCTCATTGAAATGATGCAAAATGGAACAGCGTTATGACGCCGTTATGGCGGTCATGCAGGGCGGCTTCACGGTCACCGAAGCTGCGCAAAAATTCGGGATCAGTCGAGAGTCTGTCTACGTCACTCGCTCAAAAGTCCCACAGTTCACTCCGTCATGCCGGTTCGGCAATCTGGAGAGCCATGACGGAACCTATAACGGTCGGCGTGGCTCTGCTCCGGTGTCATCGTTCTGCCCGGAGTGACCATCACCTAGAGCCGCTGAGACTCGTGCAAGGATTCCAGTTCATCCTTTGAGAGGACGTCATCGGATGGCAACCTGAGAAGCATTGCTTGTCAACGCGCGAGCAAGTCTCTTCACCCTTTGACGTCGTATTCGTCGTGGAGGCGAAGCCAGCCCATTGGCTGATTGCTTTCGTCACGGCCTTTGGGCGCGCGATCGAGGATTGCGTAGTAGCCCATCAGAAACTCCGTGCCGCGGGCGTAGCTGGAATAGCAATGGTAGAGGGCGTCGCGTTCAAGCGTGAACGTACTCACGCCGTGTCCCTCGGAGAAATAGACGTCGAGGTTCGTTCCGGTCGCGCTCGCGTTCTGGCGAGTGACGTCTGGCAGAGTCTCACGGATGGTCGGCTGCTCGTCGATTAACTTCAGAAGGCCGAGCTCGCTGGCCTCGAGCTACCCCACGGCTGCGTCGCGAGTCAAGCTCTCGCCAGCTGAAACGCCGAAGTCGAAGTTGAAGTCGCTCTTGTAGCTGGACGCCCAGTTGAAGTTCCAGCCCATTCGCTCGCGAAATTCAAGCAGTTTGTCGATCGGTGCTCGCGAAACGCAGATTAACGTCAGGTCGCGAGCCTTCAGGTGAGCGAGGACACCGTCGAAGCTGTCAGCAGTCGACGAACAACTGGGGCATCCAGCTTCGTAGTCGGGTCCGAACATGAAGTGGTAGACCATCAACTGCGAGCGGCCCTCAAACAGCTCGGCGAGTGTCTTGTTTCCGTCAGCGGTGTCGAGCCTGTATTCCTTCGTGACTGGCACCCACGGAAGGTTTCGACGCTGTCGCGCGAGTTCATCCTCCCTCCGTGAAAGTTCCTTTTCGAGCTCGAGCAGGTCAGCCCTCGCGGTGAACCACTCCTCCCACGTTCCTATCTCGTGATCAGTCATTAGTTGTCTCCTCTCTCACATCATTGGCATATGAGCGGTGTGGGGCACGAGCCCCGCGATCGACGAGGGGTCGACAAGGATAACGACGCCGAGCCCGATAATGGCGAGCGCCACCGGAACATCGATAATGAACCTGGCCGGCAGAAGCTTTTGGGCGACCACGACAACAGCGATGATCGCCATCCAGATGACGTTCGTCACCCCGAGCACGATGAGCATCGCCATCAACCCGATGCTCGAGCCCACGCAGTCAAGCCCGAACACCATTCCAGAGTTCGTGCACGTAGCGCACCGCTCACGAAAGCATCGCTTCATTGGGGTCAGCTCGTAGGCGCCGGCGATGATGGTAACGACACCAGCAGCCATCGTGCCGTGAGGCTCGTACAGCACGTACACGGCGACACCGACCATCGCCCAGACAGCGATATACGTTGCGGCAAAGACGGTCGCGGTGAGCAACCGCGCAGTGGAGTCGCGACGGCGAAGTATCGCAGGAATCGCTCCGGGGAGCATCATTGCTGCCATCATCGCTACCCACACGTTGATGTAGAACCCGAATGCGCCGAGTTGGGTTGCGACGCCCCTGTTCATCCCCTCCATCTCGTGCGCCGCGAAGATCCAGCACGCGCTGGCGAATCCCAAGATCGCCGCAGTCGTGCGTGCTGTGTAGAGCATCGAATGATTCGAGATGGCAGCGTCACTTCCGCCCGCTGCAAGTCGTTGGTGACGCGGCCACACCTCTCGTTGCCAGGAAGTAGACGGTTCGCCGTGTCGCGCCGACTGACGTGGTTTCATCGCCCTCTCCTTGTCTGCGTCACTTGCCAGTGCCGAGGTCGTCGGAGAACCCCGCCGCAAGTCGCGCCCACTGAGCAGTGGGACGTCCGCCCGGCCACACCGGTACCGGTAGCCAAGTGGACGAGCCGATGCTAGTCCGCGTGTAGGTGCACCGCTGTGGCCAGCCAGCAGGCGAGTTCTCCCACTGCTCTTGGCGTCCGTACACAGTGAGATCCATGAGTGCGTAGCTGTTGTCCATTGCCTCCACACCGCGGTGGGTCGTCCAGTAGGTTTCGTAGACGCGGTCGCCGTCGTGCACGTAGCAAACTAGATGGAACAGGCCGACTTCCCGGCCAACAAGAAGGGCGTCGAGGGAATCCTCGGCCGAGTACCAGGGCATGTCCCAGCCCATGAAGTCGCGGTAGCGGACGCTCTCT
>Ga0208586_1000070_pt1 | contig 39371 bp, 34 predicted proteins | sample NGESurshal072012_6_FD_184471 | JGI IMG/M metagenome (GOLD analysis project Ga0208586, IMG submission 184471) | Arctic peat soil microbial communities from Barrow, Alaska - NGEE Surface sample 53-3 shallow-072012 (SPAdes) | ecosystem: Environmental > Terrestrial > Soil > Wetlands > Peat ... | reverse complement strand
ATCCCGCCACTGCTCGGCCCGCGCGCAGACCACCTCAACGTTCGCGATTCCACTATCGGCAGCCACACGTTCGATGAACCCGCACTTGCGAGCTTGACTCTCGACAAGTCTGACCTCCGCGCCGGGCAAAGCTACGGCGAGTGGGAGCCCGGGAAAACCAGCGCCGGCACCGATGTCAGCGATCCGGCCGGCCTCGCGCACCACCCCCAGCTCGAGTGCCACGAGCGAATCGGCGAGATGCACGTCGATCGCATGCGCCGGCTCTCGCACGGTCGTGGGAGCCAGCTCGTCGGCTGCCAACGCCGTCAAGATCGACTCGAGTTGGCCAGCTTGCCCTCCTGACAAGCCATGACGAGCAGCAAGGCCCGACAGCAGAAGCCGCATGTCGCCCTCGCCGGCTACCCGGGGATTCATTGCGATCTCAAGAGACGGCCAACAACAGGTGTTTCACGTGAAATCATCCACCCTCCCAACAGCGCCATGTGTTTCACGTGAATCACATAGACCACTCCGCAGCCCTCGTCCCACGCGCAAACCACAGCCCGGCCGCGGCCGGATCCAGACTCAACCCTCGCCCGGCTCCACGACCAGATATCTCTCCGGTTCCTCGCCCTCGCTGTGGGTCTGCACGCCACCGCGCTCGCGCAGATACTCATGCACGATGCGCCGCTCGGAGGCCGGCATCGGATCCAACTCAATCGCTTCGCCGCCGCGCAACGCGTCCTCGGCCGCATCGGCGGCAAGCGACCTGAGGGCCTCCGCGCGTCGCTCGCGATAGCCGTCGGCGTCGATCACGACGCGGGCCTCTGGCGAGCCACCACGGAACACGATCCGTTGGGCCAGATGCTGAACGGCGTCGATCGTTTGCCCACGCCGGCCGATGAACAGGCCGAGATCATCACCCTCCACACCACCGGTCAGGATCCCGTCGGTCAGCTCGACTTGCACGTCGGCGTCGAGGCCAAGGCTGTCCACAACCTCCTCGAGTAGCTCCCTAAGAACTGAAACGGGGTCCTCCAGCTCCTCATCCCCGAGATCCTCGGCCTGACTCATCGCCGCCTGCCTGAGCGCTTCTTCTTCTTACGTGGCGGCGGAGGCGGCGCGCTGCCGCCACTTCCGCCGGCGCCCGCCAACGCAGGCTCACCCCTGGGCGCTCGGCCGTCATCGGGCTTCCCATTGGCGACGGTGTTGCTAGTACCCGGGGGACCAACCCCCTTTCCGACCGCCACCGGCGGAGGACCAAAGCTGCGACGGACGAAATAACCCTGGCCAACCGTCCACAGGTTGGTCGTGATCCAGTACACCAACAGACCCGCCGGATAGCGGTACAGAATGATCACGAAGAACAGGGGAAGCGCCATCATCAGGCGGCGCTGAGTGGGATCGGCCGTCGCCGACATCGTCATCGTCGAGACCAACTGCGAGCCCACGTAGAGGACCAACAGGATCACCAGGGCGATCCCGGTGGCCTTGGAGGTGATGTCCGGTATGAACAGGAATTTCGCCGAGCCGGGAGCGACCGCCTGGCAACCTGTCTGTTCCACGTATTTGGTGGGCAAGCCCGCGAACGTTGCGATCGTCGTGTGGTGCAGCGAGTTGTAATGGGAGACGAGCGCCTGTCCGCATATGTTCTTCTTGAGATCCGTGCGCAGCATGTAGAAAAGCGAGATGAACACAGGAAGCTGCAGCAAGAGCGGTAGACAGGAGGCGAAGGGATTGACTTTGTGCTCCTTGTAGAAGCCCATGATCTCCTGCTGCTGGCGCTGCTTGTCGTCCTTGTACTTCTCTTGCAGCGCCTTCAATTGAGGGGCCAGGCGCTGCAGTTCCTGCATCGAGCGGAACTGCTTGAGCGTCAAGGGCACCAAGACCGCCCGGATCAATACCGTCAGCCCCACGATCGCCAGGCCCCAGCTCGTCGGGGTGATGTGGGTGTGGATGAAAACCAGGATCGACTGGAAGACGCTTATCAGCGGCGAGAACGCTTCCTGTATGACGTTGGCGAGGATGAACATTTCAGAGCTGGAGCTGAGCTAGTGCCCGCGGTGGCGGTCGACACCGAACAACCGTTGAGCCTCGACCGGATCGTACCCGCCGTCGCTCAACGGGTTGCACCGCAGCAAACGCCATATCGCGAGCACGAGGCCCCTCAGTATGCCGTACTCCCCGACAGCCTGTACCGCGTAGCGTGAGCAGGTCGGCTCGTACTTGCAACGTCTGGGAAGCGCCGGTGAGATCAGCCTTTGATAGAGCCTGATCGGCGCAACGAACATACCCCGCATCCAATGCACTGGGTCTGAACGTCCGTGCACATCGCTGAGGCGCCCGACCTTCATGACCCTCCCGCCAACTCCTCGCCGTCAGCCGAGGCCGATAGCGATCCATCGGGCTCCTGCGTCCTCAAGCCTGCGCGAGCGATCAATTCCCCGAGCGCGCCGTCGATTCCGGCAAGACCCTCACGCTCGGCCAGCTCGCGAGCCTCGGGTCGCGCCACCACGACCACGTCGTGTCCGCCTTCAAGTTGAGACTCGACACCGTCGAAGGCCTCGCGAAGCAAGCGCTTGACATGGTTGCGCTCTACAGCCCCACCGACCTTGCGCGACACCGACAAACCAAGACGGGGGCGATCGATCGACACGTTCGGGAACGAGTAGAGCACGAGATGGCGATTGGCGACAGAGCGACCTTGGCGATATACCCGCTCAAACTCTGCGCTGCGCGACAGGCGTCGACCACGGTGCTGTGACCGCCCCGTCATCGAGCGCGGGCCACTAGGTGGAGAGGCGCTTGCGCCCCTTGCTGCGCCGCCGCTTGAGCGTGAGCCTTCCCGCGCGTGTCCGCATGCGGGCGCGGAACCCGTGGGCGCGGGCGCGCTTGCGTTTCTTGGGCTGATAGGTGCGCTTCATATCGATGATCTCCGACTACGCTGGCATTCATAGCGCAACCGCAACGATTGACGCCAGGGACAGACCGGCTCGCGCCGGAGCAAGGAGTATAAAGGTCCCGCCGTCTTTCGCCGCCGACCAGACTCGGCGTGACCGGCCGACCCTCCCGACTGCGGAATTTCTCGCCATTTGCGATGAGCCGATCGCGCTCGCTGCAGAACGCAGGCCGGCTGGGATATATTCGGTTGACCGGGCCTTTGCGGCCCCCCGCGAATGATTCTCGTCAACTCTCTCCCACAAGGAGCAGGTTCTCGCTGCCGTGAGCACAGAGCTTGAGCACATTTGGTCCCAGATAAAGACGGAGCTGTCGGCCACGGTCGAGGAGCCGATCTTTCGTATCTGGATAGAGCCCTTGCGAGCTGTCGACCTCGACCGCGATTCGCTCACCCTGGAGGCCCCCAGCCAAACCTACGGCTGGATCAGGGAGCGCTTCGGGCGCGTACTGCAGGCCTGCGCCGCCGCGGTGCTGGGGCCCGCGGTAACCGTGCACATCGTTGAGCGGGGTGTCCAGCCAACCAACCAGGCCGGGGACTCGCGCGAACCGTCCACCAAGACACCCACCGCCCGCACTCAGCACGATCAAGGACTCTGCGCGAATCCCAAGCTGACCTTTGACCAGTTTGTCATCGGCGACTCCAACAGGCTCGCCCACGCGGCCGCCCTGACCGTCAGCGAGCTCCCGGCGCACGCTTACAATCCACTCTTCATCTGCGGACCTCCGGGCGTGGGAAAGACGCACTTGCTCCGATCGATAGCGAGCTTCCTGGCCGTATATAGCCCAGGACTACATCTGCGCAACACGACCGGAGAGGCCTTCACCAACGAATTCCTGAGGGCCCTGAACTCAGGCAGCTTGGAGGCCTTCAAGTCCAGCTTTCGCCACGTGGACGTACTCCTGATCGACGATGTCCAGTTCCTCGAGCGCAAGACCAAGACCGAGGAGGAGTTCTTCCACACATTCAACGAGCTGTACGACGCGGGTAGTCAAATCGTGCTCACATCCGACCGACCGCCCAGCGACCTTCAGGCCCTCGAAGACAGGCTACGCGAGCGCTTCCAGGCAGGGCTCGTCGCAGATATCCGCCCCCCAGACTTCCTCACCCGCATGGCGATCCTGCGCAAGCGCGCCGACCATGACGGGATCGAACAAATCGACCCCCAGACGCTCGAGCTCATCGCCCAGCGGATCACCCTCAACGTAAGAGCACTGGAGGGCGCTCTGATCAGGGTTGTCGCCTTCAGCTCGCTTACCGGGCGACCACTCGAAGCCAAGTTGGCCGGCGAGGTGCTCAACGGCCTTTATCCTCAGTCCGAGACGCCGGCTCGTTCTATCGCCGAGATCAAGACCGCCGCCTGTGAGCAGTTCGGGGTCTCACCCGATGAGCTGATCTCCCCCGCTCGAACTGCACGTGTGACATGGCCACGACAGGTCGCCATGTATCTCGCACGGGAGCTGACCCAGGAATCCTTGCCCTCCATCGGGCGGCAGTTCGGTGGCCGAGACCACACAACCGTCCTGCACGCTTGGCGTCGAACCGAGAAGCGGATGTCGACCAGCCCCGCCTCGCGTACAGCGGTCGAAGAGCTACGAGCTCGTCTCAGCTCAAAGGAGACTGGGTCATGACCGACTGGCTTGAGACACTTCCCCGGTTCTAAGCAATCTATCCCCAGCCCATGCACAGAACCACACCCCCATCGACAATCACCGCCAGACAATCCACATATCAACAGCCCCTACTAACCCTACATTCCTGATCAGGTGCCTAAGTGAAGCTCTCCCTCTCAACAGCTGACCTACTGGCTCAACTACAGACTGCGACCCGTGTGGCTTCTTCTCGCGCGTCCGTCCAAGCTTTGTCTGGTGTGATGATTGCCGCTGAGGGTGATCAGCCGGTACTGCTTGCGACCGATATGGAGGTTGGCTTGCGGGTGCCCCTGCCCGGAGAAATCCTCCATCCCGGCTCGGCTGTACTGCCGGCCAGGCTTTTGCTCGAAGTGGTGCGCTCTCTGCCTGGGGACACGGTCACTTTGGAGCTGCGACAGCAGGAGCAGGATGTCGAGTTGATATCTGGACCGGCCAGATTTCATCTGCGGACGCTCCGCGTAGAGGACTTTCCGTCGCTTCCCGCACCAGATCCGTCGACCCGCATGACGCTTCCCACAGAGGTCTTCGTCGAGACGGCTCTGCAGGTCTCCCGGTCCGCCTCCAAGGATGAGACAAGGCCGGTGCTGACGGGCGTTTTGATCTCGGCTGGAGCGCAGGAGCTGACCATGGTTGCGACTGACTCCTACCGCTTGAGCGTCAAGCACGCGACGTTGGCGGCTGCGCTTGAGGGAACGATCGAGGCGAATGTTCCGGCGCGCTCTCTGCAGGAGTTGGCTCGGATTGCGCAGTCGGTGACCGAGCCCGAGCTGGCGGTCAGCACCGGCCAGAATCAGATTGTGTTCGAGATCGGGGACATCGTGCTTTCCTCGAGGCTCATCGATGGCCAATTCCCGAACTATCGCCAACTCCTGCCCGAGTCGGTGGAGCACGAGCTGCGACTCTCAAGCGGGGAGGTGACCGACGTAGTGCGCCGCGTCAGTCTGCTGGCCCAGAAGAACGCGCCGTTGCGACTCAGCTTCAGCGAGGGAGAGCTGACAGTGTCTGCGCAGACACCCGATGTCGGCGAGGCCAGCGAGACGCTCCCAGTGCCCTTCGCCGGAGAGCCGTTTGAGATCGGCTTCAACCCTGAGTTCCTACGCGACGGGCTGGAGAGCGTGGAGTCCGATGAGCTCGTCCTCAAGTTGATCAGTCCCTTGCGGCCGGGCCTGATCGAGTCCCCGGATGGCGGCGAGTTTGTGTATCTGATCATGCCGATCCGACTGAACACCTAAGCCTAATGTGGGCGGGATGAGGTGAGGTGCAAGTCACCAACTTGCAATTGCGCGACTTCCGGACATACGCGCGCGCGGAAGCCCACCTCGGCGACGGCCTGACCGTTGTGCATGGCGCCAATGGCGCCGGCAAGTCCAACCTGCTCGAGGCGCTCTACTTCGGCTGTACTGGTCACTCCCAGCGAACGCGCTCCGAGCGTGAGATGGTCCGTTTTGGCGCGTCGACCATGCGAGTGGTCGTCAACCTGACGCACGAAAATCGCCAACACGAGCTGACGGTTGGCTTCCAGCCGGGGTCGCCCAAGCATATGACGGCCGATGGCGCCCAGGTGGAGAGACTCGCGGATGTGCAGGATCGACCCCTCCTCAGCGTCTTTTCTCCAGATCGCCTGGAGTTGCTCAAGGGCGCCCCTGCGCTGCGCCGCGCCCATCTAGATCGGCTCGTCGCCGCTCTGTGGCCGCCGAGGGTCGCAACCCGCCACGACTACGCGCGAGCTCTGGCTCAACGCAACGCCCTGATCGCCGGCATCCGCGCAGGGCGTGCCTCACGCGCGACTCTGCCCAGTTGGGACAACCAGCTCGCTCGCCATGCCTTGGCCCTGAGGGATGACAGAGCCACTGCGGTGGCGCTCTTGGCTGAGCCTTTTGCCGATCGGGCCACACAACTGGGCTTGAGCGGCGAGCCGCGACTGGAGTACCGACCGCGCTCGCGCGCCTCCGATACCAGCGAGTTCGTGCAGGAGCTTGAAGCGAAGCTCTCCAGCGACCTTGAGCGGGGCTTCTCCACCCACGGACCCCACCGCGACGACTTGGCGATCCTGCGCGACCGGCGCGAGCTGCGTAGCTACGGCTCACAGGGCGAGCAGAGGCTTGCGCTGCTTGCGCTGCTGTTGGCCGAGCGCTCAGTCCTTGCGCGGGAGCGCAACCGGATGCCCCTGATGCTGCTCGACGACGTCATGAGCGAGCTCGACCTGACACGCCGCGAGCTGCTCTCCGCCGAGCTTCGCGACGGAGGTCAAAGCGTTGTCGCGACGACCGACCTGGCTCACGTTCCCGGTTCGGGCGATCGCTCGGTTGCGCGCCTGAGTATTTCGCCGGGCGCGATCTTGGGTGAGGCGATGGCAGCATGAGTCGCCGCGCACCTCGCCCATTTTCCCTTGCGCTTGGGGGCCTGACCGATGCGCTGGCGCCGGCTACTCCGCTGGCCCGTGTGCAGCAGGTTTGGGAGCAGGCCGTCGGCGCGAAGATCGCCGAGGCCGGCCGGCCAACGGCCGAGCGTGACGGCGTGCTTACGGTCGCCTGCGCCGACGCCGTGTGGGCCGCCGAGCTCGACCTGATGGGGCCTGAGCTGGTGGTCCGCCTCAACCGCATACTCGGCGATGAGCCAGTTCACAAGCTTCGCTGCCGGATCCTCTGACGAGCTTTCGACTCGTTCCGCGAGGCCGTGCTCGCACTGTCCGCTGGAGGCGCCCGCTCGAACACCTCTCACCCATACCCTTTTGGCTTATTTGCAGGCATTTTGAGCTTGTTGACGGCGCAGTTCGCAGGGGCCTCTGTGCTATCTTTCTATAAACAAACTCACCGCCCCGGACCGAGGTCAAATGGACCCCGAACCCGGGGCGTTCTCGCGTCATCGGAGGACCATTGGCGACCGATACTTCAAGCTCGCAGACCAAGGCTGCCGTAAAGGGCGGCGCCAACGACCCGGCCATGGGAGGCGACGCCAGCTACGACGCACAGGACATCACCGTTCTCGAGGGCTTGGAGGCGGTCCGCAAGCGCCCCGGCATGTATATCGGCTCGACCGGGGTCATGGGCCTGCATCACTTGGTCTATGAGGTTGTGGACAACTCGGTGGACGAGGCTCTGGCCGGCTTCTGCACTGAGGTCGCGGTGAGGATCCATCCAGATAACTCGGTCACGGTTGTGGATAACGGGCGCGGGATCCCCGTGGCAATGCACGAGAAGGAGGGACGCCCGGCGGTCGAGGTCGTGCTGACCGTGCTGCACTCGGGAGGGAAGTTCGGCGACGGAGGTGGCTACAAGGTTTCCGGTGGCCTGCATGGCGTGGGCGTCTCAGTGGTCAACGCTTTGTCGGAGCGTCTGCTCGTGGACATCCGACGCGATGGCCACAGTTTCACGCAAGAGTATTCGCGCGGCGCTCCCCAGCAGGAGCTCCAGCAAGGAGATGCGCTCGCGGCTGGAGCCTCGACTGGGACAACCATCACCTTCCTGCCCGACGCCGACATCTTCGAGTCGCTCGAGTTCGATTTCCACACCCTGGAGGAGCGGCTGCGCGAGACCGCCTTCCTCACGCGCGGACTGAAGATCTCGATCGTCGACGAGCGCGGCGAGGGCCACTCCGCCGAGTTCCAATACGAGGGCGGCATCGAGGACTTCGTCGTCTACCTCAACGAGAACAAGGACACCGTTCACCGCAAGGTCGTCTTCTTCGCCGGCGAGAGCGACGAGGGTGCCGCCGAGGTGGCGATGCAGTGGAACTCCTCCTACCAGGAGTCGATCCACTCGTTCGCCAACAACATCAACACGCGCGAGGGTGGCTCGCACATGTCCGGCTTCCGCTCGGCGTTGACGCGCACGCTCAACAAGTACGCCCGCGATCACGGTCTGCTCAAGGAGAAGGAGGACAACCTCTCCGGCGACGACGTGCGTGAGGGACTCACCGCCGTCATCTCGGTCAAGCTGCGCGACCCTCAGTTCGAGGGGCAGACCAAGACAAAGCTCGGCAATCCAGGGATGGCGGGCTTCGTCGAGTCGATCGTCAATGCCGGCTTGGGCGAGTTTCTCGAGGAGAACCCGAGCGAGGCACGCGCGGTGATCATGAAGGCCGTGCAGGCCCAGCGCGCGCGCGACGCTGCGCGCAAGGCGCGCGACCTGACACGCCGCAAGTCGGCCCTGGAGAACTCGACACTGCCCGGCAAGCTCGCCGACTGCTCTGTCAAAGACCCGAGCCTTGCGGAGCTGTTCGTTGTCGAGGGCGACTCAGCCGGCGGCTCAGCCAAGCAGGGGCGCGACCGCAACACCCAGGCGGTCTTGCCGCTACGCGGCAAGATCCTCAACGTCGAGAAGAGCCGTATCGACAAGGTGCTGCAGAACACCGAGGTTCAGGCACTCATAACCGCGATCGGCACCGGTGTGCGCGAGGAATTCAACATCGAGAACGCGCGCTATCACAAGGTGGTCCTGATGACCGATGCCGACGTCGATGGCGCCCACATCCGCACGCTTGTACTGACGCTGCTCTTCCGCGAGATGCAGGAGTTGATCGAGGCCGGCTACGTATACATCGCCAAGCCGCCGCTCTACAAGCTCAAGCAGGGCTCGCGCGAGCGCTACATCGAGAAGGACTCCGAGCTCGAGGACATTCTGCTCTCCGACAAGTGGGAGAAGATCAGCGTCTTCGATCGCCATGGCACCCAGTTCAAGCTGACCGACACACGCTGGCAGCGCTTTGTGCGCCTGCTCGCGCAGTACGAAGGCTGGTCCTCGACACTGCGTGCGGCGCACGGCCACGAGATGGTCCAGTTCCTGGAGGAGTCCTCGCTTCTGGGTGAGCAGGTGATGAACGCCGAGAGCGCGATCGAGCTGCTTTCTCGCGCTGGCCTTGAGGGTGAGACCCACGCGACCGAGCTGGTCGAGCAGGATCCTCTGGAGCTGCGTGTGAAGGCGGTGGAGACGCGTACTGGATTTGCGCGCACGCATCGCATCAAGCGCAGCCTGTTCGACTCGCAGGAGTACCGCCAGCTGGCCTCCGTTCACAAGCAGTTGATCGAGCTTGCCGGTACCCCCGCCTTCGAGGTGCGTCTCGGCGACGCCCGCGACAGCGCACCCTCGTTCGAGGCGTTGCGCACGGCGGTTATGACCGTCGCCCAGAAGGGCATCAAGCTGCAGCGCTTCAAGGGACTCGGCGAGATGAACGCCGAGCAACTCGGCGAAACAACGATGGCTCCCTCCTCGCGCACCTTGGCTCAGGTCACGCTCGAGGACGCGGCCGCCGCCGACCGCATCTTCTCGATGCTGATGGGTGACCAGGTCGAGCCGCGCAGGGCTTTCATCGAGGACAACGCCCGCACTGTTGCCAATCTGGATGTGTAAAGGAGTGATGGTTGATGGCGTCTGCTGATGTGATCGGCGGCGGCAACATCGAGCCGCGCGCACTCGAGGAGGAGATGCGCACCGCGTATCTCGACTACGCGATGTCGGTGATCGTCGGGCGTGCCTTGCCCGACGTGCGTGATGGCCTGAAGCCCGTGCATCGCCGCGTGCTCTACGCGATGAACGAACTGGGGCTCGGCCCCACTCGCTCCTACGCCAAGTGCGCCAAGATCGTGGGTGAGGTGATGGGCAACTATCACCCCCACGGCGACTCGGCCATCTACGACGCGCTCGTGCGGATGGCCCAAGAGTTCTCGATGCGCTACGAGCTCGTCGACGGGCAGGGCAACTTCGGCTCGATCGACGACGACCCGGCCGCCGCCATGCGCTACACCGAGGCCCGTCTAGCACGCATCGCCACCGAGATGCTGCGCGATCTCGACATGGACACGGTCGATTTCACGGCCAACTACGACGGCTCGCGCCAGGAACCGATGGTGCTCCCCGCGCGCTTCCCCAACCTGCTCGTCAACGGCTCCTCGGGGATCGCGGTCGGCATGGCCACGAACATCCCGCCGCACAACTTGCGTGAGGTGATTGGCGCGACGATCGCCTACATCGACGACCCCGAGATCGACCTCGACGGCCTCATGCGCCACGTCAAGGGGCCGGACTTCCCGACTGGGGGAATCATTCTCGGGCATCAGGGCATCCGCGACGCGTACGAGACCGGCCGTGGCCGCGTCCGCGTTCAGGCCAAGGCTCACATCGAGCCATTGCGTCAAGGTAAGGAGGCGATCGTCGTCACCGAGTTGCCCTTCATGGTCAAGAAGGCCGGCGAAGGCAACCTGATCACCAAGATCGCCGAACTGGTCAACGACAAGCGCATCCCCGAGATCTCAGACCTGCGCGACGAGACCGACAAGCGCGGCATGCGACTCGTCATCGAGCTTAAGCGCGACGCGATCCCCAAGGTGGTACTCAACAAGCTCTACAAGCACACCTCGATGCAGACCACCTTCGGCGTGAACATGGTGGCGCTCGTGGACAACGTGCCGCGCACGCTCAATCTGCGTGCGGTGATCCACAACTACGTGGCCCACCAGCGCGAAGTCATCGTGCGACGCACCAAGCACGAGCTCTCCGAGAAGGAGGCGCGCGCGCACATCCTGCAAGGCCTGCTGATCGCGCTCGAGAATCTCGACGCGATCATCGATTTGATCCGCGCCTCGCGCGATCGCGAAGCCGCGCGCGAACAGCTGATTGAGCGCTTCGAGCTGACGGCCATACAAGCGACCGCGATTCTCGATCTGCGCCTCTCCCAGCTGACGGCGCTCGAGGCCGACGCGATCGCCCAAGAGCACGCGGACGTCAGCGAGCGCATCGCTGAGCTACGCGCGATTCTGGGCGACGAGACTCGCGTCATGGCGGTCATCAAGGAGGAGCTCTCAGAGATCTCCGAGCGCTTCGGCGATGAGCGGCGCACCGACATCACCCACTCAGAGGACGAGATCGACATCGAGGACCTGATCGCCGATCAGCAGATGGTGATCACGATCACGAATACCGGCTACATCAAGTCGCTGCCCCTGGCCACCTACCGCCAACAGGCTCGCGGCGGGCGGGGCGTGACGGGCATGGACATGAAGGACGGCGATTTCATCGAGCACCTTTTCGTCTGCTCATCGCATGATTACTTGCTCTTTTTTTCCAATCGCGGCAAGGTCTACCGCTCCAAGGTCTACGAGTTGCCCGAGGCTTCGCGCACCGCCAAGGGTCGTGCGCTCGTCAACGTACTTCCCCTGCGCGAAGACGAGCGCATCCAAGCCGTGCTCTCGACGCGCGACTTCACCGAGACCAAGTACCTAGTGTTCGCCACGCGCGACGGCACGGTCAAGAAGACCGAGCTACTCGCCTACAACACGCCGATCAAGGCCGACGGCATCATCGCGATCAACATTCGTGACGACGACGAGCTGCTGGCGGTACGCGCGGTCGATCCCGAGGACGAGATCATCATGGTCTCCAGAGCCGGTCTGACGGTGCGCTTCGCCGAGTCGGCCGTGCGCTCGATGGGTCGCGATACGACCGGAGTACGCGGTATGGACGTGGGCAAGGACGGCAAGGTGATTGCGATGGATGTCGCCCGCGACGATATGGACCTGCTCGTCGTGACCGAGAACGGCTACGGCAAGCGCACCCAGATCGACCAATACAGAAAGACAAACCGCGGCGCCAAGGGTGTCAAGACGATCGGCCTGACCGAGCAGAAGGGCGCGCTGGGCGGAGCGCTGGTCGTGCGCGAGCACCAGGAGCTTGTCTTCATCAGCGTGGGCGGAATGGTCCAGCGCACCGCAGCCGGTGGCATCTCCAAGCAGGGCCGCTCTGCCACAGGTGTGCGCGTCATGAACCTCAAGGACGAGGACGTCGTCAGTGCGGTCGCGCTTGTCGTGGACAGTGGCGAGGCCGAGGAGGTCGAGGAGGCCGAGGGCGTGCAGGAGGGATTGGCTCCGGCGGATCCGGAGCCGGCAGATCAGGAGCCAGAGGCCGAGTAGTTTCCCAGCACCGTAGGTGGGCCGGCGTCTTGCTGCATGGAGGCCCTGTCGTGTATTTCCGCTGAGCGACTGCGCATTTACCCGTACATCGGCTGCGGCACTCAGACCCGTTTTCCGCGGACTAATGCCGGTCACATCGACGCGAGCCACGGCGATGATGGAGGCATATAAACGCGGGAAAGGGATCAGCGATGGAGCCTCAGGAAAGCGACCAAGAGCAGTTCGACAGGGCAGTGGACAAGACCGGCAAGAGGGTGCTGGAGGTGCTCGCTGGATTGGCGATTCTGGCGGCGTTCCTCATGTCGATGGTGGCGCTTGTACAGAGCGGCGATGTCCGCGAAGTCAGGGTGATGGTCCGGCCCGCTTCGCACCAAGCAACCACCGTCGCGACTGCCACAAAGACGATCGACACCAAGGTCGTGGGCAGTGGCGAGCGTGGGCCCGATGGCAAGATGCACGACATGTTCACCGTCACCAACTTCCAGGTCAAAGTCGGCCAGCCCGTGAGGCTGAAGATCGACAACACCGACGATGTGCCGCACAGCGTCACGGCGCCAACGGCAGGCGTGAATATCATCGCGCAGCCCGGAGTCCATACTTACACCCTGCTTGTCACTCAGGCCGGGAAGTTCCAGTGGAGCTGCATGCTTCCCTGCGACACCGAAACCGGCGGCTGGGCGATGCAGCACCCCGGCTACATGAGCGGCTATATCGTCGCGAGTTGAAGAATCGGCCCATATCGTCGCCGCCGTCCGCTACATTTGAAGGACCAGAGAAAGGAGGTGGTCCTACGTTGGCTGACAGTATTTGCGGGACTCTGGAGGTGGCCGGCCGTTAGGCCGAAGCACTCGGCTGGACCCGCCTAGCGGAATCCAACCCGGGCCACCATCGCGCAGGGCGCCGGACTTGTCCCTCCGGCCCGTAACGTCTCGCGCCACTTGGCGCCAGGGCGAAGCGAAGTCGGCGCGATCGTGTCCAGCACAGTTGAGAGCGGGGGGCGCCTGGTCGAGGCGCCCCCCGTGCTTTAACGGCATCTTGCCTCGTCAACCTCGATCGAGGCATCGGAGGGCACCGAACCCGCCCGTGCCGCACGAGCACCGGACCCCACCGTACCGCACGAATATGGGCTGCGGTGGCTCAGGCGGCGGCCGGCAGATACTGCCGCCAAGCAGCCGGGATCGTGGGGCTGGCCACGTGGATGAAGATCTCCGCGCGCGGAGTGCGAGGCTTGTGGCGAGGATGCATGCCGGCCTGGCGCGGAAGCATGTCCCCCTTGCGCCTGTTGCAAGGAGCGCAGGAAGCCACGATGTTCTCCCAGTTGGAAGTTCCGCCCTTCGAGCGGGGAATCACGTGGTCGACGGTGAGGTTGGAGCGGGACCCGCAGTATTGGCACATCCAACCATCCCTCGCGAACACGGCGCGACGCGTGATCTTGCGGCGGTGGGTGTCACGGGGGACGTGCACATAGCTGACGAGCCTGATCACAACAGGTCGTGCGAGCGTGGCGCTCTCGGAGTGAAGCTCCCACAAGCCGCGCTCGATCAGCTCGGCCTTCTCCTTGAGCAGGAGCACTACGGCGCGCCGCACCGAGCACACGTTGATCGGCTCGAAAGTCGCGTTGAGGACGAGCACCCGGCCACCCATCGCCGTCCTCGACGATGAGCTCGGTCCGTGCCGCTGGTGCTCTGCGGGCGGCACGGACCCCACTGGCTCTGTGGGTGCCGTGCTTTCCATCTTCAGCGCCGGAGTGTAGCGGGCCGTCCGTCTGCCCGCCGCCAATCTCACTCGACCGATGTGTCGCCGGGCTCGATGGTGGGCTCCTGGGCGTACTGTGCTGGGCGTTCAAAACGCTCGCCGTCTCTGCCACTTTGGGCCTCCTCCGGACTTCGCAAGCGTTCAAGCTGTCGGATAGGAGCCGAGCACGCGCACTTGCTCGCAAAGCCCTTGCAGGCCGGCCAAAGCCTCGTGAACTCGTGGCTCGCTCAAAGACCCATCGAGATCGACGAAGAACATGTACTGCCCCAAGCGCTCGCGCATGGGGCGTGACTCGATCTTCGTCAGATTGATCTGCCGTCGTGCGAACTCGTCCAAGCACAAAACCAGCCACCCGGCCTGGCCGGCGCCGGCGCCCCAGAACACGAGCGAGGTCTTGCGCCCCGGACCCTCCGGCGAGCGTAGCGGCGGCGGGCCGGCAGAGGCGTCCTTGCGCGCAAGCCAGACGAAGCGCGTCTCGTTGTCCTCGCGATCCTGGATCCCCTCGGCGATCACCACGCAACCGTTCAGCTCGGCCGCCAGTCGTGTACCGATGGCGGCCCACTGTTCCCCATCCCCGCTCGCGCCCGAGCCGGCGCTCTCGTGTTCAGCCACCAGTCGTACGGCCTCTGCGGTCGAACTGGCGGCCGTGACGCGAGCATTCGCCAGTTGCTCTCCCAGAAAGACCCGGCATTGACCGGGTACGTGCGGGTGGGAGACGACTGTCGTGATCCGCTCGTACTCGATTGGTTCGCGCGCAATCAGGTAGTGGCGTACCGGCAGAACCCACTCTCCGACGATCTCCACGTCGCCGGCCTGCGCCGCCAAGGTGTCGAGCGTGACCGTCACAGAGCCCTCGATCGAGTTCTCTATTGGTACGAGCGCCCACTCGACCGAGCTCTCCTGGACAGCAATAACGGCGTCCCGGATCGTCTCCATCGCGATCGGCTGCACCGCCGAGATGCGCACACTGCCGAGCAGCGCCTCCTCGCTGAAGGTGCCCTCCGGCCCGAGATAGCCGGCTCGCGGCAGCGCGCTATCCGGTCGAGACATCAGTGCTATCTGCCGGGATCGCCGGATGGCGCCCGGCCATCCCGGGCTTCGTGGCGAGCGCGACGCGAACAGCCTCCGCCTCCTCGGGCGATAGCTCCAGCTCGCCGAGCCCCCCGTGAATCTGCTTGGCGTAGACCCTGGCCTGGTCGCGGTGATGAATACAGGTCAACACGACCCCCGAGCGTTGGCCGTCGAGCAAGGCAATCGACACCGATTGCTGCCCGGAAAGCTCGTTGTAGGCGTCATAGCGAACCAAAGCGTGGTGGGACACGGCTCCGGTGAGCGCCAACTCGACTCCGTCCAGGCGCTCGTCCAGCCGCGCTGCAACCTCGCCCACATATTCCTGGAGCGCTTCGAAGGCCTCCTGCAAAGAGGCGCAGTGGGCGATCACATCGCGGCTCTCCCCTTCGCCAAGCACGAGCTTTTGGGCGCCGCGCAAACGTCGCATGGACCGCGCAAGCAATCCGCACCCGAGTAGCGCGAGAGCTGCCACGGCAAGCGCTGCAAGCGCAAGGATCCCTTGGGTGCCAGTCAGCGCGGTGGCGGCAGTCATCGAGCACAAGTTAGCCGCTCACACGGCTGTCCAAGGAGCCGTGTGAGCGGCACAGGGTCCAGTTGTGCGCACGCTGGGAGATTTGCGCCAAGACCAGCCCGGCGATCGAAGGCTATTTGCCGAAGATCACGATGTAGGTGCCCTTGTTGTTGGAGAGTTCGCTCTCGCCGGGCACCTTCTCGATGTTGATCGTCACCCTCGAGGCGGCTCCGAGGGTGACCCCGTTGACCGGAATGTCCACGTTTGAGGTGCTCCCAGGTTCGGTCTTGTTGATCGTATGAGAGGCATACAGGGTCTTGCCTTCGGTGGTCACAGAGACGTCGACCTTGACATTCGTCTCGGGGTTGGAGCCCGCGTTTTCGACCATCACGGTGAAGGTTGGGTTGGAGCCTCCACTGACGTGGTTGATCGTGGGCGAGCTTTCGAGCGTGGTCGTGCCCACGCTCACGCCCTTCAACGAGTGCCCGTGCGTGCCCGGTGCGATCGCGCCGCTGGTGGAGGCGGACTGGCCGGAGATCCTTGCCTGCACGGTGGATGGGGTGAGCCAGCCCAGATTGGGCAGGAACCGGCTTTGACTGGTGCTTTGGCCGCTCACTCCACCTGCGGTCAAGGCTTCCTGGATCAGGGGAACCACGCGCTGGGAATAGAGGATGTCTGAGGCGAGAAAGGCCTCCATCGCTCCGGCGATCTTGGTGGCGGCCTGCTGGGCCTGGCCGCCCAGCGCTTCGCGTACCTGGCCGGCGACCTTCGACAGGCCTTCCACGCGCAGGTTGAGCGCCGAGAGCAGGTTGCGCTGGGCCGAGGTCATCTGGCTCGGGACGCTGAGGCCTTTCGCGCGTTCGGCCAGTTCTTGGGCCTGTCGGCGCAATTGGTCGATCTGAACCTCGACGTCCAACGCCGACTTGCCTGAGGCTCCGGACAGGGTCGTGAAAAGCGGGCGCGCCGTTTGCGTTTCCGAGGACTGCCCGATCTGGTTGACGCTCTGGTTATAGCTTTCCAAGGCCTGCTGTTTGCCGCGCTTGAGGCAGCCGTTGACGAGCAGCACGATCACGATCAACAGGACGACACCGACGCCGGCGGCGATCCGCCGGCGGACCATCATCGCGTGGTGGTCTGCGCTTGAGACGGCGCTCGATCCAGCTCCCCGGGACCCACTGGTCCTTGGGGCGGCCGCACGCGGGCTCGGCTGTTGTTGGGTGTGCGCCGGCCGGACGGTGGTCGGCTGCTCCTCGTCCTCGTCGTCGAAGAACGACAAAAGAGTGCTCCTTGCAGGGGCTTGTGAAGCTCACCAGTATGACCCCACCTGCACTCGGACAGTTGCGCGAGTGGCCTTTGCAAGTTCTCGGTCAGTCCGAGATCGCGCAAACACCCAGCAGGGAAAGGCCTTCGCGGCGGCGAACGCGGAGGCTGTGGACACCGCTGAGACTCTGATTGGGGGCAGCATCCGCGTCACCGACGAGCGCGCGCAGCGACGCGGCGAGCTCCTGCTCGGCCGCTATCGCTTGGTGGGGCAGCTTGGCGCCGGCGGTTTCGGGGTGGTGTGGCATGCGCACGACGCGCAGCTCGACCGCCCGGTCGCGCTCAAGCGGATTCCCCTACCGGGCGATGAGGATCGTGAGCGTGCGACCCGCGAGGCGCTTGCCACCGCGCGGCTGTCTCACCCCGCGATCGTGGCTTTGTACGAGGCGCGCGCCGATGAGGATGCTTTCTATCTGATCTCAGAGCTCGTCCAGGGCGACACCCTGGCATTGCTGATCGCCGAGGACGAGCTGCTTGACGAGGAGGTGCTCCAGATCGGCGTGGCTCTCTGCGAAGCGCTTGCGCACGCCCACGCGCGAGGCGTTGTCCATCGGGATGTAAAGCCCCACAACGTGCTCGTCCCACAGGAGCGAAACCGCTCGCACGGCTCGGCCGGGCCGGCGGCCAAGCTGGCCGACTTCGGTGGCGCGACGCTGGTCGGCGACGAGTCGCTCACACGCAGCGGGGATGTGTTCGGCACGCTCGCGTATATGGCGCCTGAGCAGAGCGATGGCGAGGAGGCCGGCCCCGAGGCTGACCTATATTCGCTCGGGCTCGTCCTGTATGAGGCCCTCAGCGGGGTCAATCCTGTGCGGGGGCGCACGCCCGCCGCCACCGCGCGGCGCATCGGCTCGCCCATCGAACCGCTTGCTCGCCGTCGCCGCGACCTTCCGCGGGAGCTCACGCGCGCCCTGGACACGGCTATGGCGAGTGACCCGCACCGGCGCGGCACCCTTGAGGACTTGAGGCTGGCCTTTGTGGGGGCGCTCGAGCATCGTTCCAAGCGGAGTCGGTCCGGGCGTTCTCGCGCGACTCGCCCGGCGCGGGATGCGATCCCCGAGTGGATTCCGGGCGATGGCCGCACGCCAGCGGCTGACCCGAGCAGGGTTAGGGCGGGGATCCACAGCGATGTCTCCGAGAACCTTCGCCGTGGAGTGGGTGCAGCCTCCGTACCCGCTCCGATGCCGGCGGCGGCGACTTCGGCGCCCGAAGCTCACGCCAAGGAATCAGAGCCGGTCGAGCGTTCGCGTGGACTCGTCCTTTTGCCGCGGCTGCTTTGGCTCGGCTGCGTGCTGGCCATCGCCGCCTGGCAGGCTGCCAACGGACGTGTTGGCGTCTCGCTCTTGGTGCTCGTCGCAGGCGCGCCTTTGCTCCTGCTGCCACGCCGCGCCGGTCCCGGCTGGCTTGCGGCCGCCCTTGCGCCGATCTTGGGCCTGGCGGGCCTGGCGGGAGCGTTCCCCGCGCTCGCGGGCCAGCGGGCGACGTGGCGCTCCAGAGCGGCTCTGGCCATGCTCGGCTTCTGGTGGCTGGCCTTGGCCGAGCCTTTGCTGGCGCGTCATCTGTGGCTTGGCCCTCCGGCCGGGCTGCCGCCCAGGGAGCTGTGGGAGGCCTCATTTGACACGACCTCCAAACAGGTGGTTGGCCCGATGCTCACCATCGAGCTGGCGATCGGCGCCGTTGTCTGGGCGCTCGCGGCGGCGGTCTTGCCCTGGATCGTGCGCGGGCGCAACGCCGCACTCGACGTGGTGGCGGCTATCGCATGGACGGTCGCCTTGCTGGCGGCCGTACCCCTGTTGGAGCGCGCCTTGCTTGCTCACACCACCGAGCCGAGTCCGCACGGCGCCTTGCTCGGTGCTGTGCTCGGGTGTGGGGTTGCGATCTGCGCGCGGGCTCTGCGCGGCCCCACTTGAGGATTTGCGTTTGCCGTTCTCCGGCTCGCCGAGGGAGACCCGAGTACGGTTGTATGGGCGTCGCCGTTGCGTGCGGCGGGTGGGCGGGCCTTAAAATGGGAGGATCGTTTCGATCGAGACGAGGGCGCCCCAAATGAATCCGCTGAGGACACTAGAGAATATGCTGGCCGGTCTGGTCGAAGGCACCTTCGGCCGGGTCTTCAAGGCCGAGGTTCGCCCGATGGAGCTGGCGCGCAAGCTGGCACGCGAGATGGACGAGAACAAGACGGCCTCGGTCTCGCGCGTATACGCGCCCAACGAATACTCGGTCTGGTTGTCTGCGCGTGACCGAGCGCGCTACGAGGGCGTCGAGGGTGAGGTGATCGATGAGCTGTGCGCCTACCTGCTCGAGCACGCTCGCGCCGAGAACCTGGCCTTGGCCTCGCGCCCGCACATCGTCTTTCACACCGACGAGCATCTGCAGCTCGGCGAATTCGGCATCGAAGCGCGCTTGACCAGCAGCGAGGAGGAGCCGGACGAGTCGCCTGCGCCCGCTCCGCCTGTGGCGCCGGTGCGGCCCCCACGCGGAGGCGATCGACTCGAGCCGCCGGCGGCGGGCAACACGATGATCTTCAGCAACTCCGAGAGGGTGCGCGGCGCGGTCGAAGGCACCGGCCCGCGGCGCAGATCTAAGGCGCTGCTCGTCGTCTCGGGCAGACGGCTCCTGCTGGCGCCCGGCGGCGCAGAGGTGGGTCGCAGTCGCGAGTGTGACATCGTGCTCGACGATTCGAGCATCTCTCGCCGCCACGCCGAGGTGCGCCCAGGTGCATCGGGCTGGACGATCGAGGATCTCGACTCGACCAATGGGGTGAGTGTCAACGGCGTAGCCGTGCACGGCTCTCAACGGCTGCACACGGGGGACCGCATCGAGATGGGCTCCACAGAGATCTTCTTCGAGATAGCCCCATGAACAACCTCGAGCCAGTCTCGGTGATGTTGAAGTTCGGTTTTCTGATCGTGCTCTACCTGTTCCTGCTGTGGGTTTCGCGCAGCGCCTTGCGCGACCTACGCGGTGGAGGCACCCAGCTCCCCGACGGTCCCGGCCAGACTGTCTCGCCACCCGCCGACGCGACAGGTCTTCACTCGGCGTCGAGCTTCGGGCCGGCGGATCTGGTGGGGCGCGCCCCTCGTCTGGTCGTGGAGCGCGCGCCGGGCCACGAGCCGGGCATGATCTACGATCTCGGAGGGGATGTTGTGTTCGGTCGTGGCGAGACGGCCGAGATACGGCTGACCGATCCGTTTGCGTCCTCGCGTCACGCCCGCGTCTATGAGCAGGGCCGGATTCTGGTGATCGAGGACCTGGGCTCGACCAACGGCACGTACCTCAACGAGGAGCTGCTCGACGGTCCTCGCCCGTTGCATCCGGGCGATCGCGTGCGTATCGGCGACTCTGAATTCAGCTTCGAGGTCGATTGAGGTGCTGCGTGTAGCCGAGTATTGGTCCGGCACGGACACGGGCCTACAGAGACGCGCCAACGAGGACTCCATGCTTGTTCGCTCGCCGCTGTTCGTGGTCGCCGATGGGATGGGCGGAGCACAAGCCGGGGAGGTCGCCTCGCGCCTGGCCGTAGACACCTTCAAGGGCGGTCTCTCAAATGGCTCGGATCCCGAGGCCAGCTTGCTTGCGCAGGTCGAGCAGGCCAATGCGCGCATCAACGAGCTCTCCCACGCAAACATCGAACACGCGGGCATGGGCACCACGATCACCGCGGTCTACCTGGGCGAGCAGGACGTGGTGGTCGCACATGTGGGCGACTCGCGGGCCTACTGCCTGCGCGAAGGCGAGCTGTTGCGCTTGACCGACGACCATTCGCTGGTGGATGAGCTGATACGCCAGGGCAAGCTCACCCCGGAGGAGGCCGAGGAACATCCGCAGCGCTCGGTCATCACCCGCGCGCTTGGGCCCGAGGCGTCCGTGGAGGTCGATGTCCGCACGTTCAGGGCTCGCCCGGGAGACGTGTACCTCCTGTGCAGCGATGGCCTCACCACGATGCTTGCGGAGGAGGACTTGCTCGGTGTACTGGCCTCCAACCTGAATCTGCGGGATGCGGGCGAGCAGCTCATCGCCGCGGCCAACGCAGCCGGCGGCAAGGACAACATCACGGCGATCCTGCTTCGCGTGGAGGAGGCACCCGTTGCGGAGGGGTCCTCCGGTGAAGACCACACCACGATCTCTTCGCTTGCGCCGAGCGGCGTCGGCGCGGTGGGAACGGTCGAAGGAGACACCGGCGTTCATGTGTCTCTCGACGGGGCCGCCCGCGTCGACGGGGCCGCCCGCGAGGAGGCTCTGTCGGCTTTGCGCCATGAGGCTTCCCCTGAGCCTCGCGTCGAGGCGTCGTGGGCGTCGGAGGCGATGGATATTCGCTCGCCTGTGGTCCCCCGCCGTCCACGCCGTCCCGTGTCTGCGCCACCGCCGTCGAGAGGCGCGCGTGTCGGACGGCGCTTGCGGCGCCTGCGCGCTCCCCTGATCGGGCTCGTGGTCGTGGGCCTGCTTGCCGCCGGTGCCTATCTGGCCTTGCAATCGGTGTATTTCATCGGCACCAACCAGCGCGGCATGGTCGCGATGTTCAACGGCTTGCCCTATGAACTGCCTGGCAAAATCAGGCTCTACAGCAGCGACTACGTGTCCGGTGTGAGCGCCGCGACGCTGTCGAGCCCACGCCGCGAAGAATTGCTCGACCACTCCTTGCTTTCCGAAAGCAAGGCGGCCCAGCTGATGCGACAGCTGGAACTGGGCCAGCTCAGCGGCGGATGAGCCGCGTGGAGCGCATATGAACAGACCGATCGTCCGCCTGTATGGACTGGTGTTCGTCCTGTTCGCTCTGCTGATCGCGTTCACCTCGCGCTGGACCGTGTTCGAAGCCTCCTCGCTGCGGGCCAACGCCCTGAACAAGCGGGGCCTGCTTCAGCAAGAGCGGATCGCTCGCGGCGAGATCCTCGCCGACAACGGGACTGTGCTTGCCCGCAGCGTGAAGGGCTCTGAAGGCACCTATACGCGCCGTTATCCCACCGGCTCTCTGTTCACGGCCCCCGTCGGCTACTCCTACATCGAACGCGGCCAGGTCGGTTTGGAGCGCTATCGCAGCAGCGAACTGGACGGTCAGAGCGACACGAGCGTCCAGGGCATCCTCGATCAATTGCAGGGCCGGCGCCCGCGCGGCAACACGGTTGTGACCGCGCTTGTGCCCTCGGCGCAGCGAACGGCCGTGACGGCGCTCGGCGAACACGAAGGCGCCGTCGTCGCGCTGGACCCGAGAACAGGCGCTGTTCAAGTTATGGCGTCGACTCCCAGCTATAACGCAAACGCGGCTGCTTCGGACAGCGCGTTTGCGCGGATCACGCGCCAATCCGGCTCGCCTTTGGTCAACCGCGCTGTCGAGTTTGGCTATGCGCCTGGCTCGACCTTCAAGGTCGTGACTGCCACCGCCGCGATCGATACGGGCCAGTTCACACCGCAGTCGACGGTGAGCGGACGCAACGGGGTGCCGATTTCGGGCGTGCCTCTGAAAAACGACAACAACGAGAATTTTGGCCAGATCACGCTCACCGAAGCGCTTGCCCACTCCGTGAACACCGTCTATGCCCAGGTGGCCGAGCAGCTGGGCAAGCAGACGATGGCGCGCTACATGAGGCGCTTCGGCTTCGATCGCAAGCCCCAGCTGGACTACCCCGCCGACGAAATGTCCTCCAGCGGTGAGTATTTGGGCGAAAAGCTGCTCTCGCCCACGAGCGTGCGTGTCGATGTGGGTCGCATGGGCATCGGTCAGGACAAGCTCAGGGTCACGCCTCTGCAGATGGCCGAGGTGGCCGCGGCGGTCGCTGACAAAGGCGTCTTGATGAAGCCTCACCTGACCTCGAAGATCGTGGAACCGGACGGTCACGTGACGCAGCGCATCTCCCCCAAAGTGCAGTCGGTCGTGATGAAGCCGTCGACCGCGGCGGCAGTCACCGGGATGATGGAAGCCGTTGTCTACAGTCCCGGCGCAACCGGCGCAAATGCGCAAATAGAAGGGGTTCGAGTTGCGGGCAAGACCGGTACGGCCGAGACGCTGGGCGTGAGCGAATTCAACAATGTGTGGTTCATCGCTTTCGCCCCGGCGCAGAATCCGACCGTCGCCGTGGCGGTCACCGTTGCGCATGTCCCTGGCCAGGGCGCAACCTTCGCGGCGCCTGTGGCAAAGCAAGTGATGGAAGCGCTGCTTCATGGGTGAACACGGCACCTATTACCAACGCTGGAGGAGGGACCTTGGCCACTGGCGCCCCCTCGGGACCGCACGGGCGCCGCGGATGGGAGGGCGATCATGAGCGCAGTCGAGGCGGGCACGATCATCGACGGTCGCTACCGCGTCGCGGCGCGTCTGGGCTCGGGCGGGATGGCCGAGGTGTATCTCGCCGAGGACACGTTGCTCGGACGTCAGGTGGCGCTCAAGCTGTTGCACCATCGCTTTGCAGAGGACCAGGAGTTCGTGGAGCGCTTCCGTCGCGAGGCCTCGAGCGCCGCCGGGCTCTCACATCCCAACGTGGTCGCAGTTTTCGACAGAGGTGAGTGGGACGGCACCTATTACATTGCGATGGAGTATCTCCCGGGACGCTCGCTGAAGGCTGTGGTGCGTGAGCACGGGGCGCTCTCCCCGCAAGACGCGACCGACATCGTGGTGCAGATCCTGCTGGCCACCCGCTTCGCCCACAAGCGGGGAATCATCCACCGCGACATCAAGCCGCACAACGTGATCCTCGACGAGGAGGGGCGCGCGAAGGTCACCGATTTCGGGATCGCACGAGCCGGCGCGTCGGATATGACGTTGACCGGCTCGATCATGGGCACGGCTCAGTATCTATCGCCCGAGCAGGCCCAGGGGCACGCTGTCAGCGAGACCTCGGACCTGTACGCGGTCGGGGTGGTCCTGTATGAGCTGCTGACCGGCAAAGTCCCCTTCGAGGGCGAATCGCCGGTCACCGTTGCGCTCAAGCAGGTTTCGGTCGAACCCACACCGCCAAGCGCGCTCAACCCGGCGGTGACGCCTGCCTTGGAGGCGGTCGTGATGCGCTCGTTGGCCAAGGAGCCGGCGGCGCGCTTTGCCAGTGCGGACGAGTTCATAGCTGCGTTGCAGCAGGCGCGTGAAGGGATCGCGCCGGCGCCTGCTTTCAACGGGGCTCCGCCCACCCAAGATGCGGCGGCTCTGTTCGTGCCGCCGATGTCTCAGGGCGAGGATGCCTCCGCCGAGGGGGCGCAGCGACGCAAGCGCGCCTTGTGGATCGCGGCGGGCGTAGCGCTGCTCGCGATAATCGCGGCCGCCGCGCTGCTGTTGTTGGTGAAACCGGCCAAGAGCGGCCGCGTGACGGTGCCTAATCTGGCCGGCGAGACACAGGCTGCGGCCGTTGCCTCGCTACGCCACGAAGGACTCGTGCCCGTCGTGTCGCTCGCTGCCAATGCGCGCGTGCCCACCGGACAGGTGGTGGGCAGCACGCCGCCTGGTGGCACGATCCTCGCCAAGGGCTCGCGCGTGAGCGTGGTCGTTTCCTCTGGACCCGGAGTGATCGGGCTTCCGGACGTGAACGGCAAGAGCAGCTCTGAAGCCGTGAAGATCCTGCGGGAGAAGGGTTTTCAGCCCACCACCCAAAGCCAGGCCAGCGAATCGGTGGAAAAGGGCCGTGTTATCTCGACCGATCCCGCCGCCGGGATCGAGGTGCAGGTCGGCAGCCCCGTGACCGTGCTTGTGTCCTCGGGGCCCAAGGAAGTGAATGTGCCTGAAGTGACGGGAGAAACGCAGGCCGACGCGACGGCGACCTTGGCGGCGGCGGGCCTGAAGGTGAGCGTGTCCAAGCGCGAAGTCGCCGAACCAGCCGCGGGTACGGTCATCTCGCAGACGCCTGGAGCGGGCACGCAGCTGAAAGTGGGAGGCGAGGTGACGATCGTGGTGGCCCAAGCACTCAAGAAGGTGGCAGCCCCTTCGGTCGTGGGTCAGAGCGAAGCCCAGGCGATCGCAACGCTCACGAGCGCCGGCTTCTCCTCGAATACCGTCTCTCGCACCGTCACCGATCCAACCAAGGTTGGGATCGTCGTACAGCAGAGCCCCGAAGCGGGCCATAAGCTCACGGCAGGCGCGACCGTCACGATCGCGGTGGGGGCCTTGGGCCAGCAGACCACCTCGACTTCGACGACAACCACCACGCCGCCCACCCCACCGGCGTCCGCGCCCGCAACGGGCCCGCCATCGGCGAGCGGGTGAGGCCTACTTGGCGTCCGCACCCGCAACGGGTGCGCCATCGGCGAGCGGGTAAGGGCCTAGTCGAGTAGACGCCCGACGCGTCCCTGCGCCGCCGCATGTTTCGTTCGAAATGGGGGCGCCGTTCTCTTGGATCGGGCTCGTGACGCCCCTACTTGAACAGCGTGATCTCCGAGATCTCCGCCGTCTGGCGTCCTGGGGACAGCTTGGTGATCCACACCAGGTAGTAGCGGTAGAGGAGTTTTGAGGGGTTGACCGCAATCTTCGTGTGCGAGCCGATCGTGCGGGCGCCGGCTAGTTGGGTCCATCCGAGCGCCGCCACGTTCTGGGTACCCCCGGAAGGGGTGGAGGAGGGAAGCCCGGTGGCGGCGTAGATGCCGGCGGCGAAGCCGGGAGCGGGTGTTTGGATCTCGACCGCTCGCGCGGCCACGCCCGGCGCAGCATCGATCGAGATGCCGAGCCCCGGCTTGCCCAGCGAGCCGGCGATGTAGTGCTCGGTGCTCCAGGTCGTGTTGATGTCTCCGTCCACCACGCTGGCCACGTCTTCGGCGTGTTCGGGGCCCGTACCGAACGGGTTATACGAGGATGCTGCGTCCTGGGCAAGCACCACTGGCACAATGCCACGGCTTGCGTGCACGTCGGGCGGTACGCCTGTGCCGCTGTGGGTGTGGCCTGCCAGGGCGACGAGTGTGACCGCGACGACTGCGCCCAGCAGAACGAGCGAGACGATCCAGCGGGCGGGGTGGCGCATGCGCCAGGGCAACAGGCGCCGCGCCGGCGAATCGAGGGTGCGCAAAACGGCCGTGACCTCGCCTGTCACCTGGCCGGCGCGGGCTGTCTCGATGGCCAAGGCCTCCTCCATGTCGAGGATCATGCTGTCCATGTCCGGGTAGCGACGATCCAGGTCCTTGGCGGTGGCACGTTCGACCATGGCGGCCGTCGCGGCCGAGAGCTCGGGGCGCGCGAGTTGCACGTCGGGGACCTCCTCGCGCACGTGCATCATCGCCACTGCGACCGGCGACTCGCCGTGGAAGGGGACTTGGCCTGTGAGCATCTCGTAGATGACGACCCCCAGCGAATAAACGTCGGACTGCCCGCTCACGCCTTGACCGAGGGCCTGCTCGGGAGATACGTAGTCGGTTGTGCCGAGTACGCGCCCGTCCATGGTGAGGCCTTCCTCGGTCAAGGTGCGCGCGATGCCGAAGTCGGTGATCTTGGCGCCCCCCTCGCCGCCGAGCAGGATGTTCTGGGGCTTGATGTCGCGGTGCACGATCTCCTGCGCGTGCGCGGCGCCCAAGGCGCGCGCGATCTCGATCGCGTAGGCGAGCGCAACCGGTGCCTCCAAAGGCGCCTCGCGCCGGATCAGGTCCTTCAAGGTCTCGCCTGCGACGTGCTCGAGAACGATGTAGGGCGTGCCGAGGTCGATGTCGGTCCTGCCCTCGTGCGAGTCCCACTCGCCTGCGTCGATCACGGTGACGATGTGGGGGTGGTTGAGTTGGGCCACGGCTCGCGCCTCGCGCCGGAAGCGCTCGAGCTGGTCGGAGTCCGAGGCGATCTCGCGGTGCATCAGCTTGATCGCCACCTCCCTTTCGAGCACGGTGTCGAACGCGCGGTAGACGGTGCTCATGCCGCCGTGCCCTATGCGGGCGTCCAAACGGTAGCGACCGCCCAGGGTGGTGCCAAGGATGACGTTGGTCACGATTGGAGCCTTGGGGGCCTGAATATGCCCATGTGGGCGTGGGGTGAGTGCGAGCGTTTTATTTTTTTGATGGTTGGGCGTGCCGGTCTGTGTTATCGCGCATGCGTCGGACCACAAACAGCGCCAGCACCCCACGGTAGAGAGCGCAAGCCCCCAGCAGGCGGGCGCGCCTGGGCGGAGTCAGCAGGGCGGAGCTTGCGAGTGTCGAGAGCAGCGAGCCCGCGGCTCCCGCGGCGAAAGGCAGGCGTAGTTCGGGGGGCGTGCCGCGCCTGGCCAGTTGCAGGCTCTTCAGGGCGGTGGCCGCGGCGATCACGGGCAGGCCGGTCTGCCAGGAGAGCCGGTCGGCGTCCAGACGGGAGAAGCCGCACGCTCGCGCGCTTGCCAAGCTGGCGCCGCTGCGGGAGACGCCCGGGAAGAGTGCACAGGCCTGGGCCAGTCCGAGGGCCAGCCCGTCGCGCCAATCGGCCTTCTGGGCTTGGGTGTCGTGTATCTCGCAAACGGTTGCCGTGTGTGCGCGCGCACGCGCGCGCGCGAGGCACCCCTTGTGCGCAAACACCTCCCCGGCCGCGATCGCCGCCGATCCGGCCAATAGCCCGGCGGCGATCGTGCCCGGCGTCCCCAGTCGCCGCTCGACGCTGGAGCCCAGCGCGTAGCCCGCAAGCGCCGGCGGCGTCACGGCGGCGAGCAGGAAAATGGGCTTGCCGCCGCGCAGGCGCCCTGTTGGCGGCCGCAGGAGCAGCGCAAATGCTGTGCCTGCGTGCAGAGCGACCTCGAAAGACTTGCGCAGATCGGGGTCGAGCTCTCCGTAGCGCCAACCTGCCAGCCAGGGCACAAGGGCGGTGTGCGCAGAGGAGGAAATCGGCAGCAGCTCGCACGGCCCGTGCAGCAGCCCCAGCGCGAAAGCCTGGCTGGGGGCCAGCTTCGGGGCGCTTTGCCCAGCGTCCCGGTGAGCGGCCTCGCCACGCAGAGCGGGTGCAGGCGCGCTCGCCGGGCTCAACTCACGTCGGCCGTGGGCTCGGTCTCCGCGGTCGGGGTCTCCGGCGAGCGTGAGCGCCGACGCACGACTGCGTAGACGATCCCGACGACCACAAGCGCCACGATCAGATAATCGATGTACTCGAAGGCTTTGCGCACGCTCGTCCAGTCGCTCCCCAGGGCGTGGCCCGCGAATGCGAGTGCCACCACCCAGGGGATGGTGCCGATCAGGGAGAACACGGTGAAGCGTCCGAGCGGCATCTTCGCGATGCCGGCGGGCAACGACACGAAGGCGCGCACCAGGGGGATCATGCGCCCAAACAGAACTGTGGGCTCGCCGTAGCGCTGGAAGAATCGATCGGCGCGGTCTATTTGGGCCGGGCCCATGTGGACCTTGGCGCCGTGGCGTTCGAACAGCTCCAGGCGACCGCCCCGCCCGACGGCGTAGGCAAACCAGGAACCGACCATCGTGCCGATCAGGCCGGCCAGGACGATCCCGGTCATCGTCATGTGATGGTTGGCGCCGCTCTGGGTCGGGTCGGCGACCGCGAACCCGGCGAACAGCATCACCACCTCCGAGGGGATCGGGATGCAGGCGCTCGACAGTGCCATCAAGGCAAAGATCCCTGGCAGACCCGCTTCGCGCACGAAGTGCGAAGTTTCGTTGACGACCGTTTCAGAGATCGAGGCGAGCACAAGCAAGTGCAGCATGTGCCGGCAACGATACCTGGCCGATCTCAAGCATCCGCCGCCGGCTGGCTCTGCTCCCTCCCGCCCTGCGCCTGGCATCGCATGGTGCCGCCCCGTAGGGCGCTAGCGTGCGGCGCCTATGCGCGTCTGGATCGACCTGACCAACAGCCCCCACGTGCTGGTCATGCGCCCCGTGGTCGAGCTGTTGCGCAGGGACGGCCACGAGGTTGAGGTGACAGCCCGCGACTTCGCCCAGACGCTGCAGCTGCTGGAGCGTTTCGGGATGGCGCACACGGCGGTCGGCCGCCATCGCGGCGAACGCCTGGCCGACAAGGCGGTTGGCTTGGCGAGCCGCTCGACCGCGCTGGTGCGGTGGGCGCGGGCCCAGGCGTGCGAGCATGGTCGATTCGACATCGCGTTGGGCCACGGCTCAAACGACGTGAGCGTGGCGGCGCGGCTGCTTCGAATTCCCTGCTCGACCACCTTCGACTACGAGTGGGCGGCCGTCCAGCACCACGTCAACTGTCGTTTGGCCCAAGCGGTCGTGGTGCCTGAGGCGATCCCGCCTGAGCGCTTGTACCGCTATGGCGCCACGGGCAAGGTGCGCGCCTATGAGGGACTCAAGGAGGAGTACTACCTGGCCGACTTCGAGCCCGATCCGGGAGTCCTTGGTGAGCTTGGGCTCGACCCGGCGCGACCGATCGTGGTGGTGCGTACCCCTCCGGAGGTGTCGCTCTATCACCGCTTTGAGAACGACCTGTTCGCCGATGTGCTTGAGCGATTGCGCGACGCGGCGGGGCCGAGCGATACCGCCGATGCGTCCTGCGAAGGGGTGCAGTCGGTCGTGTTGCCGCGCACCGATGCCCAGCGTTTGCAGCTGAGGGAGGTGCCCGGCTTTGAGGTGCCCGAGCAGGCGATCGATGCCCAATCGCTGATCGCCTACGCCGATCTGGTGATTTCGGCGGGCGGCACCATGAATCGGGAGGCGGTGGCGCTTGGGACTCCCGTGTACACCACATTCGAGGGCCGTCTGGGCGCGGTCGACGAGCGTTTGATCGGCGAAGGACGCCTGCGCAAGTTGGGCGACGCGGCCGAGCTGGACCTCGCCAAGCGGGATGCCCGCAGCGTCTCCTCCGATCGCATCCGCCGCGATCCGCGACGCCTGGTCGAGCTGTTGCTGGCGCCACTCGGCGGGTAGTTTTGCGGAATTCGCTTTAGTATCTACTTTTAGTAAATACTATAGGCAATTCCATAAAAAAAATATACACACACGCCCGAACCCTGGCCCGCACCGTCAATTCGACATTAGAATCAAGGCCAATGCGCCGACGGATCAGTGCGCCGGCCCTGTCCCTCACCCGGCACTCACTACCGCGGCTGGCGCTCGATGGCGCGCTTGTCGCGCTCGCCTATTGGCTGGCGTGGGAGCTGCGTTTCGACAACGGCCCGACGGGACGCTACGAGAAGCTGTTCGAGCGGACCGTGTGGTGGATTTTGGGCGGCAGCGTGGTGGTGCTGTTGCTGTCGCGCGTCTACCAGCGCCGCTGGCGCTACTCGGGCCAGCGCGACTACGAGGCGGTGGCACGCGCCGTGCTCGCGATCGTGCTGCTCACCGTGGTTGCGGTGGCCGTGGTCCGCCCCGTGCAGATCCCTCATGTGGCTGCTCATGGCGGGACGGGCACAGGGGCGTCGGTCGCCATCAGCGGCACAACTGCCGTCGAGCTTCCCGACGGTGTGATCGTCTTGTTCTTCCTGCTCTCGCTGCTGCTCTTGATCGGCGTGAGGGTCGTGGCACGCAGCCTGTACGAGCGGCGCCCGCTTGGGGCGTTCAGGGCGGGGGGGCGCAGCGAGCGTAACGTCTTGATCGTGGGCGCCGGCGACGGCGGGCGCTTGGTGTTGCGGGAGATTTTGCGTAACCGCGAACTTGGGTTGCAGCCCGTCGGGTTCGTCGATGACGATGCCCGTAAGCACGGTTTGCGGATCGACGGAGTGAGGGTCAGGGGCGACACCGAAGAGGATCTGCCGCGCATCCTGGAGGAGTCCGAGCCCGACGAAGTGATCATCGCGATTCCCTCGGCGCCCGGCACCACACGCGCGCGGGTGGTGCGCGAATGTCGCAAGCGCTCGATCCCGGTGCGCACCCTGCCGACCGTGTTCGAGCTGCTGCAGGAGCAGGCATCTCCCACCGGGATTTCGCGTCAGGTGCGAGAGGTGCGCGTCGAGGATGTGCTCGGACGCGAGCCGGTTTTGATGGAGCTCGACCGCGTTGGCGCCTATCTGTCCGGGGAGACGGTCCTCGTGACCGGCGCCGGTGGCTCGATCGGCTCTGAGCTGTGCCGGCAGATCGCGCGTGTGGGGCCGCGCCGGATCGTGCTGCTGGATCATGCGGAGGACAATCTCTTTCAGATCGAGCGCGAGCTACAGGACGAGCGCCATGTGCAGCCCTCGGTCCTGGCCGCGGTGCTCGCCGACTGCAAGGAGGACGAGCGTATGCGCGAGATTTTTGCCGAGCATCGCCCTACCGTGGTCTTCCACGCCGCCGCCTACAAGCATGTCGGCTTGATGGAGGCAAATCCGGTCGAGGCGGTCCGCAACAACGCGATCGCCACCCGTGTGGTCGCCCATGTGGCCGGCGAAATGGGTGTCGGGCGGTTCGTGCTCGTGTCGACCGACAAGGCAGTGGCGCCGGCCACGGTGATGGGCGCCTCCAAGGCCTTGGCCGAGTTTGCGCTGGAGGCAGCGACCGCGCGCTTTGGAGGCACACGCTTTGCGGCGGTCCGCTTCGGCAACGTGCTCGGCTCCTCGGGCAGCGTGGTGCCGATCTTCAGGCGCCAGATCGAGCGTGGTGGCCCGGTGACCGTCACCGACGAGCGCATGACTCGCTACTTCATGACGATCCCCGAGGCGGTCCAGTTGATCATCCGCTCGGGCTCGTTGGCGACCGATGGCGATCGCGGCGCCGACGTGTTCGTGCTCGACATGGGCGAGCCGGTGCGGATCGTCGACTTGGCGCGCGCGATGATCGAGCTGTCGGGTCTCGATCCCGACAGGGACGTGGCCGTGGAGATCGTGGGCCGGCGCGCCGGCGAGAAGCTCCACGAGGAGCTGTTCAACCGCTACGAGCGGCCCAAGGCCACGCCGGCCGAGAAGATCATGCTTGCCGAGCGCGAGCCTTTGGCGCCCGAGACCGTGGAGGCGATGTTCGACGAGATCAGGCTGCTCGTGTTCGAGGGCGACGCGGCCGGCTTGGCGGCCAAGGTCGCGGAGCTCTCGACCGTGCGTGGCGAGCTGTCAGAGTCGGTCTCTGGACGCGGCGCCCACGCGCCTGCGCCCCTCATAGACTCCCGGGAGTCATGAAACCTTCTGGTCGGGACATCTAGTGTCGTGAATGGCGTGCTTGCTTTCTCGCTGTCCAACTCCGTAACAGAGGTGGGCGCCCTGGCCGCGTTCGCCGCCTTGCTGGGCATCGCGATCCTGTCCTTGCTTGTGTTCTCTCAGGCGCGAGAGATCAAGCGCCTGCGCGAGTGGGCGGGGCGGGCCCCCGAGCGGTCCGCGGAAATGGAGCAGCGTGTGAGCGCCGACGCCGCCGCCCGCCTTCGCGGCGGCGCTCCACCAGCCCCTGCAGGCGCCCCCGCCAGGGTTGTGCCACGCAAGACCCCGCTTGTGAGCGCGCCCGTGTCCACGGCGGTGAACGCCACCGTGGCGGCCGTGGTCCCTGGTTCGGGCGATTCGCCTGCTTCGGCCGGCCCTGTTCCTGCGGCTAGCCCTGTTCCTGCGGCCAGCCCGGCTCCCGGGGCCGGTCCGCTCGCAGCGGGCTCCCCGGCCGTCAAAGGCGCCGCGGGCGATGTCGCTGCTGCGACTGCCCTCGCGACCGGAGGATCCGCGGCTTTGGCCGACCAGTCCGGTGGCCCAGAAGGACCGGTGGCCCCAGTCCCCCCGGTACAGGTCCCAGACGCGAAGCCAGACGGTGCGGTGGCACCAGGCCCTCAACCCACGACTGCGGGGGTGGCGTCCGCCCGATCCACCTCGGAGTCCTCGGAGCGGGCGTCCTCGCCCGCTCCGGCCACCGCTGCTGCCCGCGCTGCGGGCGCCTCTGCGCGGGCGCCCTTGCCTCCCTCTCCAGCGGCGCCTGCGCCCCCGGGGTCCGCTTCTTCGCCGCTTGCACCCGCGGCGCCTGCTGCCACAGCGGCCGGCTCGATGGGCGCCAAGTCGCCCGCGCGTCCGTCGGCTCCTGCCATGGCCGCGCGCGCGACCCCATCGCGCGCCGTCGCGAGGCCTCCAGCCGAGAGCATCCCTCCGCGCTTGCCTGCGGCCGCGCGCTCGAGGGCGGACGTACCCGCCACCAGCGCAGGTTCGCGCGAAGGTGCGCGAACCGCAGGGGCGGGCGGGCCACGTGGTACAAGCGGAGCGGGCGGGCCCAAGTATTTCAAGCCGGAGCGTCCGCCCCGGCGTGCGACTTTCCTGGTCGTGGGTGGGGCGATTGTGGGCGTCTTGGCGATCGTCCTGGCGGTCTCACTGCTGAAAGGCGGAGGCGGCGGTGCTCCGAGCACTCACAACACCTCGACCTCTACGAGCCAACGTCCGAAGACCAGCTCGCACAAAGCTGCGAGCCCGGTCGCCTCCAACCCCTCCGAAACCGCGGTCGTCGTACTCAACGGGACCGGCACCCCTGAGCTGGCGCACCATCTTGCGAGCGACCTGCAACAGGGCGGCTACACCTTGGCGGCCGCCTCGGCGGGCGTGCCTCCTGGCACGCACGCGACAACGGTTGTCGAGTACACCTCTGGCCATCGCGCCGACGCGAAGGCGGTTGCCAAGGCGCTCAACGTGACCCAAGTGCAGGCGATCGAATCGACAATAGCCTCGCTGGCCTCCTCGGCGACAGTGGTGGTGTTGGCGGGCGCCGACCAGGCCAGCCAGCTGGGTGGCGGTGGCGCTCAGAGCAGCGGCGAACCGGCGGCTGGGGCGGCCGGAGAAGGCACGCCCGCCGGCCAGTAGCGGTCGCCGAGAGATGGACGCAGACCGGGCCATAGCCGGCTTCTTGGATGTGCCGGCGCGCTCCCCCAAGCCGCGCGAGCGAGGCATCACTCATGTCATCGACCGGGGGCTGTCGGTGGCCGAAGTGGACGGTCTGATGGAGACGGTGGGCGAGAAGGTCGACATCGTCAAGCTGGGTTGGGGGACGGCTTTGGTGACCGCCAATCTGAAGCCCAAGCTGGAGCGCTACGCGGCGCACGGGATTCCGGTGGTGCTCGGTGGGACGCTGACTGAGGTCGCGATCAAGCAGGGACGCGTCGAGGGCTTGATCGCCTGGCTGGGAGAGTTGGGCCTGCGCCACGTGGAGATATCCGATGGCACGATTGCTTTGGAGCCCGAGGTCAAGACTCATCTGATCCGTACGCTCGCCCGCGACTTTACGGTGCTCTCGGAGGTGGGCAGCAAGGACGCCGACTTCATCATGGCTCCCTATGTCTGGGTGGAGCAGATCGAACGCGACCTCGAGGCGGGCGCGTGGAAGGTGATCGCCGAGGCGCGGGAGTCGGGGACCGCCGGCATCTATCGGGCCGACGGCGAGGTGAGGACCGGCTTGATTGACGAGATCGTGCACGCGATCGACGCGGACAGGTTGATCTTCGAGGCGCCCCAGCGCGAGCAGCAGGTGTGGCTGCTTCACCGTTTCGGCAGCGAGTGCAACCTGGGTAACATCGCGCCCGAAGACGTGCTCTCCTTGGAGACTTTGCGCTTGGGATTGCGCTCGGACACGGTCGAGCGCTTCGCCCGGGACGGCGACGCTTGAGTAGCGAGCGGCTCGCGCGCGTCGTGTTCGCGCTGCTTGTGACTGCTTGCTTCGCTGCGCTGCTGGCCACCCAGCGCCTGAAGCACACGCCCACCTTGGTGCAGGAATTCAAGCTGACCAAGGTGATCGCGCCCGCCTCGGGTGGCGAAGCCAGGGAAGAGCACATCGCTTTCAAGCTCGCCAATGCAGACGTTGTAACGGTCACGATCGAAAGCTCCTCCGGTGAGACCGTCGCAACGCTCCTCCGCGACCTGCCGGTGAGGCGCTACAAAATCGTGTCCCTTCGCTGGAACGGGCGGCGCGGCGAAGCGCACGGTTATGGAGTGTTGCGCAAGTCCGACGGTTACACCACGCTTGTACCCCGCAACCGGGGACGCTTTGCCCCGCCGGGCGAATACACCGTGAGGGTGAGCTTGCGCCGCGAAGACCGCTCGATCCCGTCCTCGCGCACTTTCAAGCTGGTGGGGCCTTGATCGCCACGACCCTTCCCAGCGCGCCCGTGTTGGCGGCGTCCGTCCTCGGTGCGTTGGTGGCGATTGGGGGCCTTACGCTCGTCATGCGCCGCGATCCACGGGCCTTTCCAGTGCTGGCCGTGATCGCGCTGCCGTTCAGGCTGCCGATTTCCGCGGATGGGCGCACGGTGAATTTGCTGTTGCCGCTGTATGCGGTGGTCGCGGCCGGCGTGCTTGCGCATCTGCTGCCGCGTCTTCTGCGGCGCTCTGGTGGCTACGACTCAGTCACCCCCACTCGTCCAATGATGGTGCTCGACTGGCTCTTGCTTGGGTCTGTGGGGCTGTATGCCCTACAGACCCTCTACTCTGCCGATCCCGCCAAGGGCGCCGAGAACCTGGCTTTCTTCTATATCCCGTTTGGGCTGCTCTATGTGCTCCTGCGAGAAGCCCCTTGGACTCCGCGACTTCTCGCCACCTGCTTGGGCGCGGCTGTCGTCCTGGCGGTCGTGTTCGCGGGCATTGGGGACATCGAGTACCTACGCAAATCGCTGTTCTTGAACCCGAAGGTGGTGGCGGCGAACGAGTACGACAATTACTTCAGGGTCAACTCCCTGTTCTTTGACCCGAGCATCTACGGCCGCTTCTTGGCCCTGGTGATGATCGCTGTGACCACGGTCGTGCTGTGGCCTCGCTTTGAGGGCGGCCCGCTGGAAGCGCAGGATGCCTTGGGAGCGCGGGATCCCTTGGGGGAGCGGGACGCGAGCGGGGCGCGCGACGGGCATGCGCGACGCGCCCAGCTGATCGGGGCGGGGATTTTGGCGTGGCTAATGGTTGGTCTGGTGACCAGTTTCTCCCAGTCGAGCATTGCGGCCCTGTTGTTGGGCTTGGCGGTTTTGGCTGCGTGGCGGTGGGACGTGCGGGGCACCATCTACGTATCGGTCGCTTTGGCTGCGATCGCGGTGGTCGTGGTGTTGGTGGCGCCTTCCTCTTTGCACTTCGGCTTGAAGGGCTCGGGCGGGTCGGCCAACAACGCGACCAGCGGGCGCGCCAAATTGGTCTCGGGTGGCCTCAAACTGTTTGCCGATCGGCCACTCACGGGATACGGGGCGGGCTCGTTTGAAACGGAGTACAAGGGCCACGGCGGTGGTACGGCCGAGAACGCGACCTCGGCCTCGCACACGATCCCGATCACGGTTGCCGCCGAGCAGGGGGTCCTCGGCTTGGCGTTGTATGTGGCTTTGATCGTGGTGGCGCTGCTGACCCTATTTCGAGGCGCCGGCCGCTCGCCTCCACGCATCGCGATCGCGGCCTGCTTCGCGGCCCTGGTCTTGCATACCTGGGTGTATGCGGACTTCCTCGAGGATCCCCTCACCTGGACCTTGCTGGGCATCGGCGTGGCGCTCGCGGGCCCGTTAGGTTCCAGCCGGTGCTCGACTACCTGAAGCGACTCGTCAAGACGGGCGCGGCCTACCAGGCCGCGGAAATAGCGGCCAAGGCCATCGCCGTCTTGACGCTGCCTCTGTACACGGCGCACGCTTCCACAAAAGCTTATGGCGCGTACAACTTCCTGCTGACCGCGGTGATTTTGGCGAGCATCGTGTTGCGCCTGGGCGTCGGGGAGGCCTTTGTGCGCTTCTATTTCATCGACACCGACGAGCAGCGCCGCGCGCGTATCGCTCGCACGGCGACCGCAACCGTCGCCTGGACCACAACCGTCGCATCCTTGGTCTGTGTGGCGCTTGCGGGGCCACTCTCACAGCTTGTCCTCGGCTTCGATGATCCGTTGCTGATGGACTGCGCGATCTTGGGCCTGTGGGCTTTCACGAACATAGAGATGGCCTATGCCCAGTTGCGGGTGGACGAGCGCGCCCGCACTTACATGCTGGCCTCGGGCGCCAACGTGGCGATGACCGTGGCCTTCACGATCGCCCTGGTCGTGTTCGCCGGCCAAGGCGCCCGCGGCTTGTTGCTGGGCAACTTCGGCGCATCGGCGATCGTGGTGGTGGGCCTTTGGTGGGTTCTGCGCAAGCGCTTTTCATTGCGCGTGCGGGTCGGGGACCTCGGCGCAATGCTCAAATTCGGCTTGCCCACGGTGCCGGCCGACGCCAGCGTGTATGCGCTTCAGGTGATCGATCGCCTGTACCTGTTCAGGGTCGTCTCCCACGGTGCGGCGGGCGAATACGCGATCGCGGTGCAGTTGGCCACGGTCGTGTTCGTGTTCGTGAGGGGCTTCCAGTACGCGTGGCCGCCGCTGGCCTATTCGATCGACAGCGACCTGGAGGCTTCCAAGCTGTACTCCTTGGTGACCACCTACTTCGTGCTGGCCACGGGCATGGTGGTCGCGGCGGTTGCTCTGCTCGGGCGCTGGCTGGTGCGCCTGCTCGCCCACCCCGAATACTTCGGGGCCCATACGGCCTTGCCTTGGCTGGCGCTCGGTTGGACCTTGTATGGGCTCTACCAGGTGATGATCGTGATCACGGGTAGGGCCCGCGTGATGCAGCGCAACATCCCGGCTGCGGCCGCGGGCTTGGCGGTGAACGTGTTGTTGTTGCTCGTCTTGGTGCCCAGGTCCGGTCTCGGCTTGGGTTTGGCGGGCGCGGGCATCGCTCTGTGCGGCGCCTATGTGGCGATGGTCGCGATCATGCATCTGCTCACCAGGAGCGTGTTCGCGGTGGACTTCCAGTGGGGAAGGCTTGGGCGTCTCGCGGCTATCTTCGGGGGGGTGGCGGTCTCGGGCGAGCTGCTGTTGCCGACCAGCGGCTTGGTTGGGCTCTTGGTGCGCGTCCTGTGGCTGGCCTGGATTCCGGCGCTGTTGTTGCTCACCCGCTTCTTTGGGGCCGGCGAGCGCGAGCAGGTACGCGCGCTCGTGTCCGACGGGCGCCGGCGGGTGGCGGCGTGGCGGGCCGGTGGAGGGGATGTGGAGGCCTATGCAGAGGACTCGCTGCGCGACATTTGAGCAGCACCGGATGGATCGCTGACCGGATGTTTGGCCTTGGGATGGCCTGTGCCCTTGGACTTGGTGTTCCTCCTGCGGCCAGTTCTACGCTGGACCGCAGTGCCCAAAACCCTCAAGCTACGGGGCTTTTTGGCCGATTAGGGCCTCGTGCGTGAGCTCACGGTACAACCTCCCAGGCCGGCTGGACGGCGCGAGCTTGCCCGTCGCGCGGAGGCTTTGCGCCGCTACAGGGCCGATGCGCGCGTGCAGAGCATCGCCGAGGCCGGCGAGCTGGCTTATCTGCGCTCCCAGCTGCGTGCAGCGGCGCGCCTGACCGCGCGCCTTGCGGCCACCCGCGATGTGGAGGAGATGGCCCAGCTGGTGGTCGACGAGCTGCACGAGACGTTTGCCTTCTATCTGGCTGCGGTGCAGCGCTTGGAGGCGGACGGAATCCTGCGCCTGATCGCGGGTCGCGGCCCCCTGGCCGAGGTGATGACCGAGTTCTTGATTGTGGAGCAGTCGATCGACGATGGGGTCAACGGTCGGGTGGCCCGTACCGGGACGACTGCGCTCGTGGGGGACACCCGCGAGGACCCCGATTACATCGCTCGCGACCCCGAGACCGACCCCCGCTCGGAGTTGAGCGTGGCGATCGTGGTCGATGGCTCGGTTTGGGGCGTGCTCAACATAGAGGCGGTCGAGGCGGGCGCGCTCACCGAGGCCGATGCGGTCCTGGTCGAGGCGATCGCGGCGAGCTTCGGCTCGGCCGTGCACAGGGCCGGCTTGATCGGCGATATCGAGCGTTCTTTCACGACCACTTTGGCGGTTGTGACGAGCACGGTCGAGGCCAAGGACGACTACACGGCCTGCCACGGCAGCGACGTCGCGACGCTGGCCGAAAAGGTGGCTTTGCGCATGGGCTTGGGCACCAAGGAGGCGCGCGAGGTGCACTACGCGGCGATGCTCCACGACGTCGGCAAGATCGCGGTCCCCAGCGAGATCCTGTGCAAGCAAGGGCCCTTGACCGAGGAGGAGTGGGTGGTGATGCGCAGCCACACTGTGGTCGGGGCTGAACTGGTGGAGCGCATCGACGCTTTCGCCCACCTGGCGCCTGCGGTGCGCTGGAGCCACGAGCGGATCGACGGCAAGGGCTATCCGGACGGTCTGTCCGGTTCGGAGATCCCGCTGGCGGCGCGCATCGTGGCGGCCTGCGACACCTACGATGCGATCGTCACCGACCGTCCATATCGTGCCGCTCGCACGCCCGAGCAGGCGCGCGAGGAGCTGCTGAGGGTGACCGGCACCCAGCTCGACGCACGCGTGGTGGCGATCTTGCTGGAAGAGCTGGAGGAATAGCACCCAAATGTTGTTCCGGCCGGCGCATGCGCCGGCCGGCCGGGGCGCACATGTCTTGAGTTTCGCGGTTAGAGTCCGGCGGCGGCCCATGCTTGTTGGACGAGGTTGATTTCTCGGGGGGTGGGGTTTCGGTGTGTGCCCGGG
>Ga0208586_1000068_pt1 | contig 40451 bp, 34 predicted proteins | sample NGESurshal072012_6_FD_184471 | JGI IMG/M metagenome (GOLD analysis project Ga0208586, IMG submission 184471) | Arctic peat soil microbial communities from Barrow, Alaska - NGEE Surface sample 53-3 shallow-072012 (SPAdes) | ecosystem: Environmental > Terrestrial > Soil > Wetlands > Peat ... | reverse complement strand
GTTCGCCGGCGCCGAGCTGATCCTCAAGGTCAAGGAGCCCCAAGCCTCCGAGGTCGCTCTCCTGGACGAGCGCCACACCCTGTTCACCTACCTGCACCTGGCGGCCGAGCCCGACCTGGCCGAGGGGTTGCGCCTCTCAGGCGCGAGGTGCATTGCCTATGAGACGGTCGAGGACTCAGGTGGACGCCTGCCGCTGCTCGCGCCGATGAGCGAGGTCGCGGGCAAGATCGCCACCCAGGCCGGCGCTTTCATGCTGGAGAAGCCCCTGGGCGGGCGCGGCATCCTGTTGGGCGGGGTGCCCGGCGTGGCGGCCGCGACTGTGCTGGTGATCGGCGGGGGCGTGGTCGGCATGAACGCCGCCTTCATCGCGATCGGGATGCAGGCGGACGTGTTCGTGTTCGACCGCTCGATCGACCGTCTGCGTGACTTGGAAGTGGCCTTCGGCGGGCGCGCCTCCACCGTCTACTCCTCGACGCTTGCGATCGAGGAGATGCTGCCCCAGGCCGACCTCGTGATCGGGGCCGTCCTGATCCACGGCGGGCGCGCTCCCCACGTGATCTCGCGCGCCCAACTGGCGACGATGAAGCGAAACGCGGTCTTGGTGGACGTCTCGATCGACCAGGGCGGCTGCTTTGAGACCTCGCGTCCCACCACCCATTCGGACCCCACCTTCGAAGTGGACGGGATCACCCACTACTGCGTCACCAACATGCCCGGCGCCGTGCCGATCACCTCGACCTACGCGCTCACCAACGCGACGCTGCCGTATGCGATCGACTTGGCCGGCGGGGTCGAGCAGGCTTTGGCGCGCAGTGAGGCGTTGCGCTCCGGGGTCAACGTCCAGGCCGGGGAGATCGTCCACCCCGCCGTAGCGGCCGCGCTTGTCCAGCCCCCCGGCTTGGACGGGGCGCGGTCAGGGCGAGACGTACGAACAACGATCCCCAACCCCTAGTCCCCAATCACGTCCACCTCCGGGAGGCAGCATGGCCAGCACCACCGACACGCTCGAGAATTTCATCGCCGGCGAGTCATCGGTCGGCACGGGGGACACGATGGCGGTCTTCAACCCGGCCACCGGCGCCGAGTGCTGGCGCGCGCCGGTGTCCACCGCTGCCGACGTCGATCGCGCCGTGCAGGCCGCGCGCGCCGCGTTTCCCGGTTGGTCTGGGGCGACGCCCGCTGAGCGCTCCACCGCCCTGCTGGCTCTGGCCGATCTGATCGAGACAAACGCCGAGGAGATCGCGCGCCTGGAGGCGCTCAACGCCGGCAAGCCCCTGACCGCCGTCGCCGGCGACGAGCTGCCCGTGATGGCCGACAACCTGCGCTTCTTCGCCGGTGCCGCGCGCTGCTTGGAGGGGCGGGCCGCCGGCGAGTACATGCAGGGCTACACCTCGTTTGTGCGGCGCGAGGCGGTCGGCGTGATCGGGCAGGTCACGCCTTGGAATTACCCCTTGATGATGGCGATCTGGAAGATCGCCCCGGCTTTGGCAGCCGGCAACACGGTCGTGCTCAAGCCGGCTGAGACCACGCCCGTCACGACCGTGCGCTTTGCCCAGCTGGCCGCTTCCGTGTTGCCCGCGGGCGTCTTCAACGTGGTGATGGGCCCCGGTGAGCCGACCGGCCAAGCCCTCCTGGAGCATCCCGACGTGGATATGCTCGCCCTCACCGGCTCGGTCGCCACCGGCAAGCACGTGGCCCGCACCGCGGCTGAGACGCTCAAGCGAGTCCACCTGGAGCTGGGCGGCAAGGCCCCTGTCGTTGTCTTCGACGACGTCGACATGGACAGCGCGATGGCCACGATCGCCGCCACCGGCTACTACAACGCCGGCCAGGACTGCACCGCCGCAACGCGCGTCCTTGCGGGTGCCCGCGTTTACGACGACGTGGTAGCCGGCTTGGCCGAGCAGGCCAAGGGCCTCGTGCTCGGCGACACGCTCGCGCGCGAGACCACACTCGGCCCCGTCAACTCCGAGCGCCAGCTGGGGCGCGTCTCGGGATTCCTGGAGCGTCGGCCCTCCCATGCGGAGGTGGTAACCGGTGGCGCCGCCCCCGCGCGCGAGGGCTTCTTCTACGAGCCGACCGTCGTCGCCGGCCTGCAGCAGTCCGACGAGCTGATCCAGGATGAGATTTTCGGCCCCGTCATCACCGTCCAGCGCTTCTCAGACGAGGCCCAGGCGATCGAGTGGGCCAACTCCACCCGCTACGGCCTCGCCTCCTCGGTGTGGACGCGCGACGTCGGCCGCGCCCTGCGCGTGTCCCGGGCTTTGCGCTTCGGCTGCGTCTGGATCAACGACCACATCCCGCTCGTCTCCGAGATGCCCCATGGCGGGTTCAAGGAGTCGGGGTATGGGAAGGATCTCTCCGTCTACTCGCTCGAGGACTACACCGTTCTGAAGCATGTGATGGCCTCGCTGGGCTGACGAGGGGCGCCTGACCTGGTTTGAGCCGCTCAAGCTCTGGCGTGGGGCGTCCACAAACCTTCGAGTGGGACGGCGGTAAGCCGGTCGCCGAAGGACACTGTGCTCGCGCCGGTGTAGAGAACCACTCCGGCCTTGAACCGTGCTCCGAGCGCATCGCGTACACGGGTCAGTCCACGGAAGTCAGAGGTGCTGACGGACGCGGCCGACTTGGCCTCAATGCCGATTACCGTGCCGTCGCGGCGTTCCATGATCGCGTCCACCTCGCGCCCGTCCTTGTCGCGATAGTGGAAGAGCCTCACCGGCTCCTCCTGCCACTCGGCTTGGCGCAGCAGCTCGGTGACGACGAACGTCTCGAGCAGGCGACCCATCGCAGCGTGGTCGTGCTCCAGCGCTCGCTCGTTGACACCGAGTAGGTGGGCAAGCAGGCCCGGATCGCTCACGTACGCCTTCGGGCTCTTGACAATCCGGCTGAGCTGGTTGCTGTGCCACGGCGCCACGCGGCGTACAAGAAACAGGATTTCGAGCAAGTCGGCGTAGGAGCGCAGCGTCGTCGCGGGCAGCCCGAGATCGCGACTGAGCCCGCCATAGTTGAGCAGCGATCCCGACACCGCCGCGAGCGCTTCAAGCAAGCGGCGCACGTTCGCGCGGTCGTGTACCTGTGCGATGCTCGCAAGGTCGCGCTGCAAGATCGTCTCGATATAGCTCTCGAAGAAGATCATCCGCCGCCGGCCGCTGCGCGCCTGTGCTTCTGGGTAGCCGCCGCCGAGCAGTATTCCGGCAACGGGCTTGCGCCCGACCGGCGCTCCGGTCAGACGAGGATGCTCGCCCGCGAAGAGCATCTCTATAAACGGCTCGCGCGTTCCCCTCAGCTCGCCCTGGGTGAACGGCCAAAGCCGGTAGTACTCCGCCCGGCCGGTAAGTGCATCGGCGATTCGCGGAGCCGTGAGGATGTTCGCCGACCCCGTAAGCAGAAACTGTCCCGGGCGCTTGTCCAGGTCGACGCGTTGCTTGATCGCAAGCAGCACATCCGGCACTCGCTGGATCTCGTCGATCACGATTGGCGTTGAAAGATCTGCGACGAACCCTGTGGGGTCACGCTCCGCCGCAGTCCTTGTTACACGATCGTCAAGCGTCAGGCCTCCGGCGGGATGCTCGTGCCTGGCTATCTCGTCGACGAGTGTGCTCTTGCCGACTTGGCGAGCGCCGAGCACGACAACCACCCGCGTGTCGGCAAGCGCCTCGACCACGTGTGCGCGAATGTGGCGGTCAAGCAGGCGGCCCTCCATCGATTGATCGTACATGGCCCGGCTGATCGACGGAATTTACCCAGGCTGATCGACGGATTGAGGGCCGGCTGATCGACGGAATTATCCAGGCTGATCGACGGATCAGGGGCCGGCTGATTGACGGAATAACTCCTGTCGGGACTACTGTGGCCTACCGGCGGCCAACTACACGGGCTGTGTAGTACATGGGCCTTGTACTACAAGCGGGTAGCGACGTTCCCGGCTACGCCTTCCGCGGGCGCGCCAGCACCTGATAAATCGAGACGAACTCGGTCTTGAAGATGTTCTGCGCCGAGCGCAGGTATAGCCGCCACACGCGCAAGCGCTCCTTGCCGGCGATCTGCTCGGCGCGCACCAGGTTTTCATCCAAGCGCTTGATCCACTCGCCGAGCGTGGTGTAGTAGTCGTGGCCGAACTCCTCGACGTGCTCGGTCACGAACCCGGCCCGCTCGAGCGCCAGCTGCACCCGCGAGAGCTGGACAGGATCGCCATCGGGAAACACATAGCGCTGGGTGAAGTCGCCGTGGTAGCCCACATCCGTATAGAGGTGGGCGATCCCATGGTTGAGCAGGCGTCCGTCCGCACCAAGCAGGCTTCTCAGTTTTTGTGCATACACGTCGATGTTGCTCTCGCCGACGTGCTCGACCATGCCGATCGAGGCGATCGCGTCGTAGCGCTCGCCGTGCAGGTCGCGGTAGTCGGCCACCCTCACCTCGACCCTGTCGCTCAGCCCGGCTTGGGCGATCCTGCGGCGGGCCAGCTCGGCCTGGGGCGGGCTCAAAGTAATGCCCACTGCCTTCACGCCGTACTCCCTCGCCGCGTGGATCACAAACGCGCCCCAGCCGCAGCCCACGTCGAGCACGCGCTCGCCGTCGTTCAGTTTGAGCTTCTTGCAGACGAGATCGAGCTTTGCGAACTGTGCCTCCTCGAGCGTTTTGGCCCCCCTCGAGAAGATCGCGCAGCTGTAGGTCATCGACTCGTCCAGGAACAGTTCGAAGAACTCATTGGACACGTCGTAGTGGTGGCGTACCGCCTTGGAGTCGCGCTCCTTGCTGTGGCTGCGCCCCTTCAGGCGCAGCTCGCCCTTGGGCGCCCGCGGCGGCAGCGTCAGCCCGGCTGCCCTGAGCGCCGCGACCGCCAGTCGTGCTCGCGTAGCGCGATCGATCTGGGGCTCCTCGAAGTCGTCAATCAGGCCGATCACGCGATCGAGATCGTCGACCTCCAGGTCCCCGGCCACGTAGGCCCGGCCGAGCCCCAGCTCGCCCGGCGCACGCACGACGTGGGCCACCGCCTTGGGCGAGCGCACCGTGAAGGTCGGCCCGTGACCCGAGTCGCCGTTGGCCGAGCCGGCGCTGTTGGTCGTGGGTTTGGTCGTCGTCGCGGGCAGTTCCGTGCCGTCCCAAAAACGCACGGTGAAGCCACGCTTGGGCAGTGCCGTGGCCAGCTCGCGACGCAGTGGCTCGGTATTAGCGAATGGCATTGACCCTCCAACCGGTGTTTAGCTTGGTCTCAGTGGGGTATTCCAGGGTGTGTGTGGCGTCTCTCGCGTCCTCTGGGCGTGCTAGCGTCCCGTATTGAGCACACCGATGAGCACCGATTCTATCCAGCGCCCCGCGGCCGCCCGGCAGGGTTCTGGCGATGCCGCGGTCCCGCGTCATGCCCTCGATGGTCCCGCGCTCGATGGTCCTACAGCGGACGACGTTCAGCCGCCCGTATTCGAGAACCTCGATCGCTTCCTCACGGGCCTGATCACAGTCGGTCCGATCCTCGCGCTTGGCTTCGTCGGCTGGCAGTTGTGGGACGGTCTGCTTCACGGCTCGGACCTCATCGTGTTCGCGATCATGTACATCTCGACCGCGCTTGGGGTCACGGTCGGCTTTCATCGTCTCTTTACCCACCGCTCCTTCAAGACATCCCCCTTCTTCCGCTTCGTGTTCGCCGTGCTCGGGTCGGCCGCGATCGAGGGTCCCGTGATCTCCTGGGTCGCCGACCATCGCAAGCACCATGCGTTCTCCGACCGTGAGGGCGACCCACACAGTCCCCACGTGGATCACGGCAGTGGCCTGCGTGGCGCCTTGAAGGGTTTGGGCCACGCCCACGTCGGTTGGCTGTTCATCCACACCGCCCGTGGCCATCGCGAACGCTATGCCCCCGACCTGTGCGCCGACCCTGTTGTCTCGTTCGTCGACAAGACATTTTTCGTGTGGGCGATCGGGGGGCTCGGGGTGGCCTTCGGCTTGGGCTACTTGATCGGGGGCACGCTCACGGCCGCGCTCACCGGCCTGTTGTGGGGCGGGGCGGTGCGAATGCTCCTGCTCCACCACGTCACCTACTCGATCAACTCGCTCTGCCACTTCTTTGGGCGGCGCTCCTATGAGACCGGCGACCATTCGCGCAACCTCGCGTGGCTCGCCCCCTTCTCCCTGGGCGAGGCCTGGCACAACAACCACCACGCCTTTCCGACCTCGGCCTTCCACGGTTTCTCCTGGCGCCAGATCGACATCTCCGCGATGGTGATCCGCGGGATGGAGTCGCTAGGGCTCGCTTGGGACGTCGTGCGCATTACCCCCGAGCGCCGCGCCACAAAGAACTTCGCTGGCTGAGGCTGCTAACGTGCGGCGCACGGATGACAAATGTCGTCCGCGAGGTTCTTGTCTTTGTTGGTGCTCCGTAGGACTCAAATGGGCGCGGATGGGGCCAGTACGAATCTCCCTTCCGTAGCGCGGCCACAGGGCCGCCAAAAGGAGCATCACAACATGAAGTCTGAAACTTTCGCCGACCTCGGCGTGTCCGAGGCCGTCACCCGCGAGCTTTCAAAGCGCGGCATCGAGCAGCCCTTTGCCGTCCAGAAGATGGTGATTCCAGACGTGCTCGCCGGTCGCGACGTGCTCGCCCAATCGCCGACCGGCTCCGGTAAGACGCTTGCATTTGGTGTGCCGCTTGTCTCGCGCCTGCGCGACAGCGATCCGCGGCCTTCCGCGCTCGTCTTGGCGCCGACGCGCGAGCTTGCGCTGCAGATCGTTGAGGATCTGCGTCTGATCGCTCACGCCCGCGCTCTTTCGATCGCCGCCGTCTACGGTGGCGCCGGGATCGTCAAGCAGGCACGCATCGCCGCGCGCGCACACATCCTCGTCGCGACACCGGGCAGGTTGCTCGATCTGATCGATCGTGGCGACGTGTCGCTGAAGCAGGTTCGCCTGCTGGTGCTCGATGAGGCCGATCGCATGCTCGACATGGGCTTCAAGCCGGTTGTCGATCGGATTGTGAAGATGTGCTCCCGCGAGCGCCAGACATTGCTGTTCTCCGCCACGCTGCAGGGCGAGGTGGGCAAGATCGCCGCCGCCTACACGAGCAACCCGGCTCGCCACGAGCACGCTCACTCCGAGGAACGCAAGGGCGACGTCGAGCACCGCTTCGTCTCGGTCTCCCACGAGGGCAAGGTCGATCGCCTCGTTGCGGAGCTCTCAGAGCCAGAGCGCGGCTTGACGCTCGTGTTCGTGCGCACCAAGCGCGGCGCCGACCGCCTCGTCAAGCGCCTGGCGGCAAGCAGCGTTCCGGCGGTCGCGATGCACGGCGACAAGTCCCAGTCTCAGCGCGAGAAGGCGCTTGCCCGCTTCGAGTCCGGCCACGTCAACACACTGGTCGCCACCGACGTGGCCGCCCGCGGCATCGACGTGTCGGGCATCACGCACGTGATCAACTACGACATGCCGGCCACACGCGAGGACTATGTTCATCGGGTGGGCCGCACGGCGCGCGCGGGCGCATGTGGCGTCGGCGTCACCTTCGTGCTCGGCGATCAGGCCCGCGAGTTCGCGGGCATGGTCGGCGGGCTCGGTCTGCATCGCGAGCTCGAGCTGGGAGGCTTTCCCAGCGACGCCACGCGCGGCCGCTCCGAGTCAAAGCCCTCGTCGGGACGTCCTCAGGGCCGCTCCTCGCGCAACCGGCATTCACGCCGAGCGCCTGCGCGTCGCTAGCGTACGCTGGAGTGCGGGGCTCCGGTGCGCCCCGGGGGACCACGCTGCTGTTTGGCGCGACCTCCGAGGGGTCCCGCGCTGGGTCTGATGTGGCACGGTGGTCGGGGGGAGTTGTATTAACTTTTTGGAATTGCCGATAGTATATATATTTTGTAAATACTATTAGCAATTACATAAAATCTATATAACAACCTCGTTTCACATTCGCTTCGGATGTCGAGCTTTCATAGGGATACATTTTCAAGGTCATGACCAGCGTCCTGCCGACGGTGAAAGAGATCCTCGCGGGCAGGGCCGGCGAGGAGATGGCGCTCAACGATTCGTATTTGAACCCGAAGCTGGGGCAGATCGTACGCACGCTCGGGTTTGACAAGCAGTGGGTCGCGGGCGAGGGCGCCCACCTGATCGACAGCGACGGTAATCGCTACCTGGACCTGCTCTCAGGCTACGGCGTGTTTGCGATCGGACGCAACCATCCCGAAGCGATCGCGGCCGTCCGCGACACGATGGACGCACACACGGCAAATCTACCCCAGCTCGGGGTGACACTGCTCAGTGGCGTGCTCGCCGAGCAGCTGCTCGTGTGCGCCCCCGGCTCGGTCGCGGCGATGGTGCCCGCCAACAGCGGCACCGAGGCGGTCGAGGCGGCTATGAAGATCGCGCGCGCCGCGACCGGACGCTCGCGGATACTGTTCGCCGAGCACGCCTTCCACGGCCTCACGCTCGGGGCGCTCTCGCTCAACGGCAACGATGAGTTCAGGGCCGGGTTCGATCCCTTGCTGCCTGGATGCGAGGCGGTGCCCTTCGGCGACATCGACGCTTTGGAGCGCGCCCTCGCCGGTGAGATTGGTGGCAGAGCCGGGACCGGAGAGGGCGATGGGGGAGTTGCCGCGTTTGTGGTCGAGCCCGTCCAAGGTAAGGGCGTCAACCTGCCCCCGGACGGTTATCTGCAGGCCGCCCAGCGGCTCTGTCGCGAAGCGGGCGCCCTGCTGGTGTGCGACGAGGTTCAGACCGGCCTCGGGCGCACCGGTCGCTTCCTGGCCTCGGAGCATTGGGGCCTTGAGCCGGACTTGATCTGTCTCTCAAAGGCTCTGTCCGGAGGGCTCGTCCCGATCGGCGCGGTGCTCGTCTCGCGTGCCGCATTCGACAGCGTGTTCGATGGCATGGAGCGGGCTGTGCGCCACGGATCCACCTTCGGCGGCAACGACCTGGCGGCGGCCGCCGCCCTGGCGACGCTGAAGGTGATTGACGACGAAGGCTTGGTCGAGCGCGCCGAGCGGCTCGGTGGGCTGCTGCTGGAGCTGACCCAGCCACTGGTGGATCGCTACGAGGTTGTCTCTGACGTGCGCGGCCTCGGCCTGATGTGGGCGATCGAGTTCGGCGCCCCCGAGGGTGGCGCGCGCCGCTCCGTCTGGAATGCCGCCGAGCGCGCGCAGCCGGGCATCTTCTCCCAGCTGATCGTCGGGCCCCTGTTCCACGATCACCGCATCCTTTGCCAGGTCGCGGGGCACCGCATGAATGTGGTCAAGGCCCTGCCTTCGCTGGTCGTAGAGGAGGCCGAGATCAGTCGCTTTGCAGCTGCTTTGGAGGACGTCATTGCTCACGCCGAGCGGGTTCCCAGGGCCTTTCTGCGCTTCTCTTTGAGTATGAGCCGCCGGGCGATTGCGGCTCGCCGATAGGCGTACGAACGCCGGCGCGGCCAATGGTCGCGCCCTCCGCCGTCCGCCACCCACTACCCTGCCTGACCGTGCTCGTTCCCAGAGATGACATCCGCAACGTGGCGATCGTCGCCCACGTCGACCATGGCAAGACCACTTTGGTGGACGCGATGCTGTGGCAGTCCGGCGCGTTTCGGGCCGGCCAGGACGTGGCCGAGCGCGTGATGGACTCGATGGACCTGGAGCGCGAGAAGGGCATCACGATCCTTGCCAAGAACACATCCCTGCGCCACAACGGAGTCAAGCTCAACATCGTGGACACTCCCGGCCACGCCGACTTCGGCGGCGAGGTGGAGCGCGGCCTGACGATGGTCGACGGGGTGCTCCTGCTCGTGGACGCCTCCGAGGGACCGTTGCCCCAAACGCGGTTCGTGTTGCGCAAGGCATTGGAGTCGCGCCTGCCGGTGATCCTGGTCGTCAACAAGGTGGACCGGCCCGACGCCCGCGTGGCCGAGGTCGTGGACGAGGTGTATGAGCTGTTTTTGGACCTCGACGCCGACGAGGAGCAGATCGAGTTCCCGATCGTCTATTGCAACGCCCGCGCGGGCATCGCCACCTTGGAGTACGAGGCCGGTGTCGCAGTCCCCACGGAGGGAACCCTGAAGCCGCTGCTCGACCTGCTCGTGGAACGCATACCGGCGCCGATGTACGACCCGGAGCATCCCTTGCAGGCCTTGGTTACCAATCTCGACGCCTCCCCCTATGTGGGTCGCCTGGCGATCTGCAGGGTGCGCAACGGCTCCATCAAGCGCGGCCAGCAGGTCGCATGGTGTCGCGCCGACGGCACGATCGAGCGGGTTCAGGTCTCCGAGCTGTACGTCACCGATGCACTCGAGCGCGTCGATGCGCCCGAAGCGGGGCCCGGGGAGATCATCGCGGTGGCGGGCATTGCCGAGATCACGATCGGCGAGACGCTCGCCGATCTGGAGGACCCGCGGCCCTTGCCGGTCATCACGGTGGATGAGCCGTCGCTGTCGATCACGATCGGCATCAACACCTCGCCGATGGCCGGCAAGGAGGGCTCCAAGCTGACCGCGCGCCAGGTCCGCGAGCGCCTTGAGCGCGAGCTGGTGGGCAACGTGTCCCTACGTGTACTTGACACGGACAGGCCCGAAGCGTGGGAGGTGCAGGGGCGCGGCGAGCTGCAACTGGCGGTGCTCGTGGAGATGATGCGCCGCGAAGGCTTCGAGCTGACTGTCGGCCAGCCCCACGTCCTGATCCGTGAGATCGACGGCAAGCGCAACGAGCCCTTCGAGCGGCTCTCGATCGACGTGCCCGAGGACTACGTGGGTGTGGTCACCCAGATGCTGGCCTTGCGCAAGGGCCGTATGGAGCACATGACCAACCACGGGACAGGGTGGGTGAGGATGGAGTACATCGTGCCTGCTCGCGGCCTGATCGGCTTTCGCACAGAGTTCCTGACCGAGACACGGGGCACGGGCCTCATGCATCACGTGTTCGAGCGCTGGGAGCCATGGGCCGGGGAGCTGCGAACCCGCACCACCGGCGTCCTGGTCGCCGACCGGGGCGGGGCCACGGCCACCTACTCTCTGATGAGCCTCTCCGAGCGGGGGACCATGTTCGTGGGGCCGGGCGAGGAGGTGTATGAGGGCATGATCGTGGGCGAGAACTCGCGCGCAGACGACCTCGATGTGAACCCGGTCAAGGAGAAGCACCTGACGAATATCCGCTCCTCGACCTCCGACGTGTATGTGCGCCTGCAGCCCCACCGCAAGCTGACTTTGGATCAGGCCCTGGAGTTCGTGCGCGACGACGAGTGCGTGGAGGTCACGCCCGAGACGGTTCGCCTGCGCAAGGTCGCGCTGGGCAAGACCGACCGGTTGAAGGCGGCGCGAGCACGACGCTGAACTTCCGGTTTGGCCGGCGGGACGCGGGATAGGGAGATGGAAGTGACGAGCGCGATCCACGCAGAGGGCCTACGCAAGAGCTACGGCTCGATCGAAGCGGTGCGTGGCATCGATCTCTCGATCGAGGCCGGCGAGACGGTGGCGCTGCTCGGACCCAACGGCGCCGGCAAGTCCACCACGATCGACATGATCCTCGGCTTGGCCGAGCCCGACGGCGGCAGCGTGTCGGTGTTGGGGGGCTCGCCGAGCGGCGCAATCGACGCGGGCAAGGTTGGCGCGATGTTGCAGACAGGCGCCTTGATCAGGGACCTTTCCGTGGGGGAGCTGATCGCGATGGTGGCCTCGCTGTACCCGGCGCCGCTGGACGTGGATGAGACACTGCGCGTGACTGGGCTCACGGACATCGCCGCCCAGCGCACCCAGAAGCTCTCCGGTGGGCAAACCCAGCGGGTGCGCTTCGCGGTGGCCTTGGTCAGCAACCCGAAGCTGCTCGTGCTCGACGAGCCGACCGTCGCGATGGACGTGGAGGGACGGCGCTCCTTTTGGACCACCATGCGCTCCGAGGCCGCACAGGGCAGGACGATCCTGTTTGCGACCCATTACCTGGAGGAGGCCGACGCGTACGCCGATCGGGCGATCCTGATGGCCCACGGGAAGGTCGTCGCCGACGGTCCGACGACCGAGATCAAGGCGATGGTGGGCTCGCGCACGATTCGCGCGACGCTCCCCGGCGCCGACCTGGACGCGCTCGGGCGCCTGCCGGGCGTCAGCGGGGTGGAGCGCCGCGGTGAGGCTGTCGTGCTCACCTGCTCGGACTCTGACGAGGCGATCCGGGCCCTCTTGGCCGAGTATCCGCAGGCACGCGACATCGAGATCGCGGCCGCGGGGCTGGAGGAGGCCTTCCTGCAGTTGACCGGGGATGCGGGCCCCCAGCCGGAGGGCGTGCTCCAATGAGCAGCTCGGGCGCAGGAAGGCCGGTGCCACGCGCTTGGCCCTCCCACGGGCGGCGGGCATGAGCGGCGCCCTCTCCTACACCCGCTACGAGCTGTTGCGCACACTGCGCAACCGTCGCTTCTTCTTGCTCTCGCTTGGGTTTCCACTGGTCCTGTTCTTCCTGATCGCCGCGCCCAATCGCAATGTGCACAACCTCGGCGGCACGGGCATCTCCGCGCCGATGTACTTCATGGTCGGCATGGTCGCGTTCGGGACTATGAGCGCGGTGCTCTCCTGTGGCGCGCGCATCGCGGCCGAGCGAGCGGTCGGCTGGAACCGTCAGCTGCGCATCAGCCCACTCTCCACCCGTGCCTACTTCCGCGCCAAGGTCTTGACTGCGTATCTGATGGCGCTGTTGAGCATGGCGGTGCTGTACGTGTCCGGCATCTCGCTCGGGGTGAGCATGTCGGCCGGCGACTGGCTTGAGATGACCTTCCTGATCCTGGTCGCGCTGGTGCCTTTCGCTGCACTTGGGATCGCGATTGGCCACATGCTGACCCCCGATTCGATCGGACCTGCGATGGGAGGCGGGGTCGCTTTGCTCGCCTTCCTTGGGGGAACCTGGTTTCCGATTCCCAGCCACGGCTTCCTGCACGACGTGGGCCAGCTGCTGCCCTCCTACTGGCTGGTTCAGGCGAGCCACATCGCGCTCGGCGCCCATCCGTGGGGCGCGAAGGCGTGGATCGTGATCCTTGCTTGGACTGTGATCTTGGCCGCGCTCGCAAGGCGGGCCTATCGGCGCGACACAGGGCGGGTCTAGTCTTTCGGTGGCGCACGTGTCGGGTGCGAACGCTAGGGTGCGGGCCATGAATAGATCGAGTCGTGCAGTGAACGCCGCCCTCGCGGCCTTGTGCCTGGCGCTCGGCGCCGCCGTCTTCGCGCTGCCCGCGGGCGCCGCAACCGTGCATTTCGAAAAGGAGAGCATCCAGGTCTACGAAGCGCAGTTGCACCATGGCCAGATACACGCGCTCACCTTCCACCCCGGGGGCACGGTCGGCCACCTGCACATCTCGCTCAACAACGGCGCTCACATGACGGTCGCCTATGCGGTCAGCGAACAGGGCAAGCTGGTCGCGCAGGCCCAGGCGGCCAACGCGCGCGTCAAGATCGCCGCGGCGCCCGCGAAAACGGCGCCCGTCAAACACAAACTGCGCTACATCGCCGGTGGAATCCTGATCTTGGTGATCATCGTCGTGCTGATCGTGTTGTTGATCGGTCGACGTCGCGCCGTGGCCGCCGAGGGACCCGAGCCGTCGGGCGAGAGCGCCGCTCCGTAGTCCCTCATCTGCCGGTGAGGTAAGCAGATACCCGCCCAGTAAAGGGCGAGAATAAGACTCAGTCTTGTGATACGGTCGCTGCTATGCGGTGGCCGCTACGAATCTGGGTGCAGGCGCGAAGTCGGCAGAGGAGAGATTGGCGGGAAGGCTTCGCGCGGGCGCTGCCTGACGTCGCGGGCGCGTGGGCGATCCTCGTCGCAGCGCTCGTCCTCGCAGCCATGTTGCTCGCCGGCTGCGGTTCGGCAGAACCCGAGGAAGAGTCGGCCTCCGGCAAGTTGCGGGTGGTGGCCGCAGAGAACTTCTGGGGGAGCATCGCCGCCCAGCTCGGCGGCTCGAAGGTGGAAGTGCAAAGCATCATCGTCAACCCCGCCACCGACCCACACAGCTACGAGCCGAGCGCCGAGGACGCGCGCACCATGGCGGGCGCCCAGATGGCGATCGTCAATGGCATCGGCTACGACGAATGGGCCTCCCATCTTCTGGCGGCCAGCCCGTCGGGGGAGCGCTCGGTACTCGACGTGGGCAGCCTGCTGGGCCTGGGAGCGGGCGCGAATCCACATCAGTGGTACGCACCCAGCCACGTCCATGCGGTGGCGGATCAGATCGTGGCTGACTACGAGAGGCAGCTGCCGGCCCAGGCCGGCTACTTCGCCCAGCAAGAGAAGCTCTTCGAAACGAGCGACCTAGCTCGCTACAACGCGCTGATCGCCCAGATCCACGCCCGCTACGCGGGTGTTCCGGTCGGCTATAGCGAGAGCATCTTCCAGCCGCTCGGCGAAGCCCTCGGCCTGAAGCTGATGACTCCATACAGCTTCGCCAAGGCGGTCGCCGAGGGCAGTGAAGTGAGCGCCCAGGACAAGCAGACGGTCGACCGCCAAGCCTCGGGCCACGAGATCGAGGCATGGATCTTCAACAGCCAGAACGTCACGCCCGATGTCCAGCGCGTGAGCGAGCTCGCGAGGGCCGCCCACATCCCGATCGTGACGGTCACGGAGACCCTCTCGCCGGCCTCAGACACTTTCGAGCAATGGCAGGTCGCCCAGCTGGAAGGGTTGCAGCGGGCACTCCACCAGGCCACGGGGCGGTGAGCGCGGTGGAGGCGATCCAGCTGCGCAAAGCCAGTGCGAGCATGGGCGGGCACGAGGTGTGGCGCGACGTCGACCTGACCGTGCGCCCAGGCGAATTCATGGCCGTGCTCGGCTCCAACGGCAGCGGCAAGTCGACCTTGCTGAAGGCGATCCTCGGCCTTGTGCAGACGCCTCCAGGCAGCGTCCAGGTCCTGGGCATGGCGGCGGGAGAAGCCAATCGCCAGATCGGCTATCTGCCCCAACGCCACGGCTTTGACTCGAGCCTGCCAATTCGTGGCGTCGACCTGGTGCGACTCGGTCTCGACGGCTCGCGCTGGGGTCTGCCTTTGGGTCTCTCCGGAGCGTCTCGCCGGCACGCCCGCGAGCGCGTGCGTGAAGCGATCGAGCTCGTCGGGGCATCCGCATATGCGGAGCGAGGGCTCGGCCAGCTCTCAGGTGGCGAGCAGCAGCGCATCCTGATAGCCCAGGCGCTCGTGCGCCGTCCCCGCATCCTCATGCTCGACGAGCCCTTGGACAGTCTGGACCTGCCCAATCAAGCGGCGATCACTGCCCTGCTGCGGAGCATTTGCCGCACTGAGAAGGTTGCCGTGTTGCTGGTAGCGCACGACGTCAATCCCCTCCTTCCCTATCTGGACCAAGTCATCTACCTGGCCGGCGCCCGCGCTCTGCAGGGAGCGGTCGAGGATGTCATCACGGGGGCGAATCTGAGCGATCTGTATGGCGTGGAGATCGAGGTCTTGCGCACCCGTGACGGTCGCCTGGTCGTGGTCGGCCAACCCGAGGCGCCCCACGTGCACGGACACAGGCACGAATGACGGTCAGCTTGCAAGCACCCCACGCAAGCGCCCGCAGGCACGGCCGATGACCAATCCCACACTGTCCTGGAACCTGGTGCACGACGTGCAAGAGCTTCTCGCCTACCGTTTCATGGTCAACGCCTTGCAGGCAGGTACGGTCGTGGCGGTGATGGCGGGAGCGGTCGGCTGGTACATGGTTCTGCGCCGCCAAAGCTTCGCCGGGCACACGATCGCCGTGATGTCTTTTCCGGGCGCCGCCGGGGCCGCTCTGGCGGGGGTACCGAGCGCCCTGGGCTACTACCTGGCGTGCGGAGTCGCAGCGCTCGCGATCGGCCGCCGACGCGGAGCCGATCGTGGCGGGCGCAGCAGGGACTCGGCCACGATCGGGGTAGTCCAGGTCGCCGGGCTGGCGCTCGGATTCCTATTCCTGAGCCTCTATGACGGGGTGCTAGAGCAGCTTGAGACCCTGCTGTTCGGGACGTTTCTGGGCATCGACCGCGCCCAGGTGATTACGCTCCTTGCCGTCGCCGTGGTCGTGTTGGGAGCGCTGGCATTCGTGGGTCGGCCGCTCCTGCTCGCCTCGCTCGATCCAGAGGTGGCGCGCGCCCGAGCAGTGCCGGTCGGGACACTCGACCTGGGTTTCATGTTGCTCTTGGGCGTGACCGTGGCTGCCACCAGTCAGATCACCGGAGCACTGCTCGTGTTCGCGCTCCTGGTTGCTCCACCGGCGGCGGCCCAAGCGATCACCTCGCGCCCCGGCCTTGGCCTCGCGCTCAGCGTAGGATTTGCGTTGCTGATCACATGGTTGGGCTTGGGCGTGTCCTATTTCTCGATCTATCCGCTCGGCTTCTTCGTCACCACGTTCGGCTTCTCCGTGTTCTTGCTCGCCAAGCTCGCCGGCTTCGCCCGAGCCCGCCCCGGAGTGGTTTGATGCTTGCGCACGAATTCGTTCGCAACGCCTATCTGGCGGGGACGCCACTGGCGCTTGCCTGTGGCTTGATCGGCTGGTTCACGGTGCTGCGCGGGCAGGTGTTCGCAGGCGACGCGCTCAGCCATGTCGCTTTCGTGGGGGCGATCGCGGCCGCCGTGGTGGGTGTCGACGAGCGTGTCGGCCTGTTCGCCTTGACGCTCGCCTTGGCCGGCGGCATGGCCGGGCTGGGCCGGCGCGCCCAAGCCGACGATGTCACGATCGGAGTCGTTTTCTCTTGGGTGCTCGGCATCGGTGTTCTTCTGATCGCGGTGCTCGGCACCAGCTCCTCCGGCGGCAGCGGATTGATCGTCGCCAACACCCTGTTCGGTTCCATTTTCGGGCTCAGCGGTGGGGAGAGCGCGGTGGCGGCCGCGGTCGGCGTCGCGGTGGTGCTGATCGCTTCGGCGATCGCGAAACCGCTGCTGTTCGCCTCCTTCGATCCCGAGCTGGCCGGTTTGCAGGGAGTGCCCGTGAGACTGCTCGGGCTGGTGCTCTTGGGGCTGATTGGCGCCGTCACAGCCGAGGGCACCCAGGCAATCGGCGCGCTCTTGGTGCTCGGTCTGATCGCGGCCCCCGCGGGTGCCGCCCTGCGGTTGACATCCAAGCCGTACCTTGGCATGGCGTGCTCGACGGGTATCGCCCTGGTGGCGATGTGGGGAGGGATCGCACTCAGCTATGCGATTCCCTCGCTGCCTCCCAGCACCGCGATCGTGGGGATCGCCGTCGGCGCTTATGCACTTGCCTCGATCGCTTCTACCATCGGCCTATGGGCTCCTCGGCATCCCATCTCAACAAGGGCCGGTCAGGCGGCGCGGGAGGCGCACCTGCCGTGAGTGCCCACGCGCACACCGACGATTGGATCGAGCAAGCCGAGGCCACCCTTGCCGCGGCCGGGCACAAGCGCGGGGGCGCCCGCCGTGCGCTGCTTGAGTTGCTCGATGCGCAACAGTGCGCATTGACCGCCGTCGAGATCGAGGACTCGTTGCGAGCGGCACAGCGTCGCGTGAGTCGCGCCAGCGTCTATCGCATCCTTGATGAGCTCGAGCAGCTACGGCTGGTGCAGCGAGTCGAGACCGGTCAAGCAATGGTCCGCTATGAGCGGGTCTGCTCAGAAGCGGAGCACCACCATCATCTGGTGTGCGACGACTGCGGTTTGGTGATGCCCTTCTCCGACGAGGCTTTGGAGCTTGCGATCTCGAGCCTCAGCTCGCGCGTACCTCTGACCGTGTCAGAGCACGAGATCGTGTTGCGCGGATCCTGCGCCTCCTGCTCGGATTGACTCTGGGGCCTGCGTTGGCTTGCCCCACAGATAGCCGAGCACGCAGCCCAGCATCAGCACCGCCACCACGAGCAGCACAGGCCCCGAATCCTCGGTCAGGGCGCCGATCGCTCCGGCGGCCAGGCCGCCCGACAGCGCCGCCGGCCAAGCCGGGTCGGAACCCACGGGTGTGCAGACTCGCTCTCTGTGGCGGACTGCGAGCACCGAGGCGATGACGGCCACCGCGGTCGCGACCGGCATCAAATGGTTCTCAAGCTCGTTCCAAGCGGCGCCATAGCGACGCACCACGAGGTCCCGGATGTCGCCGGGCGAGCGGGCGTCGAGAACGCTGCCCGTGAAGTGACCGCTGCCGTGAGCGCTCGCCAAGTCGAGCGCCGCCAGCGCGACCAGGCCGAGGACCGGCGCCGCCATCACAATCAGGATGCGCTTGCGATTCAACGTGCCCGGCAGCAACATCACCGTTGCCACCGCCGTGCCCGCGCTGACCAGGATCACGCCGCCCACGCCCGCGCCGATCCGCGCCGAGCCCTCCACGACCGCCAGCGCGATGCCCGCGCAAGCCATGCTCGCGGCCGCCCGCTTGGAGCGCACGGCCGGATACAGGGCCGACGCCACCGCGCTGAACACGAGCACCGCGAGAGCCGACTTCAGCTCGTTTCCGATTCCATAGAAGCGTGCTCCCAAGATCGGGTCGGGGCCGAGCACCGAGCGCACCAGCAATTGCGTCCCCGCGAGCGCGTCAACCGTGAGTGCAAGCAAGGCGCTCACGGCCGGCACGATCGGCGCCCTCGGCCAGCTCACGAGCGCATCGGTGAGTGCCGCCAAGGCGAAACACGTTGCCACGATCAGACTGAATTCCAGGGTTCTGGCCGGCTCCAGGGCGGCCGGCAAGAGGATCGCCACCGGCGTCCACATGAGCGCGAGCGCACCCACCCTCAGCGCCCACGCGCGCCGCGCTTGGACCCCGCTGCGGCGGGTCGCTCCGCCCAGGGGTATGTGAACCGCGATCAGAAGCAGCGCCCAGACCGCCACGAGCCACACAATCGCAGGCAGGCGACGCCCACCGATCGCTTCCAGGCGGGCCTTCAATTTGCGCATCCAGACCCCTTCAAAGTGGCCGTCCAGCTCGATCGCCTTGCCGCGCATGTCAGGCGGTATCGCCAGGCCGAGGTGGTCGAGGATCGTGGGGGCGACATCGATCGAAACGACCAGCCCGCGCTCGTTAGTGGTCTGTGAGGTCAGGGTCTGCCCGCCTCTGCCGAGCCCGGCGACCGCGACCCACAGGAGCGCATGGTCCGGCCCGCTCGGCGCTCGCTGGAGAGCGACGATCAGCTCACCCTGGGGACGTGTCGAGACGAGCTCTCTCAGAGCGGCATTGCCGGCTTCTCGGTCAGGCAGATCGGCGACCACCATTCGATGGGTACGCCCAAGACGCGAGATGCGAGCACGCAACGTCGCGGGTGCACCCCGCGAGACGGCGGCCACATAGCCGCTACGTGTCGCCGCGACCGCGCTGTCGGCGCCGCCGACGCCTGCGTAGGCGCCGCCGCTCAGGCCTGCGTAGGCGTTGCCGCTCAGGCCTGCGTAGGCGCCGCCGCCCGGAATTTGGCCGGCGAGCAGGCCGGGCTCCAGAAGCTGGGGCGCCGTTTTCGCTCGTCTCAGAACCGCGGCCCAAGGTTCGATCCGACCGCCTCCGAGCGGATTTTGGTGGGTGAGCAAGGTGAGTGCCGGCGGTTCCGATTGACGGTAGGAGGAGCTTGAGATGCGTGCTCCTTGGGTGATGTCAAGCGCCAGTTGAGCGGCCGTGTAGGTGCCTTGACTGGCGCTCATGATCCCGGTGGAGAGCCCGCCGATGGAAGACAGCTCGCGCTCGGTTGCCTCGCTCGGCGATTCTCCGGCGGCCGGCGAGGGCGATACGAACACGACCAGAGCCGACGGCCCGGATAGCGCTCGGTTCGGTGGCGAGCCCGCCGTCTTGGGTGCGGTGCCGCCCAGCGCCCTTGCCGGCACCCTAGCCGGCGCTCTCGCCGGCGCCCCGACCGGCGAGGCAAGCGATGCTCCGAAGCACAGGAGGACCGCAAGCAGCCCTCCGCGCGCTCTGCTCAGCTGTCAGTCCCCCCGGACGTCCCCGCGGGGACGGCTTTCTCCTCGGAGGCGAAGGCCGCAAACTCGGCTTCGTCGGCGGGGCTGAGACGCGTGGCGCCGCCCTCTATGTTCAGGCGGGGCAGGCTCCTGTCGAGCCATCGCGGAATCTTCCAAGTCGTGTCGCCAAGAATGTTGAGCACGGCCGGCAGCAGCAGGCAGCGCACGACCACCGCGTCCAAGAACACGGCTGAGGCGAGGCTTAGCCCGAACTCCTTGATGACCCTGTTTTCGCCGAGCATGAAAGACAGGAACACACAGATCATGATCGCCGCGGCCGCCGTCACCACGCGTCCGGTCAGGGCAAGGCCCTCGCCGACGGCCTTGTGACTGTCGCCGTGGCGCGACCACTGCTCGTGGATGCGCGAAACCAGGAAGACCTCATAGTCCATCGACAATCCGAACACGATCGCAAACAACATCACCGGGATGAAGGACTCGATCGGGCCGCCTTTGACGCCCATCAATCCGTCGATCCAGCCCCATTGGAAGACGACCACGATCACCCCCAGCGAAGCGCCGATGCTGAGCAGGTTCATGAACGCGGCCTGCAGCGGGATCACGAGCGAGCGGAACACCACCATCAAGAGCAGCGCCGAGAGCAGCACCACCACGCCGATGAACAGGGGCAGCTTCTTGGCCAGCACCGCCGCGAAGTCGACCGAGCCGGCCGTGATACCGCCCACGTAGACGTGCATACCTGCCTGTGTGGCAACGGGAGGGATGACCTGGTCGCGCAGGTGGGTCACCAGTTGGGTCGTCTTGTACTCCTGAGGCGAGGAGGTCGGATACACCGAGATCGTGGCCACGCTGGCGCCCGGGTTGAACTTGGCAGGGGCCACTGCCGCCACGTCCGGCGCGCCGGACATCGCGGCGCGCAACTCTTCGATCGCCGCCTTACCGCTCGGCGAGGGCGGAGTGGTCGGTTGCGTCCCCGGCGAGACGGCTTGCTTGCGTGGGTTGGGCACGGTGGATACGACCAGCAAAGGCCCGTTGAACCCCTTGCCGAAGCCCTCGGCCAGCAGCTGGTAGGCCTTGTATGTGGTGGTATGGACCGGGTCGTTGCTGGCGTCGCTGGAGCCCAGCCGAAGCGCTGTCGCCGGTGCCGCGATCACCAGCATCACGAGCACCGAGGCGATCGCGATACTCCACGAGTGCCGCTGCACGAAGGCGCTCCAACGCAGCCACGTGCCACCGTGGCGCGCGTCGGTGGCCTGCGCGCCACGCTTGCGCGCGCGCCGGCCGGGACGCACGAGGCGCCCACCGGCAAACGTCAGCAGCGCCGGCAGCAATGTCAGCGAGGCGAGCATCACGAGCAATACGCCGATCGACGCCGAGATGGCGACCCCATAGAGGAAGTTCACGCCCAACAGCATCATCCCCAACAGGGCGATCACGACTGTGCAACCGGCGAACAGGACGGCGCGACCGGCCGTGTCCATCGCTTGGACCACCGACTCGCGCACGTCCCCGAAGGTGGTTCCGGGGGTGGAGTAGGCCTCGCGGAAGCGGGTCACGATGAACAAGGCGTAGTCGATCCCCACGCCGAGCCCGATCATGGCGGCAAGCTCGGAGGAGAAGTTGGCCGTGTCCACCACATGCGTGAACAGGGCGATCAGGCCGAGGCCCGTGCCCAGCCCGAACAGCGCCGTCACGATCGGCAGGCCCATCCCGATCAGGGAGCCGAAGGTGATCAACAGCACCACGATCGCCGCCAGCAGTCCCACGGCGGTGGTGACGCCGAAGCCTTCCTGCTGGGTCTGCTCGATCGCCTGCCCGCCCAGCTCGATCTGAATGCCGGGCGTGCGCGCCGCTTCGGCTGCCTTGACCACGTTTTCGGCGGCGCTCTTGGGCAGTTCGTTGGCCTTTTCGTCGAATACCACCGTTGCGAATGCGATCTTTTCGTTGGCTGAGATCGCCTTGCCGGCCTGGCTGGCGGCATACGGGCTGATCACGCCGGAGACGTGCGGCAGCGTCTCGACCTTGGCGAACAGGGCACTCATGTGGGCCTGGACTGCGGGCTCGCGCACGGTGCCTTGGGCGACCTTGAACACGATCGTGTCGCGGTCGCCGGCCTGAGCCGGGAAGCTGTGGTCGAGCAGATCCGAAGCGCGCTGGGCGTCGGAGTTGGGCAGCGTGAAGTTGTTGGAGTAAGAGGCGCCGCCGCCCGCCTGGGCGAGCACGTTGACGCCGATCAGCAGGAGCACCCAGCCGATCGCGATGTAAAGGCGGTGAGTTGTAGTCCAGCGAGCGAGCTTGAGCATCGTTGAGAACCTGAGGGAGGGGGTTGGGCGGGACGGCCGCGGACGTGCGGGGGAAGGGAACGGGGCTTCGCCCAGCTTACGACGCTTGGCGGGCGGCTCCGATTATCCCACCGAGAACAGCTCGATGGAGCCAGTGAGCTTGTGTTCGTTGGCGTCGCCCTCCGGCTCGACCACGTGAGAGTCGACGACGATCGGGCTGTTCCAGTGGCCCGGTTCCCCGGGAAGCCTGGCGATCGGGCGCCCCGAGCGTGGGCGATACACGTAGATGCCGCCGCCCGCCGGGTCATACGCGTAGAGCAGCCCGCCAACCATCACCGGGCTCGTGGCCGGCGTGTTGTTCTGCCATACCAAGTGCAGCCGGCCCGCGAGGAGCGCGTAGGCGGCCGTGGCGTGTTCTGCGCCCACGAACACCGTGCGGCTCGCTGCGCCTGAGCTCGAGACGGTCCATACCGAAGGCGTCGTGAACAGCTCGCCGCCTCCGGGCAACGGCAGGCGCTGGACTTCCCCGCCCAGCCTGTTCGGGACCGCCGGGGTATGACCGTCAAGGTGCGAGAGCGAGAGCAGTCGCATCACACCGTCCTTGCCCGCGATCAGAACGCGGTTCTGGCCAAGCAACACGGGTGCGGAGGAGCCGAGGTCGGTGTCGCTTTCGTTCAGCTGCGCCTGGTTTACGGGAGTGAACGCTTGGCGCAGATTCAGGCCTCCGAGCGTCAGCTCGATCACACTGTCGCCCAGGTTCGTGCTCCCGTTCCAGGGCCCGTTGCCGGTGGAGATCAGTATTCGCTTGCCGCCCGGCTCGACGACCGGCCCGCCGCGCGAGAGGATCGCCGAGTCGCTGGCCTGACAGCTGCTCGGCACGATCAAGGCGCGACGGTTGGCGCACAGGGTGTTGAACACGTTCGCGATCCGTCCGCTGGCGCGTTCGATTGCCACGACGTGGCCTTGATAGGGCGGAGCGTCGCCGAAGTAGCCGCCGGTGGTCACGAGCAGATACGGGCCGTCGACATTGAGTGCGGCCGCCAGCTTCTCGTGGGTGGCGTCCCTGGTGACCGACACGGGCCAGCCCGAGGCCTCGTGGCCGGTGGCAAGCGAGAGCTTGTGGACCATGCCGTTTGGCGAGGTCGCGTACACGAAGCCTTCGCCCGGAACGCTCACCGGGCTGGCGGTTGTGATCTGGGAGCTGCCCGCCCAGCCCGAGTAGCCGGGCGGCGTGAAGGTCCACAGCACGTGTCCGCTGGTGGCATCGAGCGCAAGCGTCTTGCCATAGGTGGTTGTGACGATCACAACGCTGTGCTCGGCGCCCGCCACACTGGCTTCGTGCAGGTAGATGGGGGAGGAGTCCACGGTGCCCGGGAGTGCCACCTTCACACGGTGCAGGTGAGCGAGGTTGGCGGCCGTGATCCCGCTGGGGAGGGAGCTTGCGTTTGAGCGCTGAGGATCGAGGCCGAACTCGGGCCATTCGGTCAGGCGGGCGCCTGGACGATGAGCGCCGCTTGAAGTCCTGCTTTCTGCGCCGCCGGGAATCGCCGTGGCGGCTGCCCTGGGCGTCGAGTTGTCGGCCGGCGCACTGCTGCCGCACGCGCTCAGCAGAGCCGTCGCGGTAAGAGCCGCCGCGAGGCGTGAGAGGTGGGTCGCGGACACTGCAACGGTTGTAGCGCAGCCCGCGGTCAATCCGGTCACGCCGTGCTCCGAGTTAGCGCAGCGGTAACGATCGTCGGCCCAGGCGATCGGCAGTTGGTATCCCTGGCGTCAGGCTCTCGCGTATCCTCGATTCGTAACCGATCTGGAAGGTGGGCAGAGATGGCCAAGACACCACGCGTGGGCGAGCAGGCGCCGGACTTCGAGCTGAGGGGCACCAGAGGTCCGTTCAAGCTCTCAGATCATCGCGGGGAGCGTGTCGTCTTGCTGTTCTATCCGGGCGACAACACGATGGTCTGCACCAAGCAGTTCTGTTCCTACCGCGACCGTGCCGAGGACTTCGCCTCCTTGAACGCAACGGTCGTGGGTATCTCCTCGCAGGATCTCTCCTCTCACGAGCAATTCACCGCCAAGCACGGCCTCAACGTGCCTTTGCTGGCCGACGTGGACAAGTCCGTGGCCAAGTCCTACTCGGCCGTGACCCCCGGGATCGGCTCCACCGCGCGTGCAGTCATCGTGATCGACGAGCAGGGCGTGGTGCGCGACCGTCACGACCACCGTCTCGGTCTTGACTATCAGACGGTGGACGAGCTCAAGGCAGCATTGGAGGCGCTACCCAGCCCGGCTGCTTGAGGACCGCATCGTCCTGGATGCGCAGGCAGTGCGCATTTACAGCGCCCCCGTGCGACTTACCGGCCCCTGGCTACCCGGATCAGCGCGCCCAGGTTCTCCGTTGTGAGTGCCACTGCGCGCGCCGCCGGCGAGGAGCCTGCGCCGGGGGGCAGCCGCACGCGCAGCGCTCCCGGCAGCGACGCGAAATGCAGCGGTGGGTCCAGTACCAGCGCCTCCCCGTCGAGGCCGACTTCGACGGGGCCGCTGGAGCGGACCTCGAACTCCGGCGCAGAGAAGGCCAGCAGGCCCGGGTAGCGCGCCGCCTGGCCAATCAGCTCCAGCGCAACGAGCTTTGACACGTCCGCGCCCTGCACCCGGGCGGCCACGACGCCGAGCATGCCCGTGTCGATCCGCTTGCGCGTGCCGGCGCCCGAGAGGTGCGTGAGCTCATACGGGTTATTCGACACCAGCACGAGTGGGGCATCGTCGTAGTCGGTCCCGTCCGGGGCGGTGAACTGGAGGTCGATCGGCTCGGCGCCTGGGCCGAGCAGGTCCGGCAGCATGTCCGTCCACGTCCCGAGCTTGGCGTCGCGATATGCCCCAGACTGGACGACCTTCGCGTAAGCACCAAGCGACGCGTTGTTGACGAACACGCGGTCATTTACGCGTGCGAGATCGATGCATCGCTCGACGCCGTCGGTGAACGCGTCCAGCGCACCCACGACATCGTCACGGTCCAAGCCGAGGTCAAGCGCGAAATGGTTTCGCGTGCCCGCCGGAATGCAGACGTGAGCGATGTTCGCCCGTGCGGCAACCGTAGCCACCAGCGCTTGGGACCCATCACCCCCAGCCATCCCGATGACCTCGGCCCCTCGTGCGACGGCGCCCTCGGCGAGCTCGAGCAGATCGTCGCCCGGCTTTAGAACGATCGGTTCGATTCCTCGCCGTCGTGCCTCCCTGGCGAGATTGAAGCGTTCCGCCTTTCCGCCTCCCGACTTCAGATTGATAATCAAAGCTCCCGTGACCGCAACACCCGTTGGCACGCCGGCCGAGGTCGTCCCTCCGAGCGCCGCCTCCCCAGCCCGCCCCAATGCGTAGCGCGCAGCAAAGCCGAACAGAGCAAGCAATAGGAGCAGCGCGGCCAGTACCAGCAGCCCTTGCCAGTGGGTCGCCAGCACCACGATCAAGCCCGCCAGAGCCAGGACCGCGACGATCGCGCCGAGCACACGTAGCGCGCCGCGCTCTGTCAAGGCAAACCAGACGGCGGCGTTCACCAACAGGACAAGCCCGACCGCGAGCACCGCGATGGCTACGTCACTCGCCAGCGCGACAGCGGCCACCACGGCCATGGCGGCAGGCGCGATGAGCGCGAGGATCGCGGCGATGCGGCGCAGCACATGGCGCCGTCCAGCCCAGTGTCCTTGTGAAGTCACCGAGGCTTCGGGCATGCTGTTCATCTTCTCAGTTCCGCATGGCCAGTCGGGCACCGTGTTCACTGCAAAGGCTCCCCGACCATGCTTCGTCTGTTCGAGCCCGCCGATCGACGCGCGGATACGGCGTCGAGCTGGTCTAGTGGCCCATTTTGGAAATTCGTTGGTGTTTCCCGGCGCCTGCTCGCGTCTGAGGTTCGCCGGACCCGCCCCCCGTACTACCGGTACGAAGACCGTGTCCGTCGAACCTCAGACGCAGACCATCCATCCGGCAAACCCTCAACGAATTTCCAAAACGAACCACTAGTCGCGGTCACTAAGCTGCGTCTCTTTGACCAGCGACGATGGGAGCGGGCAGCGATGAAAGGCGAGACTGTCGACATCAGCACCAAGGACGGAGTGGCGGACGCCTACCTCTCACGGCCCGAGCCGGACAGGAGCTACCCGGGCGTGCTGTTCGTCATGGACGCGTTCGGCTTGCGTCCCCGGATCGAGGAGATGGTCGACCGTATCGCGGCGCGGGGGTTCGCAGTACTCGCGCCCAACGTGCTCTATCGCGCGGGCCGGGCGTCGAACACGGAGCTCCCCGATCTCGAAGATCCGGCACAGCGGGATCCGTTCTTTGCGCGGCTGAGGCCCGCCATGGCGCAGCTGACGCCGGAGCGGATCGTCAGCGACGGGTCGGCGTACCTCGGCTATCTTGACGGGATCGCAAACCCGCCGTTTGCGATCACCGGCTATTGCCTGGGTGGGCGCGTGGGCTGGCGGATCGCCGCTGCCTACCCCGAGCGTGTCGCGGCGCTCGCCGCCTTCCACTCCGGGGGGCTGGTGAGCGACGAGGAGGACAGTCCGCACCTGAGCGCGGGCGCGATCTCCGCCGAGCTCTACTTCGGTTTTGCCGACAACGATCAGAGCATGACCCCGGAGCACGTGGCGAGGCTCGAGCAAGCCCTCACGGACGCTGGGGTGCGATACCGCTCAGAGACCTATGAAGGGGCCGCCCACGGTTACACGATGAGCGACACCGCCGCCTACGATGAGGTTGCTGCAGAGCAGCACTTCACCGAGCTGTTCGCGCTACTGGACCAGACGATCGGTGGCTGAAGCGAGCTAGGCGGGCGGAACGCCCGCAGGAGCCTCGAGGTCGGCCGGCCGCGCTTCGGCGGCGCGGCGGGCGTGCATCTCCATCAGCTCCAGCTGCATGTTGCGCTTGGGCTCGTCCGGTCCCGGTGCGCGCCGTCGCCAAGCGCCGTCGCCGTGGAGATCCCAGGAGCTCTGGTTGTCGGCGAAGGCTCGTTCCAAGGTGTCCATCAGCTCCTCCTTCAGCTCCGGTGTCTCAATCGGCGCTGCCAGCTCCACGCGATGGTCGAGGTTGCGCGGCATCAGGTCGGCCGAAGCGATGTACACGGTGCGCTCGCCTTCGCGTTCGAACGTGTACACGCGCGAGTGCTCAAGCAGGCGGCCCACGACCGAGACGACCTTGATGTTCTCTGATACGACGGGCAAGCCAGGGCGCAGGCAGCAGATTCCGCGCACGTTCAGATCCACCTGGACGCCCGCCATCGAGGCCCTGTAGAGGGCCCTGATGCAATGGCCGTCCACGAGCGCATTCATCTTCATAGCGATCCGACCCGGGGACTCGGGCGAATGGGCGGCGATCGTGGCGTCGATCTCGGCGATCAGGCCCTCGCGCAGATGGGCTGGGGCGATCAACACCTTGCGGTAGTGCAGCGGCCGCCCGAAGCCGGTGAGGTTGTTGAACATGTCGGCCACGTCCGCTCCGATCTGCTCGTCGGTGGTGAACAGGCCGAAGTCCGTATATAGGCGGGCGGTGGCCGAGTGGTAGTTACCGGTCCCCACGTGCACGTAGTTGCGCACCCCGTCGCCCTCCCTGCGCACCACGAGCACGCACTTGGCATGTGTCTTCAGGGCCGGCTGACCGTAGACGACGTGAACCCCGGCCTCCTCCAAAGCCTTGGCCCAATGGATGTTCATGCGCTCGTCAAAGCGCGCGGTCAACTCGACCAGCGCGACCGCCTGCTTGCCTCGCTCGGAAGCAGCGATCAGGTCTGGCACCAAGGGCGAGTCGTCGCTCGTGCGATACACCGTTTGCTTGATCGCCAGCACGTTGGGGTCGGCCACGGCCTGTGCCACGAAACGCTCAACCGAAGTCGCAAACGAGTCGTAGGGGTGGTGCACGAGCACATCGCCATCTCTCATCGCGGCGAACACATCGGCCCGCTCGCCCTCGTGGCGCACCAGCCGGGGATGGGTGACCGGCGCGTAGGGGGCGTTGCGCAGCTCGGGCAAACCCGGCAACTTCACGATTTGCCACAGAGCGCCCATGTCCAGGAGCCCGTCCACCGGGTAGACCTCGTCCTCACGCACCCCCAACAGCCCGACCAGCTCCTCGCGTAGGTGCTCCGAGCAGCTCGTTCCCACCTCCACTCTCACTATCTCCCCGAAGCGCCTGCGGCGCAGCTCATCCTCGACCGCCTGCAACAGGTCGGCGGCATCGTCTGAGACCTCGAGATCGGCATCCCTGGTGACCCTGAAGAAGTCGTAGTCGACGATCTCCATACCCGGGAACAGGGCGTCGAGGTGGTGGGCGATCACGTCCTCCAAGGGCACGAGCGTGAGGTTGCCGGCTCCGGCGCCGCTCGTGCCCTCGCCGGCGGAGCGCACTGCGACGAAGCGCGGCAAGATCTCGGTCGGGACCTTCACGCGCGCGAACACCGTCTCGCCGCTGGCCGGGTCGCGCACGAGCACGGCCAGGCTGAGTGACAGGTTGGAGATGTAGGGGAACGGTCTCCCGGGAGCGACCGCCAAAGGAGTCAGCGCCGGGAAGATTACGCGGCGGAAATGCTGGGCAAGGTGGGAGCGCTGCTCCTCATCCAGCTGCTCGAAACCGACCACCCTGATGCCTTGCTCGGCCAGGGCTGGGCGCAGGCTCTGCTCGAAACACTCACTCAGGCGCCCACCCAGCACGAGCACCCGCTCGCGGATCGCCGCGATCGTCTCGGTGGGGGTGAGACCGTCCTGACTGGGGTTCTCGACGCCCGCGTCGATCTGGTCGTGCAGTCCGGCCACACGGACCATGTAGTACTCGTCGAGGTTGGTGGTGTAGATCGCCGCGAACTTGACCCGCTCCAGCAGCGGCGTGTCGGTGTCCTCTCCGAGCTGCAGCACGCGCTCGTTGAAATCCAGCCAGGAAAGCTCGCGATTGATGTAGAGGGAGGGCTCATCCAGCCGGTGGGGTGCTCCAGGGTCATCCGATCGGCGCGGCGAGGAGCGATCCGGCGGGGTCTGTTGAGAGGGGTCATCCGGCACGTGGGTGGGGAAGGTTGCCTCGGGCTCGTTGGTCATCTCGGTGTCCAAGTCATCTATGCTCGCAGAACCTCATGGCTATGGCCCGCCAGCTCTGGTTGCTGCGTCATGCCGACGCAGAGCCTCACGGCACTCGTCCCGACGCGGAGCGCCGGCTCACCGACCGCGGCCTTCGCCAAGCGGATGTCGCGGGAGTTGCGATTGCACGCATGGGAGTCGAGTTCGGGGCGATCCTAGCCAGCCCCAAGGCGCGAGCCCGGGAAACCGCTGAGGTGGCGCTCGCGCGGATGGAGGACTCTCAGCGTGAGCTGCTCGAGCTGCATCCTCTGTTGGCGGGTGGCGTGCAGGCGCGCGAGGCTTTGGATCTGCTGGGCGGTGTCGGTGGCGGCGGTCCATCGCTGCTCGTCGGCCACGAGCCTGATCTGTCGGGCATCGTGGGCGAACTCACGGGCGCGCGTGTGGACCTGAAGAAGGGGGGGCTTGTGCTGGTGCGACTAGGCGCTGGTGGCGCTCAGCTCGTACTGCTCCTGCGTCCCGCCGAGCTTGCCCTGATCGCCGGTCTCGCCCTCGAGGCGGTCTGACTCGAGGGCGCGCACAGGCTTCGCGCCCAACTCCTCGGCGACGGGTGCAGCGTCGACGGACGCAGCGTCGAGGGGCGCAGCGTCGAGCGGTGCGGCGTCGAGCGGTGCGGCGTCCGCCAGTTCCGCCGCAAAGCGGTAGCCAATGCCGAAGTGGGTGTGGATGTAGCGCCACCCCGGCGAGGCCTTCTCCAGCTTCTGGCGCAGCTTGCGCACGAACACGTCCACCGAGCGGTCGCCGCGCACCATCGCATAACCCCACAGGCGCGAATAGATCTCCTCGCGCTCAAGCACCCTGCCTTCGCCACCGGCCAGCAGCTCGATCAGCTCGAACTCGCGCCTGGTCAACTCGAGGCTCTGTCCGGCCACGAAAGCCTGGAAGCGATCCGATCGAATTTCCACCTCGCCTGCGAGGCACGGCTTGGCCGTCCCGCGGCCGGTGGTGCGTCGACGCCGGCGGACAAGTCCTTGTACGCGGGCAATGATTTCCTCGGGGTGGCACGGCTTGGTGACCCAATCATCGGCCCCCAAGCGCAACCCGCGGACCCGCTGGGCGACCGTGGATGGGCCGGTACAGACGACGATGCCAAGCTCCGGCAGAGCTCCACACAAGCGCTCCAGCCACTCCCAAGCCTGGGGTCCGAGCACTGCCAGGTCGACGACCAGCGCGCTCAAGCGCATCGAGGCGACCGCGTCCGCCTGGACGGGGCTGGCCAGCACGCGGTGCTCCCAGCCAAGACGATCCATGCGCTTGCCCAACACCTGAATAAAGCCGCTGTCGCGGTCTAGTACCGCGACGCGCAGAGATGCCGTAGCCCCTGCGCTCGATGCGACCCCTTCATCCGTGGAGAGGATCCCCGCCGTCATCTGCGCTCAGTGTATATGCGACCGAGTCGCCAAAGACAAGAAGTGCAGACGATGGTCACAGGATCTTCACAGGCGTTCGCCCTGTTTGCGGCGGTCCGGGATCGGCCCTGAGCTGTCATTCGGGCGGCCCGGGTCAGCTGGCGAAAGGGTTCGACTGGTCTGAGAACTCTCGGAACAGGCCGGTCACGACGAAGGCGACCTGCTCGCCCACGTCAACCGCGTTGTCGCCGATACGCTCCAAGGCGCGAGCCACGAGGATCATGTGCATCGCCCACTCCCTGGTGTCAGGGTCGTCGCCGATCTCAAGCGCCGTGCGGAAGATCTGACGGTTGAGACGGTTTATCTCGCGGTCCTGGCGCGCCAGGTCTTCAGCCAAGCCCACGTCGCGGCCCGAGAAGGCGGCCTTGCACTGAACGATCTCCGAGCGGGCATGGGCGCCCATCTTGAGGATCATCTCGAGCACCTCCGGGCGCACCGGCGGCTCGTATCCTGAGAGCGGGATCAGCTTGGCGATGTTCACGCACTGGTCGCCCATCCGCTCGACGTGCACGATCACGTGCAGCAAAGCGGCCACCAGCCGCAGATCGCCCGCCACGGGCGCTTGGGTGGCAAGCAGCGAGAGGATCCCCTGGTGGACCTCCAGATAGCGGCCGTCGATGCGATCGTCGTCGGCGATCACCATCTGGGCCAGCTCTACGTCCTGGTGGGCAAGGGCCTCCAAGGTGCGGTCGAGTTGCTCGAGCACCACATCGAGTCCGCCCAGTGCTCTGCTCTCCAGCTCCTGCAGCTGTTGCTGAAAGTGCTGGCGGCCCTGCGATCCGGTCAGCTGAGAAGCCTGTCCGGCGTTCGAGACCTGCTCTGCGTTGGCCTCAGGACTCATGGACGCTGGCCTCAGCCGAACTTGCCGGTGACATATTCCTCGGTCCTGGAGTCGTTCGGGTTGGTGAAGATCTGCTGGGTCGGGCCGACCTCCACGAGCTCTCCGCTGAGCATGAAGGCGGTGCGGTCTGCAACCCGGGCGGCTTGCTGCATGTTGTGGGTCACGATCACGATCGTGACCCTGCTCTTGAGCTGATCTATCAGCTCCTCGATCTTCAAGGTGGCGATCGGGTCCAGCGCCGAGCAGGGCTCGTCCATCAGGATCACCTCCGGCTCGACCGCAAGCGAGCGTGCTATGCACAGACGTTGCTGCTGGCCTCCGGAGAGGCCCGCACCAGGCTCTGAGAGGCGGTCCTTGACCTCTTCCCACAGGCCGGCCCCACGCAGGGCGGTCTCGACCTTGTGCTGCAGGTCGCCGCGTCCGCGCGAGGTAAGCCGCAGGCCGGAAGCCACGTTGTCGAACACCGACATCGTGGGGAACGGGTTGGGCTTCTGGAAGACCATCCCGATCGCCCGGCGCACGGCGACCACGTCCACGCTCGGGTCATAGATGTCGAAGTCGTCGAGCAAGACCCTACCCTCGGCGCGAGCGCCAGGCACCTCCTCGTGCATGCGGTTGATGCAGCGCACCATCGTCGACTTGCCGCAACCCGAAGGTCCGATGATCGCGGTCACCTCGTTGGCGTGGAAGTCGAGGTCGATGCCCTTCACCTGGGCCACATCGCCGTAGTAGGCGCGCAGTTTCTCGAGCTTGACCGCCAAACCGTCGCGCACGTTGGCGCGGGTCTGCGCGTCGCCAGCGCCGGCGGTCCGGGTGCTGGTCGATTGGCTGCGGCTGGGGTCGAGCATCTGGGTCGGCGCCTCCTCGCGGGGCTCGCCGTCTGTGGTCGTAGGCTGCTCCTTGGCGCTCATCCTAGGCCTTTCCGCGCTCACAGTTGTTTGGGTTGCGCCGGTCCTCGGCTCCCGCGAGCTCATCCCAAGCTACTCCTGCGTGCCAGCAGTCGCGCGAGCAGGTTGAGCACGAGGATCATGGCCACCAGCGTCAGGGCCGCACCCCAAGCACGGTTTACCACGGATGTGGTCGGAGATGTGACATCCGTGTATATCTGGATCGGCAGGGAGTTCATGAAGCCACCCAAGCCGAACTCCGTCTTCATCGTGGCCCCCGCGGTGAACAAGAGCGGCGCGGTCTCCCCGGCGGCTCGCGCAATCGCCAGCAGCACGCCGGTGACCAGGCCCGGAAGGGCGGTGGGCAGCACGATCTTGAAGATCACGCGCCAGCGCGGCGCGCCGAGAGCCAGGGCCGACTCACGCAAAGACCCAGGCACCAGCAGCAGCACGACCTCGGCGGAGCGTGTCACCACCGGCAGCATCAAGAGGGCCAGAGCGAAAGCGCCCTTGTAGGCGGCATAGGAACTGCCGGTACCCACGATCAGGGCGATGTAGATGAACAGGCCGAACATGATCGAAGGCACACCCGTGAGCACGTCCACGAAGAAGCGCACAGTGTGCGCGAAGCGGCTCGAGCGCCCGTACTCCACCAGCCAGATGGCCACGCCCAAGCCGACCGGCACAGCCAGTGCCGAGGCGACGGCCACGATCTCGATCGTGCCAAGGATCGCGCTCTTGATGCCCCCGATAGACGAGGACGCGAAGAATGTGTTGCCGGTCGGGTCGGTCGTGAAGAAGTCGATGCTCCACGAGCCCAGGCCCTTGCTGAGCAGGTAGTAGACGATCAAGACCAGCGGCACCAGGGCGATTGCGGTGGCGGCCACGACCGAGCCACGCGCGATCTTGTCTTTGCGCCGGCGACGGGCGCTCACGCCGAAGCGGTCGAGGGTATGGGCCGAGGCGCTCACGCGAAACGTCTCCGCGGGCTCGGGGCAGGTCCAAATGGGGCGCGAATGGGGACCTGGTAGGCCGAGATCCGGGGAAGAGCTCTCATGCGCCCATCCCCGCACCCAGAGGGGCGCTGGTCTCGGCGAAGTCGGCGGCGGTGCGCTTGGGCTTGGTCGAGCGCTCCGCCCTCATCACCAGCAATCGCGCGGCGATGTTGACGAGCAAGGTCAACACGAACAGAACCAAGCCGGCCGCGAACAGGGCCGAGCGGTGCAGTTCCTGGGCCTCGCCGAACTCGTTGGCGATCGCCGCGGCCAGGCTGTAGCCCTGACCGAACAGGTGTTTACCGAGCACCGGTGCGTCGCCGACGAGGATCGTGACCGCGATCGTCTCGCCGATCGCTCGCCCCAGGCCGAGCATCGCTGCTCCTGAGATTCCGCTGCGGCAATAGGGCAGCACGGCCATGCGGATCATCTCCCACCGCGTCGCCCCAAGGCCGAGCGCGGCCTCCTTGTGGTCGATCGGCACGGTGCTCATGACCTCACGCGAGATCGCACTGACGATCGGCAGGATCATGATCGCCAAGACCAAGCCGGTGATGAAGTAGTTGGGGATCGTCACGATCCCGCCGCCGATGAACGGCACGAAGGAAAGCTTGTCGGCGACCCATTGCTCGGCCGGCTGCAGCTTGGGCGCCAAGAAGAAGATGCCCCACAGCCCGTACACCACCGAAGGCACGGCGGCAAGCAGCTCGATCAGGATCGTGACCGGGCCCCTGATGCGCAGTGGGCACAGCTCGGTCACGTACAGGGCTGTCGCCACGGCGACCGGCACGCCGATGATCAGGGCCAAGCCGGAGGTGATCAGGGTGCCCACCACGAGCGGCAGCGCCCCGAACTGGTTGGCGCTCACGTTCCAGTTGTTGTCGAAGGTGAAGCCGAGCACCCCGAACTTGGCGAATGCAGGACGGGCTTCGCCGACGAGCTTCACGAAGAAGTAGACGATCAGGGCGAGGATCGACGCCGCCAAGGCGGTCAGGATCCAGCGCAATGCCCGATCGGGGAGGCGGGCGAGCGGGGAGCGCCGCAATACTGAGCGCTCCCCGCCGCGAGGACTGTCGCCGAGAGGGCCGCTGCCGACGGAGGCGGCCTCCATGCCGATCAGCCGCCGACCCTCCGGCCACGCGGGGCGTGACCGGAGGACTCCATGCTCATCGCTACGCGCACGATGGCTTGGACTCTATGTGGCCGAGGGCTGGGCGCCATCTCAGCCTTTGATCGGCGCTCCATTGCACTGCAGTTCGCCCACAGCGGCCTTGGACTTTTCAAGGATCGCGCTGGGCAGAGCGGCGTAGTCGGCCTGGCTGAGCACGCTCTGGCCTGAGCCCAGACCGTATTCGAGGAACTCGACCACGCCCTTGGCGGCGGATTCGCCACCGGGCACGCCAGCCTTGCACATGTCCTTGTACACGACCACGAACGTTTGCGAGGTGATCGGGTAGGCCGCAGGCGAGGAGGGGTTTTTGATCTTGATGCCCAGGTTGGCGGGCACTTCGACCCCTTCGGCGGCCGCGCTGGTCGATTCGAGCGTCGGTTCCACGTACTTGCCGGCCTTGTTCTTGACGCTGGCGGTCGTGAATTTGTGCTGCAGGGCGTAGGCCTGCTCGACGTAGCCGACGGCGCCGGTCGTCTGCTGGACCGCGCCGGCCACGCCCGCGTTGCCCTTGGCGCCTGTGCCGGTCGGCCACTGCACGTCCTTGCCTTCGCCGACCTTGCTCTTCCATTCGGAGCTGACCGCGGCCAGGAAGCCGGTGAAACCGGCTGTGGTGCCCGAAGAGTCCGAGCGATGGACCACGGTGATGGCCGTGCTGGGCAGCGACACGCCCGGGTTGAGCGCCTTGATCGCGGCGTCATTCCAGGTCTTGATCTTGCCGAGGAAGATCTCGGCGATCGTTTCGCCGTCGAGCTTCAGCCCCGACTGTACGCCCGGCAGGTTGTAGGAGACGGTGATCGCGCCCAAGAACATCGGGATCTGCTGGACCGGGCCGACCTTTTCAAGCGTTTCGAAGTCGGCGGGCTTCAAGGGCGGGTCGCTGGCACCAAAGTCGACGGTCTTGCCCTCCAGGGCGGTGATGCCGGCACCCGAGCCGACCGGGTTGTAGTTGACGGTCAGGCCCGAGATGCCCGAGCCCCACTGTTGATAGACCGGGGCGGCGAATGTGGAGCCGGCGCCGGAGATTGTCGCAGACGAACTGGTGCTGCCCGTCGTGGAGCTTGATTTGCCACACGCGCCGACGGTCAGCGCGAGCAGCGCGCAACTCGCTAGCGCGCCGATCTTGTTCTTGTTCACAACTTCTCCTCTGACTGGGTTTTTAGCGGCGGGCAGGCTTCCGGCCCCCGCGCCGGCTCAGTGCAAGCCCAGTCTCATCAATCGAGAGGGTGGCCGTTGTGAACATCTCGTGAAAGGCCTGACGGCGTACCTAGGGGCTGTGGTTGGAAGCGATAGCCAAAGCCGGGGTGGGTGTGGATGAAGCGCCGATCGGGCATGGCGTCCTCAAGCTTGCCGCGTAGCTTGCTCACATAGACATCCACCGAGCGGTCGCCGTGGCGCAGCTCGCCGCCCCAGACGACGCCGAAGAGCTCCTCGCGGGTAACAATCGCCCCGGCCCTGCGGGCCAGGGCGACGAGTAGCTCGAACTCGCGCACCGACAATGTCAGGGCACGGCCGGTGGCCAGGACCAAGCCCTCGCCCAGCCTGATCTCGAGCTCGCCTGCATACAGGGTGCTGTCGCTGTCTTGGTGCACGGCCACCGCCCCATAGGGTGCTTGGGGCGGGGTGTGAAGGAGTTGCAAACTCGTGATCTACTCGTGAAGAACTCGTGAAGGCACACGACACGCCCCCGGCCGTCCACATACCCTCCCGGGATGGCTTTTTTGCGCCGCACGCCCGACCCTGTCCTGGTGACGCTTGTGGAGAGCGCCGGCAGCAATATTCTGCGCTCGGGCTTGCTCCTGCGCGAACTCCTGGCCGAGTTGCCCGAGCGCTCAGGCCTTGCTGAGGAGCTGAAGTCCTTCGAGCAAGACGGCGATCGCATCACCCACGACATCATCCACAGGCTCCACGATCTCGGTCGGCGCTTGCGCATCCCCTTTGATGCGGGTGACGGCTACGCCTTGGCGACGGCGCTCGACGATGTGCTCGATCACACCGAGCAGACGGCGGCGTTGCTTTACCTGTATGGGGTGGAGGCGCCGATGGAGCAGGCGGTCGAGATGGCCGATGTCCTGGTCGGCGCCGACGAGCAGATCGTCAAGGCTTTGGAACGGCTCGGCGCCGGCGCCGAGCCGGGCCCTCACCTGGTCGAGATCCACCGTCTGGAGAACGAGGGCGACCGCCTGTTGCGAGACGGCGTGGCGTCCCTGTTCGAGGGCGGCGCGGCCGATCCGATGGTGGTGATTCGCTGGAAGGACATCTTCGAGTCTTTGGAGGCTGCGGTGGACGCGTGTGAGACCGTGGCCCACGTGATCGAGGGGATCATGCTCAAACGGGGCAAACGCAACTGAGGTCCTCCCGCGTGGCGGGAATGCTCATCGGCTGCCCGACGCGCGGCAGCGTTCTCAGAACGTGGTGGCCGGAGCGCTCACTGCGATCTGCGCGCCCTTCGGGTTGCCCACGAAATAGATTTGGAAGGGAACGTTCGTGCCCCCCGCGACTTCGGGCAGGACCGCACGTCCCGCCGCCACCGTCTTCCCGCCGCGTCGTGCGATTGCATAGACCACAAGGTTCTCTTGGGTGACTGCCGAGCGATTGGTCACGCTGCCCGACTCGCTCGCTTCGGCGCCCGCCGTGCTCGACTGGGCGCTGGTCACCTCAATCTTCGGTGCACTCGAGGCGATCTTGGCATCGCCCACGAGCGCGCTCGCGGTCGCCGGCGCGCGCGCGACCTGCACCTGATCGTCGACCCATACCACCGTCTTGCCCGGTTCCAGCAGCGGGACCTCTGTCAACGAGGCTTGCAGGCCCGGCGCATTGTTCTGGTAGAGCATGCCCCCTTTGATGTCGCGCACGGTCAGCTCGATCGGGGCGTCGGCCAAGGTGTGTGCGGATGTGTTGCGCAGCGCGACCGCCACGGCCGTTCCTTCGCTTGAGTGCACCACGGTGGCGCCCAAGACCTTCACGCTCGGGTTCTCCTTGCCGACCGACACGCCGTGCTGGGCGATCGTGACGTGCTTTGCTTGGCGTGCCAGCGCCGCGCTCTTTTCCTGGGTGCTCTCACAACCGCAGAACGAGACGGCCATCAGGCCCGCGAGCAGCGCCGCCCGCGCAGGCCGGCACGAACTTTTCCTCCCCCCACCTAAAACCCTCGATCCGACGCGGGCGCGGGATTGTGCGCGACTGGCCCGTCTCATCGGCGGGCACGCCCCGGCACGCTCACCCGAAGGCTCCGCTCACGTACTCCTTCGTGCGAGCTTCGCGTGGGTGGTCGAAGACCTGCTCGCTCGGTCCATACTCCACGAGCTCGCCCAGGTGCATGAACGCGACGTGATCGGCCACCCTCATCGCCTGCTGCAAGTTGTGGGTGACGATCACTATCGCCACGCTCTCGCGTAGGCCGACGATCAAATCCTCGATCGTCGCGGTGGAGATCGGGTCCAGCGCCGAGCAGGGCTCGTCCAGCAGCAGGACCTCCGGCTTGACGGCCAGCGCCCGCGCGATGCACAGGCGCTGCTGCTGTCCTCCGGACAGGCGTAGCGCCGGATGATCCAGGTTGCCCGCCACCTCCTCGTACAGCCCGGCGCGCGCCAACGCGTCGATCACGCGCGGCTCAAGCTCCTTGCGCGAGAGCCGCTTGCGCCTTCCGCCTGGGGGGTGCTCCTCGCGCAGGGCGTAGGCCACGTTCTCGAAGATGCTCATCGGGAAGGGGTTGGGCTGCTGGAAGACCATCGCCACCCTGCGTCTCAGCGAGTTGACCTCGATCTGTGCGATCTCCTCGCCGTCGAGCGTGACCTGGCCCGCCCGCACCGCGCCTGCGGTGATCTCGGTGAGGCGGTTCAAAGAGCGCAAGAGCGTCGTCTTGCCCGAGCCCGAGGCGCCGATCAAGGCCAAGACCTCGCCCCTGCGCACGGGCAGACTCACGTCTCGGACGACCCAACGCTCGCCGTATGCCAGCCACACCCCCTCGATTCTCATCCGTTCGAGCACTTCGCGTGCGGGCGGGCGTTTTACGCGCTCCTCTCCCTCGACCGCCGGTGCTGTGACGGTCGGCGCCAAGCCGGATCCCGAGCCGTTGCTGGATCTACCCACCACCGTCGGTTCACGATCGAGGGCGATCCGCCGCACAGGTGGAGGCATCAACGGGTCCATGGTTGCCGTCCCGCGATCCATCGTCGCTTGCCCATTATTGGAAGTCCGATCGGACATGGCGGCCGGCCGGTCGACGGTCGCATCAGCGGGTCCATGGCAAGATCCCGAGCACGCGGAAGCGACTGGTCTCATCCTTGCGCGTGGTTGAGCTGAGGCGCATCACGAGCAGATTCAAAGCGAGCACCATCAGCAGCAGCACGAAGGCTGCCGCATAGGCCTTTTCGTGGGCATTGCCTTCGCCGGCGGGCGAGTTGTAGCGCACATAGCTGGTAAGCGTTCCGCCAGTCCCCCTCAAGACGGACAGGATCGGGGCGCCGCCTGCGCCTTCGGTCCGGATCGTGGCTCCCAGGAGGATCACCACGATCGCGGTGTCGCCCACAATACGCCCGATCCCGAGCGTCACTCCACTGGCGATGCTCGGTCTGACCGAAGGCAGCAGCACCTTCCTGATCGTGGTCGCCTTGGTCTTGCCCAGCGCATAGGACGCCTCCCTGACATGGGCCGGAACTTGGAGCAGCGCCTCGCGCGTCGAGGCCACGACCAGCGGCAGCGCGATCAAAGACATCATCGCGCCGGCCGTGAGGAAGGACTTTCCGTAGACCGACCCGCCAGCCGAGGTCTGCGACAGAAACGCGAGCGCCGGACGTGCGAACAGGACCAATCCGAACATCGCCAAAAGCACGCTCGGGGCGCCCGAGATCATCTCCACGCTCGACTCCACCGCTCTGGCCAGCCAGGCGGGTCTCTGGTACTCGCTCATCCACGTGGCCAGCGCCACGCCCACGGGGGCCGCGATCGCGATACCGACGGCCGTCAGCAGCAGGGTTCCCTCGATCGGGTCCAAAAAACCGCCCGATCCGGCCTGGCTTTGGGAGGCGCTCGGGTGTTCCAGCAGTAGGCTCGGTCGCAGATATGCGATCCCCTTCACGGCCATGAACAGAACGATCGCGGCGGTGATGAGGCACAGTCCCGCGCCGACCGTCCAGCACATCGCGTAGGCCAAGCGGTCGGCGAGCGGCCAAGCCCGCACCGAGCCGCGTCCTCGTCCGGGTCGGATCGAAGTCTCCGGTGGGCGTGGCGCCGGCTGGGATTGTCCCAGGGCTTCTTGTGCGCTTGCCACAGCTATGTCCTGATCCCGTAGCGCTTCATCGGCTGCTTGGCCGCCCAACCCGCCAGCGAGAGCAAGGCGCAGGAGACGAGCAGGACCGCCGCCATCGCGTACAGGGTCTGTTCGACAGGGACGACCGTGATGCTGTCGATGTAGTCGATGATCGTTGCCGCCAAAGGCCTCACAGGCTCGAAGAAGAAGGTGACCCCGTCCAGCGGGTTGGGGGAGAAGCCACGCGAGCCGCTAACCATCGAGAGCATGATCGACTCGCCCAAGGCTCTCGCGGTGGCCAATACCGCCGCTGCCACAATCGCCGGGCGGGCGGTTCGCAGCGACACGCGCCAAGTGGTGCGCCAGCGGTTCACGCCGAGTGCGGCCGAGCCCTCCGTCCAGGAGATGGGCACCGTCTCCAAAGCGCTCACCACGATCGCCACCATGATCGGCACGATCATGATCGTCAGGATCAGGATGGCCACGCTCAGGTTCGCCCCGGTGAGCTGCACCACGTACTCGACCGAGCGCTTGCGTCCCGTGGAAATCAGGTTGTGTTCGACCCAAGGGGCAAGAGCCAAGATCCCGACGAGCCCGTACACCACCGAGGGCACTCCGGCCAGCAGCCTGATCGTCGGGTCGATCGCGCGTCTCACTTGGGCGGGGGCAAACTCGACGATGAATACGGCCGCGAAGATCGAGATGACCATGCCCAGGATCACGGCCAAGCCCGAAGTCA
>Ga0208586_1000067_pt1 | contig 40495 bp, 28 predicted proteins | sample NGESurshal072012_6_FD_184471 | JGI IMG/M metagenome (GOLD analysis project Ga0208586, IMG submission 184471) | Arctic peat soil microbial communities from Barrow, Alaska - NGEE Surface sample 53-3 shallow-072012 (SPAdes) | ecosystem: Environmental > Terrestrial > Soil > Wetlands > Peat ... | reverse complement strand
TCGCCAGAAGCATCCAAATCCTCGTTGCGCCGGAAGACTTGCCCATCCTAGATTGGCTCAAAATCAACCAGTCAAAATCACTGTGACGAGGTACTAGTTAAAGACAGCGCACCGCTAAATCGTTCCGCGGCCGGATCTGCGTAGTTTCCGAGTCTAGCCGACTGTTAAATCGGTTACTGCCCGGAATTCACCGGCGGCGCCGGTCGAGAAACGGTGCCGGAAGCATTCACCTCCACTTTGTCAGCCTTCGTCGGGAGTTGATGGCTTGCTATCAAGAATTGGGAGCCGAGCATAAAGGACATAAAGAGGACATATACCCACCACGGACGAGAATTCATCACTGCCCAAGTGCTGGGTGACGTCTCTTGCGACGCGCTATTGAACCCAGTCGGGTGTGGTAGGAGCCCAACCAAGCGAGTAGCAATCGTGCGGGGATCAGCATAAAGCGCAGCCCCGTCAGGCAAAGCGCTAATTAACGCGGCCAATCTCCGAGTCGCAGTTTCTCCCGGCAACTGAGCCAATTTAGCAGCCTCCTGCCAGGGGTCCACATCCGAGCGCGCCAATCCGGAAAGGACGCTTATCAACATCCCGTTTCCGTCCTCGCCAATCGGCGCGAATAGAAAGTCATTGAATTCGGATGGAGGGAGGGAAATTGGTACAGGCCGCAGCATTTTAGTCACCGATCCTCTTCGTCCGTCATCGACCAAACAACTCGTGATGCTTTTTTGATCGAACTGAAATTATATCGGGCTGCGAACAGTCGGGTCAGGATCGGAAAATACCTAGACACGCGCTTTTTCCCACTGGCGCGACGGCGTGAGCGCCGCCGGCGTCAAGTCGAGGACCGCTCCTTCTTCAGAGTTCCCTCGCTGGAGAAGCAAACGTAGCCGCCGGTTCTGCAGCGAAACCAGCAGTAAACGAGATCGTTGGTCAAGAAGTACGGCACAACGCGCGAGCTTCTAAATACTCTGTAGTCTAGCCAACATTTCGTCTCGCTCGTCAGCGCGACGGCCTTTCGAGCCGGCACCGCGCCGCCCTGTCAGTCGTTCAAAACCCGGCAGACCTCTACATAGTGGCCGGCGCTGCGACCCACGGACGTTCAGGACGCCGGTTGCTTCCCTTAATACTCTCCTTCCTCACGCGCTCAATGGGAGCTCTTTCGTGGCCGGCACAAGCGCGGCGCCGTTGGCGCCCCGCGCCGTGCCGGTTTTATCAAGAAGTTCGAGGAACGGCTTGACGATGTCGATCGGCATCGGAAAGACGACCGTGGAATTCTGTTCGGCGCCGATCTCAGTCAGCGTTTGCAGATAACGCAGCTGCATGGCGGCCGGAATGCTGCCAAGGATCTGTGCTGCGTTGACTAGGGTTTGCGACGCCTGGAACTCGGCTTCCGCGTGGATGATCTTGGCGCGGCGGTCGCGTTCCGCCTCCGCCTGTTTAGCAATGGCGCGCACCATGTTTTCCGTGAGCTCGACGGTTCTGATCTCGACGTTGCTCACCTTGATCCCCCAGGTTTCGGTCTGGGTGTCCAGAATGCTCTGGACGTCGGTGCTGAGTTTCTTTCGTTCCGAAAGCATCTCATCAAGCTCATGCTGACCCAGCACAGCGCGCAGCGTCGTCTGCGCGAGCATGTTCGTGGCGGGAAGATAGGATTGAACTTGAATGATGGCTCGTTCGGGATTGACGACGTTGAAGTAGAGCACCGCGTCGACTTTCATTGAGACGTTGTCGCGGGAGATCACGTCCTGCGTCGGAATCTCGATGACCTGGATGCGCAAATCCACGCGCACCATTTCCTGGAAGAAGGGAATCAATAGCACTAGGCCTGGGCCTTTGACCTTTTGGAAACGTCCTAAGGTAAAGACCACTGCTCGCTCATATTCGCGCAAAATCCGCACACTCGCCCCGATCAGAACAACCGCCACAATTACGACGACTGGAATCAAATAAAGAGAAGGTGAGAAAAGCATAGCGCCGCTCCCTCCAAGACGAGAGTAAGAGATTCCCAGCGGCGGGCGCGGAATGGCCGAATCGTCGACGCGAGCATCCGGTCGGCTTCAGCCAAGATCGGGTCACCCTACCTAGGGCTGTGATGAAGGATATAGCGCGACGATGCCGCCACGATAGGTTCGGAAACTACGTACCGGTTGGTCGCCCCGCGGTCGTGACCGGCGGTTCACGTTGGACGGGCGGCGCGTCAGCAACTTGCTCGGCAGCAGCAAGCGCTAATCGTGCTAGCGCGGGGAGAGACTTCACGCAGGTTTTCTTCATGATCGAGGCGCGGTGGGTCTCGACCGTGCGCTGGCTGATGCCGAGGTCGGCGGCGATATTCTTGCTGGGGTGGCCGGCGAGGACCCGGTCCATGATCTGCCGTTGTCGCGGCGTGAGAGCCGCAATGTGGTTCGCCGCAGCCTCCCGCCAGGCGAGCAATTTGCTCGAATCTCGAGATTGCTCGAGGGCGCGGTCGACACTGGCGCGCAGATCGCTGTGATGGAACGGCTTCTCGATGAAATCCAAAGCGCCCGCTTTCATGGCTTGTACCGCTATCGGCACGTCGCCGTTGCCAGTGATCATGATGGCCGGCAACCGATGGCTCGAATGGCTTAGATGCTGCAATAATTCGAGGCCGCTCATTCCGGGTAGGTATGCATCGACTAGCAGGCAGGCCTCACGGCCTGGATGATAGGCTTCGAGGAAGGCCTCGCAGGTCGCAAAATCCTCGACGGTGCGGTCGTCCGCCTCGAGCACCGTGCGGATTCCGTCGCGTATATGACTGTCGTCATCGATAACAAAGATGACTTGTCCGGAATTGTGGTGTTCTTCAGCGGCGTGAAGGGTTGGTGGAAAATACGTTGCGGATCGCGACGCCGGGAGGAGGCGTTGCACGGCTTGATTCAGCTCCTTCAACCGCACAGGCTTGTTGAGCTGGACGCAGTCATGACGCGCAATATCGCGCAGCGCGCCTGTCGATATATCACCGGTCAGGACGATGACGGGAATCTGACGATGAAGTTGGGCGCGCAGCTTCTCGACAACCTGGAGCCCATCCAGTCCGTTCGGCAGATTGTAGTCCGCGAGGATGAGATCAGGCCGGATCTTCCCTCGGACGACTAGATCGAGCGCGGCGATCCCGTCCGGCGCCGTTGCGGTATGGCAGCCCCGGTCCTTGAGCAGGAGATCAAGGAGCTTGCACACCTCGGGATCATCCTCAATGACCAAAACGGCGCCTGTGCGTTGCACCGCTTCGGCAATCGTCTCATCGATTTCTGGTTGACGGTCTTTCACGTGTGCGGCGGCTGAACTCGGTGGAAGCATGATGTCGATCGCGAAAACCGAGCCCTTGCCCGGCCGTGAGCGGACGCGCACCCGGTGGTTGAGCAGATCGCTCAGGCGTCGCACGATCGAGAGCCCCAGACCAAGGCCGCGGCTGCGTTCGCGCGCGGCGTTGTCGAGCTGATGGTATTCGTCGAAGATCGCCTGTAGTTCCTCGTTGGGAATGCCGACGCCGGTATCCCAAATCTCGATGCTCAGCACGTCTCTGCGGCGGCGACAACCAAGCAATACCTTTCCGCGCCTAGTATATTTCAAGGCGTTCGAGAGCAGATTGCGGATCATCTGCTCAAGCAGACGCGGATCGCTGTAGATTGATCGGCCGCATTGGACGACTCGTAGAGCGAGCTTTTGCGCTTGTGCGTGGTAGGTGAACTCGTCCTTTAGTCGGTCTAGCAAGTCGCCGACCGGGAAACTGACCATCTCGGCGTGAACGGTGCCCGCTTCGAGCTGGTTGATGTCGAGCAGCGTATTCAGCATGCCCGACATGGCCGCAGCTGTCTCGTCGAGACGCACGACCAACTCCAAGGCCTCTTCCTTCCTATCCTCCCTGATCCTTCTGTCAAGCGCGCCCCGCATCAAGCTGAGTGCTTGCAACGGCTGACGGAGGTCATGGCTTGCAGCAGCGAGAAAGCGCGATTTGGCGACATTGGCGAGCTGGGCTTCCCGCTCGGCCGTCTCCAAGGCATCCGCCGTTTGCTTCCGCTCAGTGATGTCGGCAAAGGTGATGACCACGCCTTCGACGCCGTTGTCCTGGGTGTGATAGGGCAATATCCGGCGGATGTACCAGGCGCCACTCCGTGCTTCGATCTCCCGCTCAACGGGGCTAAGGGTCTGCAGCACTGCTCGCGCGTCCGCGAGAAGTGCGCTATCGGCCGTCAGTGAGCTTAGGTCCGCGAGCGGTCGGCCGATATCGCTGGGAATGACGCTAAAAAGTGCCTTAGTGGCAGGCGTAAAGAAGCGGATGTTGAGTTTGGTGTCGAGAAAGAGCGTCGCGACATCGGTGCTGTAAAGAATATTTTGCAGATCGTTGGAGGTCGTGCGCTGCCGCTCCAGCGTTTCCTGAAGCTGACTATTGAGAGCGGTCAGCTCCTCGTTAAGCGATTGTAATTCTTCCTTCGATGTCAGGAGCTCTTCATTGGTGGATTGGTATTCCTCGTTTAAGGACAAGGCTTCTTCGTTGATCGCCTTCTGTTGTTCGCTGGAGATCTCAAGGTTGCGAATAGCGCCCAACAGTTCTGCTCTCGTGGCCTCGAGTTCCTGCTCAAGTTCAGCGACCCGGTTAGCGTCCAATGGCGTGGCACGACGCCCTTTCTTTTGTTCGTGCGCCGGCTCATCGATGAAGCAGACCAGCAACAGGCTTTCACCCGCGCTCAGAACCGGATGTACGGCTATGTTGAACGCGCTCGCACCCTGCTTCGCACGGCCGCCGTCGACGACAATACGCAGATTTTCCTGAGTAGCCCGCTGTATCGCAGCTCGAAGCCTGATACGGATGTTGGGGCGTGCCATGGCGAGCAGATCGCGCGTAGGACGACCCGTCGGCACGTGAAGATAGCGATCGGTCGATCCCAGATAATAAAGACATTCATGCTTGCTGTTGATCAGGATTGCCGCTGGCGCATAACTCTCCATCACCAGCCGCCTGCAGAACTCGGCGAGTGTGGTTTGGCGGGAGGGCGCAGGGTCTTGTCCCGCGTGCGCGGGCAGACGCAAGCCGTCACCGACGCTCAGCGAAAAGCCGAGTTCGCCCGGCCGGCTGCGGCCGATGTGCCGGTAGATCCGCTCGGGCTTGGAGATCGCTTCAAAACGACCGTCGGCGTTGACCACCGTCTCCGAGCTGCCGAGCAGAAGCAGACCACCCTCGCGCAATGCGAAATGGAAGAGCGAGATAACCTTTGTCTGCGCCTCGGGGAGCAAATAGATCAGAAGATTGCGGCATGAAACCAGGTCGAGGCGGGAGAATGGCGGATCGGCCAGGACATCCTGTACGGTGAAGACCACAACAGCTCGCAGCTCGGGCAAAACCCTGTAGCCTTGATCTTCCTTGGTAAAGAAGCGGGCTAGACGTTCCGACGAAACGTCTGCCTCGATCGCTAATGGGTAGAGACCCTCGCGCGCCCTAGCGACGGCGTCCGGATCGACATCGGAAGCAAAGACCTGAAGCTTGATGTTGCGCTTCGCCGCCGCGATTTGCTCGCGGAAGAGCATAGCAAGCGAATATGTTTCTTCCCCCGTGCTGCACCCAGCTATCCAGATTCGCAGCGGCTGATCAGGCGCATGGTTGCGGACCAGGTCAGGAACGATCTTCTCCGCCAGGAGATCAAATACCTTCGGATCCCGGAAGAAGCTGGTGACATTGATGAGCAAGTCCTTGGCGAGAAGGTCCAGCTCGCGAGCGTCGCCGTGCAGGATCTTGAGATAGCGATCCATATCGTCGGCCTCGACCGCCGCCATCGCCATGCGCCGCTCGATCCGACGTTGCAGCGTGCCCGACTTGTAGAGTCTGAAATCGTGCGCGGTCTTGGTACGAAGAAGATCGATAACTTCCGACAGCCAACCCTCGGCCGTGTCCTGCGGACGCAAACTGTTCTGCGTGCGCGTGAGCGACATTCGCCGGTCATATTTGACGAGCGCGTCGGGAATCTCGGCGACCGGAAGCACAAGATCAACAGCGCCGGTCAGAATCGCATTGCGCGGCATGCCGTCATGGGCGGCCTCGTCGGGATCCTGCGCGATAACGAGTCCGCCTTTTGCCTTCACGGCTTTCAACCCTAGGCTGCCATCAGCCGCCGTTCCGGACAGGATCACGCCGACAGCGCGCTCGCCGTATTCCTCCGCCAGTGAGCGCAGCAAAAAGTCGAAAGGTAGGCGCGCACCATGAGGCGCCAGCGGCTCTGAGAGGTGCAGAGCGCCACTGCCAACCGACAGATAGGTCCCGGGAGGAATGACATAAAGATGGTCGCGCTCGAGCAGCACTCCATCTGCGGCTTGGCGCACAGTCATCGCGGTGTGGCTGGCCAGCAGGTCCACCATCATGCTCTCGTGGGTCGGATCGAGATGCTGGACGAGGATGAAAGCCATGCCGTTCCTGGCCGGCAGGGCCCCGACGAGCTTTCTGCAGGCATCGAGGCCGCCCGCCGAGGCGCCTACCCCGACGATCAGGAAGTCGTCAAGGCCGCGAGGACGGCCGCGGACCGGCAGCGAGCGCGCTTTTGATCGGATACGCGCCGCTTTGGCCTGACGCGGGGAGCCTTTTGGCATGCTAACGATTCTCAAAAGTCTGCTTCTCAATGGGAGGAGTAATTCGATCCGGCGATGGCGCTGATGGCGGCGTCCACGCGCCGACCTCACCTGCACCGACACCGTTGCCGGCATTAACCTCGATCAACCCGTCCAATTTCCAACCGGCCGGGCTAAGGGGCGGCAGACCACGTAGTTTCCGAACCTGTTTTCGGCAATCTCGGCTGGCTATAGTTGGAATTAGCAAGTCCGTGATCAGACCGTTGAGGCGGCGTGCGCGTACTATCCGGAATACAGCTCGTGCGGCCTCGTTGGGGTTTGCGGCGGCCTTTGCCAAAGATCGGAGATCCGACCGTGCAGCCGAGACGTAACACGCGCCTAAGACGATCGCCGAGAGTCCTGCCCAAGGATCAACCATCTGCGCCATTTGCCGCCAAACCACTCAGTTGCGCCGGATCAAGACCGACGGCCGCCATCTGCCGACTTACGCGTCGATGGCCTTCCCTGCCCTGACGAAAGTCAGGATGAGACGCCCAATTTTTGGACTCTAGCCGTGGCGGATAATCGAATGTCAAGTATATTTCGTGATGAAATACTCATCAAGACGATGCCCTCTCCTGTTTGGACATGCCGGAGGTCTCCGCCCGGAATCTACCTCGGGTCCAGCACGAGAAACGCTATTCTCAGGAGGCGCTCGCCCCCGAGGTCGGCGTCGACCGGACCTATATCAGAGCGCTCGAGCGCGGCGCCTACAGCGCCAACATCGACATGCCCGACAAGCTCGCAGCTGTCCTGGGCGCCGAAACGGACATGCTGCTCCACCGCGCTTCAAAACTCGGTCGGAAGAAGCCTTTACCGTTCCGCGCCGGTGCCTACTGGAAGCCTCACAAGCAATAAAGTCTCGGGAATCATCCAGTGGCGCATTGGCTGACCTCCTGATGCCCCGCTCAAGCAAGCCAAGCTCTGCCGACATTCGCATACGTGCGACCCGCGGCTGGCCGCGCGAACACGGCGAAGAAGCTCCGGATCTTGCACTCACCGGCTCTGAGAAGGCCGAACTCGGGCGGGTGGCGCAGATTATCGACTTCCGGACCGTCGGCTCGGAAATATTTTCACAAGGAGGCGACGCTGCTTTCACCTATCTCCTAGCCGACGGGGTGGTTCGGATCTATCACACACTGCGCAGCGGCGAACGTCAGATCCTGGCGTTTCATTGGCCTGGCGATCTGTTCGGGCTCGCGGATCATGGAAAGTACGTCAATTCCGGGGAGAACATCGCCTCGTCCAGGGTCTACCGGTTCCAGATCAGAAAGCTTGAGCGCTTCCTTCTGAAGAATCCTAACATCCAGGATGCATTCCTCGTCAAGGCGGTATACGACCTGCGCAACGCGCAACGCCAACTCATTGTGATGGGACGGTTTAATATTTCGCGACGCCTTGCCGTCTTCCTGGTCGATTGTTCGGCCCATGAGCACTACTTCGATCAGAGCAAACAAATTCTGACCCTTCCGATGAGCCGGTACGACATCGCGGACTATCTTGGTACATCGGCGGAAACGGTGACGCGCGCCCTGACTCGCCTTGAAGGCGAGGGCATGCTTCACCGGGTTACAGCGCGGGATATCAAACTCCAGCTCAACCAATTGAAGGCGTTCATCGACTTCGATTGACCCACCTGGCATCGACAGGCGCCGTGGCGGAGCTGTATGGGTGCATCGCGATGACGGTGGATGAAGACGTTGTGGAGGCGAAGTGGATCGATGAAAGCACTTAACGTCCTCGTGGTGGAGGACGACGCCCTGATCGGCATGCTATTTGCCGACGCGCTCGCGGCGATGGGCCACGACGTGTGCGCAATCGAGGCAACCGAGGCTGACGCCGTAGCCGCCGCCGCGCAATACAAACCGGATCTGATGATAGTCGATGCGCGGCTGCGCGATGGAAGCGGCGTCTCAGCCGTCGAGGAAATACTCCGCACTGGATGGGTCCCGCACGTGTTCGTCAGTGGCGAGACTTTAAGCGTACACGCGCTGAGACCGGGCTCTGTCGTTATCCAAAAACCCTTTCGTGACATTGATCTCGATCGGGCCATCCAACGCGCGCTCGATGCCCCAGCCTCCTCTTGACCAGCCTGCCGATCAACGAAGCTGCTGTTTGCTGCAAAATCTCTCCGACACACTACCTGCGGTATGCAAACTGACAATAGCCAAACATGCTTGAAGTTACGCCGTTCCGGCTTACCGCGGCGTGGATGTCATCGTCATCCATAGCGACGTGTTCATTTTCGTCGTGATTTGCGAGAACCTGTGCGGCCCGCCTCAAGACGGTGTAAACGCGAGCGGCGAGTTCTGCTTTGTCCAAACGGAGCCGACGAACGATCCGAACCGCCCGTTGTGACCGGCGGTGATACAAGCCTTTGATTTTCTCGCGCGATACGCGATCTCGCAAGTCGAAACAACCCAGACGAGGGCCCGCGGTGCTCTACGTAGTTTCCGAACCTTTCCGCGATGGCCGCGTTCGATGATTGTGAAGATCGGCGGTAGCTACCGCCGCTTGCCAAGAATTCAACAATCAAAAATGCGGTCGGGGTTCCGACGATGGAACATGCAACTCCGGTTTGGCCTTTGGTCCTGTACTGTGTCGCAGTCATTGCTCTCGTCTGCGGTATGACTGCCGTTTCCTATGTTCTCGGACAGCGACATACCAGCAAAGCGACAATCCAGCCGTTCGAATCCGGAATCGTGACCGTCGGCTACGCGCGATTCCGCTTGCCCGTGAAATTCTACCTCGTCGCGATGTTCTTCGTGATCTTCGACCTGGAGACGGTGTTCATCTTCGCCTGGGCTATCGCCTTTCGAGACGTCGGCTGGATTGGATACATCAACATGCTGGTATTTGTGGGAGTGCTGGTCGCCGCCCTCGTCTACCTCTGGCGACTCGGCGCCCTGGATTGGGGGCCACAGCGGGAACGCTCGCCCGCGCATTATCGGAGCTGATCGTGATGCGGTGGCAATTGACCAAGGCAGCGCCGGCGGCCAGCGACTCGGTTGATGAGGCGATCAAGCGACATCTCATTTTAACGCGGCTGCAGGACATTGTCGCCTGGGGTCAAAAAAACTCGATTTGGCCGTTCAATTTCGGTCTGTCCTGCTGCTATGTCGAGATGGCGACCGCGTTCACGAGCAAATACGACATCGCCCGTTTCGGCGCGGAGGTGCTGCGCGCGACGCCTCGCGAAGCCGACCTGATCGTCATCTCGGGCACCGTGTTCCTCAAGATGGCGCCCGTCATCAAGCGCCTCTACGACCAGATGATGGAGCCGCGCTGGGTTATCTCGATGGGCTCCTGCGCCAACTCGGGTGGCATGTACGACATCTACAGCGTCGTCCAGGGCGTCGATAGCTTCCTGCCGGTGGACGTCTATGTGCCGGGCTGCCCGCCGCGCCCCGACGCGCTGCTCGAAGGTCTCATTCTGTTGCAGCAATCGATCGGCAAGGAGCGGCGGCCCTTGAGCTGGACCGTTGGGCCACAGGACGTGCAGCGTCCGAGTCATCCAAGCTTACGCGACCTCAAACGCCCCGAGCGGCAGCAGGCCACGGACCTGCGCACCCCGGACGGGATCTAACCGATGCTCGCCGATCTCGCTCGCCAGGAGGTCTCTCCGGACGTGGGAGCGGAGCTCAAGGAACGCTTCGGAGCAAAGACGTTCGTGTCGCAATCGACACATGATGGGATCCCGACATTCTGGGTCGCAAGCGCGGTGGCGCACGGCGTCCTGGACTATCTGCGGACAGGAATAGCGCGCCCGTATCGCATGCTCTTCGATCTTACCGCCATCGACGAGCGTCAGCGCTTCCATCGCCAGGACCAGCCGGCGAGCGACTTCACCGTCGTCTATCACTTGCTTTCCTACGAGCGCAACGCGGACGTTCGCATCAAAGTTCCGCTGACCGGCGGCGCGCCCGCACTCACCACAGTAACGGATCTCTGGCCAGCCGCGAACTGGTACGAGTGCGAAGTCTGGGACATGTTCGGCATCAACTTCGATGGGCATGCGCATCTGCGGCGGATCCTCATGCCGCCGACCTGGAAGGGCCATCCCTTGCGCAAGGACCATCCGGCCCGTGCCACGGAGGGCGGGCCATTTGAGCTCTCCGAGGCAAGAGAGAATGACGAACAGGAAGCTTTGCGGTTCAGGCCCGAGCAGTGGGGTCTGCGCCGTCACAGCGAGACCGACGAGTTCATGTTCCTCAACCTCGGCCCAAACCACCCGAGCGTGCACGGCGTCTTTCGGATCGTGCTGCAGCTCGACGGCGAAGACATCGTCAATGCAGTGCCCGACATCGGCTATCACCATCGCGGCGCCGAGAAAATGGGAGAGCGTCAATCCTGGCACACCTACATCCCCTACACGGATCGCATCGATTATCTCGGCGGCGTGATGAACAACCTGCCCTACGTCCTGGCGGTCGAGAAGCTGGCCGGGATCGAGGTGCCCGACCGCGTGAAGGTGATCCGCGTCATGTTGGCCGAGCTGTTCCGGATCATCAGTCATTTGGTGTTCTACGGCACCATGGCTCAGGATGTCGGCGCCATGTCGCCGGTGTTCTATATGTTCACCGACCGCGAGCGCGCCTTCGAAGTCATCGAGGCGATCTGCGGATTCCGGATGCATCCGAGCTGGTTCCGGATCGGCGGGGTTTCTCAGGATTTGCCGCAGGGTTGGGATCGTCTGGTTCGGGAGTTCCTCGACTACATGCCGTCGCGTCTCGACGAGTACGACACGCTCGTGATGAAGAACCGCATCTTCAAGCGACGCACCCAAGGGGTCGGCGCCTACAACCTGGATGAGGCCATCGACTGGGGCGTTACCGGCCCCGGGCTCCGGGCCTGCGGTTTTGAATGGGATTACCGCAAGCAGCGCCCCTATTCAGGTTACGAACAGTTCGAATTCGAGATTCCGACCGGCAGCCATGGCGACTGCTACGACCGCACGGCGGTGCGCGTCGAGGAAATGCGCCAGAGCCTGCGCATTGTGCGGCAATGCCTCAAGAACATGCCTGAGGGATCCTACAAATCGCGGCATCCCCTGACCACGCCGCCGCTCAAAGACCATACGATGCATGACATCGAAACCCTCATCACGCACTTTCTGAATGTGAGCTGGGGGCCAGTGATTCCGCCCGGCGAGGCCAGCGTCTGCATCGAGGCCACCAAGGGCCTCAACAGCTACTATCTGATCAGTGACGGTGGCACGATGTCGTATCGGACGCGCATCCGGACGCCATCGTTTCCTCATCTCCAGATGATCCCGCTAATGTGCCGAGGCTCCATGGTGGCGGATCTGATCGCCGTCCTGGGTAGCATTGATTTTGTGATGGCCGATGTCGACCGTTGATGACACCTCTGCGCTGAGCCCAGCCGAGATCGAGGCCGTCACGGCCTTGGCGCGCCAGTACGAAGCCCGACGCGGCGCCTGCATCGAGGCGCTACGGATCGTTCAGCGTTCACATGGTTGGATATCGGACGGGCGCTTGCGTGAAGTGGCGCGTCTCCTCGAGATGTCCGCAGATGAGCTGGACGGCGTCGCCACCTTCTACAACCTGATCTTCCGTCGTCCGGTCGGGCGTCACGTCATCCTCATTTGCGATAGCGTCTCCTGCTGGATCATGGGCTACGAGACGTTGCGCGATGCCTTCCAGACCCAGCTTGGCTTGCGGTTGGGCGAAACCACCACCGATGGCCGCTTTACCCTCCTGCCGATCGTTTGTCTCGGCGCCTGCGATCATGCCCCGACGATCATGATCGACGACGACCTTCACCACGATGTCGACGCGGCGCGCTTGGACGCGCTCCTGGAGCGATATCCATGACCGGAGGGAGGGAAGAGCGACCGCTCACACAGAATATTCGACCGGGCGAACAGCCCCTCGATATCGAGGCCTATCTGCGAGCCGGCGGTTACGCGGCATTGCACAAATCCCTCGGCGGCATGACGCCCGAGGAGGTGATCCGCGACGTAACGGCGTCCAATCTGCGCGGGCGCGGCGGCGCCGGCTTCCCGACGGGAAAGAAATGGAGCCTCCAACCAGCCGACAGCGATGCGCGGACGCGTAAATACCTCGTGGTCAATGCCGACGAAATGGAACCCGGCACGTTCAAGGACCGGCTGCTGATGGAGGGCGACCCTCACCAACTGGTCGAGGGCACCATCGTCAGCGCCTTCGCGATCCAGGCGAGTGTCGCCTACATCTTCCTGCGCGCGGAATACACGCTTGCCGCCCGGCGTCTGCAGCGCGCCATCGACGAGGCGCGCGCGAAGGGCTATCTCGGCAAGAACATCATGGGTTCGGGGTTCGACCTGGAGCTCCATCTGCACCGCAGTGCAGGACGTTATATTTGCGGCGACGAGACCGCGATGCTGACCGCGCTCGAGGGCAATCGCGCGATCCCGCGGGCGAAGCCGCCCTACCCGCAAATCAGCGGACTCTGGGGCAAGCCCACCGTGGTCAACAACGTCGAGACTCTTGCCAACGTGCCGCACATCGTCAATCGCGGCGCCGAGTGGTTCCGTGGTTTGGCGCATGGCGAAGACGGCGGCACCAAGATCTATGGAGCCAGCGGTCGGGTGAAACGCCCCGGCGCGTGGGAGTTGCCAATGGGCACGACGATCCGCGAGATTCTCGAAGACCACGCAGGCGGAATGCGCGATGGCTACACTTTCCGCGCCCTTCTGCCGGGCGGCGCCTCAACCCAGTTCCTCGTCGCGCAGCATCTCGACGTCGCGATGGATTTCACGTCGGTCGAGAAAGCCGGCAGCCGGCTCGGCACCGGCACAATGATCATTGTCGACGACCGGACCTGTCCGGTCGGGCTGCTGCACAACCTCCAGCACTTCTTCGCCCAGGAGTCTTGCGGCTGGTGTACGCCCTGCCGGGATGGACTGCCCTGGGTGGAACGGCTCCTGGCGGCGATCGATGCCGGACAGGGTGAAATGCGGGATTTGGAGATTCTGGAAATGCATACTGATTTCCTCGGTCCGGGCAAAACCTTCTGCGCGCTCGCGCCCGGCGCCATGGAGCCGCTCGAAAGCGGCCTGAAATGTTTCCGGGAGGATTTCGAGCGGCACATCCAGCTCAAACGCTGTCCGTGGAGATAGAGGATGCCGCGCATCAACATCGATGGCACGGACTACGACGTCGCGGCGGGGCGCAATCTGCTGCAAGCCTGCCTCTCCTTGGGCTTCAATCTCCCGTATTTTTGCTGGCACCCGGCAATGGGGTCGGTCGGTGCATGCCGGCAGTGCGCCGTGAAGCAGTTTCACGACAAAGACGACCAGCATGGGCGCGTTGTCATGGCATGTATGGTCGAAGCCGCCGACGGCGTGCGCATCTCGATCGACGATCTCGAGGCAGTGAAGTTCCGCGCCAGCGTGATCGAGTGGCTGATGACCAATCATCCGCATGACTGCCCGGTCTGCGAGGAGGGCGGCGAGTGCCACCTCCAGGACATGACGCTGATGACGGGGCACATCTATCGCCGCTATCGCTTCAAGAAGCGCACCTTCCGGAACCAGTATCTCGGGCCTTTCATTACCCATGAGATGAATCGGTGCATCGCCTGCTACCGCTGCGTCCGCTTCTATCGCGAGTACGCCGGGGGCCGTGATTTCGATGTCTTCGCAGCCCACAATCATGTCTATTTCGGCCGGCATGAGGACGGCGTCCTCGAAAACGAGTTCAGCGGCAACCTCGCTGAAGTCTGCCCGACCGGCGTGTTCGACGACAAGCCGTTTGCGAAAGTTTACGAGCGCAAATGGGATTTGCGGGGCACGCCGTCGGTCTGCGTGCATTGCGCCATCGGCTGCAACACAACACCAAACGAACGCTACGGTAAAACGCGCCGTATCCTCAATCGTTACAACGGCGAGGTGAACGGCTACTTCCTTTGCGATCGCGGCAGATTTGGCTTCGACTTCGTCAACAGCCCTCTGCGTTTACGTCAGCCCCTCCTGCGAAAGGACGGCCGTGCGGAGCCCGAGCCGGCGGCGAAGGCTGAAGTCCTGCGCTATCTGACGGACTTGCTGTCATCGCGCAAGGCGATCGGCATCGGCTCGCCGCGCGCCTCGCTCGAGGCCAATTTCGCATTGCGCGAATTGGTGGGCGCCGAGCGCTTCCATCTCGGACTGTCGGCAAGCGAGCAGCAGTTGCTCGCCCTGATCATCGACATCCTGCAGCGCGGTCCGGCGCGCGCCGCCTCGCTTAAGGACGCCGAGCAGGTGGATGCTGTCCTCATCTTAGGTGAGGACGTGCCCGATACCGCCCCCCGGCTCGCCCTGAGTCTCCGACAGGCCGTCCGCCAGAAATCGCTGGAGATCGCCGACCGGATGAATATCCCGCGATGGCAGGACGCAGCCGTGCGCAATGCCGCTCAGCAGGAAAGGAGCCCACTCTTTATTGCCACGCCAGACGCGACACGGCTCGACGACGTGGCAACAAGCACGTTCCGCGGCGCGCCCGCCGATCTCGCCCGGCTTGGCTTTGCCGTGGCGCATGAGATCGATGCCGCATCCGCTCCAGTTCCCGACCTTCCGGACGACGTTGGTGTGCTTGCGCGAAAAATCGCCGAAGCGCTCAAGAACGCGAGACGCCCGCTCGTTGTAACCGGCACCGGATGCGCCGGCGCGGCCGTGATCCAGGCTGCAGCGAACGTGGCCTGGGCGTTGTGCCGAGGGGATCATGCCGCGGAGCTGTCCTTCGCAGTGCCCGAGTGCAACAGCCTGGGACTCGGCCTCATCGGCGGCGGCACGTTGCAAGACGCCTTCGAGGCGGTCGAACAGGACGCCGCAGAGACCGTCATCGTGCTCGAAAACGACCTCTATCGACGCGCCGAGCGCGCGGTCGTCGATCGTTGCCTGGATCGTGCGCGCCATGTCGTCGTGATCGACCATCTGCGGCATGAGACCGCTCGGAACGCGGAGATCGTGCTGCCCACTGGCGCCTTCACCGAGGCCGAAGGCACCTTGGTCAGTAACGAGGGCCGAGCCCAGCGCTTCTTCCAACTTCTCGTGCCGGAGGGAGATATTCAGGAGAGTTGGCGTTGGTTGCGAGACATGCTCGACGCTTCCGGCTGTGACTCAGGCTGGACGCGGCTGGACGATGTGACCGCCGCTTGCGCCAAGGCGTTGTCGACACTCGCAGCGATTCCGCAAGCGGCGCCTGGCGCGGACTTCCGCGTCAACGGCGCCAAGATTCGTCGCGAGACGCATCGTTCCAGCGGCCGTACCGCAATCCACGCCGCAGTCACAGTGCACGACCCCAAGCCGCCCGAGGATCCGGATTCACCGCTCTCCTATACCATGGAGGGCTACTACGGGCCGATGCCATCCGCTCTCGTTCCCTATTTCTGGGCGCCATCGTGGAATTCCGTGCGGGCGGTCAACAAATTCCAGGACGAGGTGGGTGGCTCGTTGCGCGGCGGCGATCCAGGCGTTCGTCTCATCGAGCCGACTTTGGGGGCGGTGCCGCACTATTTTGACGGGGTGCCGGAAGCTTTCATGCCGCGCGCCGGCGAGTGGTTGATTGTGCCGCTGCACGAGGTTTTCGGCAGCGAGGAACTGAGCCGTCTGGCGCCCGCGGTGGCCGAACGGATTCCGCGGCCCTATCTCGCCGTGAACACTGACGACGCGGCCGGATTGCGCATCGCCGAAGGCGCGGTGATCGCAGTAAGTGTGGCCGGGGACGTGGCTCGCTTGCCGATCAGGGTGCGGCCCGACTTACCGCGGGGTGTCGCCGGGATGGTTGCCGGGCTCTGTGGATCAATCGGCAACCTCTTGCCGGCGTGGGGGAAGTTGACCATCGACTCCAGCGCCATTGTCGCGGAGGCCGGCTATCATGAGTGAATTGACGCATGGTATCGCGAACGCCTTCGGCATCCTGATCGCGCTGGTTGGGTTCGCAGCTTACCTGACGTGGATCGAGCGGCGGCTGCTTGGCTTTTTCCAGGACCGCTACGGACCGAACCGGGTCGGTCCGTTCGGCGTCTTTCAGGTTGTCGCCGACATGATCAAGATCCTGTTCAAGGAGGATTGGGTCCCGCCCTTTGCGGACCGCCCGGTGTTCGTGTTGGCGCCCATGATTGTCATGGCCGCGCTGCTGATCGCGTTCGCCGTGATCCCGATCGCTCCCGGCATCGGCGTAGTCAGCCTCAATATCGGGCTGCTGTTCTTTCTCGCGATGACGTCACTCGCCGTTTACAGCACCGTGCTCGGCGGCTGGGCGTCAAACAACAAATACTCCCTCATGGGCGGCGTCCGGGCAGCGGCGCAGATGGTGAGCTACGAAGTCTTCATGGGACTGTCGCTGGTCGGCGTCGTCCTGATGGCCGGTTCGTTTGACCTCAGAGACATCGTCCAGTCCCAACGCGGCTTGTGGTACATCGTCCCGCAATTCTTGGGTTTCGTTGTTTTCCTCATCGCGGGCATTGCCGAGACGCACCGCCTGCCGTTCGATTTGCCTGAAGCGGAGAATGAACTGATCGCCGGATTCCATACCGAATATTCCGGGATGAAGTTCGGCATTTTCTTCATCGGCGAGTACGTCGGCATCGTTCTCATCTCGGCGATGATCGTGACATTGTTCCTGGGCGGCTGGTTGGGGCCGGTGTTGCCGCCGCTGCTGTGGTTCATGGTGAAGCTCGCCTTCTTCGTTGGGCTTTTCATCCTCCTGCGTGCGGCGCTGCCGCGGCCGCGCTACGATCAGCTCATGGCTTATGGCTGGAAGGTGATGTTGCCTCTCGCCCTGCTGAATATCGTTGTCACTGGTGCCGTGCTGCTGGCCGCGTGAGGCCGGAGAGGAACAACAATGTTTAGCGATCTACGAACACTCTGGACCGTTTTTCTCCACCTCTTCCGTCGCCCGGTGACCGTGCAGTACCCCGAGCAAAAACCCTATTTGCCGCCGCGTTTTCGCGGCCGCATCATCCTGTCGCGGGACCCCGACGGCGAGGAACGATGCGTCGCCTGCAATCTGTGCGCTGTCGCCTGCCCGGTCGGCTGCATCGCACTTCAGAAGACGGAAGATGAGCACGGTCGCTGGTACCCCGAATTCTTTCGAATCAATTTCTCACGCTGCATCTTTTGCGGCTGGTGTGAGGAGGCTTGTCCGACCTACGCGATTCAGCTCACACCCGACTTCGAGATGAGCGAATACGAACGACCCAACCTCGTCTACGAGAAGGAGGACTTGTTGATCAGCGGCACCGGCAAATATCCCGACTACAGTTTCTGGCGCGTTGCAGGCAAGGCGATCGACGGCAAGGATAAGGGCGAGGCTGAGCGCGAACAGCCGCCATCCGACCCACGCGGACTGCTCCCATGATCGGCTCGCATTCGCTTCCGGACGCCGAGAAACAGCAGAAAAGAGAGGACCTCTTCAGAACGCTATGACGATTGCCTTCTACATAGCTGCGGCTGTTGCCGTTATTGCCACTGCGTTGGTGATTATCAACCTGAACGTGGTGCATGCGCTGCTCTGCCTCGTCATCTCGTTCCTGGCAGTGGCGATCGTCTTCTATGTTCTCGGCGCTCCCTTCGCGGCAGCCCTCGAAGTCATCGTCTACGCCGGTGCGATCATGGTGTTGTTCGTCTTCGTCCTCATCATGCTCAATACCGGAGGGGCCGCCATTCAGCAGGAGCGGCATTGGCTGACGCCCTGGATTTGGGTCGGACCGATCGGATTGTCCGCGGTTCTTTTGGGCGAATTTGTCTACTTGCTGTGGCGCGCTCCGGTGGCCGCCGCGAGCGGCGTCCTGGTCCAGCCACGGCAAGTGGGCGCGCTGCTCTTTGGTCCCTATCTGCTCGCGGTGGAACTCGCCTCCATGCTGCTGCTCGCGGGCCTGATCGGCGCTTATCACCTCGGCCGTACCGACCGGCGAGCGGCCGACGAACGCGGGAGAATGGAGCGGTGAGCGTCGTCCTCATGCAACACGCGCTCTTGCTGGCGATGGTCCTGTTCGCGCTCGGGACGATCGGCGTCCTGATGCGCCGCAACCTGATTGTCATGTTGATGTCGGTCGAGATCATGCTGAACGCCGCCGGGCTGGCTTTCATCGCCGCGGGCTCCCGCTGGGGACAGGCCGACGGCCAGGTCATGTTCATCCTCATTCTGGCGTTGGCAGCAGCGGAAGTCGCGGTTGGCCTCGCGCTCATCCTGCGGCTTTACCAACGGCTCGGCACGCTCGATGCCGATGCCGCAGACCAAATGCGAGGCTGATATGCTCGGCCTCCTGGCACTCATCCCCGCTTTCCCACTCCTCGGCTTCGCCATCTTGTTCGTGACCGCCGGCTTGCTGCCGAAGCGCTGGATCACGACGATTGGCGTCGGTTCAGTCGGCATCGCGACGCTTCTGGCGCTGATCGTCATGGCCACTTTCCTGAACTCGCCGGTGCCCTACACCGAAATCGTCTGGACCTGGATCGCCGTCTCCGGCTTAACGCCGCATATCGGTTTTTACGTCGACGCATTGTCGGGTTTGATGATGTTGGTCGTCGCCTTCGTCAGCTTTCTCATCCACCTCTACTCCGCCGAGTTCATGAGCGCGGACGAGGGATACAGCCGCTACTTCGCGTATATGAACCTGTTCGTCGCCTCGATGCTGATGCTGGTGCTGGCGGACAACTTACTATTCCTCTATCTCGGTTGGGAAGGCGTCGGCCTCTGCAGCTATCTCCTGATCGGCTTCTGGTATCGCGATCCCGCCAACGGGCTCGCCGCGCGCAAGGCGTTCATCGTCACCCGGGTCGGCGACACCGCGATGGCGATCGGCCTCTTCGTCCTGTTCACCAATTTGGGCACCCTCGACATCCAGCCGCTGATGCAGCAAGCCGTTGCGCATTGGCCGGTCGGATCGGCGCTGCCGATTGCCGCGGCGGCGCTACTACTCGGGGGCGCGCTCGGCAAGTCGGCGCAGTTGCCGCTGCAGACCTGGCTGCCCGACGCCATGGCCGGCCCGACACCGGTCAGCGCGCTCATCCATGCCGCAACCATGGTGACGGCCGGCGTCTATCTCATCGCCCGCACGCATGTCCTCTACGATCTTGCCCCGCCGGTCCACACTGCCGTGGCGGTGATCGGCGCGCTGACGCTACTTCTGGCCGGCTTCAGCGCGCTCAATCAGAGCGACTTGAAACGCATCCTGGCCTACTCGACGATCAGTCAGATCGGCTACATGTTCCTGGCGCTCGGGGTTGGTGCCTGGTCGGCAGCCATCTTTCATTTTATGACGCACGCCTTCTTCAAGGCGCTATTGTTTCTCTCCGCCGGCGTCGTGGTTCAGCGTCTCGGCGAGGAACACGATATCTTCAAGATGGGTGGACTGCGGCAGCGTTTGCCGCTCGCCTTCTGGAGTTTCCTCATCGGCAGCATCTCGCTCGCAGCGCTGCCGCTCATCGACGCGGGCTTCTACAGCAAGGATCTCATCTTGTGGGAAGCTTGGTCCGACGGCGCCTTGGGTCCCTGGTTGTGGGCTGCCGGGCTGATCGGCGCCTTGCTGACGGCGATCTATATCTTCCGTGCCGTCTTTGTCGTGTTCTTCGGTCCCCTCCAGCTTGAACCCACGGGACTAACCGGTTGGCGCATCGCCATCCCGCTGGTTGTACTCTCCATCCTGGCGCTGGTCGCCGGCTTCGTCGAGATCCCACCCTATCTCGGCAACGTGCCGGCCTTTTCCCGGCTGATGCAATCTGCACTACCGGCCCCGCCGGCACCGGTCTCGGCGGGATCAAGCCTTGAACTCATGCTATCCGCGATCGCTGCCTTGATCGCCATACTCGGCGTCGGCATCGCCTATATCGCGTTCCGACGGCGGCCCGCCTTCCTGGAGGCGATGGTTCAGTCGCCGGCGAGCCTCGCCCTGCAATACTTCTGGGAAACCGACTGGGGATTCGACCGGCTGTACGATCGGACCCTGGTGCGGCCGTTTCTCTGGTTTGCTCGGATCGACCAAGGCGATTTCATCGATCGCTTCTACAGCGGCCTGGCTTCGCTAAGCCGGGCGGCCTATCGGCAACTTAGCGAATCGGAGACTGGCCGGGTACGCCGGTACGCGGCAGGGGTTACGGCGGGCTCGATTGTCCTCATCGCGATCCTGGTGTTCGCATGATCCTGCTCTGGCTCATTCTCACGCCGCTCATCGGCGGGGTGCTCGCGGGGTTCAGCGGGCGACGCAACCATGCTTTGGCACGCTGGCTGTCACTCGCCTGTTTGGCGATCGACCTCGTGCTGACCCTGGTGCTGTGGGCGGCACATGACGGCACTACGATCACCCCCAACGGGGCCTGGCTTGCCCAGATCGATTGGCCTTGGATCCCGCAACTCGGCATCAGGCTTCATCTCGGCCTGGATGGCCTGAGCCTGCTGCTGATCCTGCTGACCCTTGGGCTCGGCATCATGTCGGTGATTGCGTCCTGGAGCGAGATCACCGAGCGCGTGGGCTTCTTCCACTTCAATCTGATGTTGACCTTGGCCGGTGTCATCGGCGTCTTTCTGGCGCTCGATCTCTTCCTGTTCTTCTTCTTCTGGGAATTGATGCTGGTTCCCATGTATTTCCTGATCGCCGTCTGGGGGCACGAACAGCGGATCTACGCAGCAATCAAGTTCTTTCTGTTTACCCAGGGAAGCGGCTTGCTGATGTTCGCCGCCATTCTCGCACTTGCCTTTATCAACTACCGCCAAACGGGGGTTCTCACATTCGACTATTTCGAACTGGTTAAGGCGCAGCTCGGCCCGACGACGCAAATGTGGCTCATGCTCGGCTTCTTCATCGCCTTTGCCGTGAAGCTGCCCGTCGTACCGTTTCATACCTGGCTGGCCGATGCTCATACCGAAGCGCCGACCGCCGGCAGCGTCATCCTCGCGGGACTGCTCCTGAAGACCGGCGCCTACGGTTTGCTTCGTTTCGCGATTCCGCTCTTTCCAGCGGCGTCGGCCACCTTCGCGCCGGTGGCGATGACGCTCGGCGTTATCGGCATCCTCTATGGCGCGATGCTCGCCTTCGCCCAGGACGACATGAAACGCCTGGTCGCCTATACCAGCGTCAGCCATTTGGGCTTCGTCCTGCTCGGCATCTATGCAGGGAATACGCTGGCGCTGCAGGGCGCGGTCGTCCAGATCCTGGCACACGGCCTCAGCACCGGCGCCCTGTTCATTTTAGTCGGCGCGCTTCAGGAGAAACTTCATACCCGCGACATGCGGCAGCTCGGCGGGCTGTGGTCGACCGCACCGCGTATGGGCGCGATCGGCTTGTTCTTCGCAATCGCTTCTCTTGGGCTGCCCGGCCTCGGCAATTTTGTCGGTGAATTCCTGGTACTCTTTGGCACCTACCGCGTCGCCGGCGGATTTGCGATCGCAGGGACGCTGGGGCTGGTGGTGTCCACCATTTACGCTCTCAGCTTCGTCCAACGGGTCTTTCATGGCGAGCCTCGGGCAAGCGCAGCGCTGACCGACTTCTCGTCGCGTCACATGATTGTTATGGGCACGATGATCGTAGCCCTCGTCTGGCTGGGATGTTATCCGCAGCCGGTCTTTGATACTGCCAGTGCCGGTCTCGCCAACTTGCGGCGCGTCGCCTCAGAACGCCAGCCACATCCGGGTGAGCCATGAACGGGACCGACCTCACCGCTTTCCTCCCGATTATCGTTCTCGGTGGAACCGTAATTATCGTGATGCTGGGGATTGCCTTTTGCCGCAATCACCGGCTGACCGCGCTTCTCTCCTTGCTGGGCCTCGTCCTTTGTCTGATCGCGATCTGGCCAGCGAGCGACGTGGCACCGCGCCAGGTGACGCCGCTGTTTGCGATCGACCGCTATGCTCTCTTCTACATGGGACTCATCTTCGCAGTCAGCATCGCAGTCCTGATGTTGTCCCACGGTTATCTCGCCGCCCGCTCCGAGCCGCCAGAGGAATTTTATCTGCTCGTGCTGGTGGCGACGCTCGGCGCGGTCGCGCTGGTGGCCAGCGATCACTTCGCATCCTTCTTCCTCAGTCTGGAGACGCTCAGCATCTCGCTGCTCGGTTTGATCGCCTATCCGCGCGACCAGGGAAAGCCGCTGGAAGCCGGCATCAAATATCTGATTTTGGCAGGTATTTCCTCTGCATTTCTGTTGTTCGGCATGGCGCTGATCTATGCGCGGTTGGGAACGTTGGAATTCACGCGGATCGCGGCGCTGCTCATGGCGGGTGGGACTTCACCCGACCTTTACTGGCTAACCGGTCTCGCCCTTATCTTTACCGGCATTGGGTTCAAACTGTCGGTCGTGCCGTTCCACATGTGGGCGCCTGACGTCTATGAGGGCGCGCCCGCTCCGGTGTCAGCCTTTGTCGCCGTCGTTTCCAAGGGCGCGATGTTCGCCCTACTGCTGCGCTATTTTGTTACGGCCAACGCCGACGGTTTCGGTCCGGTGCCGATGATGATCGAGATCGTCGCCATCGCCTCGATTCTTGTCGGCAACCTGCTCGCCCTGTTGCAGAACAATATCAAGCGGATCCTGGCCTATTCGTCGATTGCGCATCTGGGCTATCTACTGGTCGCTTTTCTCGCGGGCGGCGCGCTGCGGATTGAGGCCGTAACCTATTATTTGGTCGCCTATGCGGTGATGACCGTGGGGGCGTTCGGTATCATCACAGTGCTTTCCACGTCGAACGCGGCGGCCGAGATCGAGGATCTCGATGCGTATCGCGGCTTGATTTGGCAGCGTCCATGGCTCGGCGGCGCCTTTGCCGGGATGCTGCTATCGCTCGCCGGTATTCCGCTGACAATGGGCTTTATTGGTAAGTTCTACGCGATTGCTGCCGGGGTTAGCGCCACGATGTGGCCGGCCGTCATTGCCCTCATTGTCGGCAGCATTATCGGCTTATTCTACTATCTCCGAGTTATCGTCGCGATCTGCACACCCGCTCCCGAAGGCGCGGCCGCCTATGCTGGCGCCGTCCCAATGGTCGGCAGCGCGACGCTGGCGGCGCTCACCTTGATGCTGTTTGGACTTGGAGTCTATCCAACGCCGCTAGTCCATCTTATCCAGGTCACCGCGGCGCAGATGACGGTCAGGTAAAATGTAGACGCCAGCGGTTGACGAGAACTTCTCGTAGCGCGGCGTGTTGTTACGATGAAGAAGACCACGCTGCGTGTCCGGGGCGGCTGTCCGGCTGTCAGGAGAGGCTCTTTGGCAACAAGGCCCAGGTGTGCCGCGCAATCTGCTCGTCCTCCTGCGAGGGTAGAACGCGCACGTGGCAGCGCGATGCGGAATCGTTGACGGGATTGTTCGCGGAAACATTCCTAGCCCCATCGAGGCTGACGCCGATCCAGGATAAGCCGCGGCAGATCGCAGCGCGCACCTCCTCATCATTTTCTCCGATGCCGCCGGTGAAAACGACCAGGTCGACTCCATCAAGCGCAGCGATCATCGCGGCCACCTGCTTGCGCACGGAATAGCAGAACATTTGAATAGCGAGTCGCGCGTCAGCGTTTGACGACGCGGCTTGGTGGAGGCGTCGCATGTCGCCGCCAACGCCCGAAATTCCCAGAAGGCCGGAACGACCGTCGACCAGCTCTTCGAGCATGGCCGCATCGAGCTTCTTCTCACGCATCAGATAGACCAGAACGCCTGGATCAAGATCGCCGCTACGCGTGCCCATGATCACGCCGCCGCTCGGAGTCAATCCCATGCTCGTGTCGATTGATTTACCGGCTCTGACCGCGGTGACGCTTGCACCATGGCCGAGATGGGCGATGATCAGGCGATCGGGCAGATCGTCCCCAAGTTGACGCACGATCGATTCACACGATAGACCATGAAACCCGTAGCGTTGGATCCCCTCCGATTGCAATTCCTTGGGAATCGGAAGGACCCGCGCAACCTCCGCCAATTCGGCGTGAAAGGCGGTGTCGAAGCACGCAGCCTGTGTCGCCACAGGAAAATGTTCCCGCGCGAAGCGGATGACCGAAAGCGCCGATGGAATATGGAGCGGCGCGAACGCCGTCGCCGCTTCAAGCTGCCGTAGAACCTCATCATCAATGAGGCAATGGCGCCGGAGTTTTGGTCCGCCGTGCACGATTCGATGCCCGACCGCGACCGGCGCCGGCATTTTGGAGTCGGCAAGGAGTCTTCCGATGCGAATGATCGCTTCCCGTTGGCTGGGAATGGAGATGGCCTCAGAGAGCAACACATTGTTGCGCGAATCCCGCGCGAAGAATTTACCTTCCTTGTCGCCGACCGATTCGGCTTCTCCGGAGAGCAGAACATCGGTCCGTGCAGATCCGACGCGGTACACTCCGAATTTGAGCGAGGACGAGCCGCTGTTCAGCGCGAGAATAGTCAATTCTGGTTCAGCGTCTGTCATGTCGCACCGGGCGGAAAGATCGAACTCACAAGCTCCAGCGCCAATCGCGGACCTCCGGCATGTCGTCACCATGCTCGCCGACATAGAGCTTGTGACGCTCCATCATGGTCCAATAGCGCTCGCTCGCCTTCTGCACCTGATCGACGAGCCGCGGGATGCGCCGGATGGCGTCAAAGGCAAGTTGGTAGCGGTCCAGATTATTGAGCACCACCATGTCGAACGGTGTGGTCGTTGTACCTTTTTCCTTGTAACCGCGCACATGAATGTTGTCATGATTATGCCGCCGGTAAGTAAGCCGATGGATAATCCCCGGATACCCGTGAAACGCGAATATCACGGGCTTGTCGCGCGTGAAGAGTTCGTCGAAATCCCTGTCTTCAAGCCCGTGCGGGTGTTCCGTCTGCGGCTGAAGCGTCATCAGGTCAACCACGTTGACGACGCGGATGCGAATGTCCGGCACGTATTCCCGCAGCAATGTCACCGCAGCGAGCGCCTCAAGGGTTGGCACATTGCCAGCGCACGCCATAACAACATCTGGATCGCCCGCATCATTGCTCGCCCACTGCCAGATACCTGCTCCCGCAGCGCAATGACGGGCGGCCGATTCGATATCGAGCCACTGCCATTCCAGCTGCTTGCCCGCAATAATGAGGTTTACGTAGTCCCGGCTTCGGAGACAGTGATCGGCCACGGACAGCAGGCAATTGGCGTCTGGCGCCAGATAGATCCGAACAATATCGGAGCTTTTGTTCGCGACATGATCGATAAAGCCGGGATCCTGATGTGAAAATCCGTTGTGATCCTGCCGCCACACCAGCGAGGTAAGCAGATAGTTGAGCGAAGCGATCGGCTTCCGCCAAGGAATGTCCCTGGTGGTCTTCAGCCATTTAGCGTGCTGATTGAACATCGAGTCGACGATATGGATGAACGCCTCGTAGCAGGAGAACAGGCCATGACGCCCGGTGAGCAGGTAACCTTCAAGCCAGCCCTCGCACATGTGCTCACTCAGCACTTCCATGACGCGACCTGTGGTGCTGAGGTCAACGTCAACATCTTCGACCCTGGCCATCCACTCCTTGGGGCTGGCTTCGTAGACAGCGTCGAGACGGTTCGAGGCCGTTTCGTCCGGCCCGAATAGCCGGAAGTTCTGGGAGCCCATATTCAGCTTCATCACGTCACGCAAAAACTTGCCGAGAACGCGCGTGTCCTCAGCCTTGACACCCCCCGGGCTGGTGACTTCGACAGCGTATTCCCGGAAATGCGGCATCGACAGCGGGACCAGAAGCTCCCCTCCGTTGGCGTGCGGGTTGGTTCCCATGCGGCGGTGACCCGTCGGCGCCAGCGCTGCAAGTTCCTCGCGGAATTTGCCGTCTTCATCGAACAGTTCTTGCGGGCGATAGCTCCGCATCCACTCTTCGAGCTGCTTGAGGTGCTCGGGGTTCTTGAAGTCGGCAATAGGCACCTGATGGGCGCGCCACGTCCCCTCGACCGGCTTGCCGTCGACGAATTTGGGGCCCGTCCAGCCCTTCGGGGTCTGGAATACGATCATCGGCCAGCGCGGCCGCTCCGGGTTTTCTGCTTCTGAAGCCGATCGCGCCGCGCTTTGAATGCGGCGGATCTCCGCAAGCACGCGATCGAGCGCAGTAGCGAGCAGTTCGTGCACGGCGGCGGGCTCGTCGCCCTCGACAAAATGCGGTTCGTAGCCATAGCCGTGCAGCAGATCCGTCAGCTCCTGTCGGCTGATCCTGGCAAGCACTGTGGGATTTGCGATCTTGAACCCGTTCAGGTGCAGGATCGGCAACACCGCACCGTCGCGCGCCGGATTCAGGAATTTGTTAGAGTGCCAGCTCGCCGCCAGCGGCCCGGTCTCAGCTTCGCCGTCGCCGATGATACAGGCGACGATCAAGTCCGGATTGTCGAACGCGGCTCCATAAGCGTGGGCCAGCGAATAGCCGAGTTCGCCGCCTTCGTGGATCGAACCTGGCGTTTCCGGCGCGACGTGACTGGGAATGCCGTATGGCCAGGAGAACTGGCGGAACAACCGCTGCATCCCATTCCGGCTGCGGTCGATATTCGGATAGATCTCGGAATAGGATCCCTCCAGGTAGGTGTGCGCCACCATGCCCGGGCCGCCATGGCCCGGACCAATAATGCAGATCATGTCCAAGTCATTGAGCTTGATCAGGCGATTGAGATGGACGTAGATGAAATTCAATCCGGTCGTGGTGCCCCAGTGACCAAGCAGGCGGGTTTTGAGATGTTCCAACCGAAGCGGAACCTCGAGAAGAGGATTGTTCTTCAGATAGATCTGACCGACGGTCAGGTAGTTTGCCGCACGCCAGTAGGCGTCCATCTTCTGAAGAATTTCGGCCGACAACGTGTCTGACATCGTATTCTCCGTCCAGGGATTGCAGATCGGGCGATGAGGAAGTTCGTGGCCGCTTCGATCGCTTGCCCGACGCATTTACAATCGTGGGGTCGTCAACCTTGATGATCGGATCGTAGCGGCGCGTATCGCACCTGCCTTCTTGCCGAGGTCGTGGACCGCGAGAGGACGCGACCAGAGATTGGGGAATCGGCCGACACGCTCGTTCGCACCCAATCCCTTGGCTTACGACCGACAAGACTAGCAGCTTCCATATCCCCGGCTCCTGAAAAAACAGCAATACGGCCTTGTGTATCGTCGGTCATCGATTGCGAACCTGCGCAGAGGCCACAGCTCCTCTGGCCGGCGGATCCGAGATCGGATCCAACTCACCCAGGAGGAAGACGTATGCGATGATGCCGACGATCAGAACGACACCTGCCGTCATGAATGCGCCGGTGAAGGAGTGCGTAAGCCCGACGATGTATCCCGTCGTTACCGGTGCTACGACACCCATTAGGTTGTTCAGAAAATTCATGATCCCGCCTATGGTGCCGGTGCCGCCCCGCGGCGCGATCAGCGATGGGATCGACCAGCCCACCGGCGCGGCCGCCGCCAAACCGCTCAGCGCGATCGAGATCCAGACAACCGCCCAGACGGGACTGGTGGTAAGGGTGGCACCAAACACGGCAAGGCCGAGCAGCATGCCTCCCACGAGCACGGTCTTGCGTACGGGCGTTTCATTGTAGCCTCGGGCGATTAAGTGGTCGATCAGCCAGCCGCCCACGACGAGGTCGGCAACCGTGGCGCAAGCCCAGGGGATTGCGGTGTAGCCAGCGGACTTCAGGATGCTCATGTGCATGGTCTCTACGAGGTAATTCGGCAGCCAGGTCAGAAACAGGTAGAACGAGTAACCATAAGCCGCGAACCCGATGGTCAGACCCCAAACCTTCCGGTTGCGCAGGAGACAGCCGAGCATGGCGACCTCGCCGCTCTGCGCCGGGCCTTCCGCCGTGGCTCCGCCTGCGCGGATGTATTCACGCTCCTCCGCGCTCAGTCGCGGATGATGGCTGGGATCGCGGTAGACGAGCACGAAGGCGAGGAAATACAGGAAGCTCAGCGCGCCCGTGATGCCAAATCCCCAACGCCAGCCGAAATGCACCACGGCCAGCGCCACCAGCGGCACGCCGATCACGTTGGAGAATTTTGCCGCGGCATCGAAAATCGATGTCGCAAACGCCCGCTCCTGACGTGGGAACCAGTAACCGGTTGCCTTCGAACTTGCCGGAAAGCCCGGAGCCTCGGCGACACCTAGCAGGACGCGCGCACCAAAGATACTACCGAATCCGCCGGCAAAAGCAGTCACGGTGGAAAAGAGAGACCAAAAAAATGTGCTGACGCGATTGACGCTGGTGACGCCGAAGCGATCAAGGATCATACCAGTCGGAATTTGCAGCAGCGCGTAGGACCAGAAGAAGCCACTAAAGAGCCAGCCGAGTTCGCCGTCGGTCAGGCCGAAGTCATGCTTTAACTGTGGCGCGGCCACGGAAAGATTGATTCGGTCGAAATAATTGATCAGGACGCCGACGCCGAGCAAGACGCCGATGCTCCAGCGTAGCCTGGGGATACGTCGGGTAGAGGCTTTTTTCGCCCCTCGTTGCTCTTCGTTTTGGCTGGATGTTGGCATGTGACCCGGAGCGATTGATGTCATGACGCTGTTCCTCGCTATATGGGATCATTGCGGTGACCACCGCTTTGCTGGCGTTCCAGCCGATGCACGATCTCGGCGGCTATCTCAGCCGGCCTTCCGCCAACATCGACCGTGATAGGATGTTCATCCGGCGTCGGCTCCTGCAAGGTTGCGAACTGACTGTCGAGCAGCGCCACCGGCATGAAGTGCTCGTGCCTCGCTGCCATACGTCGATGGATGAGATCATGTGATCCCTTGAGATAGACTAGGTTCACGTCCGCGCGATCGCCGATGATGATGTCGCGGTAAGAACGCTTCAACGCCGAGCACGTCAGCACGCCGGATTCGCCGCGCGCGCGCCAACCGTCGATTTCCTCGGCGATTTTTCGCAGCCAAGGCAACCGGTCTGCATCCGTAAGCGGCGTGCCGCCGTGCATTTTCTCTACGTTCGCGGCTGGGTGAAGATCATCGCCCTCCTGGAATTGGCAGCCGAGCGCCGCTGCCAGCAACGCCGCAACCGTGGTTTTGCCGGATCCGGAAACGCCCATGACGACGGCGATTACCGGCTTGGTTATGGTGTGCGCGAGGGCTGCGGACCAAACGGGCTGAGATCGGCGATCGCCTTGCATCACATGCTCCTTCTTGGCGGCGCACCAGCATCAGCGGGACGCGCGGTACGGCGACCCTTCTGTCACGACTGCCGCGCGCTCGTCGGCGGCAAAACAAACTTCCTCACCGCTTTGGCAAACCCCTCGTTCTCGTTGCTATCGGTCACCACATTTGCTTGCGCCTTCACCTCATCGCTAGAGTTGCCCATCGCGATGGAAAAGCCACTCTTACGGAACATGAGGACGTCATTGGGCATGTCGCCCATGGTGGCGATCTGCGCGGACGGGATGTTCAGGAGCTTGGACAGCGTTTCGACGACCGTTCCCTTGTTGGCTTTCGGATGCGTCACGTCGACATAGTACGGCTGCGAGCGCGCCGCGCTCGCCTTCTCACCCAAATTGTTTTGCACCACCTTTTCGCAGGCTGCGACCAGGTCAAGGTCGTCGGAGATGCCGACGATCTTCACCGTGTGCGCCAGGTGCGCGTCGGTGAAGGACGCCACGACCTTGGCGTCAAACTTTACCGTCCAGGTCTCGCGCGCCACATGCGGCGCCTCCTTGTTCCGGATCAACCATTCTTTTTCGGTGTAGATCCAGGCGTCCAGCCCTTTGTCGAGAATTAGCTTCAGAGCCTGCTCGGCTGCTGCGGGATCAAGCGTGTGGCTCTCGATAGCGGACAGGTCAGGATTGACCAGCACGCCGCCGTTGAAGCCGGCTATCGCGGTCCGCAGCCCGAGCGGCTCGATCAGCATGCTCATGCCCCGGGGCGGTCGCCCGCTTGTGATGGCGAATGCAATGCCGGCCTGATCCAGCTCCCGCACAGCCGCTTTCGCCGCCTCGGTCAGCACCTTCTCCTTGGTGACCAGCGCCCCATCCACATCGGCCAGAAAGAGTCGAATATCATGCTGAGCCGTCATTGCTTTCGCTCCGTGGCAGGAATCACCGGCCGCCAAGTTCGTTCTCCGCTGCACGCCAACAATTCGTCGGCCGCCCTGGGACCGTCGCTGCCGGAGCCGTAATTCGGAAAATCAGGCTTCTCCGCCGCCCAGGCGTCGAGCACCGGCTGTACGATGCGCCAGGATTGCTCCACCATGTCGGCGCGCATGAACAGCGTCTGGTCGCCGATCATGACGTCGTAGAGCAGCGTCTCGTATCCAACATTCGGCTCTTTCGGGAACCAGTCATCGTAGTGGAAGTCCATCTTCACGGCGGCAAGGTCAACCACCGGCCCACGCCGCTTGACCTCGAACTGCAGGGAAATGCCCTCGTCCGGCGCGATGCTGAGGACCAGCCAGTTGGGCCGCAAGGCATCGACGGCGGTGTCCTGGAACGCCGTGTAGGGCGCCTGCTTGAAGCGGATCGCGATCTCCGTCAGACGCTGTGACATGTGCTTGCCGGTACGGAAGTAGAAGGGCACACCGGCCCAGCGCCAATTGTCGATTTCGAGCTGCATGGCGACATAGGTCTCGATGTTGGAGTCCACCGCGACGTTCGGCTCGTTCCGGTAGGCATTCACGGGCTTGCCCAGCACCGTGCCGGCGCCATACTGGCCGCGCACCGCTTGCTCCGGCTTGACCGCCGGCATTGCTGCGAACACCTCGGCCTTCTTGGTGCGGATCGAAGCGGCGTCGAAGCCTGTCGGCGGCTCCATAGCCACCATCGAGAGGAGCGTGAACACGTGGTTAGGCACCATATCGCGGAGCGCACCGGTTTGCTCGTAGAACTTGCCGCGCTCCTCCACGCCCACCGTCTCCGCCACCGTGATCTGCACGTGATCGATCCGTTCACGGTTCCAGATCGGTTCGAACAGTCCATTGGCGAAACGGAATGCCATGATGCTTTGGACCGTGTCTTTTCCCAAAAAATGATCGATCCGAAAGATCTGGTCCTCGTGCAGCGTGCGCAGGATGCGCGCGTTCAGTTGGCGCGCCGAGTCCAGACTGTGGCCGAACGGCTTCTCGATCACCACGCGGCGCCAGAACCGGGGCTTCCCGTGCTGGCTCTCGCCCTGATCGGTGAGCTTCGCGTTGCCGAGCTGTTCGACCGCGGTGCCAAAGAAGCGATCCGCGACCGCGAGGTAGAAGATGGCGTTGCCCTCTGTGTCATGGGCCTTTTCCGCATCGTCCATTGCACCTCGGATCTTCTCGTAGAGTTCGGGCTTGGTCAGATCGCCCTGGATGTAGGACATTTTCTCCGTAAGCCGTTTCCACGCTGCCTCGTCGATCCGGTCGATGTCGAACTCCGCGGTTGCATTCCCGACGAAGGTTTTCAGCATGTCGTAGAGATGGTCGCGCCAGCTTTCCGCCGTCCCCTCGGCCAGGTCGACGCCGATCAACGCAAATTTTTCCGGCAGAACCCTAGTACGCGAGAGGTTGTAGAGAGCCGGTATCAGCAGACGCTTGGCCATGTCGCCACCGGCACCGAAGACCACCATCGCGCAGGGATCGGCCGGAGCGACCCGTCGCCGCGGCGGCGACCCCACTGCCTGCGAGCTCGGAGATGTCCCGATCGGCTGATTGTCCGGCATGGCGCTACTCTGCGGCGTTCTTTGCCGCCGGATGGACCCGCGGTTCTTTCGGCTTCGGTTCCGGATCGATGGACTCGTTACCCTCGATGTGACCGCCGAAGCCGAAACGCATCGCCGAGAGCATCTTTTCTCCGAAGTTGTGCTCCTGCCGCGAGCGAAATCGGGCGTAAAGCGCGGTAGACAGCACGTCCGCCGGGACCGCCTCCTCGATTGCGGCCTCGACGGTCCAACGACCCTCGCCGGAATCCTGGACGTAGCCGGAGAACTTTTTCAACTGCGGATCCTTCACCAGCGCGGCGGCGCCGAGATCCAGCAGCCAGGATGAGATGACGCTGCCGCGCCGCCAGACCTCCGCGATATCCGGCATGTTCAGAACGAAGCGCTCGTCCTCCGGCAGATCCTTCGAGTCCTTGTTGCGCAGGATGTCGAAGCCTTCGGCGTAGGCCTGCATCAATCCGTACTCGATCCCGTTATGGACCATCTTGACGAAATGCCCGGCGCCGGATGGCCCGGCGTGAATGTAACCGCGCTCGGCGTGGGATGCGGCCTTCTCGCGGCCGGGTGTGCGCGGAATATCGCCCAGGCCGGGGGCGAGCGCCGCGAAGATCGGGTCGAGATGATCCACAGCCTCCTTCGGGCCGCCGATCATCAGGCAGTAGCCGCGCTCGATACCCCAGACGCCGCCGGACGTGCCGCAATCGACGTAACGAATGTGCTTCTCGGCCAGTTTCTTGGCGCGGCGGATGTCGTCTTTGTAAAAGGAATTGCCACCATCGATGATGATGTCGCCCGGCTCCAGCAGGCCGCCGAGATGTTCGACCGTCTCTTCTGTAACCTCGCCGGCGGGCAGCATAACCCAGATGACACGCGGCTTGTCGGCGAGCGTCTTCATCATCTCCGCGAGTGATCCGGCCGCTGTGGCGCCCTCCCTCGCCAGCGCTTCGCGCGGCTTGGCGTTGGTGTCGAACACCACACAATGGTGCCCCGCCTTCATCAGGCGGCGAGAGATATTGCCGCCCATACGGCCTAATCCAATGATGCCGATCTGCATTTTGTGTCACTCCTTATGACAAGACGCTATTCGAGCGCCGCGTCGATTGCGTGCGACAGCTCCTCAAGGCCTGCGTCGACATGCCTGAGGTGAACGCGCAACGCGCGACGGTCGCGTTCCACCAGCACCGCGAGGTCACCGCTGGCCTGTGCGGCCTTGACGACCCCAAAGCTGTAGGAATGGCCGGGCACGTCGATGTCAGCCGGGTTGTCACAGGTGACCTGCAGGAACACGCCGGAATTCGGGCCACCTTTGTAGGCTTGCCCGGTCGAATGCTGAAAGCGCGGTCCGAAGCCGAGGCAGGTAGCGGCCCGCGTTTTGTCGCGAATGCGCGTGCGTATCTCGGTCAGCGTTCGCGTGTGCGCCGCATTGCGCTCGATATAGGCGAGCAGCGCCACGTAATCGCCGCCTTTCGCGCCGGCCTGCACGCGGCCGAAATGACTCTTCAGAAAGCCGGCAAGCGTATTGTGTCGGCCGAGTTGTGCCGCGTTGCGTGGATCGGCGTAGAGAGCTACGCCATTCTCGCGAAACATCGGCGCGTCCTCGGGCAGGCGATGCGATTTCTCAAAGGCGTCGGTCAGCGCGCGCGTCTTGTCCTTGCTCGCCTCGACATCCGGCTGGTTGAACGGGTCGATGCCGATGATAGACCCTGCGACGGCGGTAGCGATCTCCCAGCGGAAGAATTCCTGGCCGATGTGCCAGATATCCTTCACGCGGATCCGCGCGACCGGATGGCCCGCCCGCTCCAGCGCTTCCACCGCCCGGCGCTGCGACGGATCGACCTGCCCGTCCAGCTCCAGATAGGCGAAGAACCGGTCGCTGCCGTAGCACTCGGGCACGGTGAGCGGCTCGCCGGCCAATGGGATAAGACCGCGCCCCTGCTTGCCCGTACTTTCCGCCAGAAGCTGTTCCAGCCAGGCGCCAAGATCGGCGATTCCTGGCGAAGATATGATCGTCACCTTGTCGCGTCCGAAGCGGGTTGCCGCGACACCCATGGCGACGCCGAGTTGCACACCCGGGTTTTCCGACGGCGGGACATCGGCGCCGCAGGATCGTTGCATCGTCCGCGTCGTCTCAAGCAAGCGTCTCACGTCAAGGCCCAAGACCGCAGCCGGCACCAGACCGAACTTCGACAGCACGGAGTAACGCCCGCCGATCGTTGGCGCGCCATGGAAGGTATGGTCGAAGCCGAGTTGACCGGCGCGTCGCTCCAGCGAGGATCCCGGATCGGTTACGGCGACAAAGTGCTTACCGGCCTTGTCCTTGCCTCGCAGCGCGCCGACGCGGTCGAAGAAATAATCCAGGAAGATATTGGGTTCCAGCGTGCTGCCGGACTTGGAGGAGACGATGAACAAAGTCTTGCCGAGGTCGATCGCCTCCTCGATGGTCTTGATCTGGGCGGGGTCGGTGCTGTCCAGCATGTGGAAATGCGGCCAGCCCGCTTGCCGCCCGAAGGTTTTGCCCAGCACCTCCGGCCCCAGGCTCGAACCGCCCATTCCCAGTAGGACCACATCGGTGAACCCGCGCGGCTTCACCTCCACTGCAAAGTCACGCAGCCGGTTAATATCTGCCAGTTCCTTTTCGACGACGTGCAACCAGCCGACCCATTTGTTTTCATCCTCCCCAGCCCACAGTGACTTGTCCCCTGCCCAGAGCCGCCGAATGCGCCCATCATTGCGCCAGACTTCCGTCTCCGCCTGGAGGGCGGCCTTCATCTCCGGTGAGCCCGGCGCGATCTCCAGATTGGTGCGTTCGCCCTCGAGCAGCGTGCGACGTCGTTTCGCGATGGTGCCGAACAGCTTGTCGAATGCGTCCGCGAACTGCTGCACCCCCTCCTTGACCAGTTCGTCCGTGACCTCCTTCAGCGAGACTCCGTGCTCCTCCAATTCGGCGAGCAGAGTGCTGGCCCCAGCCACATCCCGTTCTATGACGTCGGGTATCACCTCGCCGTGGTCGCGGAACGCGTCCATGGTCGCGGGCGGGATGGTGTCGACCGTGTCGCGACCGATCAGCGCCTCGACATACATCGTGTCCTTGTAAGCCCGGCTTTTGGTACTGGTGGATGCCCAGAGCAAACGCTGCGTCTTTGCGCCGGCTTCGGCCAGGTGCTGCCAACGCGGGCCGGAGAAAAGTGCCATATAGCGAGCGTATGCGATCTTAGCGTTGGCAATACCGGCTTTTCCGCGCAACCGCTCTTCCAGCTTTTCGTCACCGAGCTTGCCCAGCCGCTTGTCTGTCGCGACGTCGATGCGGCTGACAAAAATGCTGGCGACACTGCCGATCCTTGACAGATCGCCGCCGGACCGATTCAGATCTTCGAGCCCAGCAAGGTATGCTTCGACCACTTGCTCGTAGACGCTCACAGCGAAAAGCAGAGTGATGTTGATGTTCAGCCCGCGACTAATTAGCTGGCGGATCGCAGGGATACCGGCCGGAGTGGCCGGCACCTTCACCATCAGGTTGGGCCGGTCCACGGCCGCCCAAAGACGCAGCGCTTCAGCCACCGTAGCTTCGGTGTCGTTGGCGAGGTAGGGCGAGCATTCGAGGCTGATGTAACCGTCCCGGCCGTGGGTCTGCTGGTAGACCGGACGCAGCACATCGGCCGCAGCACCGATGTCGGCGATCGCCAGATGCTCGTAGATTGCCGAGATGCTGTGGTCCGCTTGCGCTTGGAACTGTTTCAGCGCTTCGGCATACTCGTCGGTCTCGCCGATCGCCTTCTCAAAGATCGACGGATTCGAGGTAACGCCCTTCAACCCATCGCGCTCGATGAGCGTGCGCAACTCACCGTTCTCGATCAGGCTGCGCTTGAGATAATCAAGCCACGGCGACTGGCCGCACGCCTCGAGCTGCTTCAGCTTGTTCACGGCGCATTCTCCCTGGCTGGATGCCGCTTCGTCGCCTCGAATGCCTTCTCCGCCCTGAAGCCGAATGTTTTGATTTCGAGCGTGTCACCGTTGCAGAGGCAACTCGAAGTGCCATCAAGGCAACGCCCGACAAACTGTCACAGTCGCGGCGAGTTATGGCCTCACGATAGACGGCGACTGATTTGTGCCGGTAGACTCGGAAACTACGGAGCCCGCCACAGCCCACGTTCTCTTAGCCGGCCGACCTCATCGAGAACGCCGCCGATCGGTCCATGTTCCTGCGTAGTTTCCGAGGCTGACGAACCTCACGTATCAGGCGCTATCGTGCCAAATCGCGCCTCCAGCGGCTGTTGGCGCAGCGCGCACGCGGAACGGCGGTAACATCGCCGCCGATTCGGTACTCGAACGTGAAAGTGGCTCGTATGGGTGTTTGGCGGGACATCACCCCGGATCGGCTCTTGTTAACCAGGCTGAAAGAGAAACGGTTGTCATCGATCCTCGGTCTGCCAGCATCAGTGGTCACACAGGCCCCGAAAGATGACTTGAGCGACCGATGGCGCGGCCCCGCAGATAGAGCTTTTGGACTCTTGACGTCTTACTCAAGAACGGTAGTCGCGGGCGTTGAAGTCGAGCGGTCGCCTAGCGCTTGCGCGGAATTCATTCGTTTCACATTCTCATCGGACTCATAGTGAAACTTGCGGAACGAGTTATGGAGCGCGTCTGTCGATGACATTGAGAATTGCGCAGATTGCGCCGCTCGCGGAGTCTGTTCCCCCCCGCACCTATGGTGGCACGGAGCGGGTGTGTTCCTGGCTTACCGAAGAACTCGTACGCCAGGGACACGAAGTGACCTTGTTCGCCAGCGCTGACTCGTCAACCTCGGCTACGCTCGCGCCATGCTGCCCGACGGGATTGCGACGAGCAGGTGTGAACAATCACGCGCCATCTCTGTTGCTGATGCTGGACCGGGTACGCGGGCTCGCCGAAAGCTTTGACGTGATCCACTTCCATGTGGATCTCTATCAGTTCCCGCTGTTTCAGGATCTCGCCTGGAAGTCCTTAACCACATTACATGGGCGGCTGGATCTGCCGGACATACATCCGGTGTATCGCACCTTCAACGACATGCCATTAGTGTCGGTCTCCAACGCGCAGCGCCGACCGATCCTCGACGCAAACTGGTTGGCGACCGTCCCTCACGGCATGCCTGACGCGCTCATTCCGTATTCGGCGGACCGCGGCAAATACCTTGTCTTCCTGGGCCGTATCTCGCCCGAGAAGAGACCGGATCGCGCCATCGAGATCGCCCTCCGCGCCGGCATTCCGCTTAAGCTGGCGGCCAAGGTCGACGCGGTCGATCAAGAGTATTTCGACGCCGCGGTCAAACCGTGGCTAGACGATCCGTTGATCGAATTCCTCGGCGAGATCGACGACGCCCAAAAGAGCGGACTCCTGGCCGGCGCGCTCGCCCTGCTCTTTCCTATCGACTGGCCCGAGCCCTTCGGATTGGTGATGATCGAGGCCATGTCCGCAGGCACGCCGGTGATCGCCTGGCACAACGGCTCAGTTCCTGAGATTGTGGACCCGGGGGTCACCGGGTTCATTGTCCAGTGCGTCGATGAGGCGGTCGAAGCCTTGAACCAAGTGGGTACGCTAGACCGCCTGAACGTCCGCAAGCGTTTCAAAGATCGGTTCACGGTTGACCGTATGGCGAAAAACTATCTGATGCTCTACCGGCGGCTCGCGGACGATTCGCGCTCCTCGTCTAGGTCCTCGGCCTTTGCCGAATCGCGCGATGGCGACCTGAGTCGCGGCTTGTCGGGTCCGCGAAAGAGAGCCTTAAGCCCCGTTGACTTGTTCGAAGATGGCGTGGCCGGCTCGCGCGGAAACAATCAATGGCCCTAGAAATAACTGTGGGCCCGCCAAGGTTGGCGATCAACCAGGGCTACGGCGTCTTAATTACCGACCCTGACGGTCAGATTCCCTGGCCGACAGACAAGGGCTTCTATCACTCGGACACCCGGATCATCTCCTCCTGGCAGATCTTCGCGGACGGCGAGCCGTGGGAGCTCTTGAACAGCGGAAACATCGCCTACTACGCCAACCGCATCTTCCTCACCAATCCATCCATTCACACCGAAATCGGCGATGTCCCAAAACACACTCTCGGCCTTTCGATCAGCCGTTCAATCGGCGGCGGAATCCATGAGGATCTCGACCTAGTCAATGATGGAATGGCCAAAGTGCAATTCAACCTCGAGATTGCGGTGCGAAGTGACTTCGCCGATATCTTCGAAGTGAAATCCGGCAGTATCGTGAGACGCGGCCACATCACAACCGCATGGTCGCAAAGCGCTGCACGCCTAACGATCGCTTATATCAACGAGGACTTTGAACGCCGGGTTACCCTCACGGCGCATAAGTGGGATTCCAAGCCGGTCTACGCCAACGGCCGAATCAGTTTCAAACTCGAACTCAAGCCCGGCGAAGCGTGGCACTCGTGCCTGCTCTATGCGGTCGGCGACGGGAAGACCCTCGATCACGCGCCAGCTCACTGTATCGCTCAGACGAGGGGCGCTGGCGCGCGCCGCAAACTGAGCCAATGGCAGGAAGCGGCGCTGAAGATCGAGACGAGCAATGAGGAGTTCTACCGCTTCTACCACCAGTCGCTGGAGGATATGGCCGCCTTGCGGCTCCCCATCGAGGGCACCGACCATTTGGCGTTCGTGCCGGCGGCCGGAGTTCCCTGGTTCCTGGCCCTGTTCGGTCGCGACAGCCTCACTGTCTCGCTGCAGAACGCCATGGTGCATCCCGGTTTCGCCGGCGGCTCGCTGGAGGTGCTAAGCCGCTACCAAGCCAAGAGGCGCGACGACTATCGCGACGCGGAGCCCGGCAAAATCATGCACGAACTGCGTCGTGGCGAGTTGGCGCACTTCAAGCTTATTCCGCACACGCCCTATTATGGGACCGCCGACGCCACCATCCTCTATCTGATCGTGCTGCATAACGCTTGGCGCTGCACCGGCGATCCCGATTTACTCGCAAGATATATGCCAGTCGCGGAGAAATGCCTGACTTGGATCGACAAATACGGCGACCGTGACGGTGATGGCTTCCAGGAGTATCAGACCCGATCCAAGGCTGGCGCTTACAACCAAGGTTGGAAGGATTCGGGTCAGGCGTTGGTTAATACCGATGGATCCATCGTCACAACGCCGATCGCGCTCGTTGAGATTCAAGGCTACGTCTACGATGCCTGGCTGCGTATGGCTCAGATCTACGACGGCCTGGGCAAATCAGCCCGGGCCCAGACTCTGCGGGAAAAGGCCGAAGCCCTATTCGCCCACTTCAACGACGCGTTCTGGGATGAAGAGTCAGGCTTCTATGCTTTTTGCCTGGATGGAGACAAAAAGAAGGTGTTGAGTGTCGCCTCCAATCCTGGCCAATGCCTGTGGTCGGGCATCGTGCCTTCCGATCGCGCCGCCAAGGTTGTCAAGCGGCTGATGAAACCGGACATGTGGAGCGGCTGGGGCATCCGGACACTTTCGGCCACCAACCCCTCCTATAATCCCAATTCCTACCAGAACGGCGCGGTTTGGCCGCACGACAACGGCATCATCGCACTGGGCTTTCGCCGCTACGGATTCGTCGAAGAGGCGGCCCGCATCGCCCGCGACATTAGCGGCGCGGCCAGCTATTTCATGTGCCACCAGATGCCGGAACTCTATTCCGGGATGCAGCGCGATCCGACAACCTTCCCTGTCCAGTACCTCGGCGCCAACGTGCCGCAGGCCTGGGCAGCGGGATCGTGTTTCGCTATGCTCCAGATGATCGTCGGCTTTCAGCCCGACGCGCCGGCCGGCAAGCTCTACATCGATCCCACTTTGCCTGTGTGGCTCCCGGACCTCACCATAAGAGATCTTCAGGTCGGGAAACATGTCTTCGATCTGCGGTTCTGGCGCGACGGCGACGTTACGCGATTCGAGACCCTGAAGGGCGATCCGGGCGCCGTCGCCCAGCAGAGCTACGCCACGGCTACCGCGCGATGGCTGTAGCGCGCTACCAAGTATGTTGTTGGCGGTAGCGACAAGGATCGAAACCGGCAGCTTTGGAACCCCCGCCAGTACGACGTGCGCGCCCGGAAATTATCTCCAACCCTTGGAAACCGCAGCGATCACTGCGCGACATTTTCGCGCGCTAGGATCTGGCGAGGGCATCGTCCCTCCGGCCATCGATAACACTAGTTCAGCGTTTTCGTGGTTCGAATCATATCAGGCGGCGCTTGGCGAGTTTATAGGACCAAGTGTGGATGACCGGAACTCGATTGACGTCCTCGATACCAGCCATGATGCGTTCCTTGAGTTCTTGTTTTGATGCCACCCGGATGTGGCGCAGGACCGAGCGGGCGAACTTGGAGAA